>Ga0272441_10000286_pt1 | contig 116126 bp, 107 predicted proteins | sample SSMProp6N_FD_193582 | JGI IMG/M metagenome (GOLD analysis project Ga0272441, IMG submission 193582) | Marine sediment archaeal communities from Little Sippewissett salt marsh, Falmouth, MA, United States - SSM-Prop-6N | ecosystem: Environmental > Aquatic > Marine > Wetlands > Sediment ...
TATTCCGTCAAATTTGGACTAGTTCTTGAACTAATTGTGGCCTTGTTTGTGTTTGTATTAGCTCCTTGGATTACCTTGATGTTTACCACAGGAGAAGGTGCTGAAAATATTGCTACCGATTTAGAACGGTTTATAAAAATTTCTTGTTTTTTTTATCCTGGTGCCGCCTTTGGTATTGCTTCATCAGCAATGTTTCAAGGAGTGGGAAAGGGACTGTATTCTCTCATCGCTACGTTACTGCGAACCATTATTCTGACACCAATACTTGCGGTCGTGTTTTGTTGTTTCTTTTCAATGCAGTTAGACGGTGTTTGGTGGGGGATAGTCTGTGCAAATCTTCTTGGTTCTTTAACCTCATTTACCTGGAGTAATATCCATATTGCACATGTAAAAACAACATTTTCTTAATTATTATAATTAACTTTTATTTATCTTTACATATGTACTTGCTAAAGCTTAAATGTCACTAGTTGATATGCTTTTTTAATAAGGGGGTTTTAGATGAGAGTTTCAAAAGAGAAATATTATTTTAGGCTAGTGTTAGCAAGTATGATTTGTAGTTGTATGATGATGGCATCACTACCAACAGTTTTTGGTAATACTGCATCGGAACCATCAATCACGCTCCAATCAGCAACTATAGCAAGTGATCCTGTTCAACTTGCTGTTGACACCATTGATGATACCACTCGGATTTCCTGTCATATTCAGGATTTTTCCACGGAGACTGTAGTCATTGATAATATTGAATATCAGAAAATAGTATTGGATGAGGAATCGAATTTCATGATAGGTGAGGCTCCTGATCTTCCTAATATTCGACGAAGTATTATGATACCAGATGCTACCCTTATGAAGCTTCGAGTTCTTGATGCTCACTATATCGACTATGACGATATGTTGATTGCACCTTCTAAGGGATCACTATTACGCTCTGTTCATCCTGATGAGGTGTCTTATGAATTCGGTTTATACTATCATGAAGATACTTGGTTTCCTACCTCTCTTGCAAGCTTAGACGAACCATATATTCTCCGTGATTTTCGTGGACAGGTTGTTCAGCTCAATCCTTTTGCTTATAATCCTGTTATGCAAACAGTACGGTTCTATTATGATATGACCGTAGAAATATACCCAGATGGTCCTGGAGAAATCAATTGCATTGATCGAGAAGATCTTCCAGTAACCCTAGATAGTGAATTCCTCCAGATTTATACCCGTCATTTCATCAATTTTGCAAAAGACCGGTATACTCCAGTAGAAGAACAGGGCAATATGGTGATTATTGCCTATGATTCGTTTATGGATGAGATGCAACCGTTTGTCCAATGGAAGAACATGAAAGGGATTCCAACAGAGATGTTTCCTGTGTCTCAATTTGGAAGTGCTAATGCTATCAAAACGTTTATTTCAACATATTATTATGATCCTGGAGTCACCTTTGTGTTGTTAGTTGGTGATGTAGCGCAAGTGCCTACGCTGTATGAAGGGTGGGGAGCCTCAGATCCGAGTTATTCCTATATTGTGGGAAGTGATCACTATCCAGATTTATTTGTAGGACGTTTCTCTGCTGAAAATGCTGCACAGGTCGTGACTCAGGTAGAACGATCCATTGATTATGAAAAATATCCGCAGATGGGTGCTAGTTGGTATCATAAAGGAGCAGGTATTGCCTCAGATCAAGGTCCTGGTGATGATGGCGAAATGGATTATGAACATATCAGAAATATTCGAACACTTTTAATGGATTATACCTACTCGCTCGTCGATGAATTTTATGATGGTAGTCAAGGAGGCGAGGATGCCCCTGGGGATCCCTCCGCAAGCATGCTTGTTACTGCAGTTAATAATGGGCGTAGCGTCATTAACTATTGTGGACATGGTTGGAATCAAGGCTGGAGCACATCAGGTTTTGACAATGGAGATGTCAATAATCTCATCAACGACAATATGCTCCCGTTTATTTGGTCAGTAGCGTGTAATAACGGTGAGTTTGACTCAGGAACCTGTTTTGGGGAGGCATGGCTGCGAGCAACCCATAATGGTGAGCCAACAGGGGCAATAGGAGCATTCATGTCCTCCGTTGGTCAATATTGGGATGAACCCATGGATGCTCAAGATGAATTCAATGATCTTCTCACGGAACAGTATGTCAATAATGTCAAACATACCTATGGTGGCATTTCCTTTAACGGCTGTATGCACATGAATGATGATTATGGGTCATCAGGATGGGATATGACTGATGCCTGGATTCTTTTTGGTGATCCGTCACTGTACGTTCGTACCGACACACCAACCTCCTTGAATGTGAACCATGAAACGACCATCATGGAAGGAGCGACAACCTATGAAGTGGAAGTTCCAGGAATTGAAGATGCATTGTGTGCGATAACCTATGACTATGAGCTACTTGGCTCAGCTTATACTGATGAATCAGGGTATGCTCTCATTGAGTTTGATGAACCTATCACTGGTATTGACACTGTTGATTTTGTCGTAACAGCCTACAATAAAGCTCCGTATATCACAACAGTAGAGGTTGTAGGAGAAATAACTGGTGATGCTAATGGCGATGGGATCGTTAATGTTGAAGATTTATTAATCGTCCTTGCCCGGTGGGGAACAAGTGGTCCTGAAGGAGATGTCAATCACGACGGCATTGTCAATGTAGAAGATCTCCTGATGGTGCTTGCAAACTGGACATCCTAATAGAAAAGGGGGTAGGAAAGAGTATGAAGAAAAAAGATATATTGAAAAAAGGAAGGCTGGTCTTATGTGTTGTACTCTGTCTTTTATTAGTCTCGACGACAGGGACAGCAGTCCTCAAAGTTACTGAAAATTCATCTCTTCAACTTGAATCTGAATTCGTAGAAGAGGAGCAAGATAGTGTACATATTAGTGTTGACCAACAGGACGAAATTACTCAATTAACCTATCATATCGATGATTTTCTTGAAGAATCTGTTCTGATAGAGGGAATCGAATATCAACAACTAAGATTGGATGATGAATCACACTTTACCATAAAAGGAATGCCAGATTTACCGATGATCTGTCGCAGTGTTATTATTCCAGATAATGCAAAAATGAATCTTCGCATCGTAGATGCTCATTATATAGAATATCAAGGAGTGCTCATTGCACCTTCAAAAGGAATTCTCTATCGATCTGTTAATCCTGAAGATGTTCCTTTCGAGTTTGATTTAATATATTCAATGGACACCATCTTTCCAAAGCACCTTGCACAATTACAGGACCCTTATATTCTCCGTGATTTTCGAAGCCAAGTGGTTCAGCTCAATCCATTTTCCTATAATCCTTTGCGACAAACGTTGCGCTTTTATGATGAGGTCACCATCGAAGTCTTTCCTGATGGAGTAGGCACCATTAATTGTCTGACGCGAGATAGCGTTCCAGTAGAGATAGATACGGACTTTTTACAGATCTATCAACATCATTTCATCAATTATGATCGAGATCGATATACTCCTGTAGAAGAGCAAGGGAACATGCTCGTGATCACCTATGATGATTTTTGGGATGAGATGGTGCCGTTTGTGCAATGGAAGAACATGAAAGGTATTGCTACTGAAATGGTGAATGTCTCTCAATTTGGTAGTGCAAATGCTATTAAACTCTTCATTGAGCAATATTACGTTGATAACGGCTTAACCTTTGTATTGCTGGTAGGTGATGTCGCTCAAGTACCAACACTGTATCCTAGTTATGGTGCATCAGACCCTAGTTATTCCTACATTGTTGGCGATGATCATTATCCTGATCTCTTTGTAGGACGTTTTTCTGCACAAAACCCAACAGATCTCTTAACACAAATTGAACGAACGCTTGAGTATGAACAGGTGCCTCAGATAGGTGCTGAGTGGTACCATCAAGGACTAGGTGTTGCCTCAGATCAAGGTCCTGGTGATGATGGAGAATATGATTGGGAACATATCAGAAACATACGAACACTGATGATGGACTATACCTACACGCTTGTTGATGAACTGTATGACGGTAGTCAAGGAGGTGAAGATGCACCTGGTGATCCAACACCAAGCATGGTTGCTACTTCTGTTAATGATGGTCGTAGTGTCATTAATTATTGTGGCCATGGTAGCCCGACGTCTTGGGGATCCAGTGGATTCAGTAACTCTGATATCAACCAACTCGTCAATGATAACATGCTTCCTTACGTATGGACGGTAGCATGTAATAATGGAGAGTTTGATAATTACGATGCCTGTTTCTGTGAAGCCTGGCTGCGAGCAACCCACAATGGTGAGCCAACTGGTGCTATTGCTACCTTTGGATCATCGATAGGTCAACCGTGGGATCCTCCCATGGATGCACAAGATGAATTTAATAATCTGTTAACAGAACAATATGTCGACAATGTAAAACACACCATAGGTGGAATTTCTTTTAATGGTTGTATGCATATGAATGATAATTATGGGTCAGAGGGTTGGAGCGTAACCGATACATGGCATCTTTTTGGCGATCCGTCGCTGTATGTCCGCACTGATACACCAGTTGACTTAATTGTTGATCATGATACCATCATTTTTGATGGATCAACCACCTATGAGCTTGATGTACCTGGAGTTGAAGGCGCGTTATGCGCAATTTCTCATAATTTTGTCTTACTTGGTTCTGCCTATACTGACGAAACAGGTCATGCAGTCATCACCTTTGACATTCCTATTACTGATCTTGAAAACGTTGATCTAGTAGTAACATCGTATAATGCAGTTCCCTACATGACCACCCTTGACGTTGTCTCCAAACGTCAACCCGCTGAATTTGAACCAATGCAGGGCATTCTTATTCGATATCCCTTTGGCATTTCTTTTGAAATCATTGCTGAGATGTCAGAAGACGTGCAAGTAGTTACTATTGTGGCAAATCAAGGTGAAGAAGATTATGTTCTTGGTCAATATACCTCACATGGTGTAAACACTGGTAATTGTCTTTTCTTACAGGCCCCATCCGATTCCTATTGGACGCGCGACTATGGACCTTGGTTTGTCTATGACACGGAAGGCAATCAAGCTGTCGTTGATTTTGAATATAACCGACCACGACCCAATGACAATGCTATTCCAGCAGCTTTTGCAGCTGCATATGGTTTACCGTTGATTGATCTGAATCTTATTCATACTGGTGGAAATTACATGACGGATGGACAAGGCATTGCTGTTTCTACGGATCTGGTCTACACTGAAAATCCTGGTGTTCCCCAGGATGAACTTCATAACAGAATGGCTGATATTTTAGGTATTCGCACCTATCATGTTGTTCCTGATGTACTAGGAGAATATATCGAGCATATTGACTGTTGGGCCAAGTATCTTGATCCCGACACTATTATGATAATCGAAGTGCCACCTGGACATTCCCAATACAATGAAATCGAAGCAGCTGTTGATTACTTTGAAAGTCAACCCAGTTGTTATGGCACTCCTTATGAAGTTGTGCGTGTATTTACCAACTATGGGGAACCCTACATCAATTCGTTGATTCTCAATTCTAAAGTGCTTGTACCTGTGACAGGAAGTGGCTGGGATGACGAGGCAATTGCCTCCTATGAAGCTGCCATGCCGGGGTATGAAGTTCTAGGATTTTCTGGATCCTGGGCGTCCACTGATGCTTTGCATTGCAGAACAAAAGGTATACCTGATCAGTATATGTTATATATTGAACATACACCCCTTCTAGATGGATACCCCTCAGATGATGGATTCTTGGTGGAGGCACGGGTCACACCCTTAAGTGGAGAACCTCTTCTTCCTGGTTCACCTCATCTTGTCTGGAGAACAGAATTTAGTGATTGGGAAATCATTGAAATGGATGCTCTTGATAACAATCGCTATGAAGCCTTTATCCCGCCGGTTTCTTGTGGTGAAATCGTGTACTATTATATCTATGCTGAAGATGCCTCAGGTCGCAGTGAAAATCATCCCTACATAGGTGCACCTGGTGCCCATCATTTCTTAGTTACCAACGTTCCTGAGATATGGATTGATCCTTTAGCTTTTGAATTGCAGTATCCCTTAGAAACCATTACTGTCGAAGAATTAACCATTGGCAATGATGAAATTGCTGGAGAAGATCTTGTTCTTGACATTTCCTGGACAGACAATTCTGGGTTAGGATGGCTTTCGGTGAGTCCCACTTCCGATATTCTTTCTCCTGGAGAGTCCCTTCTTGCTGAAGTATCCATCGATACCTACCCCTTGGATGTTGGTCAATATCAAGACTCTATCTTTATCGAAAGTAATGATCCTGATGAGCCGCTTCTCACCGTTCCAGTGGATCTTACGGTCACCTACGGCATCGATACCGGTGTGATCAGTATTGACAGTCCTGACGAATCAATCCCAGCTGGTTTGCATACCGTAAGTGTCACTGTTGAGAATTTTGGTAGTATTGATCAATACAATGTTCCGGTCCATTGTGAGATCATGGAAGGTGTTTTTGGTACCTTCCTTGAAGAAGATTTCACGAGTGGTGTTCCACCTGCTGGTTGGACGCAAGAGCAAGCAGGAGAATGGAATCAAGTTTCATCCAGTTATGCTGGCGGAGTGTCACCTGAGGCTGAACTTTCATGGTATGAAATTTCAGGTGACTACGCTTATTTACAATCGGCGGCTGTGGATACCATAGGAGCTCCTTATTTAACCTTAGAATTCAAGTCAAGAATTGATCACTATGATGCCACCTTTACGTGTCGTATCCTTGCTCGTTCCTCAGCTGGAGATGACTGGATTGATGTAACACCTTGGTCCAATCCAATTAATGGGGATATCAGTGCCCAAACCTATATGGTAGATGTTACAAGTGCTATTGGGCCTGCAACACAAGTAAGATTTGAATTTGATGGATATTACTGGAATCTTGACTATTGGTATCTCGATGATGTAAAACTTTCTTGTGAAACGCGAGATCCAGGAGACATTGTCTATGAAGCTGATACTACCGTTGATGTACCAGCCTACTCAATAGCCACAGTAGAATTTTCACCAGCATGGCAGGCAGAGCCAGCGATTTATGCTATCATGTCCTCAACTGGACTTTCAGGAGATCAAAACCCCTCCAATGATGAAGCGCGAAAAACAGTCACGGTCGAAGAAGGCCTCTTAGGAGATATTAATGGAGATGGTGTGGTCAATGTCGAAGATCTACTTATTCTCTTAGCAAACTGGGGAACGTCAGGACCAGGAGATCTCAATGAGGATGGAATTGTCAATGTTCTGGATTTATTGATACTCCTAGCGAATTGGACATAGGCAAGAGAAGTTAAGCATTTTCTCTTTCTCTTTTTTTATCTTTGGTTATATCAAATTATATTGAATTTTTCAAATTATATTAAAATACTCGAATCTTTTCAAATAAAACATTTATAATAATGGTAAGTAACTTCTTATTAGCTCTACCAATAAGAGAATAAGTCTAAGGGGAAAATGAAAATGAGGACTAATTATTTCTTAAAAAATATCTTAATAGGTATGGTCTGTTTTGTGTTACTTTGTACTCAGATTCCATCTGACTTGGTTATAAATGGAGGAACAAGTATCGACATTCAATATAGTGCCCAGACAAAAAAAGAAATAACTTATAATGAAACTACGACACCATCAGAGTCATTTGAATATGGTAAAGATACTTCTTTTGATAAGACGATATTAGAACAAATAACTTTGTTAGAATGGAAAGGACCCCACGATTCTTTTAAGGATTACTTAGACAAGCTAGAAAGCAAGACATTCTCTATTAAGCATAAAAAGGAACTGATCATGGGACTGGATGATCCATTGCTTTTGATTTTTGTCAAATCATCTCTTTACTATTTCATTCAAGATGAAATTTCTCTATATGCATCAACATTAGTAGACCTAGGATACAATACAATTGTTCTAGAGGTTGACGGAGGTTCTGTGGAAGATATAAAAAATCAAATTCTCTCTTATTGGAATAATGGCTATACTGTGGTAGGAATCGTTCTTGTTGGTTCTTTTCCCACTGCATGGTTTCATCACGAAGATGATTTTCATGGACCTGCTGAGTTTCCTTGTGATCTCTTTTTAATGGATATGGATGGTCAATGGCTAGATACCGATTATGATGGCATGTATGATTCTCATACTGATGGTAATGGTGATACGGCACCTGAAATCTATATCGGACGTATCAATGCGTTAAATATACCTGGAGATGAAATCGAAATTACCAAGAAATATTTTCAGAAGGTTCGTGATTATTGGGAGGGAAATGTCAAACGACAAAACCATGGACTCACCTACACTGATGCTGATTGGAATACTTCTTACGATATTAAATTTGGGATGGGTTATGGCTATGACTCCTATGATGCAATGTGGTATCCAGAGGTCGGTGGAGAAGATTATTTGACTAACCGCCTTTCAAATACAAGCTATGAATTTCTTCAACTTGCTTGCCATTCATCATCAGGGGGGCATGGTTTTTATAATGGTGATGATGTTTCCAGCAATGATATCAGAAATGCTCAACCACAACCATTGTTCTATAACCTATTTGCCTGCGGAGCATTGAGATTTACAGATTATAATTGTCTTGGAAATGCATATGTCTTAGATACAAATTCTCCCTCTCTTTCGGTAGTTGGTAGTACAAAAAGTGGCTCTATGCTAGATTTTCGATTTTTTTATGAACCTTTTGGAGAAGGAGATTCCTTTGGAGAAGCGTTTCGAAAATGGTTTGAATTTGAGTATCCCTACGGGTCAGAATCTATTTGCTGGTTTTATGGTATGACAATCCTAGGGGACCCTACACTACATCTTCGAACCATGTATGTGTCTGTCGATGATGACTATAATGATTCAACACCAGGGTGGCAAAAAACCTGTTTTAACACACTACAAGATGGTATTAATGCGGTTTATCCGCAGGGAGAAGTTTTTGTGTATAATGGTACGTATTATGAAAATATTGTCATCAATAAAACGCTCCATATTATAAGTAGGTATAGAGATACGACCATCATCGATGGTGGTGGCTCTGAAGATGGAATATATATTTCTGCTGATGATGTTTCCATAACAGGATTTACCATACGAAATGCAACATATGGAATATACGTAGAATCATCAGACCATATGCTCCTAACAAACAGCACTATCTCTAATACGACAATTGGAGTGAATATACCTACCTGTTCCTCTGATGCTTTCATTCACCATAACAATTTCATAAATAATGATCTCCATGCTTATGATATTTTTAATAACCAGTGGGATGATGGAAACCAAGGTAACTATTGGGATGACTATACGGGATCTGATGAAGATGGTAATGGTATAGGAGATACTCCTTACTCTATAACTGGTGGTACCAGTCAAGATAGATACCCCTTAACGCACCCTTGGCATCCAACTCCTGTTGTGTTTGTTGATGATGATTATACCCAGGAGACCATGGGGTGGGGATACAATCATTTTAACAGGTTACAATATGCAATAGATGCAGTGGTTGAAGGAGGAACTATCTGTATTAAGCAGGGTACCTACTATGAAAATGTAATAATAAACAAGCCAGTCCGTATACTTGGAGAAGAAAAAGAGACTACTATCATTGATGGGGAACAACGAGATCATACGATATACATCTGTGCGGACCAAGTGTCTCTCACTGAACTCACCGTACAAAACGGATCAATCATAACAATTCCTCCTAGTGGTGCAGGCATCTATGTAGTTTCGGACCATGTCACTATTTGGAGAACTAATATTGTCTCCAATGTTTACGGGATCGTGATGGATGAATCATCCAAGCATGTTTTCATTTCTGAGAATTCTATCATCAATAATTCTGAAGGCGGGCTTCTGATCGATGCATCACTGAATCATTCCATCAATAATAATTACATTACCTCTAATAAAAATGGCATCATGCTCAAAGATGCATCACATATCCTTCTTTCATCAAATATTATTACGAATAATAGTGAAGATGGGATCTTTCTATGTGAAGCTACAGATAATAGTGTGTATGCTAATACAATAATACAGAACGGTGTTAACGGTATTAATATCCAAAGTTCTTCTAAAAATGTTGTGTATAATAATACTATTACTCATCATCTAACTAGCGGAATCAAAATTGAGAGCATAACAATCATCTCTATGTACAATACCATCAAGGAAAACTCTCTTATCAATAACCCAGGTTACGGTCTTACCATACTAGACGCTTCTGACAATACGTTGTATCATAATACTTTTCTTAATAACGAGGAAGGTAATGCTTATGATGACTATCATAATACTTGGAATGATGAGTATCCTAATGGCGGTAATTATTGGGACGATTATGAAGGAGTAGATGATGATGGTGATGGTATTGGAGATAGCCCCTATGACATACCTGGAGGTTATAGTCAGGATGAGTATCCCTTAATGGAACCATTTGTACAGTCAATACCATTGGCAGATATTTTTGTCGATGATGACTATAATGAATCAACACCAGGATGGGGTATAGATCATTTCAATACTATACAAGCTGGCATTGATACTGCTGATCCCTATGATACCGTACTCGTTTATAATGGAACCTATGACGAACATCTAAGGGTAGAGCAACCACTTACTCTAAAAGGAGAAAATCGTACTTCAACAATTATTCAAGGCAAAGGATTTGTCGATGACTCTCTAACAGCTCTTTTTATTAACCATACAAGTTCAGTTGTCATTTCAGGGTTCACGATAACCAATAAGATCTATGGGGTGGTTATTGATTCTTCCACTAATATCACCATAAAAGATATTCGCTTCTATAAATTATTTTTCTCTGGAATTAAGGTAAAGTCTTCAGATACAATCACTATTTTAAATAATGAATTTTTTAATAATGAATGGGGTATTTCCATTGGTAGTTTTTCCAGTAAATGTGTTATCCGTGGAAATGCTATTTATAACAATACAGGGATTCTTAAGAAAAAGCAGATTTTAACCCTGGGAAAAACAGGCTTCATTACAAACAGGATCCTAAGAGGAAACACAGAATGCTATAACGAAGAACCTGGTGAGATAGGACTCATGCCGCAGTTTGATTTCTCGGGTGGGCTGTATCTTGATAATACGACTAGTGACAACCATATCTATTATAATTGCTTTATCAATAATAATCTCCAAGCCTATGACCTTGGTGCAAATTCCTGGGATAAGGGATATCCTGATGGTGGTAACTATTGGGATAATTATGGAGGAGAAGATCATTTTCATGGAATACACCAAAACTACCCTGGTGGTGATGGCATTGGAGATACACCTTATCACATATATGGTGGAAAGAACCAAGACAGATATCCCTTAATGAATCCCGATAATCTATAAGTCATTCCTTTAAGCATGTATTTACCAAACCAAAAATAACAATAGGGACCTATCGAAAAATTGGATAAAATATCTATTTTTCTTTAATTAATTAGTTTTATTATTTATTTGGAAAATCTTATAATTTTAAATTGGCCATAAGTCTTATATAAAAGGATTTTATCTTTTATTCTAAAATTGTAAGAATAAGGGGGTTGATGAGTTATATGAAGAAAAGTAGCTATGAACGAAAGCTCTGTCTAGTTGTAATAATCCTAATGACCATCAGTTCTTGTACTGTGCTTGGTCAAAGTATCATAACAGAAAATGACAACGATTTTGATGAAAATAAAGCACTGAATAGCCAAGGAAGAGAAGAGGGAAAAGAATATAGTCCAGATGATTTACCCAGCTATTTTGATTTACGTGATGTGAGTGGGGAAAATTATGTCACAGGAGTCCGTGACCAAGGAGGTTATGGAACCTGTTGGACGCATGGTGCCATGGCTGCCATGGAAGGCAATCTTCTCATGACAGGAAACTGGGAAGATGCTGGAGAAAGTGGGGAACCAGATCTTTCGGAAGCGCATTTAGACTGGTGGAATGGATTTAACGACTTTTTTAATGAGGATGATCCCGGTGGTGAAGGAGTCGAGCTACATTACGGCGGAGATTATATGATTACCTCTGCTTATTTAAGTCGAATTGATGGGGCAGTACGAGAAATCGATGCTCCTTATTATTTATTAGAATACGAACCGGATCGATTTGACCCTAGTTATCATTACTTCTATCCTCGAGATATCGAGTGGTTTGTTGCAGGAGAAGGTCTGAGTAATATTGACACGATAAAATATACGATAATGAATGAAGGTGTCATTGGTACTGCTTTTTGTGTTGGAGGATTCATGCAAAATTATGTCCAATATCAGCCTCCATATAGTAATGATCCACCAAACCATGCTGTCGCTATTGTGGGTTGGGAGGATAACAAAGCAACTCAAGCTCCTCAGGGAGATGGTGCTTGGATCGTCAAGAATAGTTGGGGAGAATGGTGGGGCCTTGATGGTTATTTCTGGATATCCTACTATGATAAATGGTGCTGTCAAGAGCCTCAGATGGGAGCAGTCTCGTTTCAAGATGTGGAACCTTTAGGATATGACCATTGCTATTATCACGATTATCATGGATGGCGTGATACGCTAGTAGGATATACAGAAGCATTCAATGCCTTTATTGCTGAAGAAGACAATTGGCTTGATGCCGTAAGTTTCTTTACCGCTGCAGATCAGGTCACCTACACAGTAAAAATTTATGATGATTTCCAAGAGGGTATCCTACTCAATGAACGTTCATCGACCACTGGTTTTATCGAGTATCATGGTTATCATACTATTGACTTAAACATTCCTGTTGCCCTTTCTGAAGGCGATGATTTTTACATTTACCTGTCTCTTTCCGATGGGGGTCTTGCGTATGATCGAACATCAGATGTACCTGTTCTTCTTGGCTCATCAGAACGGGTGATTGTAGAATCTGCTGCCAATCCAGAGGAAAGTTACTATTGGGATGGAGATGAATGGTTAGATTTCTATTACTACAATGATCCGCCATGGACTGGCACTGCTAATTTCTGTATCAAAGGATTTACAAATCCTGACGCGTCTGTTCCTGGTGATGCCAATGGTGATGGCATTGTTGATGTTGAAGATTTGTTGATTGTCCTTGCCCAGTGGGGTACCACAGGTCCTGAAGGAGATGTCAATCACGACGGCATCGTTAACGTAGTAGACCTCCTGATGGTACTTGCAAACTGGACATAAACACCTCTTTTTCTTTATTTATTATTAATGTTTAAAATGTAATTCTTTTTATTTTAAACAAACTTTTAAATGCACTTAAAGGATTCATCAATGTGGAGGAGGTTGTTTGAAAAGAAAGATAGTAAGTGTTATCTTTTTTGTTTTTTGTGTAAGCAGCGTATCTGTTATGTCTACTGTGTCAATAGCTGTAGCTAAAAATTCTAATTATATTTTGGATGAACTTGAGGTTGTAGAACCACTAGCTCACAAGAGAGCACCAAATACCATTGAGAGAGTAAAGAACAATGATGTAACTTCATGGGTCTCAACAGACCAACATCCTAACAAAAATGTAGTAAAAACAGAAAACGGTGTAAGATCGCCCCAATTTCCACCTATAGATTATTTCTATGAATGTAATTTTTATCCTTATGACTGGGATGGCGATGGAGAAGATGATTCCATTGAAGCTGAATTTGATGTGGATACCCTTGAATCTTATGACTATGTCACAGTAGAGGGGTATCTCTATGATGATTATGGTTATCTTATCGATGGTCCTTATTCTATTTCCTATGGTGTCTATGGACAGGAGTGGGACTATGAATATCTGTATTTCACCGCGTTGGACAATGGACTGCCTGGTTGGGATTATTACCATGTAGAACTGTATCTTTATGACTCTAACTGGGAACTGGATGATTGGTGGATTTCTGATGATTATTATCTCTATGTATATTCTGATCCCTATGATTATTTCTATGAATGTACTTTTTATCCGTATGATTGGGATGGAGATGGTTATGATGACTCTATTGAAGCAGAATTTGATGTGGATACCTTCGAAACAATGGATTTGGTCACCGTAGAAGGGCGTCTGTACGATACATACTTTAATTTAGTAGATGGTCCCACTGCCATTTCCTATTGGGTGTATGGTCAAGAATGGGATTATGAATATCTTGATTTTACCGTATGTTGGAATGGGACCGTGGGTTGGGATGAGTACTATGTCGCCCTGGATCTCTATGATTCTACTATGGAGCTAGATGACTGGTGGGACTCTGAAGATTTTTCGCTGTATAACAAACCTGACGACTATTTCTATAGTTGCACCTTTGAACCCTATGATGACAATGGAGATGGATTGGACGATTCTATTGAAGCTGAATTTGATGTAGATACGTATGAAATATCAGACTATGTTACTGTTGAAGGCTATCTGTACGATGACTCACAAAACCTCATCGATGGACCGAAAACCGTTTCGTATTGGGTGTACGGTTATGAATACGATTTTGAACATCTGACCTTCACTGCTCTCTATAATGGGTCATCAGATTGGCATGAGTATTATGTCGATCTTTATCTCTACGATTCCTTACAAGAGCTTGACGATACATGGATTTCAGATATGTACTCTCTGTACGTACCTTCTTCAGTTAAGGAATGGACGTTCATGGTCTATCTTGATGCAGACAATAATCTTGAGGCCTATGGTATTAATGATTTCTTAGAAATGGCAAGTGTTGGTAGTACGGACAACATCAACATTGTAGTTCAATTTGATCGCATTTCTGGGTATGATTCAAGGTATGATAACTGGTATACAACTAAGCGATATCTGGTTGAACAAGGCATGGTACCTGATGAAGAGAGTGCTCTTCTTGATCTTGGTGAAGCAAATATGGGAGATCCCCAAACACTTATTGATTTTGTAACGTGGGGTATTGATAATTATCCAGCCCAAAAATATTGTGTAGTGCTCTGGGATCACGGCTCTGGTTGGATGGATGGTCCAGGTCAACCTATTTATAAAGGAGTGTGTGAGGATTGGTCAAGCGGTGATGTGTTAACGACCCTTGAGTTAAAACCTGCCATGAATGTCATATCAAATCATATTGGAAGTGATTTAGATATTCTAGGATTTGATGCATGTCTTATGGCTATGATTGAAGTTGAGTATCAAGTTCACAATAGTGTTGATATTGTTGTTGCTTCAGAAGAAATTGAACCTGGACCAGGTTGGCCGTATGATGATTTCCTTTCTACATTAGCTTCAAATCCTAATATGTCTCCAGAAGCTCTTTCTACAGAAATTGTTGAGGACTATCTTAGTTACTATGGGTACTCTACGAAATATACCTTATCAGCAATTGATATCCAAGAACTGTCGATAGATCTTGTTCCAAAGGTAGATCTCTTTGCACTCATGTTACGCGATTATTTTCATCTGTATTATTATGAGATATTCAATGCACGTGGTGCCACTGAATCATTTGAATATTATGAGTACTGTGATTTATATGACTTTGCAGACGAAATTGTTTCACGGATCACAGAACCTGATATTGTCACTGCAGCACAAGATGTTATGGATGCAATTGATACTGCGTGTATTGCTGAAGAACACGGTTCTGGTTCGTATGGGGCACATGGGTTATCGATCTATTGGCCAACGAGTTATTACGATGATGACTATGATCTCCTTGATTTTGCTGAAGATACCAATTGGGAGGACTTTTTAAAAATTGCATTAGGTATCAATAATCTCCCCCCCTATGAACCAAGTGATCCTAACCCCCCAGATTTTGCCACTGATATCACTCTTAATCCAGAGTTAAGCGTAGATGTTACCGATCCTAATGGATATTTGCTTACAGTCTCCTTTTATGAACATCCGAGCAATGATCTTATCGCTGTTGATTATAACGTAGCAAGTGGATCGAGAGCTTCAATTGTATGGCCGAATTTAGATCCTGGAACAGTATATATGTGGTATACTATCGCTGATGATGGAACCTATTCCACGACCTCAGATATTTGGGGCTTTACTACTATAGATGCACCTAATCAACCACCAGATGCACCGACGGATCCTCTTCCTGAAGATATGGCAACAGGTGTTGAGCTAAATCCTGAATTAAGTGTTCTTGTAAGCGATCCAGATGAGGATCCAATGGATATTGCTTTTTATGATGCAGCAGGTCCAACCCTTATTGATATTGCTTATTCTATAGCAAGTGGTACAAGAGCATCGGTTGTCTGGCCTGATCTTGAATATGGTACTACCTATTCTTGGTATGCCATCGCTTTTGACGGTGAAGAATGTACCTCTTCAGATACCTGGCAATTCGATACGATGGAAGAACCAAATAATCCCCCCAATACTCCGTTTATCCCTAGTGGCCCGACACCAGTCTATGCAGACTATAGTTGGGAGTACATGAGTGGTACAACCGATCCAGAAGCACATAACGTATTTTATCGATGGGACTGGGGAGACGAACTAACGGAGTGGATAGGACCGTATGAATCAGGACAGGATGTAACAGAAGGTCATAGTTGGCTCAATCCTGGAGACTATGACATACGAGTACAAGCAAAAGACGACCCCAACGGCGATCATGATCCCGAAGATGGTCTTGAAAGTCCCTGGTCTGATTACTTCTTAGTTCATGTTCAATATACAGGAGATATTAATGACGATGGTGTTGTTAACGTGGAAGATTTGTTTGAAGTTCTTGCTCAATGGGAAAAAGGCCGCGGTTCTGCTGATATCAATGGTGATGGAGTTGTTAACGTCCAGGACTTAATCATTGTGCTGTCCCATTGGACTCAATAATTATCTTTTAATCTTCTCTTTTTAATAAAATATGATTAGTGTTATAATAAAACTTTAAATATCCGATTTTAAATGCCAGGTCAGGGTTTTTCTTATGGCAGATAAAGAAGCAGATTTAGCAGGACCAGGTATTAGTACCTATGATGTAGTAGAAAGTGTTTTACCAAAGGATTATGAATCCCTTCTTGATAGAAAACAAACACAAATTGCGATTAACATTGCAAAAAATTCGATTGAAGAAGGCCTCAACAAAGAGCTAAAGCTCTTTCGGGTGGAGTGCCCGTTACTAGTTGAGAGAGACAGCGGTATGAATGATTATCTTGATCGCGATGGTTCTCGAACACCTATTGATTTTCAATGTGGGCTAGGTCTTGAAAAAAAGATTGAGGCTCAAATCGTCCAAGCAGTCACAAAATGGAAACGATGGTCCTTACAACAATACGGGTGCAAGGTAGGGGAAGGTATTTTTACTGATATGAAGGCAGTAAGAAAGGATTACTTCCTTGATCATGATCATAGCTCCTATGTTGATCAATGGGACTGGGAAAAAGTTATCACTATGAAAGATAGAAATCTTGATTATCTTAAGGATACGGTTAAAAAGCTGTGGAAAATCTTTAAGATAACTGAAGAAAAACTCCATAGCAAATTCCCCGAATTACGAACGAATAAATATCCAAGACTTCCTGATTCAATACGATTTATTCATGCAGAAGATATTTTAGATATGTATCCGGAGTTACCAAGAAAGCAACGTGAAACCGAGATTATCAAGAAATATCCAGCTATCTTTATTCTTGGTATAGGACATACGCTAAATGATGGCTATCCACATGAAATGAGAGCAGCAGATTATGATGATTGGATAACCGAAACAGTGTCAGAAGAGGGTAAATCAATGCATGGATTGAATGGAGATATCCTTGTGTATAATCCAGTAACCAATCGAAGACATGAATTATCCTCTATGGGTATTCGAGTCACAAAAGAAACTTTAAGACAACAGCTTGAAATTACGGGACAAACTGATTTTCTCACATTGCCTTATCACCAAATGATTCTCAATGATGAAATACCGTTGAGTATTGGTGGGGGTATTGGACAATCTCGTACCTACATGCTTCTCTTAAGAAAAGCACATCTAGGTGAATGTAGTGTTACGGTATGGCCTAAGCAATTAAGGCAAATTTGCGCACGAAAAAATATCCATGTTTTACAATAAAGAAAGCATTCAATTCTTTTCTTTTTACGTACTAATAGGTATTAGGAGAAGAGGATAACATTCGCGGCCTAGTTTTAAAAGAGAAGATATACTGTCAACATCTTGAGGGAAAACAATGTTTCCTTGTAAACCAAGAGCCGTTGCTTCCAAAAGACAGTTCTGAGCAGATGCTCCTGCTTCATACAACCATAAATGCCGACTGAATTCTCCTGAGAGATCATCCCATCGATTGGCTTTTCTATCATCCAAAGTAGCAAGAATAATGAGAGGGCTACTGGAAAGAGCTGGATTGGCAGCTGCAGTAGCAATTTCATCTCGAACATCTTCATTTCCGATCTTTAAATTGAAAGAGATAATAGGAAGATTCCACCGGTTTCTTAAAAGTTTGGTAAAACCATAGATTGGATTGTAAATATTTGGGAAATAGCGATAGATGCCGGTTTCTTTAATAAAATAAAAGGTCAAGGGATAATAGCCATGAGCACTAGGAACGGTCCGATGTCTATCGAGTCTACCGATAGTATTTTTACTTCTATCAAGATAATAGGAATAACCATAACAGCTCCAAAGTAGTTGGGTCTCTTCTTGAAGGGTGAGTTCACCTTGAAAGGTTTCTGTTTCATTCCGAAGTTCAAGAACAGATGAAAGAGTGAAAACTGATTCTTGAATTGCTGGTAAAAGTGAAAGGACTCGTGGTTTGTATTCAAAGGTATACGTATACTTGGGATGACCTAACGGCATGACAATCATCCCTTCTTCATTTTCTGGAAGTCCTAGGGGTTCTATTGCGGGTGGGAATTCTCCTGTTACTACGGTTCCAACGTTTAATGCATTTGCCATAAACTGAATATTCTGACCAATAGCACCAAGTTGTGTTGCTCCAGACGCTTTATCAGCAATGTCTGTATTCCAACAAAGTCCAAGTTGAATTGGTGCATGATACTGATGACCAACAATATCTCGCCAATCTCCTTCTTTATAATAAATTAATGAATGATTTTCAGAATTATAGGTGTAAGCAGCATCTTCTTTGAGGACATAGAGTACAGCTGCATACGATCCATTAATTGTAGGAACAGTTAATGTTCCATCTTCTCTTTTTCCATATGCTGCCCAGAGAATCGTGGACAATTCTTCATCAGTCACAGAGTCCTCTGTGAATTCTCGAATTGACATTCTTCTAAACATCGTTGTTTCAAAACTCATATTAACTGAAAGCGGAGGCGGTAACGTATATTCTCCAGTTACCCTATCGGTATTGATAGGTACTGCAAGGGGAGCAAGTAGTGTGATTGCTAAATAAAAAACAATACAACTTTTTATTACAGAAGATACGTTCATAGTGTTCCTCCCAATCATTTTGATTGATAATATAAATATAAATCTTTTGATTTATACATTATCTTAATTATTTTTGTCATATTAATGAAATGTGAAAAAAATATTGTACGAAATAAGCATTCATTATAAAGATATTATTACTTTGTTCAATTTTCTGGTAAGAACTTTTTTTAAAATTATATCGAATAGTATGAACTACGGGGAAATATGACAGAAGTAGTACCCAGGGAGGTAAACGCAATTTTGGTTGTGCGAGGACATAGGTCACTTGAAAAGAACAATCCTCATAAACTAGGGAACTTTAAGCTCCCGAGTATTTTTCGGAGCCGTGTAGTACCCTTCCTTCTCCTTAGAAAAATACTCTCAATAGAATAGTTGTAGATAGGTCTATAACTATATAATCAAGTACCCCCTGTCCAACTATCTCCTCAATGCGTTTCCACCTTGGTACTATTCTTTTTTTAATAATATTGTTACGTTATTTTATTTTTATTAGTTTTTTTATTTTAAATATATTAAATAAAAATATAGAATGTATTAAAACTGAATAACCATTCAAAATAGAATGTTCAATAGGAATTTTTATATCATAGAAATTCTTATATAATATCATTATAAAGGTTTGAAGGGAGGAAAAATAATGAGAAAAGTACCCTATTTTATTACAGCCTTGTTATTGATAAGCACTCTCACATACATTGGAGTCGCTGATGAATCTTCTTCAAATCATAAATTCCTTTCCTTATGTTTTTCAGATCTCAGTCTTGATAGAACAGAAACGTATGTTACCGTAAATATCGAAGGGACTAACGCACGATATTCACATACTGGAAGACCAATTCTTCCCATCTATAGAGAAACATTTACCTTTCCCTTTGGCACAAGAATATTGAATGTTTCCTGTTCATTAGGTACATTACAGTCCCAAAGAATCTCAGGTACTGTTGAGATCGCTTCAGAACCTTTTTCAGTGGATCTTAAAAAGGAACCATCACAGCTTGAAGACGTCGTCAAAAGTCAGCGAGGGTATTTTCCTGATAACTGGTTTATATACTACACAGGAGGAGGAATTGATAATTCTAATAACCATGTTACTTTTCTTACACTTCAAGTCTTTCCTGTAAGATATAATAGAACTTTTGGAGATATTATTTATGCAGATGAGATTATTATTGATATTGAATATGAAGAACCTACGTCAGATCCTTTTCCTGACGAAATCAGTTATGATTTAGCAGTTATAGCACCTCTTCGATATATTCCAACTCTCTTGAGATTTGCTGCACATAAAAACAGATTTGGTATTGAAACAATCATAATGCCTCTCCCCCTTATTTATAATGGATATACAGGATTGGATAAACCTGAGCAGATTAAGCTCTTTATCAAAGACGCTATTGAACAATGGGGCATCTCGTCAGTTCTTCTCATAGGTGGATTGAAATCAACCTTCATTGGAAAACCGAGAGATAATGTAAATGAAGGAACAAAAGATTGGTATGTTCCAGTTCGTTATTCCAATCTTATTGACAATGACACAGTATACGATCCTGGTTTTATCAGTGATCTCTATTATGCTGACATCTATGATGGAGATGGGCATTTTTGTAATTGGGATTCGAATGGGGACGGCGTCTATGGGGGATGGTCATATGAGGGACAGCAGTACGAAGGTTTTCCCTTTCTCCCACCTGTTGATAGCACAGATGTAATCGATTTTTATCCTGACATTCAAGTGGGACGATTACCAGTCCGTAATATTTTTGAGCTGAAAATCATCGTCAATAAAATCATTTCGTATGAGCAAAAACCTGCTGATCCTGAATGGTTTAACAAAATTATTGCTATTGCTGGAGATCCTTATGATGACGATGATGCTGAGGGTTTTCTGGAAGGAGAGCTTATCGCTGATAAGGCCTTATCCTATATGCAAGAATTTACTCCCATTCAACTCTATGCATCTAATAAAATCATAGATCCGCTTCATACGCCGTTAAAAACCAACATCATTCGCGAAATTTCAGAAGGTAGTGGATTTCTTCTTTTTGATGGTCACGGATCTCCTTGTTGGTGGAATACGTTTTGGCCTCATGAATTTGATACACTAATTGAGGATGGTGGATTAACTATCTTTGATTTTCCAAGGCTAACAAATGCCCAGAAATTACCGATATGTATTATCGGCGGATGCCATTGTGGAACCTTTAATGTCTCCTTAGTCAATACCATTCTTGATAAGGACAACTCCCATTTCATGTGGTCCTATGGTCAACCTATTCCTGAATGCTTTAGTTGGTGGCTAACAAGAAAGATTGGTGGAGGATCTATTGCTACTATTGCAACGACTGGCCTAGGATATGAAAAAGAAGGGGAAGCAGGAGATCTAGATGGCGATGGTATTGATGAACCAGATTGTGTCGAAGCATTAGGAGGGTTTTTGGAACGTCAATTCTTTCAATCCTACGGGGAAAATCATCATGATGTTCTTGGGGAAGTGTGGGTCAATGCGATCACTCAATATCTTGAAGTCTATCCAGGACTTGACGATCCTTGGGATGCAAAAACAGTGGAGCAATGGGTTCTCTTTGGAGATCCTACACTAAAAATTGGTGGTTATCTTTAAAAAATGAAGAGAGGAGGGAGGTTATTCTTCTGGATATCGGAGAAGAATAGTTCCCCCAACGAGAAAGGCATCTTCGCTTTTTTCAATCAACATATCTCCGTTGTGGCTTATACGTACTGTAACCAAAACATGACCAAGACCAAAAGGTTTTTTTGATTGTAGTTGAAGCTGATTTGAAGAACTTATGGTATCGGAATCTGTTGTTCGTCGTGCAAGAAGGACTCTACCTTTGAGAAGGGCAGTTACTATTGTTTTTAAGATAGGTGGCAGACCACCGCCAAGAAAATCTCCTAAGGGACTATCGCCAACTATGGAAATATCCCAATCAAAATCTGCTTCGACGGTCCCAGAATTAATGATATAAACAACAATTGTAGTTCCATCTTCACTAAGTTCAATTTTTTCAATTAGAACACCTATAGTATCAATAAATATATCAGCATAGAGGTCTCCATCTCCCTTGTCGTACACCATTCCTTCCGAAGCTATTTGATATGGACTGGAAGATCCTGACACTTCAGCATCACTGATTTGACCTTCTTCAGTCCATGTTTGTCCCTGGTTTGTACTTGTTGATTTATAGACATTATTATTTCTTATATAATAGACTTCAATGTCTCCGTCATCAGTAAGAAGCACCTTTGGATATGTTCCATCATTTGTAACAGTTGTTGTATCCCAGAATTGTCCATTGGAGTCTGAGGATCTGCACTTGATGGTGCCACTATTCTCAGTAACAAGATAGACCCAATCATCTTCTGCTGCTATATCAGGATTTGACGAGGAGGTAAATGTCTGTGATTGAAAATTGTCCATCAGCGGTTCTGTTTGTTCAGCTCTCACTAAATAGACAGTATTGGCTGCTGTTTTTTCAAAGACCCAATAGTGCCAACCAGTACTATGATCACAATCACCAGCAAAATCATCATATTGGGAACCGCTACCATCTGCAACTTGAGAGACGAAACCTGGACCGACCCAATCTGCAAACACCCCTTGTGTAAAGGTCCACACACCACCGACTTCACCTTCATGACCTGTTACTGCAACTCCCCAACGACCAGGATAAAGTGGATTGTTGAATGCCCAAGGAGAATCTTCAATCCAAGTTGTTGGATCTGTCATATCTCCCATTCTGAAACATCCCCATGGACCAGCACCAAGAGATGCAGAACCGACACAATGTTCACCCGATTCATCCTCCCAGCGATAGAGAGAACATGCTCCAGAGTCATAGGAATTTGCCCAGATCAGTTCCTTCCAAGCTGCTCCACCGCTTGTATAAGCAAATCCAGGATGAATCTCTCCAGAAAGTGGGGTTTCATACTGATATCCTACTAACATGTTTCCAGAACCATCAGAAATAAGAGCTTGTGGATTGGTATCTTCTGCTGGATTCTTGGTAACTACATATTCACCTTCCCTAAGGATGGGCTGCGGTTCTTCTAGCTTTATTAGTTCTACCATGTTTTGGGATTCACTTTTTTGATAATCTCTTTCTACTTCAGTGTCATCAGAACGATCTAGAGAATCCATATCATATCCGCCGATTTTAAGACTTGGATCGCCTAACAAGGCCCAGCCTTCAAAGTGTTTTCGAACGATTTTGTCATTAACAACATCATCTTTTTCGTGATAATCAACCAGCGTTTGGACATGGACCTCTCCCAAAATATCAAGCTTAGGACTGACATGACCATTCTCATCTTGGTCACCATTATAGTTAAAGAAGAATCTTGGGAAAAACCATCCTGTAAGACCTGTTAGGATTCCATCACCGACATATCCTGATCCCAGCCCTGTATTTCCAATCGTAGCTATTGCTCCTCCATCTTCTAAGCGTGTTAGCCACCAAGCAAGACCTTCAGGTGTCCAGGTTGCATAACGGTCACCCAGTAAAACATTGTAGGGATCATGTAAAAGACTAATCAAACTTGTATCAAATTGACCACTATGACATCCGCTAAAGAGAAGAACGGGAAGTTTTTCTTTATTGTTAATTTTACTTAATGGGAAATAGGGATCGTTTCCTTTGTTCTGGTATCGATTCAATCCCGCTGCAAGATAGATAGTTGCTAAACCATTAACCTGTCCATTAGCTCTCCCTCCCGGGATTCCGGGATAATGATCTCCCCAAACCATACAGCTACTATGACCATTGACATAAGCAAGACCAGCTCCTTCTGTAAAAGTATCTAATACATCTTCCATATAGGTGAAGTTGCCATTGGAAGTCCATATCTTTTTCACCTCAAAAGGACCATCCACCGTTTCATCTGAAAAGCTTCCGCCATTTGCATAATTGATAGCTAATTGGGCCTCCATTTCTCCTTCCCAATACCAATTCTCTCGCTTTAATCCAAAATCAGCAATAGTAGTTCCTTGATCATCTTCTATCCAAACCTTGTAATCAGTTGTAGAACCACTTTTATAGGAGGGATTGTGCATATCATGAGGAACGGGATCATACGACTTGACAATAAGTTGTAAGTCTCCTGTGTCCGCGTTATAATTGACTACCGCCCAACGTTGCCCTTCATAGGCTTGAGGGGGAACCCAAGGACCAACATTTGTATTACCGATCACGTCACCTTCGTCTGGAGAACAGATTTCTGCAACAGGATATCCTGGATAACACTCAGGAAACACACTCTCGCTATCATCTAAAGGTTTTATTTTTCCTGACAGATGATCATCTTCGTTAAAACTTAACGTTGTCACATCATCTCTATTAATTGTAATCGTCACTGAGTCTATTGGTCCTTTAAAGTTAGGATCATCATCGAGTTGACTTTGAGCATAAATAGTATACTCTCCATCATCAATACTATTGATGTTCCATGTTGTATAGGTATTTCCTATATCTTGAAAACCGTCACCTGTGATAGAAAACATGGTATTGAACCATTCTTCGCCAAAAGTCTCAGTTTCATAGGTGATAATTTTATCAACCATAGTCTGTACTTCTTTTTTATTTCTACAAGCAAGTCGGCCGAAATAGACATCAGGATAAGGATCATAATAGTCCCAACCTTGCCAATCCCATTCTGCAAAACGATCATTGAGATTAGTGTCCCAGGTGTCAAATGTTGGACCCCCTTCATCTTTGATACAGCAAGAATAATATTGATCACTAACAATCATAGGTTCAGCCTCATAGGTGTGAGAAATCCGTACTGGAAATTGTTGATCTGGTTTATTTAATCCAACAAAAGTTCGCCAACCTCCAACAGCCATCACATATCGAACATTCCATTCTGTTACTGCCTTAAAGATAAAATATTTTATTTTTTCTTGACTGTCACGAAGATCTTCAGGAAGATCAAAATAATCTTCATCGTAGATTTCATCTAATCCTACAAGGAGTGTGCGTAAGCCTACTTCTTCTTTATGATCTACTAAATCATCTAGGAGTGTGACATAATCATTAGCAGAAAGTATCAAAAGATCATATTCATCACGAAATTGTAAAGGATCTGTCGGTGGTTGGGCTTCAATTTTTACAGATATATCTGTAAGAAAACTTGCTTCTCCCTTTGATGGATTTGAGAGAATGCAAGGCATGCATCGAATTAGGACAAACGTAGCTAATTCTCCTTGAATATTTCGACCAATAAAAACGTCAGATGAATAAAATTCTCCATACGGTTCCTCGGATTCATAGATATATTCATTAAAATCATCTGTTTCAATTACTGGTTTAGAAATTCCAGAGATTGTCGAATGCAAGGTTGTAGCAAGTGTCGTTAAGGCTTTAACAAGAGGACGTTTTTGATAATCCAACAGTTCTGGAACAGGACCTGGAAGAACAGTACCCTGAATCATCATTTTTTGGATAGGAGAATGGTCTATAGTAACCTTAACATCGGTTGAACCATAAGGCAATTCAAATCTGTAGCTCATTGTTGGTAATTGTGGTTCTCCTGTACGTAATCGCATGGCCAGGTTATCAACCTGTATTTTTACAAAATCATCTTCAGGTATGATCTCAGGTTGAGAAAAAGTAAATATCTTTGTTGAAACGATTACATCTTCTTGGGCATCAGAACTCAAACCACCTCCCAATACTACACTTGGGATTGTGGTTACTATTAACAGCACCGTAATTAAAAATGAGATATATTTGGTACATGTACCAGCCTCTTTTTTATATTCTCTTTTTTTTCTCATTTCCCCTTTTTCCTCCCTAATTTTTTTGGAATGATTGTTTCTAGTAAAGAAATATGTTATCTTGAGGATATAATAATTGCTATGTAAAATTTGTACGAAACAGTAAAGTTATATAAAGCTATTATCCATATATACAATGTATAAATGGTAAAAATTGATAAAAAAGATAAAAAAATATTATATCAACTTGATATTAATTCAAGGCAATCTCTTTCTCAAATAGGGAGAAAAGTTGGTCTTCCAAAAAACGTAGTAGCTTATAGAATTAATAAATTAAAGGAAGAGAGTATTATTAAGACGTTCTATACTATCATAGATTCCTTTAAACTAGGCTATATTGCCTTTCGTTTCTATTTTACATATCAATACGTGAATGAAGAAGTAGAACGGCAATTAATAGAGCATTTCACCAAATATAAGCTAATTTGGTGGGTCATTTCTGCAGAAGGGCGCTTTGATATTGCAGTAATTATTTGGGTTAAAGATCTTAATGAATTCTATGCATTTTGGGAACAAACACTCGTAAAATTTAGAGATTTTTTCCAAAGTATCATTTTTTCAGTCTATGTACAACGATTTGGATATCGTCATTCCTATTTATTAGATGATTATATGGAGGTAGATAGGACAAAATTTGAAATTACGGGAGGTGGGGCACAAGTCAAAATCGATGCCTTAGATTTTCAAATACTTCGTATTATTGCCCCTAATGCACGCATGCCCCTTACAGATATTGCAAAGATGCTGAATACCACTGCCACGATTATTAATTACAAAATTAAGAAACTGACAAAAATTGGCGTTATTCAAGGATACCGAACAGATATAGACATTGAAAAACTTGGGTATATGTTTTTTAAAGCAGATATGTTTCTTAAGGATTATCGACTGCGTGGTCGTATTATTGATTTTATTAAATCCAATCCCCATCTGGTTCGGATCGATGCAAGTGCCGGGGTTTCTGATTTAGAACTTGAATTTCATGTGCGAAATCTTGGTCATTTTCATGAAATCATGAAAGAATTATGCTCTTTATTCCCTGAGGCAATTCGAGATTATCGGTATGTTTATGCTAGAAAAGTACATGTTATGAATTATATGCCTGAAATTTAAATTATTTTTCGTTTAATTTAATAATACTTAAATATGCAATTTTGATTCTTTTTCTTGGGGAGGTTATGAGCGGTCTCTTTGGCATTGTAAGTAAAAAAAATTGTATGTCATATCTGTACTACGGAACTGATTATCACAGTCATCTTGGCACTGAATATGGCGGTATAGCATTTATTGATCAGGAAGGTAACCCTGTAAAAAAAATACATGAAATCAAAAACTCTCAATTTAAGTCAAAATTTTATGAAGGATCAGATAGAATTGTCAGTCAAATAGGCATAGGCGTTATTTCAGATAAAGATCCTCAACCACTCAGTTTCAAAAGCAAATTTGGCCCCTATGCAATATGCTGTGCAGGTTTGGTTTCTAATAAGGAACTATTGGCTAAAGAGTTAATTGAAAGAGGTATTTCCTTTAGTGAAATTGAAGGGGGAGAAATCAATACCACTGAATTGGTTGCCTATCTTATTAATCAAGGGCATGACATCATTGACGGGATAGAAAATATGTGGGATAAAATCCATGGGTCCATCTCACTGCTTCTGTTAACACGAAAAGGAATTTATGTTGCTCGTGATAAAGAAGGAGTGACGCCCTTAACAATAGGAGAAAACGGCAAAGAGCTTGCAGTAGCTAGTGAAACGTGTGCATTTCCAAACCTTGGGTTTTCCATTAAGAAATATTTAGAGCCTGGTGAAATTCTCCACATAAGTTCAAAAGGAATTGATGTACAAAATAAAGGGAGCAACTATAAAAAAATCTGTGCCTTTTTATGGGTGTATACAGGATTCCCAGCATCTAGCTATGAAGGAATTAATGTCGAAACTGCACGAGAAAAATGTGGAGCATCTCTAGCAAAGCATGACAAGGTCGATATTGATATTGTTGCAGGCGTTCCCGATTCAGGTACTGCACATGCCATTGGTTATGCCATGGAATCGGGTAAACCGTTTCGAAGGGTTTTGTTAAAATATACTCCTGGTTATGGTCGTAGTTACACGCCCTTAAACCAAGAACAGCGAGATACCATTGCCCAAATGAAATTAATTGCAAACGAAGACATTGCTAAGGGGAATCGTATGATACTTTGCGAAGATTCTATTGTTCGTGGAACTCAATTAAAGAATTTCACTATCACAAAATTATTCAATGCAGGGGCAAAAGAGATCCATGTTCGACCAGCCTGTCCACCCCTTATGTTTCCGTGTATTTACAATCTATCTACACGAAGCATTCAGGAGCTAGCTGCACGAAAAGCTATCCAGGCACTCGAGGGAGAAGACCTTGAAGATGTATCAGAATATACCAACCCAACCTCAGAAAAATACCAAAAAATGGTCGATTGGATTGCGAAAGATTTAGGAGTTAATAGTCTCCAATATCAATTGTTAGATGATATGGTAAAAGCCATTGGTCTTCCCAAAGACAAATTATGTTTATATTGCTGGATTGGCAAAGGTTTCCAAAAAAAATTATCAACTTTTGAGCAAGCTCGTACTCCAAAGAAACAACTAGTACCAGCAAAGTAGCATTTCTACAATTAGAATTGGTGAAAATCACAGTATTTTTCAAAATTGACGTACATTAATAAACTTGTAAAAAATACTGAACTTTTGGAGAGATGCTATGAAGAAGTATGTCGTGATAGGTGTCATTGCCTTTATCATCGTTTCATTCACCGGATGCCAAGAAGAGCATAAAGAAAACAACGACAACATTGATTCTGAGGATCCTGGTGGCAGTGGATGGATTGATGAAGGTATTGTCATTGACAATGGTTATTATTGGAATCCAGAAATTGTTCAACTTGAGGATGAAACATATCGAATGTATGTTGAAGATCATGGTTCATCAAGTACTACGTTACTTGGCATTGTATCATTAACCTCTTCTGATGGTGTTGACTGGGAATATGAACAGATGATTCTCGAAGGGGCAAGTCATCCTGGTATTGTTCACTTGGATGATGGAAGATGGCGATTATATTTTCAAAGTCAATATGGTATCGAAAGTGCAATATCAGAGGATGGTGTCTCGTTCACTGATGAACTTGGAATTCGGTTATTACATGATCCTGATGTAGAAGGAGCAAATATTCGTCATCCCTGTATAGTCTCACTTCCTGAAGGAGGATTTCGTATGTATTATGATACTGATGCAGAAGGTGGATCATTTATCAGAATCTGGTCTGCATATTCATCAGATGGAATCAATTTTACCAGAGAAGGTTTAAATATTGATCTTACTCCCTGGCGAAATGATTGGCCGGAAGGATGGTATGCTCATGCAAGTAAACCGGAAGTCCTGCAAACACCTGATGGACTCTGGAGAATGTTTTTTGCTTCGTCACGTTTAGTTGGTTCCGTTTATAGACCGATGACCATTCGTATGGCAACCTCCTTTGATGGAGTAACTTGGGATATTAAAATAGTAAATTATGAAATAACAGGGGTAACTATGGACGATGGGAAGAGTTATAGTCCCTTTGATGTCTCTGTAAAAATCATGGATAATGAATCCACTGTCAGGATGTATTATTCTCTCTTTCTTTCACCGGAGGAAGGTTTTGTCGGAGACTATTCAGGTATCTATACGGTCTCAAAACCATTATATGAACTTGAATAAGGAAGATTGTTCATCCTAATTAGACATAACTAATAAATAGTACGTACTTCTATAGTATAGTCCATAAGGGGGATATCTCATGAAAAGAAGTCCACTAATGGCGATAAGTATTGCTATTGCATGTCTGATTGTTCTTGCATCATTTACCTCTGTTGTTGGTGTTCAAACAGTGGCATTATCGAATAATAAATTAATAACTGATAAAATTGACCAGAAAGAACTGTTGTTCCAAACAATACTAGATATAGCGAACAATAAAGAGATTCAAAAGATTATTTCAACTTCCGAGACGAGAAAGGGAGGACTTCTTAACCCTAGTTCAAACTTAGCATTCACTCCGCCTGTGTTGACAAAGAAGTTCCTGAACACCGCGTACCATATAGGTTTGATTCTCTCGAAAACCATCAGTAAATCAAAGATGCAGTCGATACTTGAACGATATCAAGTGAATAACCGAGAAATGCAAAAAGAAATAACCGCGACCATTGAAAAAGATGCGACACTTAAGGAAGAAATAGCACAATTATCGAGTTTAAATTGTGATTGTGAAAAGAACAGTACAAGGATTTGGGGTTTCCCTGTTATATGTACAATTTTATTGCTAATGACGGCTCCTTTAATAGTGATAGAATGGATTTCAATTATAGTTTTTCATGCTTTTATGCCTGTTATTGAAGCCCTTCTTGAAATTATATTCAATATTGGCGGAATACTCTGTGGTTGGAATCTATAATAAAAATAGAAAATCAACAAAAAGATATGCTAAAAAGACATCGGATATAAATGTTTTTAAAGGTGACGATTGTTATAAAACTATAGATTGGGGGAAAGAAATGAAAAAAAGTTGTTTGCTTCTTATGACTTGTATAATGATTATTACTAGTTCTGTTGCTGCCCATGTCCCTTATTTTGAACATTGTGATTTTTCCGAAGAACATCCTTTTGTTATCAGAAAAAATCCTGATCAATCCAAGGCAGTATATGCGTGGTTAAAATTCGATGAACAACGCTCTTGTACTGATATTGATGTTTACAGCTTGAGCGTTCCTCCAACGATCTACGTGAGAATGTATGTCGAACTTATTATTCCAGTGGTAGACGATTTTTATGAGGAATTTGTACCTTGGTTTGCCCTTGTAGGACCTGGTCTTCCCCCGCCTAATCAAACGCTTCCATTTGAGCTACCAGATGGTTGTGGAGTGATTGTTGTTGAAAATGTTGAACCTGGAACTGAACGTGAAACGTTTTATGAGCCTTTTGGAGGAAAATCATATTACATTGGTCCTACTCTCGAGGAGACATTGTATCAAACGGGTGAGAAGTATTATGTCTATGTGTGGGATCCTTATCAGCTAGGAGGAGACTACGTACTAGTGATTGGCAAAAAAGAAATCTTTGGACCCTTTGATATTTTACGAGCACTCTTTTATACCCCTCTGATACGAAGAGGCTTGGAACTTCATATATAGAAAACATCATGGAATGATGTTATGAAAAAAGTAAGAAAATCAGAACAAGAGTGGAAAAAAGTACTAACCGACGAGGAATATACTATTCTTCGAAAGAAAGGAACAGAACCACCTTTTTCAAGTAAATATCTTCATGAAACGCGGAAAGGGATTTTCCAATGTGCTGGATGTGGCAATCCACTTTTTCGTTCGGATGATAAATTTAATTCTGGTTCTGGTTGGCCTAGTTTTACACAACCTATTACAGACGAAACCATTGAAAAACAAATGGATCAGTCTCATGGCATGAAGCGAACTGAAATTCTATGTTCTGTTTGTAAAGGCCATCTTGGTCACGTGTTTTCTGATGGACCGTCCCTTACTGGTCTTCGCTATTGTATCAATTCTATTGCTTTGAAATTCAAAGAAGAAGACTGACTAGCCTACTATTTGTACTATACGTACTTTCAGTAGTCGTAATCCCCCAGTTCCACCTGAAAAAATCAAATTTCCATCAGTATCAACAGTAACACATCGCATCCAATTCATACCAAAGAGTTCTGCAAATCCCCCACCAGCCCAAAACTTAGGACCAAGATCAATATCTAAAATTTTTATGCCAGAAATTTTACTATGCATTGCCGAATAATAATGAGGTTCATCTCCTAAATAAATCGAAAAACCCCCTGTGACAAACAAGAATTGTTCATCTACAGCAAGATTTTCAATTGGATAAGGAAACCACGATTCCCATACCAGTTCAAGTGAAGGATTTACTTTCCACACATTTTCCTGAACGCCAAAGTAAAGATCATTTGTTGACATATCTATCACTAAATCAGATCCAAAAAAGAAGGTGCTAAAGACTGTGATTGGAATATAACTATCATCTAGTTTTAAGCCATTAGGAGAATACGTAGCAAAATAGATTGTAAGATTCAAAGGATCAAAGATATTTAAATACAAAGAGGTTGTCACAACATTATCATTTCCATCAATAGCTAGACTTAGCGGCCACCACAAAATAGTATGTTTCATTACGCGGGACCATAAGGGAACACCATCAGGTGATAACTTCAGAACTGAAGCCCCAGCAATCGACCAACATAGAGTAAAAATATTACCTTCTGAATCTAATGCAAAATTATCTCCAGCATTTAACGTATCTAAAAGAAAGGTATAGGCCTTCTTCCAAAGTTCATTTCCTTCACCATCATATTTAGCAATAACAATATATTCATCTTGATGTCCTTGATCATCATCGACAATTACATTGCCTAACACTACTACCTCGTTAGTTGTTTGGTCAACACAGAGATAATAACTACGGGAAGAACTATTAACACTCTCTAATTCAAAGACATCAGTAACGTTAAAAGATTCATTTCCAAGAGGTTGTTGATATCCACCAATCACGTACGGTTCCACATCAATAAATTCTGAATATTCTATACCATCGATATCAATCTCAGTTTCCCATTGTACTTCTCCATCTGTGTTATATTTTCTAACAACCCGTTTTTCCTCTTGTTGAAGATACGCAGACATATAGATATTATTATTTTCATCAATATCAGAATATCCTGCTCTTGTCCAAAAACCTCCATCTTCCCAATTCTCTTCCCAGAGAATCTCATAATCATATCGAATTTTCTGTTGTTGATAATGAAGTGCAGTTTGACCTTCATATTTAGCGACAGCAGGTTGGATGTATGGGATAAACGATACAACAAGTAGTACAACTATCATAAAAACAAAATACCTTTTCTTCATTTTTGTATTAATTTTTTCACCCCTATAAAAATGGTAAAAGGTAGTATATATACTTTACCTTTTTTTTATAATTGAGATAGATTAGGAATAATTATCAATAATTACTACAAGACTTTTGATTTTTTTCTAGATATTTTTGATGATAGTCTTCGGCTTTGTAAAAAGTAGTCGCTTTTGCGATTTCTGTAACAATTTCTTTATTATATTTCTTAGATTCTTGAAGTTTTGAAAGCTCTGCTTTTTTTCTTTGTGTATCGTTATGATAGAAAATAACAGATCGATATTGAGAACCAATATCTGGTCCTTGTCGATGATATTGTGTAGGATCATGAATAGACCAAAATATTTCTAGGAGTCGTTCATACGAAATACTAGTAGGATCATAGAGCAGTTGAACCACTTCGGCATGATCAGTTGTATTTGTACAGACATCCTTATATGTTGGATTCTGTAACACTCCCCCCATATAGCCAACTTTGGTATCGATCACACCTTCTAGGTTTTGAAACGAAGCTTCAACTCCCCAAAAACATCCTGCTCCAAATGTTGCTTTTTTCATTATAAACTTTTTATTAATTAAAAATTAATTATTATATCTTACCATTCAATCAACGAATCATTTTCTTTATAGAAAAAGACGAACTTCAAAAATAGGAAATACAAATTTTTCTGTATATATATTGTTTTCAAAAATTTAATATTAGTTCTTATAAAACAAGAGTAATTACTATTATAAAAAAATTTATTTTAGGCAAAAACACATTATATTATTATAGATTACAGTTTTGTATTCTTGAATTATTCTCTGATTGTAAACAACCTTCTAGAGTATAGTTAATTTTCCTAGAACCAACAATATTTTGAAGTATTGAAGCTAATATTCTAAGTATCATGGGTTTGACTTTTGATTGATACACCAAATAGGGATTAGAATAGATCTGCTGAGCAGTCCATTCATACATTTCAGAGGCAGTTTTTACGGGTATTAAAATGCGTTTTGGTATAAATTGATAGCCTTTTTCAGCATATTGTTGCCACGTTTGATAACGAAGTATCTGCTCTCGAATAAAACTAATATAGGACTCAGCATGTCTTTTTGTATATTCAAAATCAAGATTTTTTAATCCATATTTCTGTAAATCTGTTATCGGAAAATACATTCGATTGAGAGTTCTGTCCTCATTAATATCTCTAATGAAATTAATGTATTGCATTGCCCTTCCTAGATATCGCGCATAGGTATGTGTTTTCTGAGGTAATTTCATTATTTGTGCCATCATCAAACCAATGACTTCAGCAGAACCATAAAGATATTCTAAGGTTTCTTCAAGAGTGCAGTATTTCTTTTTATAAACATCCATTTCCATCGAATGGAGAAAAGCATCTACCCACTGTGGATCGATATGATGTTTCTTCATTAAATGAACAAACGTATCAATGACTATATCTCCTGAAGATGTTCCCTGCAGTGCTTTGTAATATTTACTTTTAAATCGATAAAATTCATTGATTTTTTGAGGGATAGAATCAACAAAATTATCTGCTTTTCGTACAAATCCATAGAGAGTAAAAACATCTTTTTTTAAATAATTTGGAAAAAATAAACTACTATAAAAGTAGGTTCTACTTCCTTGTTGGAAGATGGAGTAAAATGCTTTATGTATCATACTTCCTCAATAATAATTATAAGTGATTTTAATTAAATATAAATTTTTCTATATATCTAAAATAAAAAAAATTCATATTTGTCATTTTATAATATAAAATGGCAAAATTCTAATTTGAATGAATATATGTCTATAAAATTTGAATCAAGAACTAAAAGAGAACAGGCTATACTAAGAAAATCATATTTTCAGTATCATCTTATTTCAAAAGATTTTTGAAGAGTCATTCGATATCATATTGAGGAGATTTTCAAACATTTTTCCCTAGATTATGGAGATTACTTTATGGATGATGTGCCAGGAAAGGAAACACAATTCAGTTATGCTCATTGTTGTGGAAAGGAACCTTTGATCTGGTCAACCATTGGTGATCGATTAGAAGATGCTGCAAAAAGGTATCCTCACAATGATGCAATTGTGGATGTATGGAGAAATTGGCGCTATAGTTATGACCACTTCTATAAAGTTTGCCGAAAGGCTGCAAAAGGATTAATGCAGATGGGTGTCCAAAAAGGCGATAGAGTTGGTATTTGGGCAACCAATTACATTGAATGGGTAATTACTCAATTTTCAACAGCAATGATTGGTGCTGTCCTAGTGACTATCAATCCTGCCCTTCGAGAGCATGAATTTGAATATGTTCTACGTGATTCTGAATGTCAGACATTAATTCTTATTGAACGGTTTAAAACTTCGAAATATATTGATATGTTTTATAATGTTTTTCCAGAAGCAAAACAACAAATGCCAGGACGGTTACATTCCTATAAATTTCCCCATTTACAAAACGTTATTGTCTTAAGTGAGCATGGTTTTCCAGGGATGTATACTTCAAAAGACGTACTAACCTATGGGGAAGTGGTCTCAGATGACGAACTTAACAAACGTCGCAAGGATCTTGATCCTGACGATATTATCAATATTCAATACACTTCGGGTACGACAGGATTTCCCAAGGGTGCGTGTCTTACCCATCATGGGATTCTGAATAATGCATATTTTGTTGGTCAAAATATGCAATTTTCAAATACAGATCGTTTATGCATACCCGTTCCCTTTTACCATTGTTTTGGAATGGTGTTATCCAATATGCTCTGTGTTACCTATGGAGCAACCATGGTGCTTCCTGGGGAGTTCTTTGACCCGCTAGCAACACTAAAAGCAATTTCTCAGGAAAGATGCACTGCCATCAATGGTGTTCCAACTATGTTTATTGCCCAACTAGAGCATCCAGAATTTTCTTCGATGGATCTTTCCAGTTTAAGAACAGGTATTATGGCTGGGGCACCCTGCCCCATCGAACTTATGAAAAAGGTTCAGGATGAGATGGGAATTAAAGACATTACTATTTGTTATGGTCTTACTGAGGCATCTCCTGTTACAAATCAAACACGATATAACGAACCTGTCGAACTTCGAGTTAAATCCGTTGGACGCCCCTTGCAGCATACTGAAATAAAAATTGTCAATCCTAGCACCAATGCTGTTGCTCCTGTATATGAACAAGGTGAAATCTGTGTACGAGGATTTCAGGTCATGAAAGGATATCACAATAAACCTGATGAAACAGATAAAACAATCGATGAATCTGGATGGCTTCACACCGGTGACATCGGAACCATGGATGAGAATGGGTATCTCAAGATCACGGGAAGACTCAAGAATATGATAATTCGTGGTGGGGAAAATATCTATCCAAGAGAAATCGAAGAATTTCTGCATACTCATCCTGACATAGTTGATGTTCAGGTGTTTGGTGTTCCAGATGACAAATATGGAGAGGAAATTGCTTCTTGGATCAAGGTTCGTTCACAAGCCACCATAACTATTGAAGATATCAAAACGTTCTGTCAGGATAAAATCGCCCATCAAAAAATTCCAAAATACATCAAATTTGTTGATGAATTTCCTATGACTGTAACTGGAAAAATACAGAAATTCCGGATGAAGGAGATGTTTCTTCAAGAACTGCACCTTAAGGAAAATGCATAAACGCTCTATTAAAACGTCTAAATTTTTCTTCACAATCTTTATATTTATATGATAAAATTATTATCAAAGAACGAGGAAAGGGGAAAATATGAAAAAGAAAATGTATGAAAAAAGGCTGTTGGCACCGAGAAAATATCTACTTTTTACACTAGCTCTTCTCCTGATCGTATGTATCCCAAATACACTAGCCCTGTGCAAATCAGAGTTGCCGTCCACTTCTCATGTACAACCAAACATAGCATTGGATAGAGATTGGGATTATCAATCCAATCCACCCCATATGGTTTCTATTCCCACAGGAAATGTGGGTATTGGTGACATGCCACCGACAAATGCAAAGCTATACGTAAAAAGTGACATGATGGCCTGGCAATACGGTCTCTACACAGAAAGTGGTTTAGGCATTAAAAGTGTAAGCACTGCTTGGGAAGGAACTGGTATTGTTGGTGAAGGCGGTCATGCTGGAGTTGCAGGAAATGGATATATTGGTCTGTTGGGGCAAGGATTCTGGGGCGGCTGGTTTGAAGGTCATGGGTATTTCAGTGGTAAGGTTGGTATTGCTCAGAATTATCCAGAACATGCCCTTCATGTCAATGGTGCTATTCATCTTGATCCTATCGAAGAACCTACGAATCCCAGTTCAGGTTTCATACTCTATTGTGACCAAGCTGATGGTCTCCTAAAAGCCAAAGCATCAACAGGAACGATTACTCTTCTGGCAGAACCATAAGAAAGATCAGAAGAATTTGAATAAGGTTTGTTCGTCTCGGACAGAACAGCCCGTTTCATCATAAATCATTACTTTCAGAGTGTGTCTTCCAAAACTTCGTGTCTCCCAAAGCCACTCCCAAGGTTCAGTAGTTATCGTTGCCATAAGAATATTATCAACATAGAACTCAACTTTCGAAATATCGGCAGGGTCAACAGCATCTATTTGCACAGTGAGTTTTCCAAAAGCAATGGTGTTCTTAGGAAGTTGGAACAGCTCACGATTAAGAATATATAAGGTAGTATCCTGTGGTTTGAGAATCTCCCCTTCTGGTGGTTCCATATCTTCAAAGACATCGGTATAGAAATACATATATTGTGATTCGAAGACATATCCTCCTACAACATAGAGAGTATCATCTGTATCAATGACAACATCATAGAGAAAACCTTCATTCATAGGTCGCTTAAGACATAGTTCCTCGCCATCTGCACTATAGTAAAAGGCTAAATGTTCATATTGTTGTTGAACTCCAAAACTACTGTACCCCACAGCAACGATATTGTCTTGGGAGTCAACAGCCACACCTTCCAATCCCTCAAAACCTCCACTCGTATATTCTTGCTGCCAAAGAAAATCACCAGAACTACTCCATTTTGCTGTTAAGGTGGAAAGATCTTGGGTGTAATAGGAATAATTGCGACCTACCATAATAATGTTATTTTCTGAATCAACAGCAAGTCCCCAGACATCTTCACCATACAATCGACGTTTCCATAGTTCCTGACCAGCCTCATTATATTTTATCAAAAAAATACTCCCTGCAAAAGGAGAGTAATTAATGCCCGATAAAAGGATATGATCATTGAAATCGACTGTAACAGCCAGTCCAATATCAATCAAACCTTCATGAAAAGTCGAATTCCAACAGTCACTACCATCATGTGTCATTTTTATGATCCAACAATACATATTTTGTTGCCAATCACCCGAACCTCCTGTCACAATAATGTTATCTTGAGAATCAATAGTAATGCCGCCCGGGTAATTACAGACATCAAACGTAAAGGATTTGGTCCATTCTTGAGTTCCTACTTCAGAATAAACAACAAGAACAAGCTCTCCTTCCAGACTTGACCAATTGCCAGAAAAGCCATAGACAAATACCTTGTTTTCAGAGTTAATTGCTATACCAAAAGCAAGATCGTCCTCTCCACCATCATAGGTTGCATTCCAAATCTCATTTCCTTGACTATCGTATTTGATGGTGAGAAAATCTCCAGTTGAACTATCAAAGGTATAACCAGTAGCAACAATATGATGATCATGATCAAGGGCACACGCTAAGGCTGTATCTTCATATCCTGCAGAAAAGTACTGAGGCCATCCTGCTCTCCCAAAATCATGTCCTGGGACAAAGGACGATGTTGTACACCATTGTTCTTCTTGATCTTCTTTGAAGCTACGACTCAGAGCCATAGAACTTGAACTAATAAGAAGGGAGACAAATAGAAGAGCACAGATTAGATAATAGAACTTTTTCATTGGTAGCCACCTACCTGTAAAGTAGGATCGCCTAGTAGAATGAACTCTTCAATAGTAAAGTAATCCTTCCAGAGGGTATCGATGTATTGTGTTAATGATTCTGCGTGCATTTCTCCCAATTTGATACCGGATTCATAAGTTTTAAAGAATTGAAGAGCAAGATAACCAACACCTGCCTGTGGTCCGTTTTCATCTACCATTGCATAGGCAACACGTGATGCCCCAAGTGTAGCTATTGCTCCACCGCGCGCCCGTTTGACAAAGCACCATGCATAGACAGGAAGACTTAGTTCTCCAGTAATAAAAGGAAGATAGGTAAAAATTCTGAAAAGGCTATATTGTGGATAATTAAGAATGTCGTTGATGACAAAGTCAAGTTTTGCAGTCAAACAGGCATTAAAAAAGATGATAGGTAGTTTGTATTTGTTGTGAATACCATACATAAAGGGAGTAATATAGTTGATGATGTCCTCACTATCAGGAGGATAGGTACCCATTCCATGTTCAAAACCATGGCCCGAATAAAGCATAAAACTAGCACCTTGAGTGATAGCCCTATTGATATTTCGAACTGAATACGACCCATCAGAAGTTCGAAGAAAGACAGGAGTAAAGTCTGTCATAAGTTCAGCAATGACATCGTTAGTGACCTCACCTTCCCACACACCATAGTTGGGATGGGTATCACCTCCTAAGAAGAGCATGGTATCATACCATTCTTGACCATAGGTTTCTTTCTCATAGGTAATGATTTTATCAACAACAGTTTTTACCTCATAGTTATGAGCACAAGCTAAACGACCAAGATAAACATCAGGATACAGATCCACTATGTCATCTTCCACACCATGATAACATTCACCAAAAAGATCATTGTTATTGGAATCCCAACTACAAAAACTACCATTGGGTAAGTACAGATCTGCATAATACAAATCAGAAAGCAAATCCATATCTGAATAGTAGGTCGTTCGAATTGGTATTTCATAGATGCTGCCCAATAAGAGAATATATTCTGATCCCCATTGTTCTAAAGCATCCTTGATAAAATATTTAATTTGTTCTTGTTGATCTCGACCTTGAACAGGGAAATATGTACCATCATAAATCTCTTCAACCATCACCAATTGTGTTGGTACACCAATAGTTATCTTATGGTCGACTAATGGCTGAACAAGCGAGGAAAATTTCTCTGGAGTAATAATTACAAGATCATAATCAGAGCCGAATCGCTGTGAAAACGTTGGCTTTTCATAAGTAATCTCTATATCAATCGAGTTGATATATTCAAGAATCGATCGCTCTTGATCAACGCGTACAGGATAGATGTGAAGGGAGCAAAGGGTAACATGGGTATTCTTTTTAAGACCTGCACCAACACGATACGAAAACCATTGTGATGGATATAATTCTCCTTCTACCACTTCTATCTCAGACGTGAGTGGGATAGCCTGAGTTGACACCGTGCCATCCCATTGTGGTTGAGGCGTTGGTTTCAGTTCTCCTTGAAATTCAAGAATTTTTAAAGAAGTTTGAACGCATTGAACATCATGGATAATAGTCCCCAAGGGAAAAGTAACCGTAAACGAATATTTTGGCAATTGTGGATACTCAGGAGTTAGTAACTTTGAGTTTGATTCGGGATGTAGTATTTCAGTAAACGTATCTGTAGATTGAAGTAATGGATCTGAAAAGTGGAGAGTAGTAGTCCAAGATTCGTGTTGTTGAGCTAAGGAATAACATTTAAGTTTAGATATTTCAAAAAAGGAACTACCAGCCGATGGAACCACACTCATACCTACCATAAGAATGATGATTCCTACTACAATAACCATATTTTTTGAATCTTTCTTCATTATTCTTCCCCCTGTAGTTATAATGGAACTCTAATAATATAAATATTTCTTTTTCTCTTATTTTTCCTTAACAATTGTTATTGATAAGAAAAAAGAAAATTCTTCATAGTTACGAATAACCGCCTATCTTTAGACTGGGATCCCCTATTAAAAGCCATTCTTGGAGATTTTTTACAACAAGGGCTGAACCAGTAGCTGTTTGATCATCCCAGTCAATAGGAAAATGATCTAGGAAAGAAGACACCGTATTACCCCAAGTTTCTCCTAGAATATCTGTATGATTTAACCCATACTCCCCAAAGAAGTGCATATCTAGCCATTCAATACCACCATATCCTAAATTAATATCTGGTGACTCGTAACTAAAGGCTGTCGCACCGATGGTAGCTATCGCTCCACCAAAGAGTTTACAGGTTAGCCCCCAACTAAAACATCGTGGAATGGGGATACTATACACCCAGGGTCCATGGAGGTAACTAACATTAAACATACTATTAAAGCATCCACTTCCTGTAATGCATATAGGTTGTTTTTTCCCATTCAACAGAAAAGGCATTTCACGCAGTTTGAGTCCATGAATCCAGGTTTCATTATCATTGGGAGGATGCGTCGACCAGGACGAGGGGTTTCCATGACCTGATAACCAAAGAAATCCACAACCTCTATTAATAGCGCGAACGACATCTCTCCAGCTGGAAAAACTACCATCTGATGTCCAGAGTTTGACAGGGGTGAAGCCTGGCATCATATCTAAACCCATTTGTGTATAGACTTCTCCATCAAAATAGGGCGTTTTGTCTGGATAGGTATCACCTGCCACAACCACCATGTTTTTAAACCAGGAGTCATCACAGGGTGTTGATTCATACGAAATGATTTTTTGCACCATCACAAAGACGTCCCATCGATTGCGACAGGGAAGGCGACCGACCACTACATCAGGATATAAGTCAAGAATGTCTTCGGCACTCATATTTTTTGGCCATTCGCCAAATACACCATCATTATCGGTATCCCAACTTGAAAAGTTGCCTTGATCATCATAAATATCAGCAAAATAAAGATCTGTAAGAAACTGATGTTCTTCCCATTGGTCATAATTGCGATCTAAGTGGCTGTATCGAACCGGAACCCACCACGTTTCTTGAATACCTTGATCTTTTCTTCCACCAACAAGGAGTACGTAGGTTATTCCCCATTGCTCGATTGCTTCTTTAATAAAATATTTCAGCTTTTCAGCATCATCTCGACCCTGCCAATACATCTGATCATAGACTTCTTCAATACTGACGAGCCTTGTCTTTACGTCATTCGTATTCTTGTGCATAACAAGAGGAGACAGCAGACTTGTAAATACTTCTGGGGCAATAATTAAGAGATCATAGGGCGGCTGCTCCCTATTTTCTTCGAGCGACTTTAGGTTTTGGGCTAGAAGAGAATGTGCATTAAGCACAAAGAGAATACCAATAAGCAACACGAATACTTTTCTGAGATAGTTCATTATAATTCCATATATATTAATTATTTACTAAGATTTATAAATTTCGATAATAAAGAATGATTTTTTTTAAAGATTAAGCAGAATTATACGGGGCGTAGTGTTCCAGCAAATACTTGCCATGCTAAGACCGATTTTGCTACCAAACTAAGAATGATGTACACTTTTTCTCCATAGAGGTAGTCTCTCCATTTTCCAATCTTTTTATATTGCAGGAGCATATTGATGGCAAAGATATTGAAAAAGATGGCAATAGAAATAAAGATATAATACACAAAATCAGGAATACTACCTTCAGAGGCGATAGTTGCACCACCCAAATATAAAGCAATGACAATCCAAGGAATTAAACCAGCAAATACTCCAAAATAATAACTCATCCAGTTTGTTTTTTGCGTAGTTTGATTATGGAGTTCCATCATCAAACCAAAAAGATTCATACAAGCGTTGATCGCAAAAATGGGTATCAGAGTTCCTAAATCATAGATGCCAACAAGCATTGCAATGACAACGATCATAACAGAGGAACTAAAGGCATATTCAAACCAGCGTGCATAATTGATGTGGCGTTTTAAATTCTTGACATACCAGGGATACCCCCACGGTGATGATAAGGAGAGGTGGGCAATAGCAGAGATGAGAAGAAAGAGTGCGACAAGAGGGGCAATAGTAATCTCAATAACAGTGGAGGTGGTTACTTCCAGTGTTTGCGTAACAGTATTGAATTCAAGATAGGATAATGTAATGGGGAGACTATAGTCATTACTTAAAAGTAGCATTAATCCAAACTGGAAAAAATGCACAAATCCCATTACTAGATTGAATAATCGAAGTTTAGAAAAGACCTTGTCATCAACCATACTATTTTCCATATAATCGATTAGTTAAATCGATGAGGTGGTAAAAATATTTTTTGCGATAAATCTTTATATATATTGTTTTATAATAATATCATGAATCGTGTAGTAACATTAGGTATTGTATCCATGCTATTCCTAGTACTTGCTTGTTCTTTTTCACCACATTCAACAGTGCAAGCTAGAACTTATCTGTTTACAACTGAATCATCTTTAAATCTTTCGGCCAATCCAAGTGATTTAGGTACTTTGTTGCCCTTAGATACAGTGAAAGTAAGTACCGTTTCGTTCACCTATAACTATGGCCGTTTTGCCCGTCCCATAGGTTTTCCTTTTCCCAATAGAAAGACACCTACCAACATTTCTGTATCTATTGTATCCTTACCAACATGGTGTTCAGCTACCCTTAGTAAAACAACCTTTGAAGTCCCAATACAGGGTTTCTTTCAACCAGGTCAGAGTGGTTATACCTTTACTCTCTCGACCCAAATTATTTCCTCCTCTGCTCCAGCCTTTCAACAAGGAATAATAACTATTGGGGCTGTTGCTGAACAGAATGGCAATATCAACCCCGCATCAGCTCTCATCAATATATCACTAGAACCAGCGTTTCTTCCTTCAATTAGTGTTTCTGCTTCGAATTCTTCCCTAGAATTACAATCAAGTGAAGAAAAAAATGTGACGATTACAGTAAAAAATACAGGTAATGCAAATATTATAGCGGAAATTACACCAAACAGTAATGCATCGATTGAAATAACTTCTCTATCAGTTGAGAAAGAAATCGCTAAGGGTACACAAGAATCTTTCTCCTTTTCGATAAAAAATAATGAGACTACAATAAAAAAAATAAAACAAGACCAACTCAAGTTTACTGTTTCCTATTATGCGGTATTAGATCAAACGAAGTCAGGAACTCCATTGGATGTTATAGTCACTCTTGAATTATACCCTAGTAAAGATGATGAAGGAAAAGTCGATCTTACTCCTTTTGTGATTGGGATTGTTATTGTGTTTATCATCCTCTATCTTATTTTCACTCTTCTCATACGAAAGCGTTAGATCACTTTTAATAAAAAAGAAAAAAAGAGATCAACTAGTTAATCTTCTTTATCCAATAATTCTCAATTTTTACGTTTCAACAGGATAACCAGCTTCCACCCAGGCACGATAGTTCCCTTCTAAACGATACGTATTTTCTATCCCTGCATCTACGAGTGCTTGGGCACTTGCCGTTGATGGTGGATTCGTATGACAATAAACCAAATAGGTTCCATTTTTATCAAGCTCAGGAATTGTGCTTTCTAGAGTGCCATCTGCCCATATGTAATTCACTGCACCGGGAAGGTGACCTAACGAATAAATATCAAGTCCCACCACATCAATAATTAAATCAAAGGTATCGTTGAGATAGAGGTCATAGGCCTCAGCAGGTGGAATATCAATATAGGTTTCTTTCATGGTTACCATAAAATTGAATAAAAGAAATGCTTGTTTTTGATCTCTCACGACCTCAGTAGAGTTGGCTTTAACTTGAGCTTTGCAGTACACCCTTCCAAGACCTCGAGGACTTGGCATATCTGGACTAAGGTATGGACGGAGAACATAGGTTCGTGCTTCACCAGCTTCCAATTGATCCATGGTCTGATGACAGACATCACCCTTGCCAATAAGCGCTGTGATAACCGGTTTTACACTAAAACACCATTCAACATTAGAAAGTGGTTCTGTTCCTTCATTTGTTATAACGATTTTACATCCGCGCGAGAGAAATCCTGGTTGTATTGTAATACTCAACGGATTTTCTTCTCGAAGAGATGATGGTTGTTTTGAACTTAGTTGATGTGAGCTTCCAATACTTACCATTACTAGAACAGTAAGCACTATACTTGCAAAAATTATTACTTTTTTTCCCTTCATTTTCTTCTTCCCCCAAAAAGGTATAATATATATAATGTACAACTTTTACTTAAAGATTGTGAATTCACTACAGAAAATATGATTTTAATTATTTTTGCATATCTTGTTTTTAAAAAGTAAGAGATAACGTGATATTTCGTATTTCTTTGCTAGCGAAGAAGTAAATATGCCTCTAGGAGTAAAGAAACCATATAAATTAATAGGGTGCTATGAAGAATTGGCAATGTTTTAAAGGCAGTATCACTTGTTTTCTTTTTCGTTAATTTAATATTAATTATGATTAGAATCACAAACGAAAATACAAAGCCAATTCGTGCAATCGTGTTTAGTATTCCAAGGAATAGAATCGCGGTAATGATATGGATTGTAGTAAAAAGGAGTATCCAATTGACTGTTCCTTTTAATTTAAATAGGGTAGTGATAGTATTCATCTTTTTTGCCACATCATTTTTAAGATCAGCCATATCATTTATAGCAAGATGAATCATCGTCCAGGGGTAAAAAAATAACATATACAAAAGAGCGGTCATATCAAATGAAGAATAGGCAAGATAACCAGCTATAGGAAATAAGGTAAAGTCTGTTCTTCCTAATAACTGAGCAAAAGGAAATCGTTCCTTTCTTTTTTTAAGCTGATAGAAGGTTTCCATAAGATAGGAATAACCCATGATGAGAAGAAGATAATAACGATTAGGGGAGGGCAGCGTTAGAATAAGGGTTGTAGTAAGAATAACGAGTATCAGAAATAACCCAAGTGCATGGCTTGAGGGTATTCTTCCACTTGGAAGGGGTTTTGATTTAAAGAGTCTCCAATAATAATCCATCTTATCATGTTCAACATCGTTCTTATCAAGATCTCTATCGATGTAATCATTTAACACTAGTCCTGCTTCAAATCCAAAAAAACCAATAAAAGCTACTTTGATGGTAAGCTCTAGAAAAAAGACTTGTTCCTTTGCAAATGCTAAAAAAAGACCTGTCAAAATAAGAAGAATCCAAACAGGACAGAAGTGGATTCTTGTGAGATCAATATATGCTTTGATTTTTTCGGAAATAGTACTCATTGATATTACCTATTTTTAATAGAAAAAAGGGAATTTAAAATCATATATATATAATTTGGTTTTTCCCAAACGCTTTCATATCATTTATATATCAAGAACTATCTAACAATGTAGTGATGATCTTATGAAACGACGTCTAATAATTGGTTCATCCGTAAGTGGAATAATTGTAATACTGATGCTTCTTGCTCTTGTATTATATCCTACAACACCTGCCCAACGGTTAGCAATTGATACTTATGCAACAGAGGAAAGTGTGGATTCACTTTCTGATGCTATCAATCAATTTGCCTTTTCTTTATATTCTCAGCTTTCTAGAGAATCTGAAGACAATCTCTTCATTTCACCGTATAGTATTTTTGTTGCACTAGCTATGACATATGAAGGAGCAAAAGGACAGACTGCTCAAGAGATGTATGATATACTAGGTGTTCCACAAAACAATGAAACCATGCTCTGTTCTTTTGGACGGATTTATAATCTTTTAAATCAAAAAAAGGAATACACCCTTAATACTGCAAATGCTCTCTGGACCCAGAATGATTATACCTTCTTAGATGAGTATCTTGAATTTATTAATAATTATTATATGGGGAAAGCAACAGATGTTGATTTTGGAGATGCAGAACAAGCAGCTCGCATCATCAATGAATGGGTTGAAAAAAATACTGGAGGAAAAATTAAAGATTTAATTTCGAGTGGAGACATCGATCCTTTGACAAAATTGATTTTAACTAACGCCATTTATTTCAAAGGAACATGGAAGTATCAATTTAATCCAGATGATACAAACAATGCCGACTTTGAAATAACTCCTGGATCAACAGTGTCTATTCCAATGATGAGTTTATCTGAAAGTGACTATGACTTCAAGTATTATGAAACAGAGGAGATGCAAATGCTTGAATTACCCTATAAAGGAGACAAACTTTCAATGATAATAATACTTCCTACAGAAAATGATATTGTTTCGTTTGAAAATTCTTTTACGTATGAGAATTTCCTTGCTTGGAAAGAACAATGTGCAGAAACGAGTGTACAGATAGGATTACCAAAATTTACGATGGAAACAGAATATAATTTAAAAGAATCATTTATAGACATGGGAATGACCACGCCCTTTTCTATGGATGCTGATTTTTCCGGAATGAATGGTAATCAGGATTTATTTATAGAAAAAATCAAACACAAAGCATATATTAAAGTCAATGAAGAAGGTACTGAAGCAGCTGCTGCAACTTCAGTTCACATGACGCTGAAGAGTGCTCCAGGCATTTCATTCTATGCTGATCATCCCTTCCTCTACCTGATTCACCATACAGAAACAGATACCATTCTTTTTATGGGAAAAGTGATGAATCCATCATAACCTTTTTTATTCTTTTTTATAAATCGGATGATATCCAGGTTTCCACATATAATTTTTAATATCAGCCAAGGTCATTTCTGGAGTTCCCTGTTCTTGGGCAATTTGTTGAATAGTAGTGTGAGCAATACGGGCGCTAATTGTTCTAATGTTACTAAAAGAAGGATAGAGTATTCCTTGGTCTATTAGTTTCTGTGGTGTTAATGCTGATAAGGTAATAGCAACTTCAGTGAAGACATCATCATTTATAAACTCACCTTGACTTAAGATAGCGCCAAGACCCACACCCGGAAAAACGAAAAAATTATTACCTTGACCAATAGTGACAGTATCTCCTTTATAGCTGACCTCAGTAAAAGGAGATCCTGTTGCTACCCTTGCTTTTCCTTTGGTGTACCGATAGATATCATAAGGAGTAGCCTCAGAGTTTGAAGTGGGATTGGAGAGGGGAAAAATAATTGGATGCTCTGTATTGTCAGCCATAGCCTGAAGTACTTCTCTTGTGAAATGTCCATGTTTTCCAGAGGTGCCTATGAGAACAGTTGGTCGGAAATTTCGAATTGATTCTAACAATGTTATATGTGATTCATCGTCAATATCCCATTTTTGATAGGTTTGTTTGGTCACTGCAAACTGTTTTTTATAATCTTGAACAGGTCTTTGGTCAGTTACTACTCCTTTACTATCTATAACGATGATCTGTTTTGAAGCCTTAGATTTTGAGAAGTGATACTTTGCCACCAGACAAGCTTCAAGACGTCGAGCAATGCCAATACCACCAGCACCAGCTCCATAGATTACAAAGCGCTGCTCTGCAAGGTCCTGGTTATTGACTTTTAATCCATTAAGAATCCCAGCAAGGGCTACTGAGCCTGTTCCCTGAATATCATCATTAAAACTCAATACTTTGTTGCGATATTTATCAAGAAGAGTAAACGCATTCTGTCGACTGAAATCTTCCCATTGTAGTAGGATATGAGGAAATTTTTCTTTTGTTGAGGTTACAAAAGTATCGATAAATTGAAAATAATCATCCCCTTGAAGACGCCCTGCTTTATGACCTAGATAATACGGATCTTGAAGATCTTCGATATTATTTGTTCCAACATCTAAACTTATCGGAATGGTCTCCCAAGGACGGATACCTGCTCCCAATACATAGAGGGCAAGCTTTCCTATGGGTATATTCATCCCACCAATGCCCTGATCTCCTAGACCAAGAATACCTTGATTATCAGTAACCACAGCTATTGTAGGTCCTGCGAATCGAAAGCGATCGTAGACGGTTGAAGCTTTATCAATGGAAGAAGGAGAAAAGAAAATGCCTCGAAATCTGGCAGAGTCACGTGAATATCGTAGAACAGCATCTCCTACTGTTGGCGTATACACGATAGGAATAATATCCTCAAGATATCGAAAGGCGTAAGCATAAAAAAGGATTTCATTTCGATCCTGTAAATCTCGCAAAAAATTATAGCGAGCGATATCGATTTCCTTTTTTAATGTAATAAATGCATCCTGAGAAATATTAGGGCATGATTTGTATAAATCCAGTGTTATTCCTAATCGATGATAGCGTCGGTGCACCTTTTCAATCTGTTGCTCAAGCGTCAAGACTTTTGGAGGAATCAATCCTTTAAGTCCAAAAGTGTTACGCTCTTCTTCAGAGAAAGCAGTTCCTTTATTCAAAAGAGGAGAGCGAAAGAGAACGTTACCTTCTGCATTTGTAAAAAAGACAATATCATGTTCATTATTCTCTTGAACTTCAAAGCTAAGTTTCATAAATTTCTTTCACCAAAGGACGGGTTGTAATTTGCAGCTTATTCATTAAAGTATCCCTTATTCAAGGTACGTTAAGAGCATGCAATAGATTGACTTATTTAATCTTCATAAAAAATGGTAGTATTTTATTCAAGAACTCTTAAAAAATTTTGAAGAAGGGAATTATACATTCCCTTCCCTTTCTTTATGCTGTATAATTAGGAATTTTTGCAGGTCGGAGATCATAGTTCGCCCAAGGAATTCTAATTTCATATCCACCACCAGTTGGTGGATAATATTCATACAAAAGAATTTCTCCAGGTATTTTGTGGGGAACTAGAGTTGGACCTCCCCAATAATTTTTCACCCAATGGTTAGCTAATGCTGTATCAAACCAGGCATCATGTTCATTGGAAAAAAAGTCATTACGCATGATAAGATTTGTTGATGTCCATTGTATCCAGATACCATATCTGCATTCTTGAAATCTATTAAAAAGGACCTTATTTCGAGGAAAGAGTCGACCTGATAGAAAAACACCCCCCGAACAATTGTGAAGAAGATTTCCTTGTATCGTAGTTTTTCTGGAACTAACATGGATACCAACATAATCAGAATTTTCAACAGTATTATCTGAAACTATATTATCAGACCCATACCGAACAGAGATGCCGTAATCATTTTCATCCAATGTATTATCTGTTATTACATTACTATATGACTCATCCAACCAAATTCCTTTCCAGCAGAGGGAGAGATAATTTTGTTGAATCAATGAATCATCTGTTTGATAGAGATGTATACCGTTTTCCAAGTTTTGTAGATCAAGATTTTGAACCGTTATTCTCTCACAATTGACAAGGATCACTTGTCCTGCATTGTCTATTACCATATCAGTTTCATTGACTAAAAAGACTAAAGGTTTTCCATTTACGATATTATCAATAATTTGATTCTCTGATGATTTGTACCAATCTAAACCTGTTTTAATCATATCATTAGCCTTGATAACATTGCCATAAGAGTACCAGAGAGCAAGACCACTCCATCCGTTATCCAAAATAGATTCTATAGTATTATGAACAACAGAATTACCTGTTGATTCTGAGAGTCGTATTCCATTATAACTTGGTTGAATCCCAAGATGAGTATTTGCACGAATATAGTTATCTGCTAGAGAACTATTGGCCGTAGAAAAGAGAGTGATACCTGAAAGATAATTATCATATAATGAATTATTATCAATGGCGTTGCCTTCAGATTTTGAAATTTGGATTGCAACATGACAACCAATAAAGACATTCTGAGAAATGACATGATTATTTGTTTGATACGTCTTAAATCCATATCCTGAATTGTTAATGATATTGCCAATTACTTGCGTATGATTTGCTCGTACCCACAAGCCATCATCTGACCAACTATTTCGAAGAATTGAAAATCCTGTTATAGAAACATCATCAGCATATACTTCTATGACGTTTCCTTCTTCACTACCATTAATTATGGTTGTCTCTTTTTGTTCTCCTACTAATGAAAGTGTAGTGTTGATGACAATGTTTTCCACATACGGCGAAGAGTCATCATATACAAAAATAGTATCTCCTTCACTAGCATTATCTATTGCTTCTTGAATGGTTGTATAATTATTAGGACCCGTTCCGCCTACATAGAGAATGTCTCTTCCAATACCTAAAAACGATGCTACCAAACTCATAGGACTATCCTTATTTTCACTCTCCAATGCGGAATTCTCTTCTATGTTTTGGGCTATTGTGGTAATAGTTGCAAACACCAGCATACTGAGCATGACACTCACCAAAATTTTTACATCTTTTTTCATATCTTTTCCTCCCATTTTTCCTAATATATCCTCTCTATTTCTTATGTTGAGTAGAAATCAATAATTTGCTTAGCGGAAAACAACATAAAAAAGAGAGTTTTTCATCTAAGTGGGCAAATGCAAGGCTTTACAGCCGTTTACACATACAACAAATGTAAATCATTCAATCACTGAGATGATATTGAAAAGTTATACGTCTGTTCTAATTTAAATAATTTTCGTCAAATTTTAATAAAAATCGTGATAAACAGATTTTTCTGCGTTATTTTTTTAGCGAAATAATTTTTTGTATAGTCTGTGCAAGATCTACCACATCCTTTTTTGTTGTATTAAAGGAACACATCAATCGGGCAACAGAATACTGTTCATCAAATATATGAAAGAAATAATGCTTTCGTAGGGGAGAAATAAGAGAAGGTGGAATCTTCACAAAAACAGCATTTGCTTGCACTTTTTGTGTTATCTTTATCTGTGGAATACGACGAAGTTTCTTAGCAAGAAGTTGGGCCATAGCATTAGCATGTCGTGCATTACAAAGCCAGAGATCATTTGAGAGAAACGCTTCAAATTGAGCAGAGATAAAACGCATTTTTGAAGCAAGCTGCATTCCTTGTTTTCGTATATATTGAAAGTTCTGAGAATATTGAGTATTGCAGAAAATGACAGCTTCTCCAAACATCATGCCATTTTTTGTACCTCCAAAGGAAACAAGATCAACACCAGTCTCTTTTGTGAGCTGTTTGAAGGTAACATTTAACGCGGCTGCAGCATTACTCAGGCGTGCTCCATCCATATGCAAGAGCATATTATGGGCATGTGCAAGTTTTGCTACATTCTTTAATTCTTGAAGAGAGTAGAGAGTGCCAAGTTCTGTTGGTTGTGTAATAGAGATAACCTTAGGTTGTGCGACATGAGGATCTTCGAATCCAGTTAAATAAGGAAGAACTAAGTCACTGGTTAGTTTGCCATCAGGTGTTTTAATAGTTAATAATTTGCATCCTAAAAAATTCTCAGGACCACAGCATTCATGAACATTGAGATGAGCAGTTTCTGCACATATAATAGAATTGAAAGAATGGGTTACTGCTTTTAATCCAAGAATATTTGTTGCTGTGCCATTATAAAGAAAGAAAACATCGATGTGCTCTCCAAAATGCTGTTTAAAGAGCTGTATAGCTCGTTGAGTGTAGGGATCTTCTCCATAAGCAACCGTGAAGCCAGAATTCGCTTTCTCTATTGCTTGTAGGATATCTGGATGCATCCCGGAATGGTTATCGCTTCCAAACATAGTATTTACTAACATTAAAGAATGATATCTTTTTATTTTTTTAAAAGTATCTCATGATTCGAATTTTGGATCTATCAGTATGACTGATTCATGAAAATAAGAATCTATTTAAAGGTATAAGTCATGTTTTTTACACTGTAGAAGGATGAGGATGAAGGTTTCACTTTAATTTCTTGAGATTTTTATGTTTATTCTTTTACGGTAGAAACAATTAAAGATAGGATGAGTTTCTATGACAAAAGTAAAAAAGGGAAATAAGATAAAAGTGGAATACACTGGTACGCTAGAGGATGGGACTGTGTTTGACAGCTCCGAAAAGCAAGGAGCTCCTATTGAGTTTACCGTTGGCGAAGGGCAAGTCATCCAGGGATTTGACGATGCTGTAGTTGACATGGAAAAAGGGGAAGAAAAAGAAATTACAATCCCTCCAGAAAAGGCTTATGGTAATTATCATGCTGAACTTGTTAAAGAATTATCAAAGGATTCTTTTCCTGAAAAACAAGAATTTACTGTAGGTATGATCTTTGTGATGAATACTCAAGAGGGAAAACAAATTCCGTTTCGTATTTCCAAAGTAACCGATACTACTGTAACCGTAGATCTCAATCCCCCTCTTGCAGGAAAAACGCTTAATATCAAATTGAAAATTGTTGATGTCGCTAGTTAAGGAATTCTAGCTAGTGCCATTCTTGTTCAAAGTAACTTAGATCCATGCGAGTCCAGTCATTATAATCACGATTCCCTCGAGAGCCATCAGAATAGTCAACCGTGGTATACATATATCCATAGTTCATACAACTTTTATAGGGTCGCCAGTACCACCAGCCAAACTGCCAAGGATAGAGACTCCAACGATTATGGCCACCAATTGGATTATAACCAAAGGTATGACCGGTTTCATGCATGACCGCACTAGCGTAAATAGTGTCTCTATCTAAGAGCCATCCAATAAAGGGACTGCTTGCTTTTTGCTCATGATAGGTACTTTGAATAAAGAAACGATTCGGTCCAAACGCTGCACCCGCAGCTATCTCTGTTGAATAAATCACCACACCATAATGAAAGATACCACGTCTCCAATGATGGACATCGCCATGTAAAAAGTAAGTCATGTAGATATTATAGAGATCATTATAATCAGAATCCTCATCAAAGGGAATCATTTCTCCACCGCCCATGGATCCATCATCCAAATGATACACAAGATTGTAGCGATCATAGGCTGTCGTAAGGATTTCTTTGGAACCATCTGGAAGAAGATTGTCTTGACCTTGTGGGCTTTGCTGCATTTGATCTAGTTCAATAAAAAGGTCATCTCTGAACGGATCAGAATACCATTGAGATGTCAGGTACTCTTCATAATTATTAAGACCATCATCCTCAGGATCTAAGGAGTCATGATTGTCTGAAGACAGGGGATCATATCCCCATTTCCATTCCCACTCGATAGGGATATCATCATTATCGACATCTTCTCCTGTATTATTTATCATAGGATCTGTTTCAAAAACGTTAACTTCCGTCCAATAGGGTATGCCATCGTCATCATAGTCATTTTGAGAGATGGCAAACCATACTTCACAATCTCGATCTTGTTGGTAAATAGTGCCATCATCACAACCATTCAGTCTCCCATATCCACTAGGATCTGCTGTTTCAGGGTCATGATCAAGGTAGTCGTCACCAGACCAATGCCCTGTTTTGATACTATAGTCTAGTTCAACATCAAAACTATCTTCAGTAATATCATAATCACCACTAATATCACACAGTCGATCAGAGTCCGAGGTTTCATCCTGAGCATCCCAGAGTTGAATTCTCACACTGACAAACTCTACATCATCAGGAACATCAAGAGTTGCACACCATTGAGGATCATAAATATATTTTATATTGTCCCAAACAGGGCTTATGAACTCTTCTTGATTAATAAACACCTTGAGATAGAAATCAGGATCTGTCGTCGTGTCGATTACTTCAGAAACTCGAAGCTGTCTGTCCTCTTTTTCTAAAGAGCGGATTTTTTGAATATCAACAGAAACAGCAATATCGACTAGCGGATCAAAATCGTCCCGTTTATCATTGATTAGGAGTTTTTTTGAAGCTATGTTTGCTGTTAATACTTGTGATAGTACCAACATCGTTATTAACAAAATTATTGTCTTTATATCTCTCTTCATCAATAGGTCCCCCAACTATTTTAATTATAACTTTTATGGCGATGTTCTATTTTAAAGTTTTGTAGAATACGTAGAAGAAGATAACACTGTCCATAGTGAAAGATAAAGTTGACCTCTTTAAAAAATAAAAGATGTGTAGTCTCTTAATTACTAGGAACCGCAGCAGATGTCTGATCCACATAAAATGCCAAGAATATTCTATCTGTATCTGTCCTTTTGAGATGAGGTACCCAATGAGATGCTATGGAAATAACCATAATATTGTCTTGGGTGATATCCTCAAAGGTTTGATTTCCATGAATCTCAGTACCATCCCACACAACAGAATCAGTAAAGGTCTTTCCTGGCCTGATGAAGACAATCTTTTTAAAGGCAAAATCTAACAAGGCAAAATGAAAGGGATCGCCATCTAAATCCAACCATCGTGATTCAATTTCAGTGATATATGATTTTAAGATACCGAGATAAAAAAGATTACCATTATTTGTAATAGAGATAGTTATCGTCATGGTGGCATTATCCTCCCAAGTAACATTCGTCGTCATGTCCAAGGGTCTTGCAACAGATCGTATACCTGTTTCTTCCAGTAAAGATCGATACTCAGTTTCTTGAACTGCACCTGTCTTTGTGGATACGCCCCCATCAAAATACACGATAGGAATGGAATAGACATTTAATTGTCGCGTTCTAGATTGGGCAATAGGATTTACATTGGAAAGTAATGTCACATAGTTAAAAGGATACTCGGAGCTATTATAGATGGAATAAAGCGCTCTTGAGGTAATAGGACAATAGGTACACCAGGTTGTGGAGGCATCTTCTGCAAACACGGCATGGGTAAAATCTTCTCGTCCTATGTTTGAAGATTCCCAAACTGATGTTTCTAGTGCGGTTGTTAAAGAACTAACCAACAATATCGTAAAGATTACAATGATAATGTATTTCTTCATTATTATCCCCTAATTGAAGTAAATATAGTTTTTATACCTATATATATTTAACGAAAACGGTTTTGTAGTATCTCTCTTGTTCATCATTGATTTTCTATGGGATCATATTTGACATAGAATCTAAATGGTACCATAGGTTTGAATTGGAGCATAAATAATCTTTCGAATTTAAGTTTTCTATTATCCTTATGGCAACTCGTGAGGATACGTACAAGAAAATGCCGTAAGTTTTTATGTTGTAATACATTATCCTTTTTTGCATATAGAGGGAGGACTTATTAATGTCAACCAACCTACAAGCAAAATTAGCAATAGAAAAAAAACGATTAGACGAACTAAATACTTATTTATTGAATCCAGACAACAAACTCATTCAAGAGTTCTTATCTATAGTTGATTCCTATGGAACACCTAAAGAAATTAATAAGAAAGCCCAGGAAGCACGAAAAGTAGAATATATCTTAGAACGACTTGGTAAAAAACATTCTCCTTATACTCAAGACCTTGAATGGCTACAAACACAAAAAGAGAAAAAGGCATTTATCACTATCGACGAGTTTAGAACACAAGTTCTTGGAAAACAGCCTGCGCCCCCAAAAGTCTCTGATGATTTTGCGGTGACCCTGGAAATCAGTGCCTGTCAATATTTTCCTGATTTTATGAAAGAAGCGCACCAAGCCGTAGAAAGGGGAGAATTAATGCCTGGACGATTTATTCGAGTCAGAAAGATGAAGGAGCAAGAGGAAGACAACGATCTCCTAGCCATGACTGCCGCCATGCAAATCATTGGAGCAAGTTGGTGTGAAACCCTTGATACCAAAGGAACAGATGGATCAAATATCCATTTAGGGGGACCAGAAACCATTACCGGTTATTTTGGTGGGGTAGGTCAACCCAACGACTATCCCTTAAAATGGATAGACGAATTCTTGTATTATTACACCAACTATGGTGTCAAACAGGTGCTCAATGTTAATCCAGGAACCATTTTCTTAGCCTATCTCCTTCATAAGATTGGTATTGATATTGAATTCAAGATTTCAGTCTACATGGGAAACGATAATCCCTATGCAGTCCTCTGGACACTTCTTGCAGCCCGCCTTTTTTCACGAGAGGATGGTGCCTCTTCCCTTATCGGTTTTAATTTTTCAAATTCTGTGAATACTACGACTATTGAAATGAGTAGTGATATCAGAAAAGCATTGGGACTTGAAGATATTGTGCGATTTGAACATCATATTTTAGAAACCTGGAAAAGCATTGTTATTCAACCCTACGACCGAAGAAAAGACTTTCTGTACCTTGCACCAAAAGTAAAAAATATCAGTGCAAAACATGAAGGCGCAGAAATCGAAGTGGACAGTAAACGAGAGCACCCTACCGATATTTTAGATTATTTTTTACCAAAAACAGATATAGAAGCAAAAGGCTGGAAAGACTATCTGACCCAGAATTATCTTGATAAACATGCAGCCATTAACAACACTGCACGTATCTTAACGCAGCACGGCATTCCCTTTATTGCTGCACACCACTTACATCATAGGGGGTAAACCATGCAGTTTCGTCTTGCGTTTATTGGCTTTGGCACGGTGGGACAAGGATTGTGTGAAATACTACTAGAAAAAGAACACTTGCTTGCCGACCACTATGATTTCCATTTCAAGGTTGTGGCCATTTCTGATATTATGAAAGGCTCTATTTACAATAAAGAAGGACTGAATCTCAAAAAGATTCTGTCCCTTGTGAAAGAAAAGAAAAAATTGGATTCCTACCCAGATGGAATTGCAGGACTGGATAGTCTAGCGACCATTAAAGAAACCAATGCCGATACCATCATCGAAGTGACGTTTACCGATGTGGCGACAGGACAACCTGCTCTTACCCATATTAAGACAGCCTTAGAACTGGGAAAAAACGTAGTATCTACTAACAAAGGACCTGCCATTAAACAAGCCCAACAATTGCTTGCCCTGGCAAAAAAGAACAAGGTGCACTATGGATTTGAAGGGGTCGTTCTTGCGGGAACACCAGCCTTAAACCTGGCAAAACATACTCTGGCAGGAAACCGTATCAAAGGCTTTAAAGGAATTTTGAATGGTACCACGAATTACATTCTGACCCGCATGGAAGAAGGCATGTCCTATGAGCAAGCCTTACAGAAAGCCCAAGACTTAGGGTATGCCGAGGCGGATCCAACAGGTGATGTAGAAGGCTGGGACGCCCTTGGAAAAGTGATTATTTTAAGTACGGTTGTTCTTGGAAAGGGTATTTCCATTAACGATGTACAACGGAAAGGCATTACTGAAATTACTGACAAAGAGATTCAACAGGCAAAAGCCGAAGGAAAGCGATGGAAACTCATTGGCAGTGCAGAACTCCAAAGTAATGGTGCACTGACCGCAAAAGTGTGGCCAGAAAAGCTTGCATTGAATGATCCTTTAGCTGGAGTAAATGAAGCAACCAATGCCCTCACCTACTTTACCGATGAACTGGGGCCTGTGACTATTGTGGGACCTGGTGCGGGAAAACGAGAGACGGGATTTTCACTCTTGGTTGATCTGTTAGAAATGAATAAGAACTCGTGCTGTAAGTAACATCTACAAGATAAGGAGACTTTAGAAAAATGAGTGGTGGCTACACAGGAAAGATACTGACAATTAATCTTACTACTCTTACAACTTCAACAGAAAAAACAGATGCAACTGATGCCTATTATTTCATTGGTGCAAAAGGACTGGGTGCCAAGCTACTTTTTGATAGATTACCAGCTGGAACCGATCCTCTCTCTCCCCACAATATCCTTCTGTTTACCACTGGTCCTCTCACTGGAACGTCAGCACAGACGTCAGGGAGAGGAACGGTTGTTACCAAATCACCTCAAACTGGACTTTTTCTTGATTCCCATTTTGGGGGTGCGTTTGCTGCTGAGGTTAAAAAAGCAGGGTGGGATATGATCACCATTTCTGGAAAAGCCAAGAATCCTGTCACCTGTAGTATTCACAATGAAACCATAGATTTCAAAGAGGCGACAAATCTTTGGGGCAAAGAATGTTTGCCAACTCACGAGGCCCTCTTACAACAAGAGGGTAAACTCAAAACTGCGGTGATTGGACCTGCGGGTGAGCATCTCGTTGCCTTTTCCGCTATCACCATTGATGGACATCGCCATGCGGGACGGGGGGGTGCAGGAGCAGTCATGGGCTCTAAAAATCTCAAGGCTCTTACCATAAAGGGAACCAACAAAGTACCGCTTCATAATCCAGAAAAATTTCGAAAGCGATCACAAGAAGTGTTACGGAAAATCCAAGATAATTCCTTTGTTCCTCTCCGTAGAAAATTTGGTACACCCTATTGGGTTAAACCCGTCAATGATTGGGGGTTTATACCAACCAAGAATTATCAAGAAGGGACCTTTGAACAAGCAGAATCCTTAAATGCTGAATCCATGCAACAGCGAATCGTCGACAAAGGTGGTGCCTGTTGGAACTGTGTGATTGCGTGTTGGAATACATCATCAGTAAAGTCAGGTCCGTATCAAGGTGTTCATCTTGTAGGACCAGAATATGAAACCATCGCGTTAATGGGAACCAATCTTGGTATCGGAAGTATTGAAGAGGTTTCCTATCTGAATGAGCGCTGTAACGAATGTGGAATGGATAGCATCTCCTTAGGTGGTGTCCTAGGGTTTGCCATTGAAGCATATCAACAAGGAATCATTTCAAAACAGGATTTAAATAATCATGATATCGGTTGGGGAAAAACAAAAGAATTAGGACTCTTACTTGAAGATATTGCTTATCGAAAGGGAAGCGTATGTAATGCCCTTGCCAATGGTGTGCGAAGTGTGGCACAACAACTTGGCAAAGGGTCTGATGCTTTTGCAGTGCATGCTAATGGATTAGAAATTCCTGGCTATGATCCCCGGGGATCGTTTGGCATGGGTCTTGCGTATGCTACTTCCGATAGAGGAGGATGCCATCAGCGAGCATGGACCGTCACTACTGAAATCAACAATCCTAAGTATGATCGCTTTTCCTTTAAGAAAAAAGCAAAACTAGTAAAAACTCTGCAAGACGATCGGGCTGCCTTTTTTTCTTTAGTCCTCTGTGATTTTGCCCCTATTGCTGAAAAGGATTGTGTCAACTTATGGAACGCTGCCACAGGATTTGACCATACTGTTTCTAGCTATCTACAGGCTGGTGAGCGGATTTGGAATCTCATTCGACTGTTTAATTTACGAGAGGGACTTAATTCTCACACCGAAACCTTACCGCCTCGATTTTTTAACGATTCCTTTTCCCATGGTCAGGCTCAAGATAAGATAATACCAAAAGAAGAATTTAAACAATCATTACAAGAGTACTATACCTTACGTGGGTGGAATCAAAAGGGCATTCCAACTCGGAAAAAAGTACGAGAGCTAGGATTAGAACTGTATGCAAACAAAATAGGTCTTTATAAATAAAGGAGAAAACAAACATGCCTACGTTAAGCAAAGCAGCATACCGCATTTATGGGGAAGCAGCCTTTGAGGTGCTTGCTAAAGCCCAAGAATTAGAGCGGCAAGGTAAATCTATCCTTCATTTTGAGATAGGTGAGCCTGATATGGAGACACCTGAGCATATTGTCAAGGCTGGGATGCAAGCAATCCAAAATAAAAAGACCCACTATGTGCCTTCTATTGGAATCAGAGAATTACGACAAGCAGTTCAAGATGAAGTGGAACAATCACGAGGATATCGACCATCCCTTGATCAGATTGCTGTTATACCTGGTTTAAAGCCAGGCATTTTTTTCTCCATGCTATCTACAGCGAGTGCAAACGATGAGATCATCTATCAGGATCCCGGGTATCCTACCTATGGTTCGGTCACCTCATTTCTAGGGGCAACCAAGGTGATGATACCCCTTCTTGAACAGAATGAGTTTCGCATGAATCCAGATGATATAAAAGAAAAAATTACTAAAAAAACTAAGGTTATCATTGTGAATTCACCACAGAACCCAACTGGTTCTGTGATGACCAAACAAGAATTGAATCGTATTGCTGAACTTGCTGAAGAGCATGATCTCTTTATTATTTCTGATGAAATTTATTCGAAAATGACCTATGAAAGTCACCACTTTTCTCCTACAGTTCGAGATAAAGCTCGGGAACGAACCATTCTTCTTGATGGCTTTTCTAAGTATTATGCTATGACCGGATGGCGACTTGGGTATATGGTTGCCCCTCCAAAAGTCATTGAACGAATACAAAATTTTTTGGTAAGTGCTATATCCTGTACTGCTGCGTTTACGCAATGGGCTGGTGTCAAAGCCTTAACAGGTGATCAACATTTTATTACTAAAATGATGGAAAGATTTCAACAAAAACGGGATAGAATCGTGAAAGGATTAAACACCATTCCTGGGTTTAGCTGTTTATCACCAAAAGGTGCCTTCTATACCTTTCCTAACATTAAGAAAACAGGTATGACATCTCAAGAATGTGCAGATCATCTGCTCCATCAATGTGGTGTTGCTGCCCTTCCTGGTACTGCCTTTGGTCCTTATGGGGAAGGATATCTGCGATTTTCGTATGCCACCACACTTGAGATTATTGATGCTGCTATTGAAAGGATTAAGACCTCTTTTGAAAAGTGATGTTCTTTTTTAGTAACAATAGAAAACAAAAAAATCATTTAGTAGTAAATGTTAAATAGAATGTCACATATGAAATATTGAGGGAGAGAATTGAAAAAATTTGTTATATTTGGTACGATTCTTGTTGTTATAATGTTACTTATAATTCCATCTATTCATGCAATTAGTAATCATATGGAAATTGATAAGCCTTTGAAAGAAAAAGGTGGATTGATACGAGATCTTTGGTGGAATTTTGTTTTAGAAATCTATAATATAAGATTAGAACGAGCAGAATATTGGTATGAAATTGCAGATGTGATATTTTATCATGGAGACTATCCCTTGTTTAATAAACCATTTTTTGCATTTTTCCTTTTGTCAGTACATTGATATAATCAATGAGTAACATCATTGTAAAAACAAACATAGTTATCATGACTGCATGGCTAATTATAGGGATAATTTCAAACATTTTCTCCCCTCTGCCCAATATATTTATCTTCTATTATTTCTACAATTTTTCCTTGAAATATAGAAGCAACTATCATGTAGATACAAAGAATAATGACAAAATATAAACCAAAGTAAAAAATAATAATTGGTAGTAATGGAATTTTAATAGCTCGGTTATATAAAAAAACAGCAACTAGTCCCGTTCGCATACCATGCTCTTTCAAATCTTTTAACAAGGGATACCATACATAGATAGGCCCATGACTTAGAATGCCAAATAAAGCGGATAGAAACCATCCTTTAAACCCTGATTTTTTCCCAAGATATTTTAATACTTTTTTTGGTTTTAATAAATAATTGGAAATACCCATAAGAAAGATAACTAAAATAAACACAGGAATGATGCTTATAAAAATATCTCTACTAGCAGAAAGAGAGTTAATAATTTTATCAGGTTTAAGGAGAAATAAAACAATATATAAGGTTATAACTATGATTAGAAAAGAAAAACTGTAGCATAGGTTTTTACTACTTTTTTTAGTGTTTTTTTCTTTTTTTGAGTTCATGTTATAACCTTTAATGTTAACACAGTTGCTATTGCTACTAGGATGGAAAATACGAAACTCAAAATATTTCTCATCAGAGCAAATCGTTTACCTAAAATAGAGGCTTCAGCAGGCAGTTGGATTATACCAACGGTAACCCATGCTGTGATAAATGCTGTTACAGCAAAAAGACTTACACCTTCTTTTAAAAGCTCCCCACCGACGATATAACTGGTGATAGGGTTACCCACTGAGATACTTCCTATCAACGAACCAAAAAAGGTGTCTCTGAGTAATTCTCCTGTAAATATAGATGAAATTAATTTAGAGGGGATATAGACCTTAAATAAGCCTATAAGTAGAATAACACCGATTAAAACAGGTAAGGTTGTTCCGAAAGTTTTTATTGCTTTATAAAAAGAGGTTGCTATGCTCACCTTATCTGTTATATTTATATTTTTGTCAACCATTTACATTTTCCCTTCTTTTTATCCCAGAAATAGCATTTATCTTCAATACATTCCTGGGGTTCCTGATGAATAGCAACCATAACGCATTTCATTGTTACGAAACACCTCTAATACATTATATTTCTTTTTCTTGGTAATTTTCTCATATAGAACTTGTTTTTCTTGTATTTTATTTCAACAAGTTTTTTTTCCTCAATTAATTTTTTAATTATATCCCAATTAGAATCAGCTTTTTTTAAAAACTCTATTATAGCTTCTTCTTTCATTGGATGCACTGATGTAATGCTAAGTAAGTCTTCTTCAACATTTCCCGTATATGCAAAAGCATTTCCTTCATAACCAATGAGATGTTCTACATCAATGCCTTTTTCTTTGAAAATTTGGTATGCACTGTTGATTTTATATTCAGTTGCAGGTTTTACCCATTTTTCGGTAGGGGGTCTTGTTGGAATAGAGACATAGCTTTTTTTAATATTTAAATTGGAGATGAAATCAGCGATATTTTCTAATTCTGAACTATTATCATTAACATTTTGGATGAGCATAGTTTCTGTAACTAAATAACCATTAAAAGAATCTGAAAACTCTGATATTCCTTTCAATATTTCCTGAAGTTTTAAAGATCTATGAGGTCTATCGATTTTATGCCAAATATTTTGACTTATAGCATCAATTTTTACAGAAACCCAGTATGCCTTGGATAAAACGTCTCTTACCGCTTTATTCCATATTAAAGAGGAGTTTGTAATAATAGCAATTTTAATTCCCAAAGGCTTAAGCAGTTTTATTTCTTCACCAAGATTAATATCTAATGTAGGCTCTCCATCAGGAACAAAAGTAAGATAATCGATAGGTTCTTTTCTTTCCCCGGATTCTTTAACTTTTTTTTCTACAGAACGTATTATTCCTTCTGGTTTATAGAACTCCTCCCGGTTAATCTGCATATTATTAGTTCTTCCAAGTTGACAGTAGATACAGGAATATGTGCAGGTTTTTGGAGGAATATTATTTATTCCCAAACTTTGTCCTAAACGTCTTGATGGAACAGGACCAAAAGCTATCATCTCTCAACAACCCCTATTGCTTTGATTTTACTGCCTTAATTATTACAAAACTACCTTTGCCGTATCCACTTTCTACATGGTTTAACTTATCAGTTTCACTAGAAAAGACCGTTTGTCTAATAACAACATTTTCAAAATTTGTTTTTCTTAAAAAATCTACAACTTCTTTTACTGAGTAAAAAGTAGCATCTTTATAGAACTTGCTTTTCTCTCTCTTTAACTGGTATCGTTTACCTAGCTCACTTTCTTTATCTACAAAGCCAACTATAATAAAACCTTCAGTTTTTAAAACTCGGTAAGCTTCTTTAAATGATTCTTCCAAATCATCTACAAAACAAATTGTTGTTACCATAAGAACAAAATCAAATGTTTTATCATTAAAAGGCAGTTGCTCTGCCACTGCTTCATAAACTTGTATCCTCTTTTTTCTTGATATTTCCGCCATTTTTTTAGAAGGCTCTACACCAACTTTTATTTCTAAAGGCAAGGCAAATCTACCTGAACCAACACCAATTTCAACACCAAATTTACCAGAAGGGACTAATTTTTTAATAGCATTTAGTTCTGCCAAGTAAATGTTCTGGTTTTTTATGAACCATTCATCATATTCCTTGCTATATTTCTCAAACGATTCAATTCTTACCATAATCAATTCCTATTTTTTTTAAATTACACATGTTCTCTTCATATCTTTATATTCTACTATATCTAACCTTCGCCTTCTCTTTTTGTATACATTCCTTACAGATGCCTTTGAAATATCCATGCGTTTCATCTATATTTTATCAACTGCTTTTTTGACACAATAAATAATTAATTTAGGATTTATAGCAAATGCCTTTCATTCATCTCCAATTCTAAAAATTCTACCGCATATCCCTTCACAAAGACTACAACCAATGCATTTTTCTTTATCTATTTTTACTATCTTCTCCTGCCGCCTCCACCGCGGCCACCACCTCTTCCATCTCTAGGTCCTATACCAAGCCCCCTTCCTTTACCTGCACCCATGCCCCCTCCTTGTCCCATTCTTCGGCCTTGTTTATAATCCTGACCATAAGTTTTATCTGTTTTATTTTTAGAATCTTGTCCATTAAGAATAATGGCTTCTTGCGGGCACTCGTTTGCGGCATCTTTTAAGCATTCTGCATTTTCGTCTATTATTTCTGCTTTCTCATCTATCATTCTGATTCCCTTTGGGCAGATATTTTCACAGACAGCACATCCAACACATCTTGTTTTATCTATTCTTACTTTCATATCTTACACCTCCTTAATCCTTTTTTTAAATTAAATTTTCTAAATCCAATTATGTAGCATTGCTGATGTAATCTACATTGAGCAGTTATTTGCACTTTTGAGTCTTATAATAGGCAATGTTTTTTTGCCATATTGGTATCTATTTCGCTTCTATATTTGGGCTCAATAGCTTCTAAGAACTCTAATTCATCACATTCTAAGGTTTTTATCAACTCATCGATACTTTTTATTATGCTTATCCCTCAAAGTCAAAAATAAGAACAACTTTATAAGAGTTATTATAATAAATATTTAAAATATAGTCATTTTTTCTTATAAATATTTAGAAATATCTACAAAGAATGTTTGAAAAACGAATAAATTATTGATATACTAAAAATTCATAGCATCAATAGACTCAAGGCCATGATAAACATCCCCAACATTATCCCAAAAATAACAATGTGACTATAACCATAACGATGAGCCATAGGAAGAAGTTCATCCAACGAGATATAAACCATGATCCCTGCAACAAAAGCCATAAGTGATGTAATAACTCCTTCTGATAAAAACGGTAACAATATCAAGAAACCTACGGCAGCTCCAACCGGCTCAGCAATCCCGGAAAGAAATGAATAGATAAACGCTTTCTTTTTGTCTCCAGTTGCATAAAAAACCGGAACTGACACAGAAATACCTTCAGGAATATTGTGAATAGCAATCGCCAGAGCGATCATTACACCAAGTTTCACATTGCTAAGAGCCGCCCCAAAAGTAGCAAGCCCCTCAGGAAAATTATGAATTCCAATGGCCAATGCAGTGAAAAGCCCTGCCCTCATAAGAACAGCATCCTTTCGAACTCCAATAACCTCAGAGGATAACTTGAAATGATGAGGGTTTTTTTCTTTAGGGATCATCATATCAATAATTCCTATGAATATAACACCAATAAAAAAAGCAGATATGCCTAAAATTTCACCAACATTTTCAAGTGCCTGCGGTAAAAGCTCAACAAACGAAACATAAATCATTACGCCCGCTGAAAAACCCAATGAAAACGAAAGATAAATCATCCTTGGCTTTTTTATAAAATACGCAATAGCGCTTCCTATGCCTGTAGAAAGGCCTGCAATGATCGTAAGAGCAAACGCTGGACCAATATTTCCAGATACGTCTATGAACAACACCTCCAATTACTTCTTCTTATAATTTATTTGATATCACTATTAAGTTTTTCAACATTTTTACCCCTTAATAGAAGCAATGAAAGAAACATCACAATGGTAACTATGGTGAAAGTAAATGTATACCCAAGTAACTCAATAAACAACCCTCCAATCAACGGAAGAACAACTGTTAGTATACTAAGAGTCCCTCGTATACCTAAATAAGCAGTTCTTTTTGATTCAGGTGTAATATCAAGAAGATAAGGATCAAACCCAATGGCCCTACCGCTTCTAATAAATCCTATTAACACAAAGATTATCGTAAAATAATATGGACCAAAAGGAACGATAAGTAATGAAAAAATAGGTATTAACGCTCCTATGAAAATACATATTTCAATAACTGCTTTTGAATTGAACTTTTTTGAGAGTATACCCCAAAATAAATTTGAAACAATGGTTCCTGCAATAATTGCAAAAAGATAGAGACTAAGAAGGGTTGTATTAAAAATTTCCTGAGCATAAACTATGTAAAATGGTAGCAGCATCAAACTAAAACTTGTAAGGTTTTCTACGAGTATAAACCTTGAAAAATTTTTATCTGATTTTAATATTTCTGGAATTTTTTTAACAAAAACAAAAAAAGACTCATGTTTATCAATTTTTGAAGGGGACTCTTTTATACACCAGAACGCTCCAGATGCAACAAGTAGACCAACAAAACCCATAAACAAAACAAGAGTATAATTATTTGGATAGGAAACGCTTGAAATGTTAAAAACAAAGGCGATGATTAACCCACCAATTAAGAAACCTACACTACTAAAAAATTGTTTAAATGCGTACAAACCACCTCTTTCCCCTCTTTTTAAAAACTTACCGATTAAATCGGTATAAACAACACCTGCAAATCCTCCACTAAATGAAAATAGAAACACCCAGAAAAATAAACTCATGACTACCATTACAGGATCTTGATTTGCATATTTATAAGTAAAAAAAGCCATTCCAAGAAAAGAAAATGCTCTGAGGTTTATTCCAAGAAGGAGAAACTTTTTCTTAAATTTTTTCGAAGATAAGTAATGACCAAACATTACATTAAAAATAAGGGGAACACCAAACATTATCGAATAAATAGCACCAAAAAGAATCTTGGATCCTGTTAATGAAGAAATTAAAGATGGAAAAACTGTGTTAAACTCAATCATTGACATTGTGATTGCAAGGAAAAAAGCATGCCACAGAAAGATTATGTAAACCCTTTTTTTATCATCCATTAAAATCCTCTTGTATTAATGGGATAATTTCTTAAGACAGTTTTTAACTGTAAAATCTGTCTCTTTTTTTATAATCACACTTTTATCTTGTTACAATATGATTAGATAGCTTGATATAAATCATTTGCAAATGCAAGGATTATCCTGTTATAAGTCAACATAGCAAGGTTCTTTTAGCAACTATTTCTTTATAAGCATTTGAAGTTTTTCTAATGTTTTTTCAGCAACAACTTTCTCTTTGTTAAAATGCTTAATCATCCTGTTAAGACATTTTTGTTTTTCTTTTGCATTACCAAGGTGCCTAGCACAGGCATCCATACATTCTTTTGTTTTAGCTATGTTTGCTTTTACTTCATCTGGTATCTTTTCGCTATCATGCTTCACTGCATCTTCTGGGCATACATTATGACATGTGCCACAGCGAATACAATTATCCATGTTTATTTCTGCTTTCTCGTTAGTCATAGAGATTGTATCTACTGGACATTCCTCTACACATACACCACAACCCATGCATTCATTCCTATCTATCCATGGCATTCTAACTACCTTCCTCTTGATTTTTTTTAAGAAGGAAATTTTTCTCACCAGCATAGATGGGTATTTTAATCCAATTTTCAGGTGCTACGAAGGGACAGGCATAGTTCTCACTATATGCACACCAAGGATTATATGCCTTGTTAAAGTCAAGGATCCAGTACCCATTTGCAGTGCGATCTTCTAGATCCAAATCAAGATATCGGCCTGCTCCGTATGTTTCTTTTCCACTTGTTACGTCCCGGAAGGAAATAAACAATCGCTCTTCTTCAGAACTGCTTTTATAAGCCTGGAGGGTACAACTTTCATTTCCAACCTTGAATTGAAATTCACCCCATCTCAGAAACTCCCTCGTATTTCCTTTAGTATCTTCAATTTGCATTGATTTTTTATCACCATGCTGATGAAGTTTCAGCTCAAATCTAAAATTTGGATCGGGCTGGTAATAATGTAACATTTTAAACTGTTGCCGGTATTCAATTGATATTGGCGACTGCATGTGTTTTTTAAAGAATATATCTTTTTGTTCGCGTTCATATACTATTTTATTTCTCCATTCAGAAACATCCATTTTATTTTGCCTCCTTTTGCGTCAAACATCACATATATAGACAATAGTCTCGTTTCTCAAACGTTCTTTCTAAAACTTGGGATATACCCTTCATCAGTCAAACTTGTAATTTCCCTTTTTGTTATTTATCTCACTCATAGATATATATCCTACTTCATCTGCTTTGCCCTTCTTTTAGCTTCCCGCAATGATCCTATTGGCTTTTCATTCTCCTTGCATCATTGTCTTCTAAAATTCAAAATATCTCCTTGTTCAAGATAATTGTTATGCATCAGTGTTTTATAGAACATTCTTTCAAAACTAAAACCAGCAGATTCTATCTCCTCTTTAACATCATCCAGCTTCATATTCATATCCTCCTGATGATGTTTTGGGTAAACTGAAATAAGGGCATCTGGTTTCGAAACCTGATAAATTTCAGTTAGCAACTTTTTTCTGTTACCTACTAAATGTATAACGTCGTACAGTAAAACTACATCAACGGATCCCTCTTGCAAAGACACTTTTGTTCCTTCTGGTACATCTATTCTCTCAATATTTTTCAGCCCCATCTTTTCAGATCTCTTCATCAATTCATCCAAAGACTCCTTGTTTTTATCAACAGCATAAACCTTTCCTCCTTCTCCAACTACCCTTGCAGCTGGAATGACATAAGTGCCCTTCCCACAACCAAAATCTATAACAGAATGATTCTGTTCAATACCAACATCTATCAAAAAAATCTCACCCATTTGATCAAACCATTTCTTCATATAATCCATGTTCGCACCTTTACCTAGATTTCAATTACTCTCCCTACACCACCTTCAGCAAACGTCTGCGGATGAAGTTTTTTTATCTCTCGTTTATACTTAGTACAATGGCATGGGCAAATAAAATCTAATCGTTCTAAAATTGAAAAATTGTTGAAACTATGCAAACCACCAACCAAACCTACGATATCACCATACTGCTTTGCAACATTAAGGATTTCTTCAACACCTGGATGAGAACAACCAACAAGAACATACCGGCCTTTGTTGCCATGTAAAATCAAAGAATGTTCATCGACAGGTGAACCTTTTAATCTACCTGTGGTATGTATTCCTTCTGTTATTTCACAAGAGTTTTCTACTGAGACGAGATGCATGTTTTTACCATGACTTTTCTTTTCTAGTCTATAAAGCGTTACCTCATTGACAAGAGCTGAAAGTTCTTTTAATCCCCCGTTATGATCCCAATGTTCATGAGATATCACTATCTTGCTGATGCCCTCTGGATTTATACGAAGCTTCTCCATGTTGCTTAACAGTAGTTCCCCCCTTGCGCCAGTATCAAAAAGAATAGTTTCGTCTTTTGCTTCTATAAGACAAGAAAAACCCCAGTCTGATTTCAAACCGATGTCTTTTTTATAAACTTCATTATCATATATTATGGTAAGTTTCATTTTCTACCCTCATTTTTGAAAAGCCAATCCATATATCTTCCAGCATTTACATCTGTTACCTCATCAAAGACAAGTGTAATCTTATTGTTTATGTCCATATTTTATCAAAACCATTTTATTCGCTCATCATTTTATAATTTTCATCTAAAAGATTCATGATTATCCTTCTTCAACCGACCAAAATTTTCTTTTACGATCACGTTTTCGACTATCTCCATACTTTATTCTAGATCTTCTTAGACCATTGAGAAAATAATCAGCTGGAGTACTAGGTTGACGTTTTTCAGTTTCTTTGATAAGTTTTTCTAAAAGTTTGAAAGGGTAGCGGTACATGATTCTTTTGGCGAGTCCTATGCTAATGCCAAACTCACGTAATGTGTCATATACTCTTTTTCTTCTGGCATGATAACTTTCTTTGTTCCTCTTTTTCTTAAAACTCATATGGCCTCTTGGTGCTAACTGAATTATTGTTTGTTAGTTTTCTTTTAATGTGTCCATTTATATGCTTCTGAGCCTTTCTAATGTCTTCTGTTCCAGGCAAGGAGTCAACGATTCTATCGATATACCTATGATGTTGTATATAATGATAAGTTGGGAGAAAGTTAATGTCAAAGACCCAGCTTAACAGGGACAGTTTCAGATCATTACATGTCTTTATATTACTCATATCTGTACATTTATAGTTCATGATACTATCAATGAAATGTGAGGAATATTCTTGTGTGTCAGGTAGTTCAAGTTCTAATGCAGGATTAGGATGTAAATGTCGTTTCCCGTAATAGTCTATAATAGTATGCCATATATCCAGCTTATCTGCATCTCGTAATAATCTTGCATAAAACAAACAAATAGCTACCTCCTCTGCAGGAAGTTTGTAAAGATTATGGTAGGATATTGCTTTATAGATGATTGTTTCCTCCTCCTCAGGTAATCGCGTAAGAACACCTGTTCGTTTTAGTATTTCCACAGATAACTCTGCATGGTTTTGTGAACGACGATCGTTGAATGTTCTGTATCTTTTGAACTGTTCAAAGCGTCCGATATCGTGAAATAGCGCTGTAGTTTCTCCAACTCGGAGTTGCTCCTCATCCAAATTCATGTCCCTTCCAATCATTACAATGTTCTCACAGACTCTGTAGGGATGCTCCTCCTTCAATCTGATGTTTATCTGAACATAACTATCCTCTGAATAATAGGACTTTACATAACCGCGGAACCATGAATGAAAAAAGGATAAATCATCTCGGTTCATATTGTCACCCCATTTTTTGTCTACTAGTAATATTGCTATGCCTACGTCCCATCCAGTTATCTGAAATACATGTCCATTCTATCAAATGCTGTATGTATCATTTCTTCAGGTACACAAAACGACAGCCTTAGATGATTTTCTCCTGTTGGTCCAAATGCAATTCCAGGTGTCGTTGAAACTTTTGCCTCTTTTAAAAGTTTTTTACAAAACATCGTCGAATCTTTACCTTCTTTCAATAATATCTTTGGGAACATAAGATAGGAACCTTTTGGTTTTTGATATTCAAAAACTGAGTTAAGGTCATCGAGCCTCTTGCACATTGCATCACGAGCAGAGCGGTAATGTTCTCTGAATTTTACAATGCAATCTTGGGAACCTTGCAACGCTGCAAGTGCTGCATATTGAGAAACTACAGTAGCACAAATAGCAAAAGGAATATGTGCTTTACTAATTTGTGGAATCAGTTTTTCATCTACATGCAAATAGCCGATTCTCCAACCTGTCATCGCGTAGCTTTTCGTAAAAGTAAAACAGCTAACTGCATTCCTTTTCATTTCTGGAATTGAAGCTATACTAAAATGTTTATGGCCGTCATAAGTAAAATATTCATAAGCTTCATCAGTAATAACCATTAAGTCGTTTTCTAGAGCAATATCAGCTAACTGGCGAAGTTGTTTCTCTGAGAAAACAGCACCTGCTGGATTGCTTGGGGAGCAATACATAATAGCCTTTGTCTTAGGAGTTACTGCACCTCTAATGGCATCAATATCTAAGGTAAATCCTTCTTCTTCAATTGTTGGAACGAGAACAGGCTTTCCTGAGGCAAGAATAACCTGGCTGATATGCGTGGAATAGGTTGGAGATGGTAAAATAACTTCGTCACCAGGATCAACCAATGCCATAATTGCTGCAGATAATCCTTCAACAGCACCAACGGTGATCAGTAGTTGAGAAGTATCAGCGTCTATATTGTTATCTTTTTTTAGTTTCTTGGCTATCTCTTTTCGCAACTCTAGTAGACCTGCATTTTCGGAATACCCGCCTACCAAGTCCTTCTTTATTGCAGTAATGGCTGCTTCTTTGATATGTTCTGGCGTATCAGAAGTTGGCTTTGCCCAGGATAAAAATGCAACATCTTCTACTTCTTTTGATAATCTTGTCATCTCATGGATCGCGGATTTTTGTATCTGCAGAACTCTATCAGATACTCTCCAATCTTCTTTCATTCTATTTCCTCCTTTTCATATCTACACATCAATCATAAGACAATCGAATTTTCTCACTTGTTAATATTGGCTGAATAATTTTTTTCCATTTTGAAGAGTTCCATGTCCCCAACTTTGCATGCACAGTATGGTATTTCTTAGGGATTGGATGGGTCCCATAAACTACGTCTATCCCATACTTTGTATTAATGAAGTCATGAAAATATGTTATATAAGGGCAGGGCGGGTATCCAACAATCATGCCCGTGGCAAGGTGAATAACCTGCGCTCCATTCTTTATCATTTCTTCAGGAGCATATTCAATGTTTCCACCAGGACAACCACCGCAAGTAGTATATCCAACCAATTCCAATTCCTCATTCTCCTTATAAACACTAAAAGCCCCTTCTCTATTCTGGAAAGATCTTAGACATTTCCCACCAGCACACATACGGTAACGATCACAGATAATAATTCCAATTTTAATTTTATTTTTTATCATTGTTCTTTCCCTTCTAATTTTAATGTATCTTATCCCATGTTTTTTCTGCATTCTCCAATACAAAGAGCAATTCTAGTCATGGGTTTTTGTCTATACCTCCTTCTCCAATAATATTGCATTAATTTTCCCTACTTTTTATAAGCTATATATTTTCTAACATAAATTTTCATAGTTTACTAGTTTTTCACTAAGGGTTCCATCTGGAAGCATATAATCTGCATGCGGTTCACCATTTTCTTCCATATGATATCGGAGGCAATTCTCCCAGTCACCCTTACAATATTGTTCAATCCATTTTCTATCCAATATTCCCATCTCATAATATTTTTTCATTGGACATACTTGATACCATTTACATTCCCTAGATAGCACTTGTAGCTTGTGATAATTTTTTATCAAAATTTCTTTTAAAGTGGGAGTATAAATAATAGCAGCGGGATGCTGCAAAGGTAATATTTTACGCTCATTCGTTAAAAATAATTTTCCATAGAGCCTGTAAAAATACTTTTTAGATGGTATTTCAATATCATATTTTTCTAATAAGTATTTAGTTGCATAATGACCCAATGGTACCAACACAGTTGGATCAATCAATTCTATCTCTTCATCAAGATACTTACTACATATGTCAATATCATCCTGTTTAGGCTTTCGATAGTTGGGGAGCATACATTTAATCAAGTTTGTCATATACAGTTCGTTTCGCTGCACATTATTTGATTCTAATAGATCGTCTAATATTTTTCCGGAAGGTCCAATGAACATTCTGCCCTCTTCATTTTCTTTTTCCCCTGGTGCTTGAGCAACTAACATAAGCTTAGCATCAAGATTTCCTTCGCCGCACAAAACATGCTTTCTGGTTTCAAACAATCTGCATTTTGTACAATTTTTGATTTTTTTATTCAAATCTTCAATTTTCGATTCCATAAATTTTTACCTAATCTAGTTATTTACCTTTTTTGTCTAATTGTTTTAACGTAGAATAAAAAGAGTCAATAGCAAGCTTGGCACAATGCAAATGTTCTTTGGGCAAACCATTTAATGCTTTAAGTAAACCATCTTTGGAGATACGACTTGATTCTTCAATCGACTTACCTTTCACCATCTTCATAAGCATACTACCACATGCAATAGTTGCACCACATCCATCTGTCCAAAAACGAGCATCATTAATTATTCCATGCTCAACCTTGAGTGTGATCTTCATCGTATCATTACAAGAACCTGTAACTTTTCCAATTGCATCTGGGAGTTCCAGAACACCAAAACCAGTAGGATTTCGATATTCATTGATAACAGTTGGAGAATATGCTGCCTCTTCTTCATATTCTATTTTCTTCTGAAGTTCTTTTACCATTTTTACAAAATCATCATCTATCATCCTAACAACACCTCTTCCACTTTTTTCCACATATGAACGATATTATCGGATAAATCACCATTTGAAAACTCGATTACATTCTGCTCATGAATCATAGCATCAGTTACAATATTATCATAGGGAAGTTTTCCAACAACATCTATATTATTACTTTTACAATAATTTTCTATTTTCTCAGTATTATCCTTATTGATATCATATTTGTTAATGCAAACAACAGAAGGAATACCAAAATGGTTTGCAACACCAAGTATCCTTTCAAGATCATGAATAGCAGAAAGCGTCGGCTCAGTAACAATCAATACCATGTCGACACCAGTGAGAGAAGCAATAACAGGACATCCAATACCAGGAGGTCCATCGATAATAACTAAATCTTTCTTTTTCTCCTCAGCAAGCTTTTTCGCGTTGTTTCTCACAACGGTAACTAGTTTTCCTGATGCCTCCTCAGCTGTTTTCAACATTGCATGAGCCATTGGTCCAAAACGAGTGTTGGAAATATATGCAAAACCTGAATTTCTTTCTTTCATTGTAATTGCATCAACAGGACAAACATACTCACAGACGCCGCAACCTTCACAGGACTCCTTGATAAGGTTTATCTCCTCATCAATCGCATCAAATTTACAAGACTCATAGCATTTTTTACAATCAATACAAAGATCCTTATCAATATGTGCAATGTTTAATCCATGAAACCCTGTTGTTTTTTTAATATCTGGTTTGAGAATAAGATGTAGATCGGCCGCATCGACATCACAATCAGCAAGAACAGCATCATCTGCAAGAGACGCAAAAGCAGCAGTAATCGATGTTTTACCTGTACCTCCTTTTCCGCTTATGACACAAAGTTGCTTCATGCTTTCACCTTTTCTTGTATACGATTAAAAACTAGCCCAAGCATCTCATGCCATTCATGAGAATTATTTACTAAAGCAATACCCTTTGAATAAAGATGGGCAATCTTTTTTCTTTCTGGAATTTTCAGAAGAACAGGGATATTTTCTTTCTTACAATAAAACTCAACTCTATTATCACCAATACCATCACGATTAATAATAACTCCAAAAGGAATATTCAAATGTCTTACTACTTCAACAGCAAGTTTAAGATCATGAAGACCAAAAGGTGTAGGTTCAGTAACCAGTAAGCAGTAGTCTGAACCAGTTATTGATTCAATCACAGGACAAGAAGTACCTGGAGGAACATCAATAATAACATGTTTATTTTTATCCGCTTTCCTTTTCAAGGCTTTAATCACCGGAACAGCCTGCATTTCTCCAACATTCAATAATCCATGATAAAAGTCGATGTTCTTAGCTGACCCATGTTCAAGCCGCCCAATAATTCGTTCATTCCAACTAATAGCATCCTTTGGACAAACAAGCTTACATCCTCCGCATGAATGACACAATTCAGGGAAAACAAGCACATCAGACGGAACAACAGCCAATGCATTATAAGCGCAGAACTCAGAACACTTCCCACAATAGTCACATTTCTCTTTATCTATTTTTGGGATACTTACGGAGACGTCTTCATGCTTTTTTATTTTTGCCTTTAGAAAAATATTTGCATTTGGCTCTTCAACATCACAATCAATGAATTGAACTTTTCCTATGCTTAACGCTAGGTTTGTGGAAACAGTTGTTTTACCAGTTCCACCTTTCCCACTCGCAACCGAAACAATCATTTTTCGTTCACCTTTTTCTTACAAAATAATTATTACAACTACCCTATGGATCTCTCTCAGAAATTAATACTAGAAATGATGACGATCTCGAAAAGCGTGTTTTCCACAGCCATCAGATTCACTAGCTTTCTGTAGCTCCCCTTGTTTAAATGTATAAACAGCATCTTTTACAGTACCAGAAGCTCCAATATACACGGTAATACCAAAACCTTCAAACATACTAATTGCACGCCTTCCAAGTCCCTGGCAGACCATGACATTGACACCTTCCCTTACCATAATCTCAGGTGGATCACCATATCCGCTGGTATGATGACTAACGTTAGGAACAACCTTTACCTCATCAGTATCAAGGTCAACAATCGTATAAGTAGGCGCCCTGCCAAAATGCTCGCCAACACTATCGTCTAACCCTCCTTTTCCCATAGTTGGTATACAAATCTTCATAGATTTCTACCTCCACCAGTGCCGTTTATACCAAAATAACTTCCCACACTTGGAGCATCAATTTTCTTAAGTTCTCCTCTATTAAACTTATCAACAACATCCTTAATACCACCATTCACTCCAGTAATTACTTTAACACCTGCTGCCTTCAAGGTTTGAAACGCATTTGGGCCAATGTTCCCCGTAATCACAGTACCAACACCTGTTTTCGCAACCATTTGAGCCGCCTGGATACCCGCCCCACCTGAAGCCATCATACTATCATTTGAAATAGACTTGACATCCATTGAATCTGTATCAATTATCAAAAAATATTTACACCGTCCAAACCGTGGATCCACATCTGAATCTAAATTACCCCCCATCGATGTTACGCATATCTTCATTATTATATTAACCTCTTTACTTTTCTATTTCTTGTTATTTTTAATTATAACTGTCTCTCCATCTTTAGAGTATATAAGATGTTGAGCGGATGGATAACTATTACAAACAAATCCTAACCCAACCAAGAAATTTTTAATCTTTTCAATATCGCCCAATTCCTTTTTTTTTCCTGTAATTCTCATATTTATTCACCTCAATCTATTTTACCTAAAAATACTAAAACGGTCGAGTCATGGGTGCCCCACATTTCGGGCATTTCAGATTATTACATGGAACGCCTCGTTCATGAACCTCACGATAATCACAGTTAGGGCATACACATTCTCCACCAGGGCCAAAACCAAACCCACCACCAAGTCCTCGACGGCCACCTCTACCAAAACCTCCTCCACCACGTCCTGGCATATTCTTATTTCACCTCTTTTTTGTTTACAATTTTTTCAATATTTTCGACAATTTCCACAAACGCTTTAGCTGTATCAGAGTCAGTATTTTTAACGACAAATGGCTCCCCTGAGTCACCAGTTTCTACTATCTGTGCATCTAATGGAATTTTCCCTAGAAATGGCACGTTAAAATCCTTTGATGCTTTTAATCCTCCACCTGTTTTAAAGATATCAACAGACTTGCCACAATAGGGACATTTAAAACCACTCATATTCTCAACAATTCCAATAACAGGCATATTCATTTTCTTCACGAAATTAATCGATTTCCGCACACTTACCAACGCAACATCCTGCGGCGTTGTCACAACAATAGCACCATCACAATTGGGAATAAGCTGCGCTATACTCAATGGCTCATCACCAGTTCCAGGAGGTATATCCACCACTAAATAATCTAAAGCCCCCCAGTCAACATCTCCAATAAGCTGTTTAATCGCCATCATTTTCAATGGCCCACGCCAAATCACAGGCGAATCCCTATCTTGCAAGAGAAAGGCCATTGACATAACCTTTAACTTTGGTGAAAAGAAAACCGGATTCATACCTACTTCAGACGCCCCTGGTTTCTTATCCTCAACACCCAGCATCTTAGGTATACTTGGACCATGAATATCAATATCAAGTATACCCACATCATAACCTTTTTCTGACAATGCAACAGAAAGATTTGCAGATACTGTGCTTTTACCAACGCCGCCTTTACCACTTAAAACCAGAATCTTATGTTTTATTTTACCTAAACTAGTAGTAACTTTTGAGTCATCGTACGTCTTTTTTTCCATAGTTCTCCTCCAAATGTTTTTTTGTTCGTATCTTCTTTAACTCTTAGATCGAAAGAAAGAAAAAAAAGCGTCCTCCTTAAAATTTTTAAGGTGCTTCCTTTTTTTCTTTAGAAAGTTCTTGGAGTCTTTCCTGTATAGCTTTGAGTTCACCCTCCAGACCTTTGACCATATCTTCAAGGTAGGACTTTTCTTCGTCCTTGCTGGGTTCAGGGTAAGTATCTCGGTAATATGGCGCTGGTCCATAGTAGGGATCTGGATAATAATCTCTACGCCAAAATCCTCTACCACGCCCCCAGAATCCACGTCCAAAACCTCGGCCCCAGCCTCTGCCAAAGCCTCCTCCACCTCTAGGTGCTCCTTTTGTGAATCCTGGACTATCATATCCTGAACAGTAGCCTAAGCCTCTTCCAGTTCTTGACCCATAGCCTGCAGGTCCTGTTCTATCGCCACCTGGCATATTTATTTCACCTCCTTAATTTTGTTTAATCTTCTTCTAAACATTCTCTCATGTAGCTCTTTTATTCTTCTATCTGTATGTTTTTCATATGTTCTTTCCATGTTTTTTCACCTTTTGGCTTTTTAATTGTATGATCAGCGGTTGTAGTGCCATAATTTGAACAATGAGATTAGTGGGATGGGATGCCTAGGAGGAAAATTTATGAATTAATCTGATTTTTATGACTTTACAACCTTATAATAATGTATCAGAACATATTCATAAATGTTATTGCAATAATTATCAACAAAATATCATTTTTTACTAATATTTATCAAAAATAGTTATATAGACAATCTGCATATCAAATAAAATATTGGCTAGATAAAAAGGTGAAATATGACGAGAGAACGTATAAAACTAGACCAAAAAGATAGAAAAATAATTGCTTTACTTCATGACAATCAAGAGATATCCCAAGAGGAAATTGCTAAAAAAGTTTATTTATCTCAGCCCTCTGTTGCTATGCGTATAAAAAAACTCAAAGAAAGAGGAATATTGGATCATATTACAGGAGTGAATCTTAACAAGGTAGGTATATATGTAGCAATAGTAACTGTGAGAACTACCAATACTACCAAGATTTTGAATATGTTTCGTAATTGCCCCTTCTTTTTAAATGGGTTTGTGATATCTGGAAAAGAAAATTTGATGTTATTATTCGCAGGCGAGGATTTAGCATCTCTAGAATCCATGATAGACTGCCGCATACGTCCTGATGAAGATGTTCAAAGTGCAGATTTCACTATCATGATATCGAGTATAAAAGATTTTGTAATGCCCATAAAAATAGTCGAAAGACCTCTGAATAAACCTCCTTGCGGAGTAGAATATAAAGGATGCCAAGCTTATCACGAAAATCGTTGTTTCGGCTGCCCTGCTACCAGCCGGTATAAAGGTGTCTTTTGGTAGGAATCTCAAAATATCTTTGGAATAATGGCAGGCAAATACCAAGTCTAACTTGGGTTAAATAAGTTTTTTAAGCATATTTCAAAAAAGTAAATTGACCAAATGCGATGTTTAACGCCCGTTAACCTTGTTTTTATCTAAAAGTAAAAAAAGAAAAAGGATAATATTAATAGACGATTATTCTATCAATGTTACTTTCGTAAGAAAGATGCGTGCCTCTGCTGACGCTTCATCAGAAGATCCTTCATCACAGATGACACCTACCGTGATGGTTGGCATTTTTGTAAAGATACCAAAACCAATTCCAAGAACAGGAATATTGACTTCTTCAGAGGCTCCAGGTGCTAGAGAGGGTATCTGATCTGGCAAGGTAGGGAGCATGATAAATAAACCACCACTAATGGAGATATTGATGTCAATACTTGTTGCATTGGCATCTCCTGTGTTTTTCACCACAATAGTAACACCAGTTCCTCCAGCAAGTGATTGGGTTACAAGATGAGGTTCAGGTTCATAAATCGTTGCCGTGGTTTCATCCCATACCATCTCTCGTCCATCACTATCAGTTACCGTAAAGTTGACAGTATAGACACCAGCAGTCTCATAGGCATGAAGAGGATCTTCCACATCAGAGGTGGTTTCATCCCCAAAGTCCCACTCATAGGTATAGGGTTCGACACCACCAAAGACAGTTCCCTCAAATTGTATCTCTTCATCGATAAGACCAAAATAAGGCCCACCCGCATCTACAACTAGTGTATAGGGTCCCTTCTCACATAGTGCTTTGATACAAAAGTTAGCAGTCTCATCCCAGGTTGGATCGGCAAAGTCATACTCATAGAGGTCGAGCCATTCATTTCCATCATAGTAATAACTCTCACCAGGACTTGCACTTGATTCTACAATCTCTCGAGAGGTAGAGCCAAGTAAAACCGGTACATCCGAGGTACGATCAAAGGGATGACCTCCCTCAGAAAGCGCTACATAAATATAAAAATCATTACCTTCGGATAAAGTAAGTGGTGACCCTAGGTCAATTGTATGATACCCTAGCAATTCTATTGTACCTGATAATGAAGCAAGTTCATCTTGCAGTTCCCCTCCCACAAAGCTATCGTATACTTTGATGGTATAGGCAACATTATCTGCTGCAGTAAAAAAACTGACAGCCTGTAAGAGTTCCTCTCGTACTGTAGTAAAGGCATTGAAAGCTTCCGTAACATCAGTACGAGTATCACGCCATCCGTGGTAATCATGAGAGTAAAAATCATAGGCCAAAGGCTCGACATCTTGAAAGGAAACAGCGCCCATTTGGAGGTCTTGACAACTCCATTTGTCATAATAAGAAATCCAGAAGTAGCCTCCTAATCCCCAGCCAGATCCCCAGCTGTTCTTCACCATCCAAGCACCGTTTTGGGGGGCTTGTGTGACCTTGTTATCATCCCAGCCCACGATAGAAACAGCATGATTGGGAAGTAAATCACTACTCGGAGGCTGATAATGAATATAATTCTGGATAAAGCCACCATTATAACACATACAGGTTCCAATGACTCCTTCTTCCATCAGCTTGGTTTTTATTAAATCGATATTACTTAAATCAGGTTCAGCAACATACCATTCAATAACACGAGGATAGTAGTAATGATAGGCGGGATCGATTCTGTCAGGAGGTATATCAATGTCATAGTAGGGAGCATCAACTTCTCGCACGGCCCCTTCACCTCTGGTAAGATAAGCAGAGGAAACCATATAGTCTCCACCATTATGAACAGTGAGTCCTCCTCCTCCAGGATCATCGTCATTGTTAAACGTGTTAAAGCCATTCCACCAATCAAGGTGACGCTCCGAGAGATCAGGTTCTCCAGATTCTCCTGCGTTAGCCCAATTTTCAGTCATAAGTAAATTACCTTCCATAGAAGCCATGACACCATGGGTCCAACAGGTTCCATAGGGACCTTGATCTCGAACACCCGTTACAAAGGATTCTCCACCAACATCGCGCAAATCAAAATAATCTGGTGGATCGAATCGTTGGTTGTTGGTATCCTTTTCCAGAGATGCAGTCTCGTCAGCCACACAGGCAACAAGTGGCATGAAGCTTACCAGCACGATACTTACAAATAGTATATTCAAACGTTTCATATTGAATTGCCCCCTATTTCTTATTATACAATAGTATTAATCTTACATAAATCTATGCTTTTATCCTTTATAAGTCGTAGCCACCAATTTTTAGACTGGGATCGCCAAATAGCTGCCATTGTTGCACCATTTTGATATCCATTTTATCATGATTTCCATAGAATCGATGAAGATACTCGGTTAAGGAGATACCATGATTTTCTCCCAAAATATCTAATTGATCTTCACCATAGAGTTGAAGAAACCGTAATTCCAACCATCCGTCTAAAATCTCTAAATAATCTGCTATGTCATTATGGTCGGCATCGCCTTCACCATGCGTGCCTAGTCCTGTATTGGAAATAGTAGCTATCGCACCACCTCCTCGTTTACTCGTGAGCCACCACGACCAACAATTGGGCACCCATTCATTATACCAAAATTCTCCAAAATTACCAGGTTGGGAGCTAAAATAATGAAGACCGTCTTCTAGGATACCTTTGAGAATTCTCATCAACGAGACATCAAACTGTCCGTTATGACATCCTCCAACTACAACAATAGGTAATTTTTCCTTATTTTTCAAAAAGACCATATCGCGGAGGTCATAACCTGTTGTCCAATCTGTTCCATTAGGAGGAAAATGCGTACTCCAGCTTGCTGGACTTCCATGACCACAGAAATAGGCAAAGCCAGCACCTTGGTTCATAACAGCATTCACTGTTTTTCTATTGATATCTTGTTGAGAAGCATATACTTTTATGGGCGTAAAATCAGGCATGAGGGTGAGAGCATGCTCTGAAATCAATTCGCCTTCATTAAAATGGTCGTCATCTTGATAGGAATCCCCTGCTACAAGAATCAGATTCTGAAACCACGAGGGATCACATGGTTCTTTCTCATAGGTAATGATTTTATTAACCATCACCGCAACTTCCAAGGCATTTCTACAGGGGAGTCTACCCAGATACACATCAGGATAACAATCCATGTCATCCTTAACTGTTGCATTCCATTCTGCAAAAATATCATTGCTATTAGAGTCCCAGCTGGAAAAAGAACCAAGACTATCGTAAATATCAGCAAAGTATAAGTCGCTTAAAAAGGATTGTTCAGCATACTCCTGTTCATCGGGAGGAACAACATGACTGTAGCGTACGGGAAGATTCCATTGAAAAGATTGCCCTTGTATACCGCCAACAAGCAACACATACGAAACACCCCATTGCTCGATGGCTTCTTTAATATAATATTTCATTTTTTCTTGAGTATCTCTTCCCTTCCAATACATGCGCTCGATAATTTCTGGGATAGAGACAACCCTTGTTTTTAGACCAAAAGCATTTTTATGACAGGCAAGCGCACTAAGATGTCGCTCAAACTTCTGTGGGGTAATAATAAGGAGATCATAGACATCCTTATCAGGAATGAGAGGGGCATCAAGCTCGTTATACGTAATATTGACAGACATTTCTTCAATATAATGTAATTGATGTTCTCCAGGATAATAACGCACAGGAAAGACGCGTAAGACAAAAAAGGTGACATGATCCTCATCAGCAAGGCCTCCACCCGTATGATAAAATATCCAATCATCGGGATAGGATTCTGAGAGTACACGATCTATCTTATCAGTCATAACATCTTTCGAGGAATCAATTCCTGGATAATTTCCATAAGCTATATCTCGATCAAGATTGATAATAACAGGGCAGGAATGAGTATAATCCACTGAAATAATCTCGGTTCCCAAACCAAATTCCAGGACGGTGAGATTGGCTGGTAATATGGGTTGGTCTGGAATAATCATATTGATGTCTGTCTCCGTAACATAAACCCATAACTGATCTTCTTCTACAACAATATCAGGTTCTGAAAATGAAAAGGTAAGCGTTATTTCTTCAACATTGCCTTCTGCACGTTGCTGTATCGTGGTATTGATACTAGAGTAATCGGCCATAGTAAAATTTGATGCAAAAAAGAGTACTATTATGCCTAGAATACCTATTTTTCGAAGATAAGAATATTTCATGTTTTCCCCATTAGTATTATTATTTTTAATATATTTATATAATTTTGCATAGTGACTTTCTCATTCATAGAGAAAAGTATATTAACAATTGTTAATTATTGTTGTTTAATGAAAAAGACTGACCTTGAGAGCAATCAGGTGAAAAAAAATCTGATTGATGTATTTGAACAGGTGAAAAGTACAGTATCTTTTCAGGAGCAAAGATCACGAGCAGGATTGATGCTGGGTTTACAAGAACTAGGATCAACTCAAGAGGAATTCATAGGAGCATATTATCCTATTGCTTCAAATATTATTGTCATGAATAAAACACCTCTGCGACGAATTCTTGAAACTAAAGTAGAGTTGTTGCAGCCCTATTCATTCCATATTCTTCTCCACGAATACCTCCATTCCCTAGGATTTCTTGATGAAGAGATCACACAATATAAGACCTATACAATCAGTAAAAAACAGTTTGGAAAAGACCATATTATTACGCAACTTTCAGCACATATACAACACTTTTTTCCGTATCTTACCTATCCTACACTTGGTTGGACGCCACCAGAAAATGCATCGGCCATTGAACTGGTCAAAGGTTTTGATTCTTCTCATTTACAGATGTATATTACCTAAAAGCAAATTTTATAAGAAACCTCTTTGTTTTTATCATACCATGACTGACTATGCTATCAAAATAACGCGGAGTAAAAAGAGAAAAAAGACGATTCAAAGTAACTTTCAAAACAATCAACTTACCATTTATCTTCCCCAAGGATTATCAACAAAAGAAGAACAAAAATGGATTTCTCTCATGATGAAAAAACATGAGAAACATACCAAAAGAAATAACCTCAACTCTGATGGATTACTCCAAAAACGAGCGCAAGAACTCAATAAACACTATTTTGAGGGAAAATTAACGTTTGCTATCAAATATGTATCTAATCAACAGCAACGATTTGGGAGTTGCACGCCAGAAGAACAGACCATTCGAATTTCCGATAGGGTTGCAGCATTACCAGCATGGGTGAGAGATTATATTCTTCTTCATGAAATGACTCATCTGGTGTATCCCAATCATTCAAAAGAATTTTGGGAAACAGTAAATAAATTCACATATACTGAGCGGGCGAAAGGATATCTTCTTGCCCTTGGCAAATTCTCAGAAGAATAGAAAGCTAACCTCTGATCTAAAAAAAGCGTACGAGGTCATCTTCAATTTCTATGTAATATTTTTCCTTATTCTCCAATACCATCTCATCCCCAAGAGGGTTATTGATAAATAAAAACTAAATATTTAAAAATTATAAGTACCTTTTTCGCAGATGAACATGCAGGTGTATATACACCTAATAAAAAATGCTTATATTTTATCCTTTTTTTCTATCCATGCATTGTCAATTTGCTCTCGCAGTTCTAAAGGTAGATTTGGCGTCTCATCATGATAGAGGCCGTCATCATCCTCCCACCAGATACGCTTATTCATAGTGGTGCCAGTGGCAAGATCTGTTATTTCAGCCCATAGTTCAGATCTGGTATCCCCATCTTTTCCTTCTCGTACCTTACGCTGAATTTCAATATTATAATCAGGCATGATTACCCCCCTAACATTCTATAATGAATTTATCTATATAAAATCATCCCTTAAAAGACCCTTATATTACTTCAACTGTTGCATGATCATCGAAAGGATTTAATCTCATAGCAAGAGAGAAAAGATAAGGATAATTTTTCTTAAGATATCTCATGTAGTCCAGCCACCCCTGTACCAACTGACTATAAGCTCGTTTGATATCTCTGGCTAGGTGTTTATAATCATTGGGTGAAAGATGTTTGAGTTTTTTCCGATGTTCCAGTTCATCAGCAAGATGAAAGACAGCTTGTAATAATTCTGTAAAGGATTCGTGTTCCAATAAGTTTGGATTTTCCAACAATCTTAAGAGAAAATCGTTCTTGGTTGATAAAAACGTTCGAACCTTTGGTAAATCGATTTTGGTAATATCGACACTACAGGTATACTGTTTAAGACGATTCGTCATAGATGTAAATTCTTTTTCGGACCAGTCCTCATTGATGAGTAGTTCTTTTTTTACGTTACTAATATTAGGATCATTGTTGGAAAAATAATCGATAAGATCAGTTCCTACTTCACTGAAAAAGGTTCCAATGATCATATTCAATTTTTCTAGTCGAGTTTTTTTCTCCCGCATCGTGAGAAGACTATGAATAATTAAAGTGACAAACAGTACTTCAATAAAAACAAAGGCAATATCACCGATGAGATAAATAAAGATATGATGGGGATCGCGAAAAACAAGATAGTGAAAGGTATACACCAGTATTGAAAGAATGAGCAGGACAATCCCTAAACTAATCTGCCAGTTATGATCTTTTAGGTTCATAGTCTCCCCCAATTCGCAAGTAACATTCTCCTTGAAATTACAATTGAATACCAATCAGCTAATTAAAAGTTTACGCTCTTTTCTAAAGAAAAATAGAAGGAAGGGGAAAATCTTTTTTAGGGGGAAATAATGAAGATTAGAAAACCCTTCCTCCTCTCCTCGTACTAAACTCTCTTAATCCTCATTCCTTTGTTGATATGCTGTAGCATGTAACCAGTTGTCATTTTAAAAATTTTTCGAAATATTTTACTTTCATCAAGTACGGCTTGGAAAAATAAAAAAAGATTATTTTTTCAATTTTGAACTCAGACAAAAACCCATACTTTTTTGGGCATCAAGTTCAAACATAAAGGGTGCATCAGATGCCCATTCTTTAAAGGCCTTTATGATATCTTGTATAGAAAGATCATTGGTACCAAACCAATTTTTATCTTTTAGTTGTTCATTATCGATAAAGGCAAACAGTGAGGATTGCATTGTTTCATGGGCAGGAGCAGCAAAGATGCTAAAGGTTGATTGATTTCCATCTTCATCTTGCTTATAAAAAACACAGCTTGTTGATGTTGAATTATATATCCCATATCTATGTCCGATTTTTATCCCCCCATGTAAAGAGATATTATTAGTATAGACATGTCATTTTTATATATAAGGATACCGATAGGAGACAAGGTATGTTATTTTTTTTCAACAGAGATATCTTCCGTAATATTTGCAAGTCGTTTGGCAAGTTCAATGTACCTCTCAGTGTCTGAAAATTTCTGGATAAAATATTTTGCTCCTTCTGGCGATCCGCCTCCATGCATACATCCTGGAACACCTGCCCCCAGAGTCAACCATTCGATTAAACGAGCTATTTTTGCACGAGTTTCTCCAGAACAATTTGCTTTTAAATATTTCTTTAATAAGTCCCCATAGTGTGGATCATTGATATCCTGACAAGATGGCAAACATCCGGTTTCAGCAATTCCCCCTGCAATATCCTGGACCAACCGTTTTGTATCATAGGGAAGTGTTGCTACATGTACTTTATTGACATTGGAGAGAAGAGGATTAGGCATCCACACTCCAGAGGGGTGTTTTGTTCCAAGAGTAGCAGCTGCAATCCCCATACCAAAGGTGGTTTCATTATTGATAATCATTTGAGTAAGTTTCTGGCGAAAGACTTTTTCTGACAGTCCATTAGCGCGTGCCATTAAAAGTGCAGCACCTATCATGACATCTCCTTGACCAGCCACACATCCACCAATAGCAGTTCTATAGGGAGAAATAAAATTCATAACAGCTGAAGAGGTGAATTCATATTCTTTCTTCATGAAAATGCGATTATTTGGTATAAATACATCTTCAAACAAGAGGTAGGATTGAGTGATACCTCCACTTTCAACAGGGATATCATATCCTGATTCTTGTTCTCTTGCATCACTTGGTCTGCGGGCTTCTACAATAGTGAGATTGTCAGCATCTCGTGGGAGTACAAAAGAAACAGCATACGCTGCATCTTGTTCTTTATAACTAGCACCAGGCATAATAAAGATCTCATGGGCAGCAGCAACGCCACAAATCATGACTTTTGCTCCTTTAACCAAAATTCCTTTCGAGGCCTCATCGACAATATGCAGATGCATATCGGGATCTTGCTGTTGACTGGGAGTCTTGGTACGGTCACCCTTTGGGTCTGTCAGTGCCCCAGCGACACTGATATCACTCTTTTGGGCTTCTTTGAGCCAGGTGTGTAATCGTTGATGATAAGGGGTGCCCTTTTTTTTATCGATATCATAGGTTGTCGACCACATGGCATTGAGGGCATTGTATCCTACACATCGTCCCCCAGTACAAGTACCTGTAAGATTAAACATTAATCGTTTCATACGAACGTTAGTGATCATATCTTCTGGAGATTGTAATAGAGAAAGATATCGAGATATCTGTTTTCCAGTAATGCTTGATGTTGTCGTTAATATATCTTTATACTCTGCCTGTTGAGCAGCATCATAAATTTGAGCATGACCCTTGATAGTACGTTTTGTGACTGGATGGGTAGTGACATCTTTGATTAACTCACCAAATTTGTAAATATTGGGTTTCAGGTTTTGAAGACTTGCTTTGTATTGTTGGGAGGTCATCATGGTTTTTCATCTCCGTTATAGATGAATTCCCACTCACACCAAAGAGTGTCAGGATGTTTATCAGGAGGGCACACCTTACAATTTACCTCAATAGCAGGGTTAAATTCGTGGGCAAAGGATTTGAGAAAGCCCCATCGAACAGGTTTACAACCAAATTCACTAAGACCTTTTTGTTTTCTGGTATTTTGAACACGACATTGGGTATTACGAATAATTGCTTTTGTTTCTTCAACAATTATTTCTTTATCTTCTAAATCCAAGGCCCATCCGCTATGGCGAAGTGCTTGTATCATAGAAGGAATATTATCACCCTTAATGTGAAGAAATTGTCTTAGCCTTCGTGCTTCGATTTTTCCCATTACTTCCCATACTTTTGCATCAATCTCTGTTGCTGCTTTGGTTCCCCATACTTCTTCAATTCCTAAATAGTACAAACCATCAACAGCCCATAAATCGCGTAGATGCAAAAAAATAAAATCTGCAATCTTATCTTTTGGAAGAGCAGCAAGTAGTTTTCTATCTTCGTCTCGTTTCATGAAATCAACTGACCAATCATACAGCAATTTTAGCTAACCCATCTTCTGTTTAATGGCACTTGTTAATTTTGGAAGTACTTGATAGAGATCTCCAACAATACCATAATCCGCAGATTTAAAGATAAGAGCTTCGGGGTCTTTATTGATAGCAACAATGATACCAGCATCTCTCATACCAGCAATATGCTGAATTTGGCCAGAGATTCCTGCAGCAATGTATAATTTAGGTTTCACTTTGTGCCCTGATAGCCCTATCCAGTGATCTTCAGACAACCATTTGAGATCTGCAGAAATAGGGCGAGAACAACCAACCGTTTTTCCTTTGAGAGCATCAGCAAGATCATTTACCAATTTGATATCTTCTTTTTTCTTAAAACCTCGACCACAGGACACAATTATTTCGGCATCTTCAACATTGACTTCTTCTGATTTTAAAGCTTGCACGTTGGTAATTTTTGATGGAACTGTATCAACTGTATATTGTTTCTGAATGACTTTTCCACTTCGACTCGCATCCTTTGAAAGGGGATCATAGACTTTAGATGGAATAGTAACGATTTGTGGTGTGGAAGAAAATTGCTCAATGGCAATAGCATTTCCACTATAGACGATACGTTCAGTGGTTAGTTTTTTATTTTTGATATATACGTTTGTACAATCGGTGATACAACCAGTATCAAACAGAGCAGCTAGTCTAGGGGCAAGTTCTTTTCCATTTTTATTGGAACCAATGAGAAGGATGTCCTCTTTTGTTTCTTTTAATAATTGAGAAAGATAGGCTGCATACTCTTCGGCTTTAAATGAAGACAGGCCTGATGCAATGACAAAAACTTGATCAGCGCCATACGCAAGTAATTCTTTGGAACCATCATCTTTTCCAATAATGATAGCACTTGTTGGTTGATTCAATTCTTTTCCAAGATCCTGTGCTGCATGGAGAAGTTCTGCTGCAAGTGCTTTATCATCTGAGTAAACCAGTACCATTGTAATCACCTCAGAACTCCTTCTTTAGCAAGATCATTCACAAGCTTATCAACAGAATCATCAAGATCGTCCTGGTAAATAACGTTTTTTCGCTCCATAGAAACACCTTTGATGTCCATGGTGGTAATTTTTGATTGTAATTTTCCAGCTTTAAAATCGTTGACTGACCATTCATTGATTGTTTTATTTGCTGCTGCTAGAATTTGCATAAGACTTGGTAAGCGTGGTTCATTTATTTCTTTGGTTACTGTCAGAACGATAGGATAGGATGACTCCATAGTGACTGATTTATCACCGACATTTCGTTCGGCAATAATTTTTTCTTTTTCAACAGTAATGGTTTGAGCATAGGTAATCTGAGGAATGGCTAAAAGTCCGGCTATTCGAGGCCCAATCTGACCAGAAAAGAGATCAATAGAAGCCTCTCCACAGATAATAATATCATACTGTCCGATTTTTTGTATTGCTTCCGTCAATATATGGGAAAGGACATAGTAATCATATGTTTCTCCCGGAGTGACCAGCACCCCTTCGTCAGCACCCATAGCTAAAAGTTCTTTGATTTTTTCTTTTGCTCCTGTAGGACCAACAGTAAGAACCGTGATTTTACCGCCGTGTTTTTCCTTGATCTTGATAGCTTCTTCTAATGCATTTTTATCAATATCACTTATTTTCTGTTGGATACCAGTAAGGATAGGTTTATTCGTCTTTGAATCGATCTTAATTTCTGAGACATCAACAACTTGTTTTGCACATACAATTATATTCATTTTACAACACCTTTTCTTTCCAACTCTAATTCTCTTAATTGTTTTCTTTTTATTTTACCACTTTGTGTTTTTGGTAATTCCTCTACAAATTCGATTTCTCTTGGGTATTTATAAGGAGCCGCTACTTTTTTTGTATGCTCCTGAATTTCTTTTTTTAATTGATCTGATCGTTTCTTCATATCATGAAGAATAACAAAGGCTTTTACTGTAACACCACGCATGCTATCTGGAGTTGCCACGACAGCACATTCTAGTACATCTGGATGTGAAATAATTGCTGATTCTACTTCGAAAGGAGAAATACGATAGCCACTTGCCATGATAAGATCATCATCTCTTCCACTAAACCAGAAATAACCATCTTCATCTTGATAGAGAACATCCCCAGATAAGAACCAACCGTTGGTAAAGCTCTCTTGTGTTTGTTGCTTCTTATTCCAATATTCTTTGAATAAGCCTGGATCACCTTGCCGTATTGCTAAAATTCCATGTTCTCCTTGAGGGAGGGGATTTCCTTGATGATCAACAATAGCACAGTGATGTCCTGGTTGAGGTTTACCACAAGAACCTGGCTTTATGTTCATACCAGTTATGTTTGAAAGATACACCATGATCTCCGTCATGCCAATGCCATCATAGATATCCAGATTAAATCGTGATTTCCATGTTTTAATAACTTCAGGATTTAAGGGTTCACCAGCAGAGATACAATGGTGTAATGACGATAAATCATACTGTTTATGCGCATTATCAACTGTTAGAAACATACGATAGGCTGTTGGAACAGAAGCAAGGTTAGTGATTTGATATTTTTCTAAAAGTTCAAACCATTTTTTGGGATCAAACCTTCCATCATAAATAAAGGTCGAAATGCCCCACCTCCAGGGATATAAAAAACCATTTCCAAGGGGAAAAATCCAATTAAGATCTCCCGTGTGAGCTATGATATCATTTTCCTTTGCTTGCTGCCAATAAAGAATACTTGGATCATTACCAGCTACCCATTGATGCAAATGAACTGCTCCTTTAGGATTACCTGTCGTGCCAGAAGTATAACAGAAAAAGGCCATATCATCTTTTTTTGTAGGCTCAAGCTTTAACGAAGCAGATGCATGGTGCATTAACTCATGAAACGATAGATGATTATCTTCAGCCTCGCCAACAAGAATAACATTCTGTAATGTTGGGCACTGTTTCATAATCTTGGTTACTTCATCAACATATTTTGGTGTGGTAATAACTGCTTTTGCGCTACTATCATTGATGCGATACGCAATCTCATGTTCTCTAAACATGACGCTGGAGGGAATGGGAATAGCTCCAATTTTTACTCCACCAAGAAACGATGTATGATACTCAGGTAGATTGGGTAAACGTATAAGAAATCGATCACCCTTAGAAAAACCAAGTTGTTTGAGAACATTACCAAATTTATTGGTGAGAACTTTCATATCACCAAACGTGAATTTATCGGCAGTACCTTCCGAATCTTCCCAATACAAAGCAATTTTATTTCTATTTTTTGATGCAGCGTGTTTATCTACAACATCCTGACCAATATTATAGGTTTCTGGAACATTCCATTTCCATTGTTTGTATTCCTCGTTATACTTGAACTCCCCCATAGAAAGTCACCATCAATCAATTATCTTAAAAGGCTTCCAGCAATAACCATGCGTTGAACTTCAGAGGTTCCTTCATAAATTTCTGTGATTTTTGCATCTCTGAATAAGCGTTCTACAGTATATTCTTTCGTATAGCCATAGCCCCCATGAATCTGTACTGCCTTAATGACGGTATCCATCGCTGTCTCTGAAGCAAAAAGTTTAGCCATAGCAGCTTCTTTGGAAAAACGTCCTCCTTTATCTTTAGCATACGCTGCATTATAGACTAAATAGCGAGCAGCTTCAATGCGGGTTGCCATATCTGCAATCATCCATTGAATAGCTTGTTTTGTTGCAATAGGTTTTCCGAATTGTTCTCGTTGTTTAGAATATTCAATACTTTCATCAAGGGCAGCTTGTGCAATACCTACTGCTTGGGCTGCAATGCCAATACGACCGCCATCCAGGGTACTTAATGCAATTTTAAATCCTTCCCCTTCCTTGCCCAAGAGATTTTCTTTTGGTACTTCCATATCCTCAAAGACAAGTTCAGAAACAAGATTTGCATTAATTCCTAATTTATCAAAAATACTACCAACTTTAAACCCTTTGAAAGTGTTTTCAACTATAAAAGCACTAATTCCTTTGGTTCCTGCGCTTTTATCGGTTACTGCAAATACAATAAGAATTCCAGCTTTAGGGCCGCTAGTGATAAAAGTCTTATCACCATTTATTATATAGGTATCACCTTTGAGTTTTGCTGTAGTTTGCATAGCTCCTAAGTCAGAACCTGCATTAGGTTCGGTGCCTGCGAAGGCGCCAATTTTTTTTCCAGTGGCCAATAACGGTAAATATTTCTTTTTTTGAGCATCAGTCCCATAAATCTTAATAGGCCAAGCGACCAGCGAATTATGAACGGAGGTGATAACACCAGTTGATGCGCATTTCCTTGAAATTTCTTCAATAACAGTAGCATAACTAATAGTGTCTAGACCTGCCCCTCCATACTCTGTTGGAACAGTAATACCAAGAAGACCAAGTTTTGCCATCTTCTCCAGAGTTTTTGATGGGAACTCTTCTTTTTTATCTAAGTCAGCTGCAATTGGTGCAATCTCTTTTTCTGCAAATTCCCTAACCATGCTCTTAATCATTTTCTGTTGTTCATTGAGTTCTAATTGCATGGAGTGAGGAATAAAATTAGTAAACATAAAAGTTTCTATACACTAGAACGGAAAATAATATAATTGAAATTTAAATTAATAACCGTTTATTATGGTTGAAAAAATTGGACTGATACATGTTTATACAGGTAACGGAAAGGGAAAAACAACAGCAGCACTTGGATTAGGATTGCGAGCGTGTGGAAATGGATTACGCGTTCATATGATTCAATTCATGAAAGGTCGAAGATACAGTGAAATTGATGCTATTGAAAAAATCCCACTTTTTTCAGTTAAGCAATTTGGACGAGACGAATTTGTTAATAAAAAACAACCAGAACAAATTGATATCGATTTAGCAATAAAAGGATTTCACTATGCACAACAAGTTATGAACGAAAAGAATTATGATGTCATTATTCTTGACGAAATCAATGTTGCCATTGATTATGATCTTATACCTCTCCAAGATGTTCTTACCTTTCTTGATGAAAAACCTGAGCATCTTGAACTGATATTAACAGGACGATACGCACATCCAGAAATTGTCAAAAGAGCTGATATCGTCAGTGAGATTTTAGAAATTAAACATCCCTATCAGCAAGGAATACCAAGCAGGAAAGGTATCGATTGGTAAAGGAGAAAGGCCATCATGTATAAAAAAGAGGATATCGACAAAATAAAAAAGAGTAAAAAAGAATGGGAAAAGCACATCCTTTCTCACTATAAAGATAGAAAAAAACAGTATAAAAGTCTCTCAGGTATTGATATAAAAAATCTGTATTGTCCGGTTGATATTGCTCCATCTTCGTATTTAGAAAAGTATGGTTTTCCAGGAGAAAGTCCTTTTCTTCGAGGCGTCCATGCAAACATGTATCGAGGACGACTCTGGACGATGCGGCAATTTTCAGGTTTTGGTTCAGCAGAAGAAACAAATCAACGCTATAAATATCTCTTAGATCATGGAGAAACTGGATTAAGTGTCGCTTTTGACTATCCTACGTTATATGGCTATGATACTGATCATCCTATGTCTAGAGGTGAATTTGGAAAGTGTGGTGTTGCTATCTCTTCCCTCAAAGATATGGAGATATTGTTTTCAGGCATACCTATTGATAAAGTTACTACTTCCATGACAATAAATGGTCCTGCAGCAATAGTATGGGGTTTTTACATCGCCAATGCTGAAAATCGGGGGATCAGTAAAAATGTAATTGGAGGTACTATTCAAAACGATATTTTAAAAGAATATATTGCCCAAAAATCTTTTATCTTTCCTCCTGAGCCATCCATGAGACTGATTGTTGATACCTTTGAATATGGATCTCAATCTGTCCCCCGTTGGAATACGATCAGTATCAGTGGCTACCACATTCGAGAAGCAGGATCAACTGCTATACAGGAGCTAGCATTTACTCTTGGTGATGGCCTGGAATATGTTCGATGGGCAAAAAAAAGAGGATTACAGATTGATGATTTTGCTCCCCGACTCAGTTTCTTTTTTAATGCTCATAATGATATTTTTGAAGAAATTGCTAAATATCGAGCAGCTCGAAGAATCTGGGCAAAAGAAATGAAAAAATTAGGAGCAAAAAAAGAACGATCCTGTTGGATGAGATTTCATACCCAAACAGCAGGTTGTTCCCTAACCGCTCAACAACCTGAAATAAATATTGTTCGCGTTACGTTACAAGCACTTGCAGCAGTCCTTGGGGGAACACAATCCCTTCATACAAATTCCATGGATGAAGCATTAGCTTTACCTTCAGAAAAAGCTGTGCGTATTGCTCTTCGAACCCAACAAATTATCGCTGAAGAAAGTGGAATTACCAACACCATGGATCCACTAGGTGGCTCTTATTATATCGAATGGTTAACCGATACTATGGAAGAAGAAACTTACCGATATTTCGATAAAGTAGAACGACTGGGCGGAGTTATTCCAGCAATTGAGAAAGGATTCTTCCAAAGAGAAATTGCTGAGGCAGCCTACCGCTATCAAAAAGAGATTGATGAACAACAGCGAATTATTGTTGGAGTCAATCAATATCAATTAGAGGAACCTGTTGAGATTCCGATTCTCAAAATAGATGAAAAAGGTGAGCAGAGACAAATAAAACGGCTAAAAGAATTACGAAAGAATCGAGATAATATGAAAGTTCAAAATGCTTTACAGAAATTAAAACATGCAGCAGAGGGTGAAGAGAATCTCATGCCCTATATACTAGACTGCGTTCGTCACTATGCTACGTTAGGAGAAACATGTAATATTTTAAGAGAGGTCTTTGGAGAATATAAAGAACCTGCAATTTATTAAGGTGTAATAAAATGGAACGAAAAATAAGAGTGCTTATTGCAAAACCTGGGCTTGATGGCCATGATCGAGGAGCAAAAATTGTTGCTCGAGCGTTACGTGATGCAGGAATGGAAGTCATCTATACAGGTCTTCATCAGACTGCTGATCAAGTCGTCAGTTCAGCTATCCAAGAAGATGTCGATGTCATTGGATTAAGCCTGCTCTCAGGAGCGCATATGACCTTATTTGTCGATGTTGCAGAGCTTTGTAAACAAAAAAATATTTCCGATATTTTAATAGTAGGTGGCGGTATTGTCCCACAAGAGGACATTCCCTTATTAAAAAAAGCAGGCATTGCTGAGGTATTTGGCCCTGGAACTCCTGTTGAATCAATTGTAAAGTTCATCTTTGAGAATGTGAAACGATGAAAGAGTATGTCCACGAAATTCTCAAAGGAGATGTGCGATCGATAGCACGATTGATCACTCTAGTAGAAAATAATGAGTCAGAAGCTATTCCGTCTATGAAAAAAATCCATAATCATACGGGAAAAGCACATGTCATTGGTGTCACTGGTGTGATGGGAAGCGGAAAAAGCTCATTAATTTTTGAACTGGCATATCATTTTCGAAAAAAACACAAAAAGGTAGGTATTATTGCTGTTGATCCTACCAGTCCTTTTAGTGGTGGAGCCTTGCTTGGTGACCGCATACGAATGATGAAACTTTCTGCTGATGATGGAGTTTTTATCCGAAGTATGGGCACACGGGGAACGGTAGGAGGACTTGCCAGCTCAGTCTATGATGTCGTGGAAATTCTTGATGCAGCAGGGATGGATATCATTCTCGTGGAAACTGTTGGAGTAGGGCAAGATCAAGTTGACATCATAAAAATTGCAGATACTACCTTAGTCGTTCTTGTTCCAGGTCTTGGTGATTCTATTCAGACTATTAAAGCAGGTCTTATGGAAATTGCAGATATCTTTGTAGTCAATAAATCAGATAGACCAGGAAGTGAACAGACCATAGCTGAACTTGAAGCTCTGCTTGATATCTCTTCTAAAAAGGATCGTGTGACTCCTATTATCACTACTTCTACTAAAGAACAGAAAGGAATATCCAAATTAGTAACTGCAATTGGACAGCATCTACATTATCTACAAAAAACAAAAAAATTAGACATACAACGACGAACAAGATATGAAGCTGAGCTTATTGAAATTATTCGGAAACGTCTTATGACCTTGATTTTTGATGAATCAAAAATAAAAAATGAAATCAATACGTTAGTAAATGAGATATCACAGAAAAAAATTGATCCCTATTCTGCATCTGAAGAAATATTACAAGGGATTCTACGATAGTAAAAACAATTGCATTTTTAGTATAGTATACTAGATACTTTATTAAAACTGAGGAAAAAATTTATAAACCGATAGCAGTATGTGAATGTAAGGGAGGCGAATAATGAGAAAAATATGTGGGAGAAAATATATTTTAAAGGCTAGTGTTTTGCTACTTGCAGCTGTCTTGATTGTGTCTTTTTCAGCTGTACTAGCGAATACCTCAGAAAAAAATACCTTAACGTTGCATAGTCCAGCAACACCGATTACCCAATATATCCATCAAAGTCACACACAAATCCGCCAAGATATCATTTGGGATAATGGTGGAACCGCACCTGGTGCAAATCTGTATTCATCACAACTTGATGCAGCATATCCTTTTAACTCACAAGTTGCTGATGATTTCATCCTTGAAGGAGATGCGTTGGTAACTGACGTCCATTGGTGGGGCGGTTTCTGGGGAGGAACTGCTTTTGATCCTGTTGATTTCAACATCTACTTCTATGCTGATGACGGGACCGGCAACGCACCAACTGGCGCAGGTATGGCAAATCCTGAAGTGACTGCTCTTGCATCATACTTCTTCGCAGGAGTAACGGGATTACCACTTGATCCTAATGGTTTCTATGAATATCATGTCGATCTTGGGGATCCTTTCCCGTGTGTTGCAGAAGAAAAATATTGGCTAGTTGTCCAAGCTGTCTTTAATTTCCCGCCACAATGGGGTTGGGCCAACACAGATGGTATTCAACTACATCAGGCTGTTCAGGGTTTCCCAGAATTAGGTACTGAATACTGGACCGATCTTGATCCAGCTGTTGATATGGCCTTCTACCTCACTGGTGAGACGGAAGAACCTCTTGTTGCCGATGCCGATGGACCCTATGAAGGTCTTGTAGGAGAAGAAATTGAATTCAGCGGCTCTGCAACTGGTGGTATACCACCATACACCTATTCCTGGGATCTTGATGGTGATGGAGAAGAAGATTCAACCGACCAAAATCCAACGTTTACTTATGACGAAGCAGACGTCTACACTGTTACTTTAACAGTAACTGATAGTGAGCGTGCCGAAGATACTGACGAAACTACCTCTACAATAACAGAACCACCTGCCGAGCTCGAGATTATTGCTATAGAAGGTGGTATGGGCGTCACTGCAACCATTAAAAATGTGGGTGATGCTACAGCTGAGAATGTTGAATGGCATATTATTGTCACCGGTGGTTTACTAGGTCTTATCGATGTCGACGCAACAGATGTCGAAGCATCTCTTGCGGCAGATGCAGAAATTGCTCCATCAACAACGCTTGGATTCTTCCATCTTGGACCTATTGACATCGAAGTCACAGCCGTAGCAGACAATGCTGACGAAGTTACTGAAACAGCAACAGGATTTGTAATTGGGCCTTTTGTCCTAATTACAGGTTAAAAAGAAAGATACAGATTGCTATACCTAGCAATCTCTCTTTTATTTTTTTAATGATTCTTAAAAATTGGTTTTCGTTTTTCACTAAAGGCATGCATACCTTCTTTTTGATCATAGGTTGAAAAACTAGAAGAAAAGTACGAAATCTCAAGAGCACACCCTGAAGCGATATCGATATTTATTCCTTTGTTAACAAGAGATTTAATAAAGTGTAATTGAACACCAGATTTTGATGCAAGTTTCTGAGCAACCTTTTGTGATTCAGCAACCAGAGTATCTGCAGGAAAGACCTTATTTACCAATCCAAGAGAGAGTGCTTCTTGTGCCGAAATATTGTCTCCAGTTAGCAGGAGCTCTTTAGCCTTAGAAATTCCTATCAACCGAGCTAATCGCTGCGTACCTCCAAATCCTGGGGAAATACCAAGGTTAATTTCAGGTTGACCAATCAGTGCTTTCTCAGAGGCATAGATTATATCACAGGCCATCATCAGTTCGCACCCACCACCTAATGCATACCCATTAACAGTAGCAATAAAGGGTAAGCGCGAATGCTCGATTTTAAAAAGAACACTATGACCAAGCTCTGAAAACTCCTTTGCTTTCAAGGGGGTAAGATCTTGCATTTCTTTAATGTCAGCTCCAGCAATAAACGCCTTTCCTTCTCCCGTAATAAGAGCTACTTTAATCGTGGAATCGTGTTCAAGCTCATCAATGGCTGCAGATAATTCAATTAAGGTGTGTTTATTTAATGCGTTCAAAGCTTGGGGTCTATTAACAATAATGGTTCCTACCGCATCCTTTTTTTCTAGTTTTATATTTTTATAGACCATAGTTATTCACCCGAGTAATTGTAAAAACCTTTTCCCGTTTTTCTTCCAAGATATCCAGCCTGAACCATTTTTTTCAATAACGGGCAAGGGCGATATTTCGAATCATTAAATCCCTCATATAAGACATTCATAATCCCTAACGCAACATCTAGACCAATGAGATCACACAATTCAAGAGGACCCATTGGATGATTCATTCCTAATTTCATAACATTGTCAATAGAGGCGGCGGTACCAGTACCGTCCTGAAGACAGAAAATGGCTTCATTGATCATAGAAAACAGTACTCTATTAGAAATAAAACCTGGACCATCGTTAACCTCCACAGGTGTCTTACCCATCTGCTTGGCAAGATCAATAATGATTGCAGTGGTTGCATCTGACGTTCGAAGTCCTCGTATCACCTCCACAAGTTTCATCAGTGGAACCGGGTTCATGAAGTGCATACCAATAAAATTCTCTGGTCTACTAGTTGCTGATGCTAAATCGGTTATAGGGATAGTGGATGTATTCGATGCAAAAATCGTCTGTTTTTTACAAAGAGTATCTACTTCTTTCCAGAGGTCTTTTTTTACTTGTACATTTTCAAAAATTGCTTCAATAACAAGATCCGCATCCTTAAGATCATGAAGCTTTGTTGTTCCTTTTATTTTTGATAAAATGGTTGTTTTATCAGCAGCAGTGATTTTTCCTTTGTCCACACTTTTTTGGAGAAACTTTTCGATTTTTGCAATTCCTTTGTTCACAAATTCTTCCTTAACATCGCGCAGAGAGACGGAGAATCCTGCTTGTGCAGCTACCATGGCAATACCATGCCCCATAGTTCCTGCACCTATGATTCCGATTTTTTTAATGGCCATTACATACCTCCTTTATCGCTCAATAACCATAGAGACTGCATTTCCTCCCCCTAGACAAATGGTGGCAAGTCCTCGCGTTTTCTTGTATTGTTTCAGTGCATTTAACAAAGTAACAAGAATACGAGTTCCACTACTTCCTATAGGATGCCCAAGGGCGACAGCGCCTCCATGAACATTAAAGTTTTTTTCTGCAATATTAAGTTCTCTTAACACTGCAATTGACGCCGAAGAAAACGCTTCATTGTGTTCGACTAGATCAATATCATCGATCGTTAAATGCATTGTCTTTAATAGCGCTTTTACTCCAGGAATTGGTGCTTCCATGACATAAGCAGGTTCCACGCCACTTGTATTATATCCTTTGATCGTGGCAAGTGGTTCAATGCCCTTCTTCTGTGCCTGTTCTTTACTCATAACAATAACAGCAGACGCTCCGTCAGTTATTTGAGATGCATTGCCTGCTGTGACAACACCGTCTTTTCTAAAAAATGGCGGAAGTTGTGCTAATTTATCAACCGTAGTATTTTCTCGAATTCCTTCATCTTTGGAAAAGAAAAAAGAATCGCCTTTCTTTTGTTTGATTTCTATGGGTATAATTTCATCTTCAAATTTTCCTGTCGCTGTTGCTTTTGCTGCTTTCTGATGACTATGTTGGGCAAATGAATCGCAGTCTTTTCTAGTAATATGATATTTCTCTGCAATAACCTCTCCCGTATTTCCCATATGAAAATCATTATAGACATCCCACAGTCCATCTCTTACCATTGCATCAACTACTTTTCCATCAAAGAGACGATAACCAAATCGTGCGTTATCTAAAAGATAGGGACAATTAGACATGCTTTCCATACCACCAGCAACAATACAGTCAGCATCGCCTGTTTTTATCGCCTGCGTTGCTAGAACTACAGCCTTTAATGATGATCCGCAAACTTTATCGATATGAAATGATCCAATATTGTAGGGGAGCCCAGCTCCTATTGCTGCTTGTCGGGCAACATTTTGTCCAAGTCCAGCAGATACTACATTACCCATGATCACTTCATTGATACTTTTTTCTTGAATTTGAGCTCGTTTTACTGCCTCTTTAATTACTATACTTCCTAGTTGTGGTGCCGAAAATCCTTTTAAAGATCCGGCAAATTTTCCATGAGCTGTTCTTACTGCCGCAACAAGTACTGCTTCTTCCATACTTATGCCTCCTCCAGAATATAAAACGTAGCTTAGCTATATGGTCTTTATTTAAATTATTTTCCAATTTTTATCTTACAATATCTCAATCAGTCATTGAAGGAAAAACTGGAAATTGATTGGATTTGTGTTTTTGTGTCAATTGTTTATATGTTTCAGCATTTTTTTCTGCCATATCAAAGAATTGTTTATCTTGTTTGACAATTTTTCCAGGAACTCCAAGGACTAGACTGTATTCTGGAACAACCATATCTGTTGTAACAAGTGCGTTTGCTCCAATAATAGAGCCTTTTCCAATAGTAACACCATTGAGAACGGTCGCGTGTATACCTATAAGACAACTATCTTTTATTGTTGCTCCATGGACAACTGCTGCATGTCCAAGGGAAACATTACGTCCAATAGTTGCAGAATGCTGAGAGTCAACATGAACAACACAACAATCTTGAATATTTGAACCATCGCCAATTATTATAGAATTCTGATCACCACGAATTACTGCGTGAGGATAGATACCACAATTTTTCCCAATGGTTACATCTCCCATTATTACAGCTGATGAAGCAATATAGCTTGACTTGTGTATTTTTGGCATCATGGTTGGGAATCTTACAGAATATCAAATAGTTTGTTATTAACGAAACATAACCTATTTAACCCAAGAAATGATACAAGACAATGGTGAGGGATCTCTATGGTAGACCTAATTGATACGTACGGATTAAATGCTGGGAAAATATGGAGAACATTGGATGTAAATGGTTCTCTCCCAGAAAATAAAATACTTAAGAAAATAAACATTAAAGAGCAAGATTTTTTTAGTGCTGTTGGCTGGCTTGCTCGAGAAGGGAAAATTTGCAGAGAAGAAACACAATATCATTTAGGAGACACAAATCTCACTGAGAGAATTGGGGAAGATGCTGGAAAAGTGTGGATGGTCCTTGATACTTGGGGAGAAATTGATGTTCATTCAATATCAAAGTTATCTCGGCTTGACGAAACGGATGTGTTTTCTGCTGTTGGCTGGCTTGCTCGAGAAGGAAAAATTGAAGGACGTATTGTAAAAGGAAAAAAACCAAAGATAAAATTTTGGTTAAAATAATCGGAAGGACCAGTTTATATTAAAGCCGAATGCTACAATAAATGTCGTTTCTTCCCCCTCTACGATTCGCATACCAATAATAGGCCAAAGAATAGTGGTTTTTTGATAGAGTTTTCTGATGATTAATCGTTGTTGTGTTTCTACTGAATCAAAAAAGGGAATTAATTTTACAAAAATTTCTAAGGACTTATTGACCGTAGAATTATCCTCTGTAAGATTCATAACATAGCGAGGAAGAACCGTAGATAGAATTACTGCATCTGGTTGAACATTAAACATAAATCGATGCGTTCCTCTGAGACGAAGAGTAAAGAATTTTCCAGGTGTCATCATACTTTCTGTTTCATCAAGAGTAAGATCAGAGGACAAACCGACTTCTTCCATCTCTTGCATACCTTTTTCAATAAAAATCGACAGAAGATGATTTAATTTCTCATTGGATGAAATTTTATCTAAGTTATCTAGGAGGATAGTAGACACATCTCCGATTTTTAGAGTCGAATAACAAATTTGAGGTTGTGCATCTCTTGCTTCAGAAAGCATTGAATTACGCTGTAAAGAAGTTGCGATTACAGAAGAAGAACCTGCATATAAAATAAGTACCATTACCAATACGATGAATTTCTTCTTCATTTTTCCCCAAGTAATTATCTTTTTCTGAGTATATAATAGTTTGTATTATTAATTATATAATACTTTTTATACAAAATATGTATGTTTCTACCTCATTCCTTAGATTTTCTTGAAAAAATACCTTTTATTTTCAGACCTATTGAGGAAGCCTTTGATCCTTCTGAAGATTCGGATTTCTTCAATTTCAATTTTGAGAATCCTCCAAGAAGTTTACCTTTTATGCCTTTTACTTCTGGTTTTTCCTCTGTAGATTTCTTTCGTTTTAAAGAAAAGATTCGTCGTTGCTTTTTTTCTGATTTTTGCTTTGGTTTCTTAACATTGAATCCAATAAGACCGCCCTGTTTTGTGACTTTAAGTGTAAACGTTGTTTTTGTTGGCTTTAATTCTCCTAGCTCTACTTCTGATTGATCTTTCGACTCGCCAAGTTTCCATTTTTTAAATAATGGAAATCGTTTTTTCTTCACAGTAGCTATTTTTGTTGTTGGTCTTTTTCCAAAGAAAGATGTTGCTTTTTTTTCAGTTATTGGACTTATCTCTGGCCGAACCAATTCACTTTCAAATTCTGATAATGGATCTTCTACTACTTCTTCAAAAATGATTTCACCAGATTTTTCTGATGTGTCCTCCCTAAAATCAGGATCTCGAATGGTCTCCTCAAGGGATTCAATTTCGTCAAACAATTCTTTAATTTCTTCATGGGATTTAACTTCTGCATTGTCTTTTTTTTGAATGATGGTATCTAAATCGTCTAACTCGTCGATCTCCCTCGCCTCGCTTATTTTATCTTAATATCAATATTAGATAACACGAGCTAATAAAAAAAATTAACCATTATGGATATATCACTTTATGGTTTGGAATTAGTGACACTCTTATTCTTCATTCTGCAGATAGGATTGGTTGGTATGTATATTGCGAGCTATCACAGTTCGGACAATAATTTTCAATTATCCAATAGGACTCAACCTTCTGGATTGGAATTTGTTGGGTTGCGTTTCTACATACCTTACATACTTTACAGTAATTCAAAAAAATGCCCCATTAATTATTATATGGACATATTATATAAAATTTTCTATTGAAAACCTGTTTTTTGCTAGTAAAACCCAAAAATATTCAAATAGAGAGATGATAACCTGTTGCTTTGCAAGTCTCATTCCAAGAACTTATGGGAAGATATCATGGGTCAAACTATTATTCAGAAAATATTTGAGAATCATACAGAATCAACTGTACACGTTAATGACATCATCGATATTGCAATTGATGTCCGTATAGCTCGTGATTTTGGTGGAGCTAACGTAGTAAAAAATCTTGAAGAAAATAATCTTACTATAAAGGATCCGCAAAAAACATTTTTCACCTTTGATTGTAATCCAGGGGGTTGTGATCAGAAATATGCTGCAAATCAACAGAAATGCCGAATATTTGCACGAAAGAACCGTATGAAAGTCTATGATATCAATCAGGGAATTGGGACCCATATCTCTATTGATGAGGGTTTAATCCAGCCTGGTGGAACTCTTGTTTCAACAGATTCTCATGCCAACATTGTTGGAGCTATTGGTGCTTTTGGACAAGGAATGGGTGACATTGATATTGCTGCTGCTTTTTCTAAAGGGACAACCTGGTTTAAAGTTCCAGAAACTATAAAAATTATCTTGAAAGGTATGCCTTCAAAACAGGCTACTGCAAAAGACGTTGTCCTAAAATTGACTCAAACACTAGGTGCCCATGGATTACTTGGCTATGCTGCAGAGATCTATGGGAAGTATGTCGATTCTCTTTCTCTTGATAGTCGAATTACCATTGCATCGATGGCAACTGAAATGGGTGCCATCATTCTCCTCTTTCCCCCCAACCAGAAGATAATTCACTTCTTTTCACAGTTTTCAAAAAAAGTTGAACCTGTCTATGCAGATAACGATGCCCCATATGGTAAAACCATTGAAATTGATATTGAGAATCTTGAACCACAAATAGCTCGACCGGGGCATCCAGAAGATGTTGTTGAGGTTGAAAAGGTAAAAGGAACAACGATTGATTCAGGATTCATCGGTTCCTGTACCAACGGTCGATTGGAAGATATGAAAAAGGTTGCAGAAATTTTAAACAATAAAAAAATTGCACCGGGTCGTGTTTTAAAGATTGTTCCTGCTACAGATCGCATTTGGAAAGAATGCTTACAGCAAGGCATTATTAAAATCTTTAAGGACGCGGGCGCACTTGTCGGTTCAGCGGGATGTGCAGGATGTGCGGCGGGTCAAATAGGTCAGACAGGCCCAGGGGAAATTGCTGTTTCGTCTGGCAATAGAAACTTTACAGGAAAGCAAGGAAAAGGAGAGATTTATTTGGCCTCTCCAGAAACAGTAGCAGCTTCTCTTATTGCAGGATATATTACAACAAGTATAGACATTCCGAAACATCCAATACCTGTTCAGTCATCTCCATCATCTCAACAACATTCTATAAACACAAGAAAAGAAAAACCACCACCTCTTGCATTGAAAGGACAGGCATGGGTAATTAAAAAAGATAATATTGATACAGATATGATCTATCATAATCGTTATCTTTCTATTACTAATATCGAAGATATGGGAAAATACACATTTGACAATCTTGCCGGGCATGAAGATTTTGCTACAAAGGCAAAAAAGGGCGATATTGTTGTTGTAGGTAAGAATTTTGGTTGTGGAAGTTCCCGCCAGCAGGCTGTTGATTGTTTTAAATCATTAGGAATTGCTGGAATTATCGCCGAATCCTTTGGTGCCATTTATGAAAGGAATGCCATCAATAGTGCCTTTTCTATTATGACTCTGCCAGATAGTACAAACCAAATTGAGAATAATGATGTAATTTCTCTTAACCTTAAGACTGGAGAGATTATCAATGAAACACAAGGAAAAAAATATCAAACCTCACTATCAAAGGTACAACTTACTATCTATCAACGAGGAGGCTTACTTCAAAGGTGAAAACATATGGGCATGACCTTTACTGAAAAACTCCTTGCAAGGTATGCTGAAACAAAGCAGGTTACTCCTGGACAAATTGTCACCGTTCAACCAGATCATCTTCTTACTCACGATAATACAGCTGCAATAATCCAAAAAATACAACCAGAACTTGAACGTTATGGCATTGTTTCTACCTCACTTCCCATTATTGTTCTTGATCATGTCATTCCAGCAGCATCAGAAAAAACAGCACATAATCATAAAGTGATACGAGAATTTGTTAATAAATTCAAGATCAGCCATTTCTTTGATGTTGGATATGGTGTATGTCATCAGATCGTGGTCGAAACAGGATTAGCATTACCTGGAAAACTTCTACTTGGAAGTGATTCTCACACATGTTCCTATGGAGCAGTTGGTTGTTTTTCTTCAGGTATTGATAGAACCGAAGCAGCATCTCTTTTATTAACCGGTCAAACATGGCTTAAAGTCCCAAAGAGCATCAAAATTACCTTGAAGGGAACCCTACAACCGTATGTTACCGCCAAAGACGTAATACTGACCATTATTGGAGATATTTCTGCGTCTGGAGCGAATTATTGCTCTGTCGAATTTCATGGTGACGTGGCATCATTCTCCATTGAAGAGCGATTTACTATGGCAAATATGGGGGTGGAAATGGGTGCTAAAAATACTGTCTTTTTATATGATGATACCACCAAACGTTATTTTGCATCTCTAGGCATTAAAGAGTCAAAGTATCAACCAATTTTTCCGGATGATGATGCAAGATATGCCAAGGAATTGACCTATCACTTGGATACCATTACACCGGTGGTTGCCCTCCCCCATACGGTCGACAATGTTCGCCCCATTACTAATATAAAAAATATCACCATAGATCAATGTCTGATTGGGACCTGTACCAACGGACGACTCTCTGATTTTCGTCTAGCTGCTCAAATCTTAAAACATAAAAAAGTCCATGATTCGGTTCGCCTTCTTATCCTCCCTGCATCACGACAAGTGTATCTAGAGGCATTAGAAGAAGGTCTCATTGATACTTTAGTAGAAGCAGGAGGGGTAATCTTGCCACCAGGATGTGGACCCTGTCTTGGAGCTCATCAGGGATGTCTTGCTCCTGGAGAACGATGTCTTAGCACCTCCAATAGAAACTTTAAAGGACGAATGGGGTGCAAAGATGCAGAAATCTATCTTGCCAGCCCTGCAACTGTTGCTGCCTCTGCAATAACAGGAAGAATATCTGATCCAAGGAAGGTGATTCATTAATGCATGTCTGGAGTTATCAAAAAGATAATATTGATACAGATATGCTCTTTCCAGGAAAATATATCTATACGTGCAGTACCCCAGAAGAAATTATCCCCCATCTGCTTGAAGATCTTGATGCCTCTTTTTCTCGCAATGTACAGAAGGGAGATATCATTTTTGCGGGAAAGAATTTTGGTTGTGGAAGCTCTCGTGAACATCCGGTTCTTGGATTAAAAGCAGTAGGAATTGCTGCGGTAATTGCTGAAAGCTTTGCACGCATTTTTTATCGCTCTGCTATCAATCAAGGTTTAATCCTTATTGAATGTCCTGAAGCAGTCCAAGAATTTTCTGAAGGTAAAAACGTGACACTAGATATTTCCAATGGTACAATAACTGTAGGGAATCGATTGTTTTCCTTTCCGAAACTCCCTCAAGAAATTCTTGAAATTAGAGAAGCAGGTGGATTGCTTGCTTATACAAGAACAAAATTAGAAAAGAAAAAGAAGAACTAGACGTATTTATTCTATATCATAGAGTTCTAGTGTTTCAAAAAATTCAGGTTTGAAATAGTAACCATATTCAGTTTTCTCAATAAGGCCTTTCTTAAGACAGAGCTCAAATAAATCTTCTTTTGATTCTTTTATACTCGTTTTATCTTTACTCTTTTCATAAGGCCGTTCAATTTTTTTTCTCATAATCTCATCATCCTCTTCCATTTCATATTGATATATATTATCATGATAACTCTTGACATTACTATTATTTAAACTTGGTGTGTAAAACTTTCAAAAAGAAAAAATAACAAGAAATGTATATATAGGATAATTAAGAAAGTATAACATATGCTACAAAGAAAATTTGTTAGCAGATATAAGACAATACTAGTTTTACTATTTGTAGTCATTCTTTTTCTAGAGATTGTCATGCCCATTACCATAGCAAAGAAAAATAATCAAGATGATACAGACGATGACACCAAAGATCATACGAAAAAAGAAAAAAAGCAAAAACAATTTAAAGAAAAGCATAAAGAAAAGAAACTCAAAGAACCAAAGAAAAAATCTGATACTAGCATCTATGATACAATCCAGCTAAGTGACTTTAATCAGGATGGTGCATTAGATATTCTCGATGTTCTATTAATGGTTAGTTTAGATGGTCCTGCTGAGAAATATGATGTTAACCAAGATGGAGTCTTTGATCTATCTGATATGAACTTGATTTTAGAGAACTGTACTTAAAAATTAGGTGTAAAAGTCGAATTTCAAAAAAAATAAATTTAGATTCCACTTGACATAATATAAGAGAAAAATTAGTTATATTTCTTTAATTGCTTTCGATATTTTCTCTTTTTTCTCTTTTTCACTAGGGATTGTAAGAGAAGATCGGTATGCTTTATCACCATTTTGGAGATAAAAACCTCGCGATATTGAAATAAATTCTCGCTCACCAAAATCAGAAACAGCTTTTTTTCGTGCAATTTCTATGAAATTATTATTTCCAAATTTTATTTCTTGCGATTTTACAACTTTAAATTCAACCATATTCCTACCTTTCCATTGATCTTAATATCAATTTTTATTTAAATTATATTCGTTTTTATTAGACAAAACCACGTATAGGTCCGCAAAAGGGAAGGGCATTAGGACTGACATATCGTTTGCTGGGATGTTTTTTTACTTTGTTAAATTTCATTGTTAAATTTTTATTTTGATAATTTGGAATATGAAAATGCTTCATGCGCTGTTCATACACCACAATTTTTGCTATGCTCTGAATCTGGTCAAGTTCATGTTCATCGGTAATAGAACCAACAATTCTTATTTCCATTATTAATCACCTCCTCATGCTAGATTTTCACTAGCATGTATATATGTGTCATTAGTCAAATATAAACCTTTTGTTTTTTTTAAAAAATTTTGTTTTTAAAAAGGAAGTAAGATCATATGAATGTTTATATACTCTTGATGAATAAGAACTGGCAGAGTGATTAGATGGCAAAAGTCAGTTCAGACCAAATCTATCTTGATGAAAAAAAAGTTCTAGATGAATTGCGAAAGAATGCCAAAGAAAGTATTGATATCATTGCAAAGAAATGCAAATTTTCTCGACAAAAAGTCTGGAGAATCATCAAACGTTTAGAAAAGAACAAGACCATATGGGGATACCCTGCAGTACTTGATGATGAAAAGCAAGATCTCAATATGTTTATTGTTTTGATAAAAAAAACGAATTTACCTATTAACGAACAACTGGCAGATACAATCATCGGAAGAAAAATTGAGAAATTAGTTCCAAATTCTCGAGTGTCTATCATCAATACGTTATATGTTCATGGAACCTATGACTGGATTATTTCATTTGTAGCAGAAGATATTAAAGAAGCAAAAAAATTCTGTGAAACTCTTAATAGAATTTATCAAGGATACATTGAAGAACTAAATTTACTAGAAACGCTGTTTCCTGTTAGAAAGCAAGGTATTCTCAATCCCGGAGTACAGAAATTAAAAGAATATTTGTAGTAATTCCTTAGATTGCTGCTTATTTCTTTTCAATTTTTTTCTCTGAGAGAAAATCAATACCCGTCCCTGTTAATTCAACCGTATCATACGATGTATAGTGTATCACTTCCATTTGTAACAATTTTTGTATAATTGCATTGAGTTTTTCTTGTGAAATATGAAGTAATTCAGCGGCAGTTTCCACATCCATATCTCTTGAATGCATTAATTCAAGAAGTTGATATTCTTTTTCATAAATTTGCAAGGCTTGTTCATACTCGGCAGGAGAAGCATCCGTATAACCTGAGAGACGATCGACATAGGATTGTATGACACGATCTAAATTGAGTCGATCAAGAACATCTCCTTTTTCGTTATACAGAACACAATATTGAGAGCCAGGTTCATGTTTCCATGAAGAAACCTGTTTCCAGGTGTACCCTAAAAGATTTGGTGAGGATTGTTCTGTCTCTGATGATTTAGCTTTATTAGCTTGAATCCTAGCCTTTTTTCGTTCTAGTCTTCTAAAGTAATAATGTTGCTCTAACTGTAATTGGTCTAAATCGATATCATAATTTTGTATTTCTTTCAGCATCCTGACTCCCACATGCTCTTTTAGTTCCGTGATAAAATACAGTCCTGCTTCCTCACTTAGATCCGTATAGACAAATCGGATAATAGCTTCTATAGCATCTTTGAGTTGGGATCGATCTATTGTATCTAGTGAAGTTGCAACATCAAAGGTTATCTGCCCACCAGTATATTCTTGTTCACTCATAGAGACGTCTTTCAGAAAGGGAAATCTCTCTTCCAATGTTTTAAGTATTGATCCTATGGTATCATCAGCAAGTTTTCCTGTAGTTCTTCTGCCAGTAACCGCATAAAGGGCTTTAAGAATAGCTTTCAAAAGATCAGTATTCGTAGCCTTGGTCATGTTTGTTTTCATCTCCAACGGATTCTTAAAGGTTGAAAATGGTTAATACATAAAGAGATTTAATATTTTTTAAATATTTTTTTCTGTCTTTTTCTTATCAATATCAAAAGAGAGTTCATATTTTTTTGTCAAGGAATGTATCGTCCCAGAACTGCCGATAGGAATCACGTGTATGTTTCTTGAGTTGATCTGTGTTAACGATTGGAGGAGAAGAATCGTGTTTTCTTTCTCAAGATGAGAACATTTTACAATGCCGTTTCTTCCGTCATACTTTATCAGATACAGACCCATCTGTGTATGGTCTTTTTGAAAGTACGATCGACAATGGTTAAAAAGTCCCATTAAAAAATCCTTTCTACCAATAGGAGCTGATGATGTTATTTGAAAATAAATATAGCGAGATCGTTGATTTCCTTTGACTATTTCTGACACCTCACGTTGGATAGATAGTGTATTATTCAGATTCAATACGAGGTGCTAGGAGGTAGGTGACATGTCCTTTCTTTTCAGCAATATCAAAATCGACACGAATAGGATTATCATTCCCTAAAAAAATGGTGACAGGATCATTTGCTTTAACAGGCTTAATCATATTACTGAAGTAATCAATAGAAAAAAGACTCTTGTAGGTTCCTGGAGAATTCAATTCTATAAGTAAATCCTTTGGTAATTTCAGATTCACCGTATCTGTATCGCCTTCGGCAAATAGTTCAAAAGAATGTTTATCCATGGTAAGAGCAAGATGATCTGACACTGCCTCTGATGCTCGTACTCCTTTACTTAACTCTGAGGCACTAACAATGGTTTTGGCAGGTAATTCTAGGTTTGGAACCTTTGAATCTGGCATTCCAGCAGTATCTATGAGACCCATTCTTCGCACAAGATTACCAATTTTTACAACGAGTCGATTGGATTTTTCATCATATTCTAAAGAAACAGTGTCACCTGCATTGGCAAGTCGCATGATACTACTAAACTTGTCCAAATCAATGCCAAGTTCCATGGTGTCTGCTTTATATTCATCAAAAGCTTTACTGGAAATTTCTAAATCAACCATAGCAACATGGGCTGGATCAACTGCACGTAAGCTTAGTCCTTTTGCCGAAATGTTAAATTTTGCTTCATTTACTAATGGCGATGTCACATCAATAATACCCTTTAAGATGTCTGATTTTACTTTTGCATTGAACATCTACGATGCCTCCCCGGATATAATCCTCATAGTGAAAGAATGCAAATGAGATATTTAACAATGACGGTATTTTTTGATAATAATAGGAAGTCAATTCGAAGAGAGATAATAAATTAAAAATATTACTATATTAAAGAAGACAATAAAAATATAAAAAAATGAGGGTAGAAAAAAGGGATTATTGTCCCCAAATATTCATGAGTGATAGATCAAATCCTCGCACAGCGTTTGCATACCCCATAAATAAGGTGTAACTCTGTTTTGTAAATGTTGTTTCACGATGAATGTACAGTCCTGCAAAGTTGGTCATAAGTCCAACTTGGCGACCTGTCAACATTTTAATACTGAAGGGAGAGCCTAAGATGAAGGTTCGGCTGTTTGCAAGAAAGCCTGATTTTCCAGAATAATACCAAAGAGTGATAGGTCGGTAGAGTTGCATTTTGTTGTCTTTGAAAGGGTTAATCTTATTGGTAAAACCCCAACTCATAATGAATGCTTTTTTTCGTAGTGGTCGGAGTTGATTTATCTTATGATTAAAATCTATAAATTTAATGATAAGTTGTAATAACAAACTAAGAAATGGTCGACCAAAACAGTTGTCCATAAAACCATCTACAATCTCCATAAGTTCAGATTCACTAGTGGCAGTTGACATTCTTTCTACTAAATTTGATAAAAATTCTTGTACCATTGCATCTTCTTTTTCAGAAAACGTAAATTCTTGTAGACCATCTTCACCAACTAATGAATATGTTACTTTTTCATCAGTTTTTGCAGTTACTGGACTAATAGCAAGCCCCAAAAATAGGAATATTACTCCTACGGCAATTATTGCTTTATTCTTCATCATTTTTCATTCCCTCATTGAAATTAGTATTCTAATTTGTTGTATTGTATATTATCTTAGTTATTTATATAATTTTCTACTTTGGATATAGACAATTGGCGTACTTTCTCCTGAAGAATAGTAATTCAGAAATGATAATAAAAATTTTTGATTAAAATTAAAAAAATAAAAAAAGGAATGATTTTAATACTATTATTTAAAGGGAGTTAAATCAAGAACTCTTACGGAAGACACTCTACCAAGCATGAATTTATAGGAAAGTCCCGTCAGTCTACTTTCGATATCCATGTAGAGTCCTCTAAAACCTCTTGTTAAAAGTACTTGTGGTCCAAGCGTTTTTTTAACATTAATGGGACGTTCGACAATCGTAGTTCTTCCCTTAAGAATCTTTGCTTTATCAGAATAATACGTTAAGGTAATACCAGGTTTTGATAAACGAATTTCATTTTCTTTATTGGCTCTTCGTAGTTTATATGATCCATAGCTAATAATGAATTTTTCACTTGATTTACCTCTGTTAAAGAGTTTATCAACAATATCCCCAACATTGGTACCGCCAATATAAAAACCACTTTGTCCAGTGATCCAATTGATAAGACGGGATATAATTAACTTCAAAACTGGAAATTCGGTAGTAAGTCTTTCTTGTAAGAGGTCTTTCAATCGTGATAAAAAGGTATCATAATCAGGAACATCTTGAGCCAACTCTTCAATTTGCTCTCCCAACCGAGTGATAGCAGTCTGTTCTCGTTCTGCCAATGAATAGTTCTGACTTGCTGTGGCTGGAGCTAAGGTTAGGGTGAGAAATGAAAGGATAACACCTAGAGCAAATAGTGTTTTGCATTTTATCATTTTTAACAACCTCTTATCCTATTTAGTTTATTATTTATAATAATGTATTGTTTTAAGTCATTTAAATAATTTTCTATATATTAAAATAAGTTTTTTAATATGCTCTCCACCTATGTTCACACTTCGTACAGGTATAGATTCGTGTTTCTGGTTCATCACTACTTCTTGTTTGACGTAATACCCAGAACGCTTCGTTATGACCACATTTGGGGCATGAAACACGTGTTTTTGGAAGAATATCAATTTTTTTTTCTAACACCACGGTTTCTCTTTCTGATTGTTTTTCAACAACGACTGATTTTCCTTCTTTTTTCTTTTTATGTCCACATTTATTGCAGATAAAAAGATCATCTTTGGGAAACATAAGGGATTTACATTTTGGGCAAAACATATCATAACCTCTCTATGGCATCTTTAATAATTATTTCATGATCAAAAGCAAGGTTTGGTAACTTCTTAAGATGAAAGAATTGAATATCTTCTGCATCATCTCCAGCATGGAGTGTCCCGTCAATAATTTTTAAAGAATAAACGATTGTAATAGTATGGCCTCTTGGATCTCTTGTTGGGTCAGAATAAACGCCCAGAAGTTGAACAATTTCGGTAACAAGACCTGTTTCTTCTAAAATTTCTCGAAGAACACATTCCTCTGTTTTTTCTCCATATTCAACAAATCCTCCCGGCAAAGCCCACTGTCCTTTGAAGGGATCATGTTTCCGTTTCACAAGAAGAACTTTATTCTCCTGAATAATAAACCCATCCGTAGTAATTCCTGGACGTTGAAAAGACATTGAGTTCACATCTACCCATAATATTTAAATTATTTTATGCTTACTTTTTACGTAATTATAGTGTATTATTTGGATACATCTTGCCAAAAAGTAGACAACTCTTTTTCTAATTCTTTAGCCCATAGTTGAAAGAATTCGTCCTGATTTTTGGAAGGCCCATTGATACTTGACATACATTCATCTCTCAAAGACAGTGCCAACCTTTAAATGAAAAGGGAATACCACTAAATAACTATTTTTTTGCATCCCAAATAATTATTAGCTTTTCTCCTAGTTAGCAACAAAATATCAAATAAGTATGATATTAACGTTTCTACTTTTTTAATTTATATTAAAAAGGGAGATACTAATGTTTAAGCAAGCAAGGAGCATTATAAAATTTGAAAAATACTAAACATTTATATTACAAAACAATATAACAAATTTGGGACGGGATGCAATCGCAAAAAAAAAGTGAGAGAGCAGAGGATATACTCAGTATCTGTGTTATTTCCTTGATACTATTGTTGTTATTATTAATAAACGTAACAGGAACGTTATGACATAACGATTCCTATCTCTTTATTTTTATTTCGATTTCTTTGATAGTTGTTACTCCCTTTAACGATTTGACCATACCCTCAATCGTATTGACTAAAAAATGTGCTGGAAAGTCAGTTAAAGGAACAGGTTTGTTATTGACACGAAGCGAAATTATTTGTTCTTTTTTCAGAGGTTGCATTGTTTTCATAGAATTCAGTATTGTTTCGTAATTGTTGTGGAAGGTCCAGAGGGTCTTTGGCCGTTCTTTTCTTGAGCCTATACGAATTTTTGGTATGGTTGGATCAGTTGCTCCTTCAATGAAAATGAAATCAAAGGTGCCTATATAGTTGAGTTGATCAAGAATCTGTTGTGTGGTTTGAAATTTTTTTATAAATATCGTTGTTTCTATGGTGGAAGAAAAGACCACTACTTGAGCTCCTGCTTGTGCATGACGCCATGTATCTTTTCCCTTTTCATCAAGGGAAAGCGATTGATCGGTTTGTTTGATGGTGGCAATGGTATAGCCTTCATTAGTTAAATCCTGTACAAGACGGGTGAGTAGTACGGTTTTGCCAGAATCAGAATCTCCATAAATTCCTATACAGACAGGATGCATGTGAACTCCTCTAAATTAGTACTCTACATAACAGAGTTTCTTGTAAACTTTTGCCAGTTACCTTCTGGGGATGATAAGAACAATATTGCTAATAATAAGACCTATGGTTCTCTGTTTTTGATACAGCCCAATATCATCCTGTACCCCCTTTATGGTGACTTCGAGTATAATACATTGAGAAGCAAACGAATGAGCAATAACACGGTATACCCACACCTCATGGACTTCTTTTTCAAAGGTCCAGTTGGAGGTAATATTATAGGGACCTGTTACATAGTTTTTTGTGAGAAGATTTTTCATCGCAATGTTAATTGTCAGGTTGGCAGTATCGGCAGGATACTTCGTATTTTCAATCGTAATTTGAAATTGAGAGGGAGAAGCAAGGACAGATCCTTCCAGCATGATGCAAAGATCACTATTTCTGAGGTAGCGGTCAACCTCTGCCATGGTGACCAGTGTTCCCAGTGCCAGACGAGTGACTTTGGTGAGATACGTAGCATTCACATGCTCTATGGTATCTTCTGAGGTGTGATAGTAGGGGTTGAGGGTCTGTTCTAGAAAGTAACTGGAGGCATACCCAAAGTCATTAAAGGATGCATGATCGCTAATGGGACGATTAGGCTGATGAAGCAGAGTGAGATCGATAAGTTCATCATACGTTTCTACAAGAGTGGTACTAATATCAACCATCCACTCTGCTTCTTCATCAGCAAGATCTCTGATCGCATTTCCATCATCAGTAGTCTC
>Ga0272441_10000289_pt1 | contig 115760 bp, 185 predicted proteins | sample SSMProp6N_FD_193582 | JGI IMG/M metagenome (GOLD analysis project Ga0272441, IMG submission 193582) | Marine sediment archaeal communities from Little Sippewissett salt marsh, Falmouth, MA, United States - SSM-Prop-6N | ecosystem: Environmental > Aquatic > Marine > Wetlands > Sediment ...
TAGTTGCTATAAAAGATGATGAATATCATTTTAACTTTATAGCAAAGTATAGTAGTTATGAACATAATATAAATAAACAGTTTTATATGCATGAACATGAAATAAATGGAGATAGGTTTAAGGTTAACCCTATAAATAAGGATAGAGTTATGGTGGCTACATTATGAAAAAGAAATTAGGAGAAATATCAATAATAGACCACAATACAGGAGATATATTGGATACCCTTACAGTTTGGGGAACATTATTCAAAGGAGAAAATTCAAAGTATGTTACAGGTGGAATTTATGTATCCTTTAAACCAGAAAATATAGATACTGAATTTCCTTTAATTAAAAAACTTATGGATAAACATAATGGATTAAGATTAAAATTTAATTCAGAATTCTGGGGAGAATACTACAATCTGGGAACATATGGTAATCCAAAATATACAGATTTTGAGCAGATTATAAGAGCAATAAAACAAGTTAATTGTTACTCCTTTGATAAATATGATGTTCAGGTTAAGATACAACATAACTTTCAATATGTAGTAGATGCAAATATTGTGGAGAAGATATAAATGGATAGACATTTATGTGAGGAAATGGAAGATTTAATAATGGAATATCATTCAGATAAATATTATGTTTTAAATTATGGATATTATCTTCATGTCTTTACTAATAGTGGGGATAATATGATTATGGTATTACATGGATATGAAACAGAATATGAGCCTTATGAATTAAAGTTAATAAAGGTAGATGATGATACAACAGTAATTAAACACTTCTATAGTAAAAGAGATTTAAAGAATTATATTAAAAATAAATTATCAGATGAATTAATGGTGTTGAAGCTATGACATCCATGAAGGAAGGTAAGTATTATAGATACTTTGATGATCAGAAGAACGAATTCACTATAATAAAGATAACCTGTAAGAAATATCAACCAGATGGTTGTATGTATGGGGTAAGTTTAAAATACAAATTATTCTGTAAACCTATTGTCGGTAATGTTGGATTAATTTATACAAGTAAATATTATTGGGATAAATATTCAAGAGAGTTAGATGAAGAACAAGCATTTGTGGAGTGTATCTAATGGGAATGTATAGTTATATTCAATATGAAGATTTATCAGTATATAATCCAGATGAATTAATAAAGTGGATAAAAATAAGAGAAGGAAAAGGAAGTTGCTATTGGGAAGCAGTAGATATTTCTAAAGAAGGATATATAAGTCTTGAAGGATTATCTGGATTTAAAATAATAAGTTATTGGTATCCAGAATTTATACAATTCTTAACAGAGATTGCTTTATTTGTAAGAGGAAGTATATGCTTTCTATATGAAACTGCAGAAGAAATGGCTACAATCCATTTTGAAAATGGAACATATTATATTGATATGGGAGAAATGCACTACACTAAATTCACTGCAACTGAAGTAGAAGATATACATGGAATAAAAACTAATTTATCACAGAAATTAATAGATTTAGTTATGGTAGGAAATTTATGAAGATAGATTTATCTAAATATAGAAAATTAAGATATGCTGTAGTCAATTTAGAAGATGGTTCATTTGCAGATGCAGGAACTGTATGTATAATTTTAGGATTAGATGAGGATTATATGACAGTATTATCTCCCATTAATGATAAGGATACAATAATTCATTGTATGGAAGATGGATTAGACCCTGTAACAAAAGATGATATAATGGTGGAGATTTTATGAGTTGTCCATTTGATTTAAGAAATAAGAAACAGATAATTAAGTTTGAAGAGATAGACCCTTATAATCCACAAAATACTGTAAGAGGATATATTAATAGAAGACAAGGTCAATTATATGGTGCATTATATATAACTCATGTTAATGGTAAAAGAAAATATCAACTAATATATTCAGCACCTAAACAACATTATCCATTTGATAAAAGTATAAAGGAAGAGAAGGTATTTAAATTTCCAGAATATGATAATATAGAACTCTATGAAAAGTTAGATGGAACCTGTATCATAAGTTACCGATATACTGATGGAAAAGAATGGTTCTATACATATAAGACTAGATTAAGACCTTTTTTAGGAACTAGCAAATATGGAAACTTCTTTCAATTATGGAATGAAATATTAGATAAATATCCCATTATAGATAAAGAGCATAGAGAAACTGGAGATTATAACTATGTATATGAATTATATGGTAAGAGAAATAAAATACTAATAGATTATGATGTACCACTAGATACTAAACTCATATTTATAATAGATGGAAATGGAAATATAATTTCTCCAGATGATACTGAAGGAGTTGAAGTTCCTAAATTAATAAGTTCACTCCAAAATATCCCATTAATTAATGATAGGTTAGATGAATGTTATAATGACTATCAAACCTTATTGGAAACCAATTTGCAAATAGATGAAGAAAACCATATAATGAAAGGTAAAGAGGGATTAGTATGGTATTTTATAAAAGATGGATATGCAGTTCAAATAAAATGTAAACCTCCCAGTGTTCTTAAATATCATTGGAGTGGAGATGCAATACCATATGAATCTGTATATACTACTGTTATTAATGCATTTGAGAATTTTGATGAACCAACTTATGATGATGTAGTGGAATTATTATTAGAAGAGTTTGAGCAAGGAAAAATAGATAAGTCAAGAACCAGAATAGAAAAATCGTTAGGTAAAATATTATTTGATAAAAAGTTTTCATCTAAATTAGAAATAGATTATAGAGAACAAGGATTTGATATTAATAAGGATAAAGTAACTTGTATGAGATGGTTTGGACAAAACTATCCAAGATCAGAAGCTAAAAGAATATATCAATTACTAATGAGATATGAAGAGAGGAAAAATATATGAAAACCTATAGAGTAGTGATACCATATTATTATGAATTTGAAGTAGAAGCAGAATATTATAATCATGCCATAGAAGTAGCCCATTCAGAAGGTAATGGTAAAATAATATCTTATGATGATGATGGAGCAATAGTTGAGGAAATAAATGAGTAATGATTCTAAGTTGGGATTATTAATCTCGCTAAGTAGTATAGTTATTACATTAGGAATATTAATTGCCTTTTTTGTGTCAGATATAGTTGGTATTATAATGTTTATTAGTGGATTGGCATCATCATCATTATGTGTAGAATATTATTGAGGAATTAATATGAAAGTATTTTTTACAGCAGATACTCATTTTAATCATGCAAATATAATTAAGTATTGTAATAGACCCTTTTATAAAGAAGAAGATTTTTTAGGAAGTGGAGAATTATCCAGAAAGCCATGGAAGTCGGAAAAAATAAAATCAGATAGATGTTATTATATGGATAGTATTTTAATAAAAAACTGGAATAACATTGTATCACCAGATGATATAGTATATCACTTGGGAGATTTTGGATTCTTAAATACAGAAGAATTTATTGAATATCTTAATAAATTAAATGGTCATATAGTATTAATTAAAGGCAATCATGATGATAAGAATAAGGTGAAGACTTATCTTGATAAAGCTATGATGTCATTTGGTGGTAAAGAAGTGTTTGCACAACATCATCCTCCAGAGGAAATTCCAATCTGTGACTTTGTTATTTGTGGACATATACATAATAACTGGAAGTTTAAGATTCATAAGCAGAATCCCAGTATTCCTATCATTAATGTAGGAGTAGATGTTAATCAATATGCTCCTGTATCTACAAATTCTGTATTAAGACAGTATAGAGAAATTAAGGGAAAATATTGTAGATTAAATAAATATGGAGAGTTTAAGGAAATTTAAAGGAGTTCACTAAATAGTGAAACATTCGGTAAATGGTGAAAGTTATGAAAGGATGTATAAAGGAATTAGAAAGACTAATAGAACATCACTCCAAAGAAGACAATGAATATTGTATAGGAGTTATAGATGGTTTGGAAATGGCTCTAGAGATAATAAAGAATAAGGAATTCTATGGTGATTGAATGAGTTATAGTATAGGAATAAGATTCCATAAGAAAGATGAAATGGACTATTGTGACATATGTGGTTTAGTATCAGATGTTGTTGAATCAGATATATTTGATAATGGTAATTCTTCAAATACAAGAGTTAAATTTTGTAGGTCTTGTTTAAGGTCATTAGATATGTTATTTGATTAAGGAGATATAAAATGACAGAATATTATGAGTGTGATTGTGGATGTACAATCCTAAGAGTAGAGTATGATGATGAGATTGGAGAATTTTATTTCTCTACTTATAGAGGTAAGGGAGATAAACTTCCTTGGTTGTATAGAATAAAGGCAATCTTACATATAATTAAATACGGAGAACCTTATGGAGATGAGGTTGTTCTTAATAAAGATACTGCTAAAAGATTAGTTAAATATATAAAGGAGAGTATTTGAATGGGAACAGAAATAATATCTTATGAGGACTTAGAAGATTTAACTTATGATGGTAATATAAATATTCTACTTAAAAGATTCTATGGTGGAAAGGATAGAGGAACTTGCTATAGTATAACCTTTAGGAACTCTGCAAAGGACTACATAGAAATAACAGAAGATGAATTTATGTATCTTATATATAAAAGATTAAGGCAAGATTATGATGAGATACAAAATAAGGATACATTATATGATGGTCACATTAGATATATAAAAGCCATTAAACCATTAATGGACTATTTAGAAAAGAAGAATAACTGGAAATAAATACATAGCAATAACTTATAGTATTTAAATGTTTGCTTAGTATATGAGGTAAGAGAATGAAAAGTGATAGATTTTTATGGGAGATAGTAATGGCTATCTATAGAGATATGTATAGTGAGGCTACTCCAAAAGCAGATATAGATTATTTAATAAAAAAGAAAGTAACTAAAAAAGATAATTGGTTTATGGATTATTATCTACCTCAAAAAAGACAACAAGAAATATTTAATTATTGGGTAGGTAAATTTAAATGTACCACAAGAGAGATAAGTAAAATAAGTATGGAAGTGTGGTTAGGAGCAGCTCCAAGAGGCTGTAGGAGGAAAAAGATATGAGTATAAAATTAGGAGATAAAGTAAAGGATAAGGTAACTGGATTTACTGGAATAGCCATAAGTAGAATAGAATTTTTAAATGGTTGTACTCAGATACAAATCCAACCCCAAAAACTTAAAGATGGAAGACCGATTGAAAGTGAATACTTTGATATACAACAGATAGAAAAAATAGAAGAGCCAAAGCCAAAAGTTAAAAAAGAAAATACTGGCGGTGGATATAGGAAATACCCAAACAAGTAAGTGATAATATGGAATGGCATTATGGTATAGATTGTTTAGGTAATCTCTTTAGATACAATGATGACTTTGAGTGGGAAATATTATAGGAGTATATCATGCAGAAGGAACATGCTATAATAGAAGCAAAGAAGGATAGAAAATGTTATCTCTGTAAAGAAAAAATTAAGAAAGGGGAGAGATGTTTAGGGATAAAAAGTTTAAGTTATGGAAGATATGCTGGTTGTCACTTTAAACATTTTACCAGAGAATATTTAGATAACCTAATGGTGGAAAATATATGAGGGATAAAGATTATTGGAGAGAAGAAATTAGAAATATGAGAATGTTGGAATTCTCAGCATTACTAAGAGCAATAACTGAACATAATCAAGAGATGATAGATAATGCTATGGTAGATAATATATGAAAAAGAAAATACCAAAAATAATTGAAATAATATTTGTACAGGAGATGTGATAAATGTATTATTGTCCAGAATGTAATAGTGATAATGTATTTCTAGATAGTGAATCAGAAGTAAAACAATTTGATGAATGGTCATGGCAAGATGTATCAATCTGGAAATGTGAAGATTGTGGTTGTGTATTTGAAAAGATAGAAAGAACTGACGTTGAATTAGAAGTAATAGAACATGGAGAAGAATATGGAGATTAGAATAATAATACCAAATAAAATATATGACTATCATGAAAAGGAAATAGAAAGACTCCTTGATTATATGAATGAGGAATTTGGTCTTATACACAATAGTATATTTGTAATTCAGGGAGAACAACTATCAGAAGATGATATAGAAGAAGAAAAAAGATAAACTTAAAGAATTATGGAATGAGGTAAATGGGAAAGATAAATAAAGGAGTAATGTCCAGTAACTCAAATGAATGGGAAACTCCAGATGACTTATTTAAGCATTATGATAAATTATTTAATTTTAAGTTGGATGTATGTGCTAGTGATAAGAATTATAAATGTTTAAATTATTATGATAAAGAAAAAGATGGACTTAAACAAGATTGGACTGAGAGAAATTGGATGAATCCTCCATATGGATCAGGTATATATAATTGGGTTAAGAAAGCATATGAGGAATCTTTAAAAGGAAATTTAACTGTTTGCTTACTACCAGCAAGAACAGATACGAAATGGTGGCAAGAATTTGTAATGAAAGCTGACCATATTCTATTTATAAAGGGAAGATTAAAATTTAGTCATCAGAAAGATTCTGCACCATTTCCATCTGCAATAGCAATATTTGGATTAGACTATAGGAGATAAGATGAGAATAGAAAAATATATATTCACTAAAGAAGAAATAAAAACTATGATGAAACATTATAAAAAGAATACACCAGAAGAGGCACTAGAGACATGGGCTTATATTAATTACCCATTGGCTAATGATTGTAGTTATTATATTAAAAGAATAGGAAAGACCTTTATAGAAATAGGAGAAATGGATTAAGATGGAAATAGATGAAGAAATGGAAGATGAACTATACAATTATATTGTAGGAAGCAATCTGGAGTGGTCTTTGATAGACCAATGTCCTAATGAAGAATTAAAGAAAAAGTTTATGGTATGGTTTCAGTTGGATTGATTAAGATGGATATGGAAAGTAAGTTGTCATTAATAATTCAACTAAGAAAAAGATTTGAAGATTTAGAGAGAGATATAATAGCAGATATAGAAGCAATCTATGATATAGAAAAAGAGGAAAAATAATGTATTTGAGTGATGGAAATCTTAGAATGAATATACCAACCTGGAGTATACCAGCAGAGATAACCTGTCCTAATGCTACTAGAGATTGTATGAATAATTGTTATGCCAAAAAGGCAGAAAGGATGTATAAGAATACAAGATTAAGTAGAACAAGAAATTTAAATGATAGTAAGAGAAAGGACTTTGTATCTAAAATGATAGGATTAATTAAAAAGAAAAAGTCTAAGTACATTAGGATACATGAATCTGGAGATTTCTATTCTCAAATATATTTAGATAAGTGGTTTGAGATATGTAAGAAGTTTCCTAAAAAGCAATTCTTAGCCTATACTCAGATGTATGATCTAGATTATTCTAAGAAACCAGAGAATCTCATTATATATTGGAGTGTGTGGCCAGATAGCAAGAAAGTACCTAGAAAGGGTCTTAGAGCTACAGTAGTAGACGATGGTAGTGGAAGACTCAAGAGTAGAGATATGAGCTCTACGAGGCTAAAAACAGCCTTTAAATGCAAAAAAGGGCATGGTTCTAAACTAACCTGTGATAATTGTCTATATTGCTTTAAAGGAAAAGGAGATGTTATATTTAAGATACACTAAGCAGTGGTTGGTGTAATGAGAGGCATTGTAGTCTGTGGAGCTACAGGAGAAGGGTGCAAATCCCTCACCCTGCATTTAAGGAGTGAAATAAATATGGAAGCATATGATGTTATCGAATTGTCTCTCGGTGAGAAGACAGAAGGAGATAAAATTGTCTTCAAGAGTATAGAAGACATGGAGCAGGCGTATAAGGACATCGACAATGGCAAAAATATTTATGTCAGAAAAGATGGACTTGTAACTAAAATACTTAATCAGATGGTTACCAACAAAATATATGATGGTAGCATAAGATTAAGTGCAAAAACAGATGAATAAATAAAAAGGAGAAAGAAAAAATGTTAGAAGGACTATTGTTACCACTAGCAATAATCTTGGGCATAGTAGCTTTTATAGTGATACTATTTAGTATCTACACTATATCACCAGCTAACTTTGCTCATGTAGTGGTACAAAGCAAAAAGACACGTGTGTTCTCCTCAGATAAAAAACACAGTGGAGAAGGAGAATACTCAAGCGGTGGAAAAGCTGCATACTTTAAAATACCTGGATTTATTCCTGGAGTTGGTATGCACGTACATCCTATGCCTCTGGAAATATTACCAATTAACGTTCCAGACTTTAAGGCATTCGATATAGATAGAGCAAGATTTCTATGTGACATTATGGCCTATGTAGCTATAACTGATCCAGTAGTAGCTGCAAAAAGGTTTAATGGAGATATGAAAGAATTAGCTGAACAAGTATCTAAAGTAGTTCAAGCAACTACAAGGGATTCAACAACCAAGAAAACTGTTCGTGAAATCATTAATGACAGAGAGGGAATAATAGCAGAAATTAAAAAGCCTCTACAAGATGCTATATCCAATTGGGGATTAGCTCTTAAAGATATTGAGTTAGTTGAATTTAAGGATGCTGATGGTACTCATGTAATTGCTGATATCTCTTCAATTATAGAAGAACAGATAAACTCTGAAGCAAGACAAAAAAATGCAGAGCAAAGAAAAATGGCTCGATTAAAGGAAGCTATTGCTGATGAGTCAGCTCGTAAAAGAGAAATTGAGAGAGATGAAGAAGTTTCAAAAAGGGAACAACAGAGAGATAAACTTGTTGCAGAAAAAGAGAAGGAAGCAGTCAACCAAAAATTAGAGGTTGTTAAAGTAGAGAAAGTTAAGAACCAAGAAATTGAAAAAGAGAAAGCAGCAGTTCTAGCAGAACAAGAAAAAGTAGTTGCAAGGATTGATGCAGAAAAGAGAAAGGATGTAGAAGAAATAAACAAAGAGCAAAAGAGATTAGAAGGAGAAGGAGATAAAATCAGAGAGTTTGAGAGAGCTAAAGGTAAAGCTGCACCCATAAGAGAAGTTGGTACAGCAGAAGCTGAGATTATCTTAAAGAAACTTCAATCTGAAGCAAAGGGTAAAGATGACTTGCAGAAAGCTCTTAATCGATTTGGTGATGATGCAATAAGAGCATTGGTAGCTGAATTGATAGTCAACAAGGACTTAGAAGTTGGTAAAGCATTAGCTAAAGCACTTGAATATGCAGACATGAAAGTGTTTGCTGGTAATGGTGCAAAGGATGGATTTGATTTAGGTAAACTTATTGAGAGTATCAATGTAAGTTCACCAGATACATCAAGAGCTATTGTACATAAGATGGGCAAACCAAATGACCTTGGATTCGTAGAAGGTTTTGCAGTTGGTAAAGAGTTACCAAAGAAAACCAGAAAACCAAGCAATAACCAACCAAGTAAATCTCAAAATAAAACTAAGCCATCTATAACTAAGGGTGGATTAGAATCTTTAAGAGATTTAGAAACAACTAAAATGAAAATGGAACAGGCACAAAAGCAAATAAGGAAAGATAAGTAGAGGATTTACTCCTCTCCTTATTTTTTTGGAGTGTGTAAAATATGAAGATAAGAAGATTCAGTGACTTTATAGATAAGTGGGTTGAATTTACATTACGGACTGGTGATACCTATGAGAGTTATTTCATAGGGGAAGATAATGATTGTTATATTTTCTGTGATAATACAGAGGGTGTGGACTATGCTTATCTAGTTAGGAGAGACCATCTAGTTATGATGGAAGCTACAAGTAAGGATAATGAAGAAGAAGAAACAACACCTCAAAGAATTCCTACTGTTGTAGTGGGAGCACAAGATTTAAATGGTATGCAAATTTCAAGTAATGTAAATTCAGTCTATAAAAATAAGTATAGAGATATATAAAAATATATATAATGATGGATATTTGATCACAAACTATATAAAGGTTTCTGTACTATTAGAGTACATTGGAGGAAGGTGAATAAAATGAAAATTTGTGCAAGTTGTAACCAAAAACTTCCATTAAAAGAATTTTGGAAATCCAAATCAAATAAAGATGGATACCAATCTTATTGTAAATCTTGCATGTACAAATGGAAAGATAATAATAAAAGTAAAGTAAACCTCCATAAACATAAATATAATATATCAGATAATAATAAAATAGTTCAGAAGAAATACTACTTGAATAATAAAGAATATATTTCTGATTATTGGAAAACTGAAAAAGGCAAATTTGTTTTAAAGATTAGTAAATTAAAAAGAAAAGGAATAAGACATTCTTTTACTTATAAAGAATGGATGAATAAAATTAAGGAAACTAATGGTGTTTGTCCAAATTGTGGAGAAAATGTTGGTATCTATAACTTAACTTTAGACCACATAATACCAATTAACTCAGTTCCAATAGGAACATATTACTCTTTAAAAGAAGTACAACCTCTCTGCAAGAGCTGTAATAGCTCAAAAGGAGATAAGATAATACTATGACAACAAAAACCGAAGAATATTTTTTATATCAACGATGCAAAAATTGTGGTCAGATTTTAACAGAAGATGAAATTTGGGACAATGGAGGTCTCTGTGATTATTGCTTTAATGAGGTAAATACTTGGAGAGAAACACCATTCGGAGGATATAATGAAAAACAAATATAGAGGAAAAGTTACAAGAACAAGTGGATGGAGTAGTCAACCAGAATTTGATAATGAATTAAAGGATTATCACATATCAGATTTAGTTTTTTTAAATCATAAATATCATGCAGAAATAAGAGACTTTCCAAATCATTTTGATTTAAATGATGAAGATTCTCAACAGTTGTATAAAGAAATGCTTCAGAGAAAGTCAATGATAGGAGAGGAATTAAAACATAGGATGATGGATATAAATGCATCTCCCTCTTTTCAGGAACAAGGTAGTTACTATGATCCAGAGACTGGATTAGTAATAGATAAACATGGGGATGTAGAATATTCAATAAGCTATAATGAAGATGAGGATGATATTATCTGTAATGAAACTGGCAATTCAACAGAATTATTAGAATCATTAGAAGATGAAACTGATTATTATTATTACAAATATCACAATAGAAAAGAACTATATAAAGAATGGGATTACATTAAAGATATAAATGAGTAGAAGGAAGGGAACTACTGGCTCTGGTAGAATTGTTTTTGGCAGAACTTATGAGGAAGAGCCCAAGTCAGCTCGAGCCAATAAAAGATATTATCAATTATGGAAATTTGCATCCACACTAGAACTCAATGAGATAGAATTTCTTATAACTAAAAGGAAAAATGAATTAAGGTATGAACAAGATAAGGATGAGATAAGAACTCTCAGAACAGAAATACTTATCTTGGAAGATACCCATAAAATAAAAAGAAAGGAAAAGGAGGAAACAAAATGAGTGAATCACAAAGTAGATATTCAATCGTAGAAAGATTGACAAGAACAAAACTAGATATAATGTCGGATAAATCTAATCTCAAGGAAGAAGTCACAACTAAAAGACAGAAGATAACTGACCTTGAAAAAGATTTAGCTAATTATCTAGAGGACTACGAAGTAACTAAACAAAGAGAAGAAAGACAAAGAAAAATAAACATAGAGAAAGCACAGAGAGACTTAAAGAATGCAGAAGAACGACTTTCAGCAAAAGAGAAAGTCTTGGATGAAAAAATAAAAACTATTGAAGAATCTCTAAAGTCAATCGAAGAAATAAGCAAAACAAGTCCAACAATTAATAAATAAGAGTCCACGAACAATACTAAGAAGCCATGTGCTTGTGGATTGATTTGGTAGAAATTTTGCAATGCCATGTGCTGCAGACCCGCATGGGTTCAATTCCCATGAATGATGGAGGTAAAATCTCCATCTAAAGGGTATTTAGGTTTAATAAATAAAAAATAAAGGAGAAAAAGAAATGAAAGAAAATATATATAAAGGAGGCAAGAGTTTATGAAAGAGCTCGACGACAAAATGTTTGGTGACATACTAGCAAATAGTGGGTCACAATATTTCTTCCATAAGGAAGACACAGGAGAAGTAACATTAGTATTTAAGTCTGGGATTGTAAAGGTTGAACCTGGTGAAGAAGATTCAGCAGGTAGAATCTGGAGTCCTAAACTTACAGATGCTAATGGCAATCCATTATTGGATTGGAATGGAAATCCCAAAGAACCTTGGTCTAAATTTGAAGCAGAGGTTCTTATAGAAGGAGCACCAAATATCTATAGTTTCTCTGGAGAGAAATCATCTGTCCTTAGAAACTTTATAATGGCCATGAAAAAAGAAGGTATTTCTAATGATGAATTACCGGGAACTATCTGGTCAATAGATAGAATTGGTAAATGGGATTGGAATATAAAGTATTTAGGAAGAGAGGAGCAAGACTCCTCTTCTTCTTCAGTTTCAGAACCTAAAGAAGAGAATCCAGAAATTAAAAAGATACAGGAAGCTCTACAGGTTAAAAAAGATCAGTCTTCAGATGGAATACCTGAGAATGACCTTATAGGTTATATATCATTTATTCTACATAAAAAGTCAGATGAAGTTAAGGATATGATGCCAGAGCTCATAGATAAAGGACTTTTAAAGAAAGAGAATAATTTGATCTATATACAATGAGGTGATTCATAATGGTTACAATCAGATGTCATCATGACGCTGACGGTATAACTACTGGATACTTTACAGCATATGGAGTACCAGGAGCAAAATTAGAAATCTGGGATGGAAAGTTTGGTGATACTACAGGTCTCAAAGAAGGAGACTATATGGTGGACATGAGACCAATTCAGAATATGAAGGGTCTTAATGTAATAGATCATCATGGTCCTCATAGAGAGGATAGAAAATATAATCTTATTATAGATGAAGTTCCAGCTAGTCTAATTGCTTGGAGAGAATTCAAGGATGATATACCAAAAGCAGAGTGGTGGAAATTAGCAATAGGTCTAATGGGAGATGGACAACCGGAACTTATACCAACAGAAGTATTTGACTCATGTCCTCAGCTCTTAACTAAAATAAAGACAAGTAGTTATTCAAGTTATGGTAAGTGGAAGATAGGATATTATCCTGTCTATAAGTTGCTATCATCATACGTAAATTCTTTTTTAAGAATTGGAAAGCACGATGAAGCAATCAATTTAATATCTTATAGTCAGAATCCTATAAACATATTACATTCTAGTAAGGCTATAGTAGCTAAAATAGAAGTAAAGAAAGATTTTGAAAATATTGTTAAAACTTGCGATAGCTATCAATTTGAAAATCTAGCTGTATTTATTTTTAATTCAGATTTTAGGATGACTGGTTATGTTGCTTCAGCATTGCAAGATTCTGTGGAGGGTAAACCCATTATAGCGATTAATAGAAAGGATGGGTCAGGTTCTCTAAGAGGAGACTTAGCATATTACTGGAGAGACAAACTTAAACATCTAGAATATATTACGGTAGATGGACATCCAGGATTCTGTGGATTAACCTGTACAGCAAATCCAGATACATTCATTGAGGACTTGATTAAGTTATTATGAGGATTAAGGAATTATTCTATGACAACATCGGAATCGCACGAGCTGTTATTGAAAGCGATAGCGGAGCTGAGTATTGCACGAGCGTGGACAGTGAACTGTTTCGTTCTTGGTGTAGCTGCCCCTACTATGTATTCAATAACTCAAATTGTAAACACATAATTCACTTAATGAATAATTTGGAATATGATAAAATGGCTAAGAAAGATAATTTAAAATTTGTAGCAACTGGTAGTAAAACAATTGATGAATTACTGGGTGGAGGAATTCCATACGGTATAGTTACTGCTATATTTGGTGAACCAACTTCTGGAAAGACCATGTTTGGTAAACAGATGGGATTAGTTAATATTGCTGAGACAGGTAAGAAAACTATCCTTATAGAAACAGAAGGTCTTAGAGATTATGATACTAAGTTACTACTCTATAGATTTATGAATAGATGGAACTTAGATAAGAAAACTGTTGATGATAACTTTATCATTAAACATACTCTAGGAGATGTGCAGTTACAATCAATTCAAAAACTACTTCAGATGTTTGGATATATGGCTACCTTTGATATATCTAAAAATGGTAAGTATTCTGTTAAGTTTCAAAACTGTACTCCCAGTATTAAGGATAAGGAATTAGAAGATACCGGTATGATTGTTCTGGATAGTCTCACTAAACCCATAAAGGATTCAGTAGGATCAGAAACCCAGAATCTACCTGCAAGAGCTCAGTTAACTGAACGATTGTTCGGTAAATTATATCATACTGCCATGATACATAACATAGCTATCTTGGTAATTCATCATGCATCCATTAATCCCATGATGCCCTTTGGTAGAGACTTAGGAAAACCCTATGGAGGTAATCCAGTCTTATATAATTCAAAGTATGCTATGGAATTTATAGATGCACCCAATAAAGTCAAGAATGAAACTGGATGGGGAGAGGAAGCTAGAAGAGTAAAGCTTCTACGTAGACCTGATGAACCCTATACAGGAGAACTCTTTCCAATAAGACTTAAAAAAGATTGGGGATATTGTGAAGAGTGATGTGATGACTATAGAAAACATAGCTAGAGCACTTGCAACTCTAATTAGGTCAGGTTACTCACCAAATAATATAACATTAGATCCTAATATAGTTGCAGATTTATTTAGTAAAGAAGTTATCTTAAAGGATGGAAATAAGGTAATGATGTCCATGGAAGAATACCATGAGTATGTATTAAATTTTAATCCTCCAGATAAAGACAATCTGGAGGAATTTAATAATAAGAAAATGGTGTTAGAGTTATGAACTATACATATAGTAATAATACATCTAATATTAGTTGGACATCCACTACATCAACTAGCGATGGTACATATTGGGAATATAAACCTAAGAAATATAAGGATTGGTCATACAATAGATTTAAAGAATGGGAAATATATCCTTGGAGACCATCTAAAGAAGATAGAGGTCATGGAAAATCAGTAGATCCAAGAGAAATATTTAATGAAGTTACAGCTATAAAGACTAAGGATGGAGAGAATCTAGATTTAACTTATGGGCAAATCTATGAGATAGAAAAGATGACTGGTAAATCCATAGAAGAATTAACTGAAGAAGAAATCAAAGAACAACTTATGGTATTGGAATTATAATGTTAGGTGAATGTAAACCAAACGATTCTATAACAGCAGATGATTGCAATAGATTCAAGGCAGATAAATTCAAGGTTAGTTTTAATTTAATGAATGGAATGGAAGTAGAATTATCCTTTGAAGAGTATATATTCTATGTACTCATGTATCAAAGATTACCTTCAGAATGTAATATAGATGAATTCAAAGAATATAAATTGATGTGTGAAATATGAAATTAAATAAAGGACCAGATGGATTTCTTTACGAAGCTACTTTACAAGATGGAGAAGAAATAGTAGTATTTCCGAGAGCAACAATACCATCCTGGTATCAATCAAATGATAGTAAGAAGGAAGAACAACGCACTTATGCATATTTATTATTTAGGAATAGTAAAAATGTATATAAAATTACTAATGAAGACTTTGAACAACTCAAAGATGATGAATTTGAATCTGAACAAGACTTAGTGGATAAACTATTGGTGGCTAAAATATGAGAATCAGATGGATATTTGATAAACATAAAAAGACTATCAGTGATATATTGGTGAGATGGAAATGTTAATAGTATGTCATAATTGTGGTTGGAAAAGAGATACATCAGAACTGGATAAACATAATATAACTAATTGCCCAAGATGTGGAGCACCATTATTTGGAGATGGAATTGGATTAGCATGGGTAAAGTAAGAGCAGATTATATTAAGAATAACTGTAAAGAAATATACCATTATTATTCAAATGAAGTAACAACTGATTTTGAATCCAACAAACAATTATTGATGAAAGTAACTGATGTTAAGAATAAACGATTAAAAAACAGAATGGCTGGATATCTTGTTATTATAAAGAAAAAGGAAGGAAGAATAATTATACCTCCCAAGAAAGAGAAGAAGGCTAGAACTAAAAAGGAAAGAAAGAAAAATAGAAAAAGACAAGATAAAAAATGGATAGGATAATATGAGTTTATTTAAAAAAGAAATGAGAGATGAAGAATACTTTTATAATATGATAAGTGAATTAACTCCTCTAGAGTTAATGGCTTTGACTAGAGCTTTCGTAAAATTTATGGGAGAATTTAAAAATATTTCTGCTGACCTATCTCAGTATAATAAAGTAGAAACTGATGATGGGAAGCCTAGAAAAGAGATATCCTAATGATATTAGTAGATTCTAGAGAACCTAATAAGATTATAAAATCTCTTAAAGATAAAAAGTTAGAAGTAAAAGAAGATTTTCTTGAAGTAGGAGATTATCTCTTAGACAATGGATATGCTATTGAAAGAAAAGATAAAGATTTAATAGCATCAATACAATCGAATAGATTATATGAACAGTTGAATAATTTATGTAAGTTTGAACATCCAGTATTATGTATAACATTACAAGACTTATGGAAGACATTCTACTTTAGTAGAAGTAGATATATACATAGAAGTTATCTGGGTACATTAACCACTTTAACGACTAAATACCCAAACTTGAAGATTATGTTTCTTCAGGACGAAGAGGAATTTATAAGTTATATAGTTAGTCTAGATAAAAAAATCCATGAGAGTGGAAATAAAGAACGTCCAGCTCCAATAATGAGGAGAGCCAAATCTATTAAGACCAGAAAAGAAAATGCCCTGACGGCCATAGAAGGGGTCTCTGTGGGCAAATCTAAGAAGCTATTAGAAGAGTTTGGATCTATAAGAAATATAGCTAACGCTAAATTAGCTGACCTACAGAAAGTAGATGGAGTAGGAAAGAAATTAGCAGAAAAAATAATGGAGACACTGAACTAATGAGTATATTTAAAATATATAAACTATCAGCAACTAAGTACTTAGATAAATATTATTGTCAGATAAACAAAAGCTATGAATTAGATTTTTATACTGACAGTAAACATTTAGCTAAATATCAGAAGGATGTAGAAGAAGGTAAGTCTAAATATGTTACTTTCTTGAATAAGGAAGATAATTTAAGAGAACAGGGATTAACTGTTCTAAGAAGTGAAATAAATAGCTTCACTTGGAAACAAGATTATAATAGTTTCTATGAAGCTTATAGAACACCAGAACAAAAACTAGCAAAGGAAAAAGAATTGCTAGCTGATGGCTGGATAATAAAGGAATAAAAAAGGAGGAAAAACATATGACAAAATATAACATAAACGAACTACTCGAAAAGAAAAAAGAACTCGAAGAACAAATTTTTGAAAAAGTAAGCTCCGTGAATGGAGAGGAACTTAAGTACAGAAAAGATGTAACTATTGATCATACAAGAGAAGATAGAACATCTGAATATGTACCTAGACCAAAACAAAATATAGACCAATTCACTCAAGAGACATTCGGTCTTATAGATGAATTAGTTAAGGTCAAAACTGCTATTCAAAAATACAATGCTCAAAAAGTATTGGGTGAGCTACAGAAAAGAGAAGCAGTAAGAATCAAACATAAATATCTTGATTCTATAAAACACAATCTACCAGAAAACAAAGAACACAAGAGACAAGTTACAAGGCAAGATAAAGATGGTGTTGCTTTAGAGACAACTGAAATTACAGTAGAACCTATGTTCGAGAAAAAAGACGTTGAGAAACGTATGAACGAATTTGCAGCTCAAGAGAGAAAAATAAATACTGATATTCAGAAACAAAACCTAAACGCTAAGATACAACTTTAGACTCACTTCGGTGAGAGATAGCAGGGGCAAAGGTGAGAGGTTTGAGAAGTTTAGCCTCTTTAAATAACTAAGCTTCATCCGTTGCATGGAATGCAACCAAATAGATATAGGGTAATGGTTATCCCACAAGCCTCTGGAGCTTGATATCTCGGTTCGAATCCGAGTGTCTTTTGGATTGTATACCAACCTAGAGCTACTTAGACAACATAGAACTAAGTACCAAATTGACAATTCACTACAAAAACAATTTCACTAACTCACTACTAACAGATTTACTATTTACAGTTTATCCACCGACCTTTGACTGCTATCTTAAACTTTATGCAATCGGGATGTAAAGAGCTAAAGGATAAGCCTCCAGGCTCATAAGATGCTATAATTGCCTATGTGTGGCCACCACAAAGTTAGGATTCCCTACAAGGCCCTAATTGATGCATCTGAGAAACCTGGGTGTTTGCAGGTTCAATTCCTGTCATCCCCATTAAAACCCAGAAAAAATATCAAAAAGAAAAATGTAAAATGAATGTAATAAAAATATAAAGAAGGAGGAAAAAATATGACAAATATAAATATATTAGGTACTATAGCAATTGTTCTTGCTCTTATAGCAGTAGCTCTTGGAGGCTATGCAATATACGATAAGAAAGGAGAACAAGGAGAAGTAGGACCTATAGGATTAGAAGGTCCAATGGGACCAATGGGTCCACAAGGAGAGCAAGGTCCACCTGGAGAAGATGGCCTTGATGGAATTGATGGAGTCGATGGTGCAGTAGGACCACCTGGACCTAAAGGTAATAAAGGTAATCAGGGTAATCAAGGAAATCCTGGAGAGCAAGGCCCACAGGGAGAACCTGGAATTGATGGTGTAGATTTAGAACCTAATGATGCACCAGTAATAACTGTAGATGATACAGCTAGTTATGTAGAAGGCTGTGGAAAATATGATGATTATTGGTTCTCTATAGCTATAACTACAACTGATATAGAAGACGATTCCAGAAAAATCTGTTTATATTACAGATGGGATGAAATTGATCCATGGAATCTAGAGAAATCTTGGCCATTCTTAACTAATGCAGACATCATAACTGATTGGGAAGAGAATAAAGGTAATGAATATGGAGAAAATACAGAAACTCTTTATTGGTTAGTAGAAGTAATGGATGGAGAGAATCTAGTTTATCAGCAAGGTGAAACATCCTTAACAAAACCTTTGTGTCCATAAAGAAATAGGGAATAATCCCTTCTTTTTTCTTTACATGATTGTATGTTTAAATTAATTAAATAATATGGAATAATTTATGACTGAAAAAAAATTAGAAACTCTAGAAGAAATTCAGGATGAAATGAAAACACTATCAAGAAAGAGAGACCTTGCTATCATTGAAGCAGATAAATATCAAAAATCATTACAAGAATTATCAGTAAAATTCCTTGAAATACATCCGGACTTTATTAAGATTAAATGCTTAACCTGTGGTGGTAAGGGTTATATAGCTGCAGATGATGGCAAAAAGAAAATTTGTATGAATCCAAACTTCCCACTATTATCATGTGGTGGTAAGGGCTATATTATGCTAGAAAAATATAAGGAAGAAAAAAAGGAATAGATATAATGGCAAGAGAAACAGTAAACCCTTTTAATATGAAGAAGTCAGAACTTCTTGAATTATTTAAGGGTAGGTGTAAACATGGACATACATATGCTGAACATCCAGCATGTTATGTTAAGGAAAAAGAAGAGCAGATAAAGATAGGTTATCTAGATATAGAGACCTCAAATCTGAAAGCTAACTTTGGTATAATGTTAAGTTATGCTATCAAGGTAAGAGGAAAAGATAAAATATATTATGATACCATAACCAAAAAAGAGATAGATAGTAAGACTCTAGATAAGAGATTAGTAAAGCAATGTATCGAAGACATGAAAAAATTTGATGTTGTAATGGGATATTACTCAACTAAATTTGATATACCATTCTTGAGAACTAGAGCTATGTATTGGGATTTAGAGTTTCCATTATATGGTGAATTACAACACAAAGATATCTGGTATATGGTAAGAGCTAAGATGTGTCTTCATAGTAATAGACTCGAATCAGCCTGTAAGCATCTTGGTATAGAAGGAAAAACACATCTAGATGGTTATTATTGGATAAAGGCTTTATCTGGAGATAAGAAAGCTTTAAGCTATATATTGGACCATAATATAAAGGATGTAGAAATATTAGAAAAGTTACATGATAGAGTAAAGGACTTTGTCAGAGATACAACAAGATCTTTATAGGTAGATAAAATGAAAAAATTTCCCAGAGAAAAATATACCTTACAAGCATATGAAAATGAGAGATACTCCCTAGTAATAACTAAAGATGAAAAAAACATAAAGACTAATAAAATTGAGTATAGTGATAACTGGGAAGAACTATATGCAAAAGCAAAAAAGGAATCTGAAAAGGGAAATGAATGTGAAATTTGGGAGTTGAAATTTGAATTCTTTCCATAAAATAAAAAATAAACTTCCATTTTTGAATTCTATAATATCCTATATAATTAATATAAATAATAAAAAGATTCCGAAATGTAACTATGAAGGAAAATGTAGGGGTAAGGCCTTTGTAGAAGTATATCCTTATACTGATACAGCAATTGACGAGGATACTGGAGATATATATAAAACTCCCTATATATTTAGTGGCACTTGGTCTTATCTGTGTTTTAAACACTTCATTAAATTTAAATTTGAGAGAGATAAATTTCTTTGGAGAGAAGCAAGAGAATTAAAGGAATTGGAGAAAGAAGATGAATAGAGAAGAAAGACCTCCTTGGAATCATATAGTAATAGAAGGATTCTGTTTGAGAGGATTATCTGAAAAAAGACATAAATATAATTATAAGGTTATAGACTCTAAAGAATTTAAAACAGAAAGAATTGATAATCCACATTATGATCCAAATTATAAAATGCCTAGAAGACCATCTTACTGCAAAAGAAAAATATGTTATACTTGCTTAGTAAATAATTGTCCTCATTTTGGATATTCAGAATGTGAGAAAGATGAAGAAGAAGAAATAATGAGATTTATAGCTGATATGTATGATGATTGATATGAGAGATTTGTTAGATGTTCCATTTGGAACTAGATTTGTTGGTTACTATGGTAAAGGATATGGTAATCAAATACCAGTATCAAATGGAAAACAAATAAGAGAAATAGTTGAAGAACATCTTGGATTAGATAATATAGCTATATCTATAAGTACCTATAAAAATAGAAGACCTCATCTATTGTTTCTACCATTTGACTTTGATTCAGATAACTTAAAAGATGCATGGAAGGATGCTGTAAAATTATATAAGCATGTAATTAAGAGTGGTTATGGAGCTTATCTAGTTTTTTCAGGAAGAAAAGGATTTCATGTATTGATTACAACCAAACCTAATGTCTATACAAAAAGACAAGTAAGGTCAGCTCAAAAGATGTTTAAAGGAATGATGAACCTTAAGACATTAGATGAACAAATATTTGGGGATGTTAGAAGATTAATGAGGATACCTTGGACATATAATATATATGGTAGTTTATGTAAAGTGATAGCAAGTAATGAAGGGATAGAACTAGATTTAGATGAGATATATATAGATAACATAACGGATAAGGATATTGAGTTTGACTTTAAACCAGATAGAACTTATCACGATTATCCTTGTATAGAATCTCTTGTTAGGTCTGATCCTGAACCAAGACATTTAATTAGATTTACATTTGTAGTCCTTCGATTATCAGAAGGATACGATATTGAAGATATACTGGATGAAATAGAATCCTTCGATTGGGTCGATTTTGACGAAGATTATACGAGAAAACAAATAGAGCATATTATAGGTAGAGGATATGTACCTCCATCTTGCAATACTCTAAGAGACTTAGGGTATTGTAATGTAGAGGATTGTCCTTATACTAATGATATGAAAACTAATTTAGAGGAGTTAGGAATAAAATGAAAGATGAAATAAGATTAGAAAGAACCTGTTTTGCATGTCCAGAACAATATGAGGCTTTTATAGGAAAAAAACAAGTAGGATATCTCAGATTAAGACATGGATACTTCTATGTCTCTTATCCAGATTGTAATGATAATATAATATATGATTCATATACAAAGGGAGATGGGATATTTACTGAAGATGAAAGAGATTACTTTTTAAACCAAGCCAAAAATGCAATTTATTTAAAATTAAAGGAGGAAAAGAATGAGTGAATATTGTGAGATATGCGGAGATGAATTACAAACAGAGGAAGAAATATTATCTGGAGTTTGTGATAATTGCTCCTCTACACTAATGAATGATGAATATGAAGAAGAGCAACTATTTAATGAGGACCTATAGATGAATATACCTTGGGACGCAGTAATTATAATAGCAGTTGGAACACCACTAGGAATATGGTGGTATTTAGCACAAGTTAAGATACTTTGGAATTCAGTTCAAACCTTTAAAGCAGTTAAAAAATCTATGATGATGGGTCAATCCCCAGAAGAAATTAAAGAAGTTTTAGGGAGATTATTGGGGCATAGCCAACAAAGATCAAAGGAAAAGAAAGAGAAGAAAGAAGAAGATTGGAAAATGTATCAGTGATAATATGAAATTAGGATTTATACCTGATATGATGTCAGAAGATTTTGATGATGATGCTTTAGTATATAGTAATGATGAAGAATTCTATTATACTAAAAACTTTCCGAAAGATTTGCTTAAGGATATAGAAGAAAAACAGATTCAGATATATACTGGTTATTATGATCCTCCCACAAAAGGAACTAAGGACAGCCCAACTATATATTTATTAGGTAGAGGAAAGACTAGTGGAAAGTTTAAGCTTAAAATTCAAGGTTTCTATCCATACTGTTATGTTAAATCTGATGAAGGAACATACAAGGATTACTTGGGAGAAACAGTAGAGAAATTAATCTTTAAAGGTATGCATCCAAGCAGAGTTGCCAACTTTAGAGACTTAAGAAGAAAGAAAGGATTTCCACTACCATATGAAGCCGATATATTATTTGTTAGACGATTCTTAATAGATATGTATGATAACTTTAAATCAAAGGAAATGATAGAACCTAAAATAGCTATCCTAGATATTGAGAATGACCATCCAGTATCCGATAGAATTATTGCTTATTCGATTAATGATCCAGATGAAGATATAGTATATGAAAGTAAATTTGATACAGAATATCCATCTGAGATGTCACTTAATATAATTGATATATTGGATAAATTTGATATTGTTACGGGATGGAATATTAACTTTGATATAAAGGAAATAGAAAAAGACTTAGAAGAAATTAATAAATTTCTTGATTATGCAAGGTCAGGTTATGAATATAGTAAAGATAAATATATAGAAGATTTCATTAAAACTAAAAGAAGATTTCCAGTAAATGAAATAAGATACATATTTGATATGCTTATAGATAAAAACTATCTTAAGATAGAGAATGATGTTATTAAATTAGGATCAAGAAAGTTTTTACATGAAATAGAAAAACATATAGCGATATTGGATGCCCTTACAGTATCAAAAAAGATGTATGCTGTAGAGATAAGAGGTAAATGGAATCTAGGAAATGTAGGAACACAACTAGTAGGTTTAGATAAAATTCATCTAGGAGCTAAGAATATTAGAGATTTAGATGAAGAAGAATTAAAGGAATATAACATTAGAGATGTTATAATACCAGAATTAATTGATGAACTCTTAGGAGGAATTCAAGCTCATGTTATATTAAGTTGGGCTCTACAAGCTATATTAAGAGATGTAGTTATTACGGCAGTAGTCAATGATATAGCATTACTGAGAGCCTATCATAAAGAAAGTATAGTATTACCCTCAAGACATTGGGATGAGACTGGAACAGAAGTTAAATATAAAGCAGCTGAACCTGATGCAAGACCTGGAGTATATGATGGATTAATTGTAACTGATTTAGTACATGCTTATCCTTGGGCTGTTATATCCAAGAATGTATCTCCAGAAACTAAAGATGAAAGTGGAGAAAATATAGTTACCTATATAGGTAGAGAAGAAATTCCAAAGACATTAAGATTTAATAATAATAGAAGTATATTTATAGAAACTCTCAAATCCATTATGGATGAGAGAAGTAAGATTAAAAAGAAATTGAAGAAGACCAATAAAGAGTCTGATGAATATAAAAGACTTAAGTCTATAGACTTTGCTCTAAAGACTCAAGCAGCTGCTTTCTCTCATGGGATATTTGGATGGGCTAATTCAAGAATGAGAGATTATGAAGTAGCAGATGCAATTACAGGAATCGTAAGAGAATTAATTAATACCATTAAGGGAGCATGTGATAATATAGATAGACAATGGGTCTATGTACATACAGATTCTTGTTTTGTTAATGCTCCTAAAGAAGAGATGGATAAAGTAATGGATTATCTTAATGATGTTATTACTAATTATAGTAAAGGTTCTAAGGTAATGCCTACCTTAGATGTTAAGGGTTATTATCCAATTGCCTATATACATTCTCCTGCAAGGAATGTATTAGTTCCAGAAGGAGTATCAGTTGATGATGATGAACACTGGGAAGTAACTGGCTGTAATTTTATGAGGTCAGAAGTACCAGAAGAACTAGCTAATATAGAGATAGAATTAATAAAGAGGAAAATGAAAGGAGAACCATTAGATAATATTAAAAAGTATCTAAAGAAGAGAGTAAAGAAAATAGTAGAGATCGATAGTACTGAATTAGGATTAATAAAACCTCTGACAAAATCCATAAATGAATATGGAAGAGAATTAAAGGATGGCTCTTATGGAGGATATCCTGGTCATATAAATGCTCTCTTAAGAGCAAGAGATGAATTTGATTATGATGTTGATGTCGGAGAAAAATTTATGGTATTACCCATATTAACAGATGAAACAACTGGAGTTAGAAAGATAAGAAGAAAGAAGGTTGATATTGCATTTCCAATAGAGACAGGATTACCAGAAAATTATATGATTGACTATGAATATTATCTAAGAAGTAATCTGTGGGGTAAAATCCATAATCTATTTGATCTTAAACCAAGACAATTAGAAAAGGAAATAGTTGATGATGAGATTAAAACCTTATTTGAAATATAAATTAAAGGAGGAAATATATGTCTGATATAATGGAAAGTGAAAAGATTGGTGTTAGTGAAGTACTCACTATAGATGATGCCAAAAAGTTAAAGGGAGTAACAGGAGATAGAGCTAAAGAATTTGAGCAAGAAATATCAAGTAAACAAGACTTGTTATTCAAGGATATCTATTGTGTTACATTTGGATGGAAAGTCCAAGATGATGGCTCAAGAAAATTAGTATCCAAGATGCCTAATGGAAAAATATTATTTCCAGATAGGACAGAAGACATGCAAGAAATTGAACCTGGTACACCTTATATTTGTTTGATATACGAAAGAGAAAGAGAGGCATTTGCTAAAGTAGTATGTGAAGAATACCAACCTAAAATATTTGTGCCTTCATCCAAGATACCTCATATGGTATGGAGAGATGAAAAGGGAGTTATAAGAAGAAAAGCTCCATATGGAAATTCCTATGAAGACAGGATAGTATCCGCAGTAAAGGAAATGGAGAAGTTAGGTTTTCCATCCATAAAAATAATATTTAGAAAAAATCAAAGATAAACTTAGGATAAAAGATAAATATGGCAAAAGATTGTTATTTATGCAAAAATAAGACAATATTCTATGTCTGGTCTACGTCAAGGAAATTCCCAATAAAGAAGCTAATAGAATATAAAAACCTAAAATCAAAATATGAATTAGCTGAGGTTTCAAAAGAAGGCCAACCGATATGTTTTAAATGTTTAGAAGAATTAAAAAAGATATAAAATGACGCTGAGAATAGCAGTGCAATGTAGTTCCTTAGGAACTAGATGCGGTATAAATACCTATAGTAATAGACTCAATGAATATCTAAATAAGATAGATGATGTTGAGTCTGTATGTTTCGTGAAAAGAGCAAGAAATTCACCACATGTAATTAGTGTTCAATATGAACCAGGCCTAATGCCTCCACAATATTTACAAAAGTTAACCAATAAATATTCACAGCCTATTGTTGTAACAGCTCATCATATAGGTGTATTACCTCAATTCTATCCCTTATTGGATGGTATAGTATTACATTCAAAATCACAGGTAGAAGGATTAGAAGAGCCTTGGAGTTATAAAGTAATACCTCATCCAGCTATTGTATATCCAGAAAAGGGTATGTATAAGATGAGAGAAAAATACGGTTTACCTCAAGATAAAAAGATAATGGGAACAGCTGGTTTTATAGCTGGTACTGGTAAAAAATTACCAGGAATAGTTGAATATCTATTGAAGGATCTTAATGATGATGAATTTCTATACTTAGCTACTTCTACCTGGAAGGGAGGAGATTTTGGTTTTGAAAAGGAAATTGAAAATATAGTTAAGGATAGTAGAAAGGAAGATCAATTTAGAATAGATACTGATTTTGTAACGGAAGAAACATTAAATGAAAAACTACAATGTTGTGACCTGTTATTTGCATGGAATAAATTTGATGCACCTGGATCAACATCTGGGATAGCTATGGATATGATAGGAGCTAGAAGAAAATTAATAGTAAAGGATTCTCCCCATTATTCATTTGCAGGATCAGTAGAAGGAGTTGAGAAAGGAAGTAGAAAACAAAAACAATTTGCAAAAGATGTCCTAAAAGTATTAAGAACTAAAGATTTAAAGAAAGTTCCTGACCCAGAACAATTTTCGTGGAAAAATCTTACTAAGGAATATGTAGATTACTTTAAGGAAGTAGTGGGATTATGAGTAAAGAAACAGTATTAATAGTAGGAGATTCCTTACAAGGCCCAACAGGTTTTGCTAATGATGGAATGGGTATATCATGGGGACTTGCTGAAGATTATGATGTTCATTATCTAGGCCTACAATCCTTTAGGGATGAAAAAGTAAAAATAGGAATAGAAGGAAAACAAAGGACAGTTGTTCAGCATGCCAATATGCCTAGAGGAAAAGAGAGATGGGATTTTGGAAAAAGAAGTTTACCAAAGTTACTAGATAATCTAGAACCAGAAATATTATTAACAATAAATGATATACAGATGGTTCAACATGTACCTAGTGTTATGTGTGGAAATACAATTAAGGTTCAAGTTATGGATTTACCTTCTAAGAGGTTTATATCTAGAGATGCAATAATGATGCAAGTAGAAGGTGAATTACAAAAATTCAAAGAAAAATATCCTAGAGATACTAAATGGATCCAGTATGCACCTCAAGATGGTGTGCCTCCAATGGGTATATGGGAACAAATTTATAAAATGGCTGATCAATGTGTGGCTATGTCAGATTTTGGAAAAGATGTATTCAAGAGATATTATAAAATGGATATCCCAAGAATATGGCATGGTGTTGATATAGATATATTTAAGAATGAAGAGAAACCAAAGGAATTAAAGGATAAATTTGTTGTTGGTAATATGAATAGAAACCAACCCAGAAAACAACCCGTTCGGACGATAGAAGCATTTGCTAAATTTGCTAAAGATAAAGATGATGTTTTATTACATATGCAGATGGATTGGAATGATGAGTTTGGATGGCCATTACAATATTTTATTCAGTTATATAATGTAACTGGAAAAGTAATAGCACCCCAAAGAGTAGGAATGCCAAGAGAGCAAGTAGCTCAAGTATATAACATGTGGGATCTAAATCTCAATGCTACTGGTGGAGAAGGATTTGGATTAACTCATATTGAAGGTTTTGCATGTGGTTTACCATCCCTAGCTTGCGACTATACAACATCAAAGGAACTTATAATAGATGGAAAACCAGGGCCAAGAGGAAGTTTAATAAATACAGCTGATCTTCTATGGCAGAAAATGGATGTTGCAGCAGTACAACGTTCTCTAGTGGATACAGAAGACTTTGCAAAAATATTAAATAAATATTATTATAATAGAGATTTAGTAAGAGAACAAGGTAAACATGCTAGAGAATGGGTAGAGAAAAATTGTTCTTGGACCGTTATAGGAAAACAATGGAATAAGCTAGTTAATAATGTATTAACTGGTGAAAATAATGCGTTACGCTGAATGTGAATGTAGAGAATGCGGTATGGAATTTAAGATTGCATTCTCTGATAAAGTACCAAAAGTAATACATTGTCCAAGTTGTACAGGAATATTAATTAAATTTAATTGGATAGACAGAAATGGAATGTAGATTTAAATGTAAGGATATAGTTTGTCCGAATTGTAATTCAGAATTAGAATTAGATGAAATAGACATACATTTTAATCTTAAAAATAAAATATCAAATAAGAATAAATGGTATGGAGCTGCAATGTTTAGATGTGTTAAATGCAATTCTGTTGTAGCTTTAAGAGGGACATGTGAGGTAAAGGAATGAATATAATAGGAGCATTTGATAGAAGTAGAGCAAGTGAATTAGAACCAAGAGCAAATAGTGTTTTGATATGTATAACATCAGAAAGTTCTAAACATCCAAAGTTAAATAAGAAATGGTTAGAAATTCTATATTTAAAATTTGATGATGTTGAAGGAAGAGAGGCTGAAATAGGTTCAGCAGCAAACGTTATGCAAGATAAACATGCAGAGCAGATATTAGACTTTGCAGTTAAGCATATAGATAAAGATCTATTTATAAACTGCGATGCAGGATTATCTAGAAGTCCAGGAGTATTAGTAGCTCTAGAACAGATCTTCAACGGTCGAGACTTGTCTGAGGATTACAGATTCCATAACAAATTTGTAAAGAATAAGATAAGAGATATCTGGTTTAAGAGGATATGGTTTGGTAGGGAAAAGGATGATGAGGATGCCGGAGAAGAAGATTGAAGTTGAAAATGGTCACATAGAGGATATATCAGAAGATACTGATGAGATACTAGAAGATACTTCTTCTATTGATAAAAAGACTACATGGTTAATAGCTTTATGGATTATAGATAAAATAATAATGGCGTTACTTATAGTATTTTTAGGAAGATCATGATTAGAAAAGAGCCTAAAAAGAAAAAGATAAATTGGAATGCTTTTAGAAAGAAATGCCCTGAATGTAAATCTACAGAATTAGAAAGAATAAATAAGTATAAAAAATCTTATGAGAAGATTAGAAATGAGTGGAAGGTTAAAGAACTTAGATTATATAAATGTAAAATTTGTGGTTATGAATTTTGGGAGTGAATAAAATGGATATAGATATAAAGAGTCATCTTATGAAAGCTTTAATAGAATTAGACCTAATTAAAGAAGAACTACAATTTAGAAAAGATTATAAGAATGCAATTGTAATAAATAATTGTATGGAAGATATATTAAAATACGATGAGAAGATGCTTAAAGATTGGACACAAGAGAAAGAAAAATGGAGCTTATGAATATAATGGAATTACAAGAATTAATAGATGAATCCCATAAAATAGCAAAAGAAAAGGGTTTTTGGGATGAGAAAAGACCAATCTCAGAAAAACTTATGCTTATAGTTACTGAAGTAGCAGAAGCATGTGAAGCTGATAGAAATGGAGATGAAGAATCATTTAATAGAGAATTAGCTGATGTTTTTATAAGGTTAGCAGATCTTTGTGGAAAAAAGAATATCTTTATAGAATATTATATAAGAAGAAAAATGGAGATAAATAAAGATAGACCTTATAAACATAGTAAACTCTATTAATTATGACATATGGACCTGACCTATTTATATGCAGTAATCCAATATGCAAATTTAGTACAATAGATAATGATATATTAAAATGCCCTTTATGTGGCAATGAATTATTAAAAGAGATATTATGAAATATAAATATTATTGTAAAAGATGTGAAGATTTCTTTGAAATACCCAATTATGGAGCAATGAGATGTCCTAGATGCTTCTCAGGGAGAGAAATGTTATTAGGACCATATCCAGTAGAGGAATATACAATATGAACGAATATATAAATTATATAGTATCCGGTCTAGAAAGATCTGGAACATCTATGATAATGCAGATACTAGAGGCAGGTGGGGTACCAATAGAATATGATAAAACTCGTAAGGCAGACGAAAGTAATCCTAGAGGATACTATGAATTATATGATGGAAAGATAATAACCAAATTAAAAAGAGAAGAAGTTCCTTTTGAAGATTTCAAGGGAAAGTTTATTAAGATTACTGCTTATGGATTACAATACTTACCAGATAGGGAATATAAAATAATATTCTCAACTAGAAATATTAAGGAGATTGTTGAATCAGGATTTAAAATGCATCCATCAGACCAAAGAGCTGAATTTATGGAAGAAGTTTTACTTAAACTATTAAATAAGACTAAAAAGGAATTAAAGGAAAATGAAAAAATTAAAGTGTTGTATATAAATTACAATAGAATGTTAGATAGTCCCGATATAGAACTGAAGAGAATCAAGACATTCCTAAAAGATTTTGATATAGAAAAAGCTAAAACTGTTATTGACAAAGATCTGTATAGGACTAGAGATGTAGATAATAAAAAAGAAGGTTGATGTTTATGAATTTAACCGAATCAGCAAGAGATTTATTAAAAAAGAAATATTGCAGTCCAGATGAAAAACCAGAAGAAGTATTCAAAAGAGTTGGAAAGGCTATAGAGTCACAAATGAATGGAGATCCCGATGCACAACAATTTACAAAAATAATGGAAGATTTAGATTTCTTACCCAATAGTCCTTGTATAAGGAATGCTGGATATTCCAATCAAGTTAAAGCATGTTTTGTTTTACCAATAGAAGATTCTATGGAAAGTATATATCAGACACTCTATAGGAGTGCCATGATATTTAAGAGTGGAGGAGGTGTAGGATATAATTTCAGTGAACTTAGAGAGAAGGGAGCTGCACTAACACATGGAGGAACATCATCTGGAATAATGCCTTTTCTAAAGATATACAATTCTTCTACGGATGCAGTAAAACAAGGCGGATTCAGAAGAGGAGCAAGTATGGGAGTACTAGATATAGATCATCCTCAAATATTAGATTTTATAAAGGAGAAACTTACACCCGGTTCAATGAGTAACTTTAATCTATCGGTTATGGTAAATGATGATTTCATGAAGGGAGTAGAAGAAGATAGTAAGATATTTCTTAGAAGTAGACTCGATAAAAGAATTATAACTGGTAAATTTAATTGTAGAGATTTATTCAATATAATAACTTATTCTGCATGGTTAACAGGAGATCCAGGATTATTATTTTATGATAGAATAAATAAGGACAATCCAAATTTTCCAAAGTATCCTATAAGATCAACAAATCCATGTGGAGAAGTTCCATTATTACCATATGAAAGTTGTTGTCTCGGTAGTATAAATTTAGCTAATTTTGTAACTAAGGATAAAAAATTTGATAAGAAGAGATTCTCTGAAATGGTCAGAATAACAACTAAATTCCTAATGGGAATGAATAAGATATGTGAATTTCCAAAAGGTGTACAGGGAGAATGCCAATTAGCTCAATCCAAATATTGGAGATTGGGATTGGGAGTAATGGGATTTGCAGACATGTTAATGAAGATGGAGATAATGTATGACTCAGAAGAAGCTTTAAAAATGATAGACACTATAGGAACTATCATGCAAGAATCTAAGAAATATGCACCCCATTCAGTTGCAACATTATCTATAGCACCAACTGGAAGTTTATCGATAATTGCTAATTGTTCATCTGGAATAGAACCATTCTTCAGTAAATCATATACAAGATACTTAAGACACGGAACAGTTAAAGAATCTAGAAAATCGACATATTTGAGAACTGCACATGATATATCTCCAGAGTGGCATCTTAAAATACAAGCTAGATGGCAATCATATATAGATAATGGAGTTAGTAAAACAATTAATTTACCTCATGATGCTACTATACATGATGTTCAAAAAATATATATGAATGCATGGAAAATGGGCTGTAAGGGAATAACAATATTTAGAGATGGTTGTTTAGGAGATTCAGGTCAAGTTTTAAGGTCAACTTGTGAGGATGATGATTGTTATCTTTAATTATGTGCCGAAAGGCTATGTAGAATAGGAAGTAATAAAAATGAAAGGAAAAATAAAATGGTACAATGCAAGAAAGGGATATGGATTTATATCTGGTGAAGATGACACAGATGTATTTATTCATAGTTCTGATGTACCAGAAGGCACTCAACTACAAGAAGATGATGAAGTTGAGTATGAAGTAGAAAAAACAGATAAAGGTTTAAAAGCAGTAAATTTAGAATTACTATAATTTAATTTTTATTTATTCAAGAAGACCTATGATAGATTGGATTGGAATGGTACTTACATTAGCAGGCTCATTCAGTGTGATTTATAAGATAAAATACGGATTCATACTTATGCTCCTTGGGTGTATAGCATGGATGATCTATGGTCTATATGTAGAGAGTATAGCTATTATAATAACAAATATAGTATTTTCAGGAACTAATTTATATGGTTTCTGGAAATGGAATAAAGATTAGGTTTACCTTTAGAGTTATGTATTTACATAATGTTTTTAAAAAAGGAGGTCAATTATGCCAAATGGAAGAAAAAAAGATGATGAAGAGATATACAAAGTAGCAGAGAGAGAATCTTTAGAAAGACCCTGGGCATCCAATGATAAACTAGTTTTCGATGAACGTTCTGCACACAGTAATAGATGTGCTGTTATTGCAGAAGATTCACTACAAGAATCAGTAAATTTTACAAAACAGATACATCAACAGTACTTAAAACGAGAACAAGATGCTATGGAAAACAACAGATATACTCTGAACTATCTATATGGTCTATACCCAGAAGAATGGATAGCTCTTCGAGAAATGATCAAACAGTGGAAAAACGATAACGACTAAATACTTTTTTTATTGTTGAGGAGAGTGGAGGGACTTTCCTCTATGTATTTTTATTATGTAATATAAATGTGATAATATGACAAAACTTCCTAATATAGAGAAAGATTATGAATTTCAAAAGAAGAAACCAGGAGATTGGTCAATGACTATTAAATCTAAAAGAGGTAAGAAGAAATGAAGGTAAGTATATCTAAAGTAGAATGTCCTAAGTGTAGACATGAATTTGATTATGAATACGAAACATTACCATTTCCTTTTGATGCAGAAGAGTGGTTGGATAATCTGGATGAACAAACTAAAGAACAACATCTTAATTATATGAAATATGGAAAATTAATTCCATCTGGAGGTAAGAAAGAATGAGTAGAGAGATTAAATTTAGAGTATGGGACAAAAAACAGAAACTAATGTTGAGTATCAGGGCATTACAATTCAATAAAGGAAGTTTTGAAGCTATTGGTGCTTTAGCTGATAGAGATTTAGATAATGAACCAACATTTGCTTATACCACATATGAACACGAGAATATGTATAAGCATAAGGATATAGATTCTGGACATCCATTTAGTGATATAATTCTAATGCAATATACAGGATTAAAAGATAAGGATGGAAAGGAAATCTACGAAGGGGATATACTAAAGTTCAAACCCGTTGGAGAAAAAGAAAATATAGGAAAAGTAAATTTCCTAGCAGGAATGTTTATGGTGACTGATAAAGACGATTACGATTATGAAATTGGATTAGTATTAGCAGATTCCTTAAAGGTAATAGGTAATATATATGAGAATGACTTAGATATAATATCTATGGCTAAAGAGCATTCTAAGACTATGGAAGGGTTGGCGAGGAAATGACTGAACAAATACTTGGACCAGGTAGTGAGACAGACCAACTGATTAGAAGGTTAAAGAAACAGAATAAAAATATGAAAGGTAAATGGATTGGTGAAGATATAGATAGAGTCGAACAAGAGATTAAATCTGAAGATAAAGAAATACCTAAAATAGTGTATGATGCAATATTAGAAGTAAATAAAATAGATAATATTAGATTGGTATATGATGATGATAACAAAACATTTAAACTCTATTTATCTAAAGAGATGATAGATAGTCTATGTAGAGATAGGATTATATCTATTGGTGATATGAAAAGTAAAGTTAATATGATGGTGAGAGAAAGTGTCTACTGAAGATAAAGAGTGGAGTTTGAAGAAGAAAGAGAATTTCATTCCAGATAGTGGAGCACATAACAGAGAATACTTTGATAAGAACTGTTATTACTATAATAAGAAGGACATAGAGACTCTACGAGAGAAATTGATTGAAGATATAAGAGATATTCAAAAAGAAGATTCAGATTTTGTAGGTTATGATGATGGAACCATAGAATGTGATATAGTAATTAAGATTATTAATAGAAGATTTGGATATGAAGATTAAACTTATAGATAAAAAGTACACTACAACAAAGATAGATAAGTATTGTTGTAGAGATATGAAAAGAATGTTAAAACATTCATGGGAATTGAATAATGATGGAATTCTATTTGATGATAGATTTACTGGTTATGAGCCTATAAATTATTGTCCATTTTGTGGTGAGAAAATAGATATTAATTGGTAGGAGATTTGGAAGATAATGATATGTCCTAAATGTGGAGAACCTATGATGGAATGCGGAGTAGGTGGTGTTTTTACTGACCAATTAATATTCTACAATTGCTCTAATTGTGATTACATGTGTCATCCATTCTTAGATACAAAAGAGCAGATACTTAAAAGGATAGAAGAAATTGATAAAGAAGTTGAAGAATATGAAACTGAATGGGAAAGAAAACTTAATAAGAAATGGTGGGAGTTCTGGAAATGAGGAGAAATAGAATATGAAATGTAAATTTTGCAAAGAACAATTAGTAGCAAATTATGAAAGATTTTATAAATGAATATGGAGAAGATATGGAAAAATTAAGTAAATACGAGAAATTTATTTCATTAAAATATGGAATAACATTATGTACAGATTGTCATAGAGAATTACATTGGGGTGATTAAAATAATAATTTGTTGTTGGGATTCACTCAGATTAGACGCAGTAGAACCATTCAAAGGAATCTTAGGTGAAGAGTCATGGGGGGATGTACCATCCATAGATGGTTTCACCGCACCTGTATTACCATCAATAGTATGTGGTAAAACACCAGAAGAGCTAGGAGTACCTAGAGACGAAAGTGCATTCTTTTCTAGTATAGACCCAAATAAAATAGATGACACTTTATTTGATCACTTTGATTCACATGTTACAATATCTAGATTAATAGGACCTCAAACTATGCCTCATACTACAATGGTTCCATCTAGAAGAGGTAAGATGAAATTCATGCCTCCCATTAAATGGAATGCTAAGTCTAATTGGGCTATAGATATATGGAGAGAAGTAGGCAATAAGTGGTCTATGACAAATCCATATTGGGTAGATGTTATATTCTTCTGGACATTTATAACACATGGTAACTTTTCTTGTTATGATAGTTTAGGAGCTGTAGAATCACCCGAAATAAAGAATGGTGGTTTAGTAATGAAGAGATTACAGAAACAAGACCCAGAGGCTCTAAGAAAATTGTATATGATGGGAGTTTATAATGGAGTAGAAACTCTAAAGGGACTTAATGAAATATCAGGTGGAAAGGAATTAATAATATGTTTTAGTGACCATCAAGAATGTCTTAATGAGACAATGAATGGACAATTGATGCCTCCAGGACATTATAAAGATATGCATAAGATTCCTGGTTTAGAGAGAGTTCCAATTTGGATCAACAAACCCAATGAAGAACTTCCAAAGGAGCAGACTGACATTAAGGATTGGATAGTCAAAATGTATAATAAGTATGAGAAAAATAATCCAGAGTATCAAAAATGGAAAAAGGAAAAAAGTACAAAGTAGTTGGATGTAATTGTGGAAGAACTGCCACAAATAGATTATTGACTATGGGTATAATCAAAGATTCTATATTAGAGATTATTGCTATACAACCAATAGGTCCAGTTACATTTAAAGTAGGAAAATCAGAATATACCTTAGGAAGAGGATTATTTGATAAGTTAATCTTGGAGGAAATAAAATGATGAGAGGAAGACGAACTAGGAGATATCAACGTCCTGGAAGAGGAATACCACAAGGAGATAAACCAGGTAGTGGACCAGGTGGAAATTGTATATGCCCAGCTTGTGGGTATAAGATTGAACACACATGGGCAGAACCTTGTAATACAAAAACTTGCCCTAAATGTGGAGCTAAGTTAACTAGAGAATGATCGAGGTAAGTTTATTAATAGGAATCTTAATATTTGCATTTTTATGTGAATTTATAGATTCTTCTTTGGGTATGGGATATGGCACTGCAGCCACTCCCTTACTTATGTTAATAGGAATACCAGCTTTAGAGATAATTCCAGCAGTATTATTATCAGAATTAATAACAGGGTTAATGTCTGGAATAGCTCATCATAAATTTGGTAATGTAGATTTTAATGTGAGGTCTAAGCATACTAAAGTTACTGCAGTTCTAGCATTATGTAGTATTTTAGGAGCTATAATTGCGGTTAATATAGTAGTAAACATACCAAAGTTCTATCTTAACCTTTATATAGGATTATTGGTTTTAAGTATGGGAATAATTGTATTCCTAACAAGAAATAAACAATTTGGTTTTTCTTGGAAGAAGATAGTTGGATTAGGTTCAATAGCAGCCTTTAATAAAGGTATGTCAGGTGGAGGATATGGTCCAATCGTAATGAGTGGACAGATACTATCTGGAGTTGAAGATAAAAGTGCTGTAGGAATAACTTCAGTATCAGAAGCAATAACATCCTTTGTTGGATTAGTTGTATTCATATTACTTGGAAGTTATATCAATTTTGAACTTGCAATACCTATGATAATAGGAGCTTCATGTGCAGTACCTATAGCAGCCTATACAACTAAAAGAATGAATTCCATTATTCTTAAAAGAAGTATAGCTTTATTGACTGTTGTACTAGGCTTAGTAACATTAGTAAAGTTGTTATAATATAAGAAAAGAGAAATAATATGACAGAAAGGAAAAAGTATAAAATAGCAGTAATGCCAGGAGATGGTATAGGAAAAGATGTGATGGACTGTGCCATGGTTATATTGAAACACATTGACCTAGATGCAAAATACTTTCATGAAGATATAGGATTAGATGCAAAAAAAAGAAACGGTACAGCATTATCAGATCATACTCTTAGAATATTAAAAGCATGCGATTGTTGCCTATTTGGAGCTGTATCAACAACAGATGAATCCACTATCTTAAGATTAAGACAAGAATTTGCTTTAAGTACTAACTTTAGACCTTGTAAAGGTAATGGAATAGATATTGCTATATTTAGAGAAAATACTGAAGATTTATATGCTCAAGTAGAATATAATCCAATCCCAAGAAGGTTAAGGAACTTCATTAATAAACACGAACGAATGAAAAAATTTAAATATACCCCAAATGAAGAAATGGCAATAGCTTTAAGGATTATTACTGTAAAAGCATGTACAAATATAGTAGCCAGGGCGTTTAGATTTGCAGCAAGAAATAATAAAAAGAAGATCACAGTAGTAGAAAAAGCTAACGTATTGAAAGAAACTGGAAGTATAATAATTAAAGCTGTTAAAGAAATATCTAAGAAGTATCCTAATATAGAAGTAGAGATAGTTAATATAGATAATATGTGTATGCAATTAGTAAAGAACCCTAAAAATTATGAAGTTATAGTTACTACTAATTTATTTGGTGATATATTATCAGACTTATGTAGTCAACTAGTTGGAGGAATTGGATATGTTGGTAGTGCAAATATTGGAAAAGATTTTGCATTGTTTGAACCCATTCATGGTAGTGCTCCAAAATATGCAGGGCAGTATAAAGTCAATCCCATAGGTATGATTAGGAGTATTGTACTCATGTTGGAATGGCTAGGCGAAACAAAAAAAGCTAAAGCATTAGATTTAGCTATAAATGAAGTTATAGAAGAAGGCAAAGCGAGAACATTTGATATGGGGGGAATTAATAATAGTTTAGAGGTAGCTGAAGAAATTGCAAAGAAATATGATAACTATATATGATACTACTTTAAGAGATGGAGAACAGATGCCTGGTGTATTCTTCACAAAACCTCAAAAGTTAGATATTGCAAGAAAATTAGATGAAGTGGGGATAGATGAGATAGAAGCTGGATTTCCAGCTATATCCAATAGAGAAGCCGATATAGTGAAGTCAATAGTTAATGAAGGATTAGATGCTAATATATTAGGATTATCTAGATTAAATAAAAAGGATATAGATATAGCAGCATCATCAGATGTTGATAAGATTATATTATTTGTAGGAACTTCAGATTACCATTTGAAATATAAGCTCCATACAACATTAAATGATTTAAAAGAAAAAATGAAAGATTGTATAGATTATGCAAAACAATATGGAGATGTAACATTTGGATTTGAAGATTCTACTAGGACAGATATAAGTATATTAAGAGATCTATCTAAAATAGTAACTGAATGTGGTGCTAAGAGAATAGGAATTGCAGATACAGTTGGTTGTGCAACTCCAATTATGATTAAAAAATATGTAACTTCTTTAAAAGAGATAACTAATATACCAATATCATTACATCTACATAACGATTTGGGTTTAGTTACAGCAAATGCTTTTGCAGGTTTAGAAGCAGGCTCTAATGTCTATGCAACAACTGTAAATGGTATAGGAGAAAGAGCAGGTAATCTTCCCCTAGAACAATTTGCTATGATACTTAAGTTATTTTATAAAACACATATAGACACTACAAAATTATATGAATTATCCCAATTAGTATCACTATATTCCAAAGTGCCTATATATATGAATCAACCTCTAGTCGGTAAAAATGCATTTGCTCATGAGTCGGGAATACATGTAGCAGCAATTCAAGAGAATCCAATAACATATGAATTCATACCTCCAGAAATGGTTGGTAATAAGAGAAGATTTATATTAGGTAAACATAGTGGTAAGAAGTCTATAGAGATGAAACTTAAAGAATATGGATTAAAGACTAGTATCGATAATATATGTAAAATATTAGATAGAGTAAAGAGATTAGGAGAGATTCAGGGAGAGGTTAGTGATATAGAGTTTCTTAATATAACTAAGGAGATTATTAATGAGGGTATGGAGATATAAACAAGACAACATAAATACAGATTTATTATTTCCTGGAAAGAGATGCTTTCTGGGTAGTGATGAAAAAACTCTAAAGAAATATATATTAGAAGATTTAGATGAGACATTTGCTAAAGAAGTGCAACCTGGGGATATTATAATAGCAAATAAGAACTTTGGATGTGGAAGCTCAAGAGAACATCCAGTATTAGGCTTAAAGGCAGTTGGAATTGTAGCCGTTATTGCAGAAAGTTTTGCTAGAATATTTTTTAGATGTTCTATTAATAATGGATTAACCATAATAGAATCTCCAGAAATGGTAAGAAGATACAAAAATGGAGATAAAGTTAGTGTATATGAGAGAATTGGAATAGTAAGAATTGGTGATAATGTTTATCATATTCCAAAAATGAATAATGAAATATTGGAAATAAAGAAAAATGGCGGACTACTTGAATACACAAGAAAAAAACTCAGAGAAAAAAACATTCAAAATAAAGCCTGAAACATACGTAGTATTATTTAGTGGTGGGTTAGATAGTACTTATGCTCTATGGTACTGTGTGGCAAAGACAGATAATCCTGTTCATACACACCATGTTATTATAAGAAATGATGTATCAAAGAGATGGAAAGAAGAAAGAGAAGCTTGTAGGGATATTGTAGATTATTTACAAAAGAATTATAGAGATTTTGATTATTCAGAGTCTGGATTTGATTTCTTTAATTTTAGAAATGTAAATTGGGATGTTGATATAGCTTTAATAGCTGGAATTATGGTAGCAAGAAATATAATGGGACTTAAGAGAATAGTATCTGGACCCACAAAAAGTGATTTAGATAGAAATCCCCATATTCCATCAGATATATTGAAGAGTGCAATTATGCCTAAAGACTGTATATATGAAGAAGGTTTTCGTCCCGGTATAACTAAAACTAAAAAAGAGATATATGATGAAATGCCTAAAGAATTATCCAAATTAGCATGGTCATGTAGACATCCAAATAATGGTAAGCCATGTGGTGAATGTAAGGCATGTAGGCTTAGAATAGAAGAAGGAATCCCTTTATAAATGACTAAAGAAAAGAAAAAAATTGTAATTAAACCTCTTAAAATAGTTATGTTTAGTGGTGGACTTGATAGTACATTTATTCTTTGGTTTTATCTTACAAAAACAAAGTTTGATGTACATGTGCATCATATAAGAATTAGAAACTCTATCTCAAAAAGATGGGAAAAGGAAGATGAAGCAGTAAAAAATATAATAGAATATTGTAAAGAAAATTATAGGAAATTTACATATTCAGAATCTGCATTCGACTTCTTTGGTTTTCCTAATGTAAACTGGGATGTAGATGTAGCAGGTTTTGTAGGAACTATGGTTGCTAGAAGTCTTATTATATATAGAAATGAAGAACCTCTTAATAGACCCATGACTATATGTGTAGGAGCCTGTAAGGACGATGGAATCAATGAACATAGACAATTAGGAATATTGGATGGTATCATAAGAAACTCTTCATTACTAGAACCAACCACTACACCTAGAGCTGAAAGAATAGCCTCTAATATGACTAAAAAACAAATGCTAGAAAAGATGCCCAAAGAATTATCAGATTTAACTTGGTCTTGCAGAATTCCAAAGGCAGGTAAACCCTGTGGTAAATGTAAATCATGTAAAATTATAAATAAAGCAAAGGAAGAATTGGGATGGTAATGTGAATATGTTTAATAAAATAAAAGGAGAGATATTATGGTAGACCATATAACAGATACATATACATTTACTGTGGAAGTAGTTCAACATGGAGATTTAGCTATATCAAATGTAGAATTCCCATCTCCAGTAGAACCAGGAGAAGAATATATTGTTGGTTACGATGTAATTAATAATGGTGGTAATGACACCTGTTTTGGTTTTATAGGCGATGTGGATAATGATAATATGGAAATAGCTGAAACTAGATGGCAACAAACTATTCCATCTGGAGAAGAACAGCATTTCGAAGCTACCCTTACCGGTAGATCTAATGACCTCCATGCAAAAATTAATGTAGGTTATTATACGGAGTGATATTATGCCTAAAGTTAGTGTTTATGATGTAGATACTCCAGAGGAGGTATCCCCTGGAGATAGCCTTAATATAAAGGTTAAAGTGCTTCACACATCCTTACCATGGTGGTTAGGTGGACGATTAATAGGAGTGGTATCATTTCTAAATGAAGATGGAGAAGAATTATTTAGAAAAAGACATTTATTTAAACCTTGGTGGTTTTGGGGATATAAAACATTCTCATTTAATATCGATGAATTACCAGAGACCACAATGTTTAGTTTAGATGTAGGATGGACTGAATAGGTGATTAAATGAAAAAGAAACAATTTGAACATTATAAGAAATTAAATGAAGATAAGATACCTATAACAAGAGATGAGAATGGAGAAACAATGGATGCAGACTTTATATACAAAAAGAAAAAGAGGATAGTACCTCAAATGTCATCGCAACCAGATTGGGATCTATTAGAATTAAGACTTGAAAAGAAACTTGAACTAGGAATGATTAAACCCATATATAATATGAATGGGGTCCTTTCTCCAGAAGTACAAATTCAAGAGGTAAGAAATAGAACCGATCTTGGATATAAACTTATGTTAGCTGAGAAAGGTTTATTGGATTATATGTTGGCTTATGAATAAAATAGAAGCAACAATCAACAAAGGTAAATACAAGGGTAAGTATCTTGAAGTGATTATAGGAGAATCTAATACAGATACAAAGATAATCTTAGACGGAAAAGAATTAACCAATGTAATGAATCTAGATATTCATATTGATTGTGATATGAGAACAATAAAGATGGAGTTGTTTGATAGATGAATAAAAGAGATGTAATGTTCATCCGGCCATCTGACTGTAGATATTGTTGGAATGGTTATTTCGGATTAGGACATGTTGTAGATTATGCTGCAGATAAATCCTTTAATATAGAGGATCTAAAATCAGAACAAGCTGATAATCCATACATTGATGATACCGTTAATAGCTTTAATCCATTTATGATTTATGGATTTGGACACGGTAACGTTAATGTTTATACAGCTAATTCTGAGACTCCAGTATGGGTAGTAGGAGAAAATCTAACTCATCTATCAGGTAGGATAATATATTTATTATCTTGTTTGACCGCTAATCAATTGGGTCCATATCTTATAGATCAGGGAGTTTTATCATATGGTGGATTCCTAGTATCGTGGACTTGGTTAACAGAAGATTTAAATGGAGATCCCTATAATGATTTTTATGCAGAAGGATTCTATAAGAGTGTAAATAGATTCTTTGAATCTTTATTGGATGATAATGTTATGTCAAGAGCTATGCAGGATTCCATAGAGGAATATAATAATTGGATAGCTTACTGGGAAACATCGAATGATGAATCTGCCAGTGAAATTATTAAATGGTTAATCCATGATAGAGATGGTTTAATAATATATGGAGATCCAAATGCATCCATGCTTGATATAATAGCTACTTATGATTTCACAGTTGAGGTTTCAACATGATAAAAATATATTCCGTACCAGATTGCAAATTATGTAAAAAAGCAAAGGAATTACTAACAAAAATGAATATAGAATTTGAAGAATATAATCTCAAAAAACCAGAAAATAGAGATGCCAGAAAATTCTATAGGAATTTAGGAGTAAAAACGGCTCCCATTATAGTTGGAGTAGACAAAAAAGGAGAAGAATGGATTCTAACAGAATTCAATGAAGAATCCCTATTAGAATTACTAGGAGTTTAATATAATGAAAAATAAAGAAGAGGAATCAGGAAATATACCAGAGTTTGATGAAGAGGATATAGAAGATATAGATGAGGATGAAGAAGATGAAGAGGAAGAAGAAGAAAAGAAGTCAGATAATCCAACTAGAAGAATACAGGTTTGTACCTTAAATACTCAAGTAGAAATAACTTCTAGTGATCCAGAAGATAGACTTGAAAAACTAAAGGGAATGGCTGAAGACCTAATAAATAAATATGGTAGGTTAAAGGAATGATTAAGGAGTTTACAAATGAACTGTCCAAAGTGCAATGCAAAGAGTATGGTAAAGAATACCATATACAAGACAGGATTTACATTGAGATATAGACAATGCTTAAATAAGAACTGCAGATGGAGATTTAAAACAAAAGAAATGCTGGCAGATGAATGGAATTATAAAGGCATCGTATTAAAGATTAAAAAAATAATAAATGAAGTAAACTGATATCCCAGAAAATATATATGTCTTTTTTATAGTATATATAGCAATCCATTTTGCTACATATACTAAAAAAATGAGATATTTTAGTAACATGCACGTGAAGTGTAGGGGTTTGATGAACAAATGGAAAATAACTCTCAAATAGATGGAACTACCAAGGAATATATGGATAACCATCCAAGTTATAAGATAGTATGGGATGATTATAAGAGAGGAAAGATAAATATAAAAAGATACATTTCTGATATCCTTAGGAAGAAGGATATTTCCATATCCAAGGATGGAATGGCAGAAGTGACATCTCGTGTATATGATATGATATATGATGATATAACTAATATAAGTGAGATGATTGTAGAAGATGGTAGAAAGAGAATTAGAGAAGAAGATATAATAAATTATTATAGTAAGTTGATTATATGAACATTAAAGTAGAGACACTACATATAGAAAAACCAACAAAAGATTTATATTCCATACTTGGATATAAACATACAATAGATCTCCCAACAGAAATAAATGGAACTGCTAGATTGATTCACGATCCTCAGTTAGATTTTGATAAGTTAACAAATAATGAAGAACCCTTAACACTCTATGCTGACCTTAAGGGAGATAGTTATTTATTAAAGAATTGTAGAATAACTGGTTATGATGTCACTATGACTAGTGGAGGACCAATAGAATCTACATTTGATTTTGTAGCTGAAGATGCAGTGAGTCCTGCATATGTTAAAGTTAAGTTTAGAGATGTAGAAGTCGAGGTGGACTATAAACACTATTCAAAGTTGGAAGGAGAAGACTTTGAGAGTATGACCTATTCAGATTTTAAGGATAAGGTCATGGTAGAGGAATTATAATATGGAAGAAGAAATATCAAGAATAGAAGATCTTATTGAAAGACGAGCAAATAGAAAGTTTGAAGAAAGCACAAAAATTGTTAAAGTAGATAGAAAGAAAATGTTAGAAAATCTTAAGGCAGCCAAACAGGATATAAAGGATGAACAGAAGAAAGCTGAAGACCTTTGGAAACAAGCTATTGAAGCTTATTATGAATATATGAAGAAACATATGGCATCAAAACAAATAGGCAATCCTCCCGATAAGCCTAGATTACCAGAAGAATATGATACTATTGATGGATATACTCATCTATTTGAAAGCCTAACGGATGATAAACTAAATTTAGAAATAGATTTTCTAGAAAAGATTTATCTAAAAACAGCCAAAGGAATAACAGAAGCTAAACAAAGTACTGCATATATGGCAGCATTTTGTAGTGGAAGTGCTTTTGGTGTAAGTGATTTTAGTCTAAATACAACTGGAGTTTACAACTACAAAGAGGAATAAATGTGATTCCATATCCCTATGGAAAACCCGCTATACAGCCAAAACAATATGTAATCAAAAGAAAGGATAGATATATTCTAGAATTATCAGATGGTACACCAACATTTGATTTAGGAAGCAATTTAGAAAGGGTAGCAGAATATTTATATTCATTCAAATTTAGTATAGGACATGGAGATTTTTTTGAAGGTCTAGAAGAACTTTGTGACATAGAATATAATTTATCTAATAGAGATTTAAAAATATTAAAAAATTTAAAAATGGTGGAAAAATTATAATATAAGTAAGGAGGAATAAAGTTTGGAATTTGATGAATTGAAGAAAATAATAGAAGCATTAGAAGGAGCATCAGAACAATATATAGTAAAGTCTTTCAAACCATGGACTAGTAATGGTAACAAAGAATACATTACCATTCAGTTAATTAAGAAAGATTAAAGTATGTTTAATGTTATAAGAATGGAGAACTAATTATGACAGAAGAATTTACAGGTTTTGATATTAAGGAAGAGAAACCTATAGAAGAACCAAAACCTAAGCCTAAGCCAAAAAAGACTTTATCTGAAAAAGATATATCAGAAATAGAAACAAAGATTAGAGAGGCAAGAGAACTCTTAAATATAAGTCTAAAGAATAGAAATTCAGATGGTATAGATGAGGCTATAAATATATTAACAGATGTAATTAAGAAAGTTAAATAAGGAGACTATACATGCCAAGAAAAAAGGGAAGCAAAAATAAAAAGAAATTTACCACAAAAAAAGAAGACCCTCTTAAAGATTACAAAGAGGAAGATAAAGAAAAAGGAGATTCTATATTTGATGAAGGAGAAACAGTAAAAGCAACTACATCAGAAGAACTAAAAGACAAAAAGGAAGTAGAAGAGATAGAGCCCATAGAAGAAGTCAAGGAGATAAAATTCGATGAGAATGCTCTGATAAGAAATTCTAGAAGAATAGTCAATTATACAGAAGGAATAAAGAATATGGTAGATAGATCTAAGGGAGCAGGACGTTCACACGATATCCCAAAGATGTTGCATCACCTCAGAAGGTTAGCGGATTTATCAGCTGGTCACTCAACCATCAATGGATATATAAAAACAATGGAAGAAAAAGTTAATGTATGCAAAGCTATTCATGTAAAAAAAGAAAGAATACCAGTTATCCTAGAAATAGGAAAAATAGCCGATGATCTATTAGATGAGATAAAGCCTTATGCGAGACGCAGATGATTGGATTAATAGTATAATTAGAGACTTCTTTGGAGATGGACCTATTGGAGGAGCTATAAAGAGAGGGCATACCTCCAGTAGAAGATATTATGACAATTCTGATGATATTATGGAGGATGAAGATAATGTCTATATTTCATTTGAATTGAAATACAATAAGGATGATTATCAGGTAATCCCCAGAGAAGAAGTAGTTATAATTTATCTAATAACGACCAATGATCAAATTGTATATAGACTTCCATGTAAAGTAGAGCCAGACTCTATAAAGTATACCCATGAAAATTATGTTATGGATATAACATTAAAAAAGAAAAAAGAGGAGAAGATTGATGACGATGAGTGAATTTGAGGAAGTTTGCAAAATCCTTAAAGATAGAGGTTATAGAGCAGTTAGTATGGAAGGTCCAACAAAAAGAATATTTATAGATGATGAACATAACATAAATATAACTATAGAAATAGATAATGACACTCTAACTGCTGAAGATGAGAAAATTATAGAAGAACGTTTAATAGAATTAGGTTATCTATAATGAAAAAGAAAAAAGTGGTAATTACCGGAATAAGTGGCTTCATTGGAAGTAACTTAGCAGAATATCTTGATACAGATTATGATATAGTTGGTTTTGATAGAGAACCATGGAAGGATCAGAATAATAGACCGTTTTTTAAACAGGATATAAATGATCCCCTAACAGATTTGCATGATGTATATGCAGTCATTCATCTGGCAGCCAAAGCTGGAGTTAGAGAATCTCAAGATAATTTTGAACAATATGTTCATGATAATATTCTTGGAACAAAATCTATTCTAGATAAATGTATAGACTGGAAACCTTCCATTATATTAATTGCATCTTCTTCCAGTATATCAGGGGATAAGGAGAGAGGACACTTTCCAAAATCATTATATGCAGTCAGTAAAGTTACAACAGAAGAGATTTTAAATTCCTATATAAGAAATGGGTTATTGGATAGTGATACAACTACTTCAATATTAATACCCTATACTGTATATGGACCCAATCAGAGAAAAGGTCTAGCTATAAGAAATTTTATAGATGCAATTATTAGAGAGCAACCCATAACTATATATGGAGATGGAACTCAATCTAGAGATTTCACATACATAGAAGATCTTTGTATAAAGATAAAACAAATGCTAGATGAACCTCATAGTATAGGACAAATAACTCATTTAGGTTCAAGAAAACAATACACCATAAATCAGATTATATCTATGATAGCGAGAATTACGGAAAAACCCATAACGGTTAATTACGTACCAAGAAATAGATTTGATGTTGATTCTACTCTAGCTCCATATCCATGCTTAGATAAAATAACACCCATAGAGAGAGGATTAGAAAAACAAATTAAGTGGGCAAAGAATATCTATAATATAGAAAGATTAAGAAAGAATGCCCAAAATTTAAATAAGGAAAAGAAAAAATGAGCTTTGATTTAGCTATGGCCTTTGATAAGGCAGAATATCTAAATCCTCAAATATATATGCTCATAGATACCTTAAAGGATAATATTCCTAAGGATACAATACTTCATATTAATACAAATCGTTCCGATGACAATGAACTACTACAATATATCCATAAGTGTTTAGGGACGATAGTATATAAAAAACCTCCATTTGAGGATTTAAAGTCAAGGTGTCAATATATGTTTCATGCATTTGAAATTGAAACAGATAAAGAATGGATAATGAAAATAGAAGGGGATCTGCTGGTACTTAAGAATCTTAACGAATTTGATAAGTTATTGAAGCCAGAGTATGATCTGGTTATAGAACCTGAGAATAGAAAAATACATTCAGATATTATCGCCACAAAACTTTGGAGATTAATATATAATCGTCTTGATATAAAACAACCTAAGGATAAAATTGTTTTTAGGGAGAACAATGAAGAAGGTTTACCATTGTATGGAACTGGATTAGTTTGTGTAAAGAACAAGCATCTAGAAACTATTAATAATAGATGGATTCCATTAACTAAAATTTGTGAGGACTGGATTCAATTTAATATTCATCCAAATGAATTTGCCTTTACTGCTATGACATATGATGAAGGATGGAACACTTACTTATATCCTCCAAAATATAAATTCAATCCAATAGGACATTTCAGAAAGGGGGATTATCCTTCAACTGAATTGATAGAGAACTGTAAATTACCAGAAGATACAATTATCTTTGATTATCATAGACCTGAATGGTTGATGCATGTTGCTAAATATAATGAGAATATTCGTAATATTATAAAACGAAATAAGAAATATATACCAGAAGACTGGTGGAATCTAACTACAGGAGATTTTCAGGAAGGATGAAAAATCATAAGCCTACAACACAATTCATAAAACGTATTTATAAAAAACAGAACTTAATTGGAGTAGAAGTAGGTGTATGGAAAGGTAGTAATGCTAAAGATATGTTAGAGTTTCTACCCATAAAGAAATTATATTTAGTAGATCCATATCTACATTATAATAATTATAATGATTATAAAGAAGACGATATGGATGAGATGTATCTGAAAGTTAAAAAGAAATTTGAACCATTTGGAGATAAGGTTGAATTAATTAGAAAAATGTCCTTTGATGCATTAGATAATATTCCAGATGAATGTGATTTTATTTATATAGATGCAAACCATGCATATGAATTTGTTAAGAAGGATTTAGAATTATTTTATCCAAAAGTAAAAAAAGGTGGAATATTGGGAGGTCATGATTATCATTATCTAAGACATCCAGGAGTAACCAAAGCAGTAGATGAATTTTGTAATAATATTAATAGTAAGATTTATAGTATGATTGAAAGTATAGATAGTAGAGGATTAGAAGTATCAGATTGGTGGATGATTAAATAATGAGAGTATTCAAGAAAATATCAACTCCTTTTGTAGATTCAAGACCTGATAAAGCTATTATAGTAGTGAATGGAATAGACCCACAAGTAAATACTATAAAGGCTTTTATACAGGCGTGTGACGATTATAAGATCAGTTATACAGTTTTTGTTAATAAGACAGATTGTTTAGAGGATGAAAAGTATACAGTTGGTTATATTAAGCAATCTCTAAATTTAAAAGATATTCAGTTTGGCTCTGCTAAAACTGGAAAGGGATTCAAAAAATTAGCAACATATCTAGACCTGTGGTTTGGTAAGAGAATTATAGTTTTGGGTGTATTTAATTCTGGAAAGACATCTTTAATAAATAGATTAACAGGAGAAAACCTTAAGGTAGGAACAATACCTGGAACTACTCTAGAATTTACAGAAATACCTGTTAATGGAACAGTTAAGAATATAGGAAAAGAAAATGAGGAAAAGATAGAAACAGTCTTAATAGATTCTGTAGGTCAATTAATAGATATACATAAACCCATGATGGTATCTATAGATTTTAGTGGTTGTATAACCGGATATGAAAAAATAAATAAAGTATTTGAAGAAGAAATATTGGGATTAGTTGAAACTCAAGAAAGAGTTAAGAATGATATATTTACAGTAGTTAAGGTTATTAAGCAAGCTTTATCAGAAGGTAATAAAATTATAATTACAGGAGCTGGAGCATCAGCTTTAGTAGCTAAAGAGATGGCTGGGCAAGGAACAGAATGTGGTTTACCAATTTTGGTATTTACTAATGATGGAGCTGAATTACAACCTGTAACATTCTCAAAGGGTCTAGGAGAACAAGAAGGTGGTTTATCTAAATATATAGCTAATGCAATTAATCCAGGAGATATAGTTATAGGAATTAGTGCATCAGGTGGTACTGGATTTGTATTTGATACCTTAAGAAGAGGTAGAGAAAAGAAAGCAATTCCCATAGCTATAACAGAGAATTCTGATACACCTTTAGGACATGCAGCTCTATATATAATAAAAAGTGAAGCTAAACCAGAAGGACCCAGTAGTTCCAAAATACAAACAGCCCATTTGGTTATAGGCCATGCCTTAATATTAACACTAGCAGATGAACTAGGAGTATCAGCTGATGAATCAGTTGGATATATGTTACCAGAAATATTAGAAAATAAAAAAATGGGAATTAAATAATGACAGAATATTCTATAGAAGAACATAAATGGGAAATAAAGGGAATACCAGATGAAGATGGTATATTATTTAAGATGTACCTTTCAGATATAGGAGAAATTGGAAGAGCACGAGTAGTTAAAATATTTAATGATACTCGACAACAATATTATGCTCTCTTAGAGGATTTAATATTAGAAGAAGAATATAGAGGTATAGGATTTGGATATATGTTTGTAAAACAGATTATTCAAGAAGTGGAAAAAGAAGGATGCTATAAGTTTATAGCTACATCCAGATTCGGTAGAGATATGATACATAAATTTTATATGGATTTAGGTTTTAAAGAGTGGGGCTACGAATTTAGAATTGATTTATGAATATAGGATATTTTAATGCTAGAGGCATAAATGATGTTGAACATTGGTTTGCTTTAGAAATAGAAGAATTACTTAGAAGAAAACATAATGTTGTAAATTTTTCATTTAGAGGACAACAACCAAATAGAGAGCATATCCAGTGGATGGATTTTGCTCATTTTCATTTTGCTCAAGTAGCAGACCACTATAAGAGAATTGGAGTTCCATTTGCTATAAGTCCTCACGCTAATGATATATTTGTGGATAATGGAGCTACTCTTATAAAGGCTAGCAAACATCCCAAATGTAAATTTGTAACATACCAATCATTTTATCATAAGAGAAAATTTGAGGAATGGGGAATAACTAAACCTCTAGTATATTTACCAATGTGTTGTAGAGTAAATTTATTCAAGAGAGAACATCCCACATTACATTTAACAGGAGATAAAATAATAGCGGGTGGAAGATTAATACCTAAAAAGGGATTAGATAGATTATCTTCAGTAGATAATTTAGTTATATTTGGTACTGGTCCATTAGAGGATGAATTAAAGGAGAAATTACCTAAGGCTGAATTTGTTGGATGGCAGAGTGGTGATGTATTAAAATATACATATTCAAGAGGATGGATATTTTTAAATCCTAGTATAGTTACTGGAGATGGAGATTCAGATGGTATTCCTAACACCATTAAAGAAGCTATGCTTATGGAGATGCAAGTAATATCAAGTCCAGTAGCTGGTATACCTGAATTAGAACAGGTAACATTATTTGATGATTGGGATAATATAAATGAATGTATAGAGACTATACCTAGAATTCCTAACAAGAAGGGAAGGAAGGAGATATTAAATACCTATAGTCCTAGATCATGTGTAGATAGATTATTAAAGGCAATAGAGGAATATAATTGATAGATGCTATAATTTTAGCTGCAGGAAAAGGCACAAGATTAATGCCCATAACTCAAGATAAACCAAAAGCTATGGTGGAAGTTAAAGGTAAACCTATAATAAGTTGGATCCTAGATGTATTAAAACAAATACAAATAAAGAAAGTATTTATAATAACAGGATATAGAGAAGGAACTCTAAAATCGTATATAAAATATAATTATAAGGATATGGATATAAATTTCCTTCATCAAAAAGAATTAACTGGTACTGCAGATGCAATAGCATTAGCAGAAGGTTATATTGGAAATAACTTTTTAGTATTATCCGGAGATACTATATATAAACCAGAAGAACTCATGAAATTAATGGAATGGGAAAATTCTCTTTTATATACAGAACAAAATACTAGATTATATGAATATGGGACCATAGATCTAAATACCAATAAATTACCAGAAGAAGGATTTTATTTGAAATTCATAAATGAAAAAACAACTAGACCAACAACTAATAATATTAATTGTGGAGTATATCACTTTAATAGAGAAGTTTTTAGATATATAAGAGATACAGAATATGATGGGAGATTCAGTGAAAAGATTATAACTAATACAATAAATATGATGATAGATGATGGTATTGACTTTAGAGGTTTTTATGTTAAGGAATTAAATGAAATATCCAGACCAGAGGATATAGAGAATATAGAGAATAGATTATGAAAATACTATTGTCTACCTTACCAAATGAAGGACAATATATAAGTTGGTTAACTAACCCAACATTTAGAGTGGAAGTTAATAAATATATGCCTCTAGGTATATTATCATTAGCAACAAACCTCCCACAAGAACACGATATTAAAGTTATAGATCCAGCTAGTGAGGATTGGTCTATAGATAAAACAATTTCGATTATAGAAAATGAAGAGCCTGATATATTAGGAATATCTGCAGTAACAAGACGTGTATATGCATTAAAGGAGATTCTTTCTAGGATAAATGTTCCATATATTACAGTAGGAGGACCACATGCAACTCATTATTCAGAGCAAATATTAGAATATGGTGCTGATGCAGTATTTGTTGGACCATTAGCTGATAATGAATTTAGATACAATTTGAATAAAAAAGCTAGAGGTATAATATATTGTAAGACTGGTATAAATGAAATTAAATTCCCAAATAGAGAATTTTTAGAAGTAAATAAATATTTTCCAAAGGCACATAAACTATTTGTAGCTGATAATCGTCTTCCTATGTTTTCTAGTATAGGATGTCCAAATAAATGTCTTTTTTGTAATGTACAAACTAAGAAAATACAGTTAAAAAATTCAAATATAATACTAGATGAAATGGAATATTTAAAATCATTAAATTGTAATAGTGTTCATATGTTGGATGATAATTTCAATGTAAGTAAAAAACATTTAAATAGCATCATTAAGGAATTTAAAGAAAGAGACTTTAATATAGAATGGAGTGGTAGAGGTCAAGTTAAAATGGATCTATCTATGTTATCTAAATTAAAGGAAGTTGGTTTTAAAAGAATGCATGTTGGTATAGAAGCCCTAGATGATAATATATTAAAATACTTTAATAAAAATCAAACAGTTAATGATATAGAAAATTTTTGTAGAGAGATGACAAATTTAGATTTGGATATTATAGGATACTTTATATTTGGAAGTCCAGTAGAAACAAAAGAATATAGAAAGAATGTTATCAAGAAAATAAGAGATTTAAATATAAATAAAGTTCTTTGTCATGTATTATTTCCTCAACCAAATACTGGATATTATTTTGAATTATTAAATAAGGGTACATTCAAGGAAGATTATTGGAAAAAATATATGGAAGGTCCCACTCCAAATTATGAGTTGCCATACCCGTTTGGGGAAGAATATAAAAATGAGATATGGAATTTTATGGAAGATTTGAAAAAGGAATTTAAATATATATAAGAGGTAATTAATATGAAATGTGTAGTAACTGGTTGTTGTGGTTTTATTGGTAGTAACTTAGTTCAGACCTTATTAGATGAAGGCCATGAAGTTGTAGGTATAGATAAGAACTATAGTCCATTAAGATTGCCTTATAATGAAAAAGCTTACAAGATACATGAAGGAGATTATAATAAGATAACAAAAAAATTTACTTTTATATGGGCTCCCTTACATGAGATACGAGTATTTAGTTATTTAATGGATAATACAGACATTGTATATCATTTAGCTGCCTATGTAACTATAAGAAATGAAGATATCCATGATAATATAAAGAATACTGTAGAAGGAACATTTGAATTACTAGACCTTATTGTAAGTAGAGAAATTCCCAGACTTGTATTTGCATCAACTTCTTCAATATATGGAGAAGATGCAGTTGGTTTTATAGATGAAGATTCTATAACCTTAAAACCAATTTCCCATTATGCATCAGGAAAAATAGCTAATGAAGCTTACATTAATAGTTATGCTTATCATAATAACTTTAGAGCTTGGATCTTTAGATTTGCAAATGTAACGGGTAAGAATCAGAACAGAGGAGCAATCTGGGATTTTATACATCAATTAAAGGAAAATCCAGAAAAACTGACAGTATTAGGAAATGGTAAACAAAGAAAATCATTTTTTGATGTAGATGATTGTGTAAGAGGACTAATAGATATACCTAAGAAAGATAAGAATTTAAATGTAGAAGTATACAATCTAGGTAACGATCAGATAATAACCGTTGGAGAAATAGCTAAATTAGTTTGTGAAGAAGTTGGAGTAGATGCAAAAATAAAGTATTCAGGTGGAGATAGAGGTTGGGTGGGAGATACACCTAATACTGAGATATCCATAACTAAAGCATTAAATACAGGATGGTGTCCTAAATATACTTGTGAAGAATCTGTTAGGAGGACCGCAAAATGGATGCTTACAAATTGGAATGCCCTGAGTGTGGAAGAGAACTCTTAGGTGATTATGTGGAATTTCACCGAATTGGTTGGTATTGTAGTAACTGTAATATAAATATATATAAAGATATATATGGAGATATTAGGGGATAAGAAATGATAATAAGTAGAGCTCCTGTAAGAATCACTTTAGGTGGTGGAGGAACTGATTTACCATCCTTCTATGAAAAAGAGGAAGGATTCTTACTAGCAGGAACAATAAATAAATATGTTTTTATAAGTATAAATAAACAATTTAATAAGACTTATAAAATTAATTATTCTCATCAAGAAGAAGTAGAAAATGTTGAAGATATTAAACATAATCTGTTTAGAGAAGCATTAAAATTATATAATATAGAACCCGGTATAGAAATACATTCTATGGCTGATATTCCAAGTGGTAAAGGATTAGGTTCATCGGGAGCATTCTTGGTAGCATTATTAAACTCATTACATTTCTACAAATATGGTCATGAAGCTCATCCAAGACAATTAGCTGAAGAAGCATCTAAAATTGAAATCGAAGTCCTTAAAGAACATGAGGGTAAACAAGACAAATACATATGTGCTTTTGGTGGAGTTAAGGGATTGACATTCCATAAGAATGGGGATGTATCGGTAGCTCCATTGATTAATGAAGATCGTATATTACATGAACTAGAAGATCATCTTATAATGTTCTCATTAGATAGATCTAGAAAGGGTAAAGCATCCGATACTCTAAAAAATTTAGATGATAAATTAATAGAGAGAGACGTGGATTATATAGAAAATATGAAGAAAATAAAAGAAATTGGTCTAGAGTCTAAAAAAGCATTAGAAGATTATGATTTTGATAGATTTGGTCTATTAATGGACCATCATTGGGCTTGGAAAAAATTGTGGCATCAAGATACAACAAATTCTAAAATAGATGAGATGTATGAATATGCTAAAGAATTAGGAGCATTTGGAGGTAAAACAATAGGAGCTCCAGGTGGAGGCTTTATGATATTCTATCATCCAAGTATAGATAAGGGAAGATGGGAATTCATAAGAAAAATGAAAGAAAAATATAATATTAAACAAACTGAATTTAGATTTGTAGATGAGGGAGTTACTTTAGTTTGGGGAGAAAATGAAATCTGAATTTGAGAAGTTTCACGATGCATTAGACTTAGTGCAATATGAGCAATTTGGAGAGTTAATGAATATTATTGATGCTCTAGATGAGCTCAGAGAAAACAATGGAACTATCTATATATGTGGTAATGGAGGCTCAGCTAGCATAGCTACCCACATAGCTTGTGATTTAGCTAAGATAGCTGGAATAAATGCTATCAGCCTTTGTACAAACATACCCTTAATAACTGCTATAACTAATGATGAGGGGTTTGATTACATATTTGAAGATCAACTAAGGGGTATGGAATATGGAGATTTACTTATGGTTATAAGTGTACATGGAACTATACCTAGAGATGATTATGAAGTATGGTCACAAAATCTAGTTAGAGCTGTGGATTATACAAGAAATTATGGAAATAAAGCTATATCCCTAACAGGATTTGATGGTGGTATGTTAAAGGATATAACAGATTATAATATTAATATCAATATAGAATCTACACCAATAGTGGAATCGATGCATTCAATTATAGGACATATTATAGCATTTAACTTAAAGGAGGTTGATAGAGAATGACTGAATTATATATAGACTCAGCTAATTTAGATGAGATAAAGATAGTAAATGATTTAGAAATCATAACTGGAGTGACAACAAATCAAAAGATATTCTCCAGAGAAAAAGGAATAGACTTTGAGGCTCATTGTAAACAAATATTAGAAATGGTAGATCCCTATCCAGTTAGTTTAGAGGGTCCTAATGATGCTAGTGATTTACTTATAAAAGCAGAAGAATATAATGATTGGGGAGACAATGTTGTAATTAAGGTACCAATGTTACCTAGATTTGATAGTATATGGGTATTAAAGGAATTGGATAATAAAGGAATATATACCAATGCAACTACATGTATGGACCTCAATCAAGTGTTTTTAGCAAGTGAGGCTAGAGCAAATTTTGTCAGTTTATTCTATTGTAGAATGAAGGATGCTTGGGGTGGTGAATATGCTAGAAGTACAATAGAGAAGGCAATGGAATTATTGGATGGTAGTGACACCCAATTAATAATTGGAAGTATAAGACATCCAGATGATGTTCATGAATTATTAGGATTACAACCCGATATAATAACAGTACCATATCAGATTATGAGTAATATGTGTACTAATAAAGTAACTGAGGAAGTATTAAGAGACTTTGATAAAGCCTGGGGAGAATTTAAGAAACATGAAAGGATGTAAGATGTGTGAAATATTAAGAAAAGAAAAGGATGAGTTCTTATATGATGATAGTGAAATAGCCATAGTTAGAACTAAATTAATGAAGGGTCACCATAAAAGAGTTATGGTTATATCTAAAGAGCACATAAAGGAATTAAATCCCCATACAGAAAGGGACTATCTACATATATTCATAAAATTCTGTCAAGAATATTTTAATGAAGAGCCAACTTTTTGTTTAAATGATCCGACATATGCAACCTATCCAGAACATTGGCATAGAGTAGCATGTGACTGGATAACTGATGATCCAAGAGAAATGAGACAATTACATTATACACCACATAAATCAATAAGGACAAAAGTAACATGGAGCCCATAAAATTAGATAGAAGTAGAAAATATTGGGTATTTGATATAGATGGTACCCTATGTAGTACAAATGGAAGTAGTTATGAAGAGTGTGAACCAGATATAGCTATGATCACTCTAGTTAATATGTTATATGATAAAGGAGATTACATTACTCTTTATACAGCTAGAGGTTCAACTAGTGGTATAGATTGGTACGATTTTACTGAAAATCAATTAAAGGGTTGGGGAGTCAAATATCATAGATTAATGTTAGGAAAGCCATTCGGAGATGTATTTGTTGATGATATGGCTATAAGACCAGATGAATTTCTAGATACAATATGAATAAGAGAGAAACTAAAATTATAGAAGAATCCTTAGATAAACTTAAGGATCTTAATGTTCTAGTCGTAGGGGAATTAATAGTAGATAAATACTGCTATGGTAAATATCTAGGAAAAATGAGAAGAAAATCCATAATGGAATTTATGGAATATGAAGATAAATATTTCTTGGGTGGAGCTGGAATAGTTGCTAATCATATAGTAGATTTTGTTAATAGTGTTAGTCTTCTTAGTTTAATAGGAGATAATAATAACTATATGGAAATTATAGAAGAATATTTAGATGAGAGAATAAATCCCTTATTATTACATAAAGATGATTCAGATACTCCTATCAAAAAACGATTTATAGATAAAGAAGAATTTATAACTTTATTTAAGAGTTCTAATATTAATGATAAACCCATAAATAAAAAATTATCAAAAAATATATCGGATTTTATAAATGGTGTTGCAGATAAGTATGATCTAATAATAGTTATGGATTATGGACTAGGAATGATGAGTCCAGAAATAATTAATAGTCTAGAAGAGAAATCTAAATTCTTAGCTGTTAATACTCAAATTAATGTTGAGAATAGAGGATACAATACAATAGATAAATATAATAAAATGGATTATGCCTGTATTAATGAGGATGAATTAAGATTAGTTTGTAAGGAGAAATATGGAGATGTTAAGGTATTAGTTAATAAGCTAATAACCTTAATAGATACTAATTATATTTCTGTAACTAGAGGACCATACGGTTCTGTGGTCTCTTCTAATGGAGATTATGAAGAGATAGAGGCATATGCTAATGATAGAAGATATGTAGTGGATACCATGGGATCAGGAGATTGTTATTTTGCAATATCAGCTTTATTTGCATGCATAGGATGTTATAGTAGGATAGTGGGATTAACAGGAAATATTGCTGGAGCGATACATTCCAATGTAGAGGGAAATACTCCATCAGTTAATCTAAAAACATTTAAAGAAAAAATAGGAGAAATTACAGATGATCGATTCATATTCTTTAGATAATCATAAGTTAATGTATCATCCAGAACGAGTACATAAATGGATGAATGGAGACACAATCTATCCCATATTTGCAGAGATCTCTCTTACAAGTAGATGTAATAATAGATGTCTTTTCTGTGCATATAACTTTTTCTTAAAATACAAATCCATAGATATAAATACGGAAACAGTAAAGAAGACCCTAGATAGTATGGCAAATTGTGGAGTTAAATCAGTTATGTTTGGTGGAGAAGGAGAACCTCTCTTACATAAAGATGTAGCTGATTTAATTATATATGCAAAAAATCTAGGATTAGATGTAAGTTTAACTACAAATGGAGTATTATTAGATAGTATAACGGCTAAGAGGATATTACCTTACTTATCTTGGGTTAAGTTTAGTATAGATGCAGGAAGATCAGATGAATATGCTTATCTACATGGAACCATTAAAGAGAACTATAAGAAAGTTTTAGATAATGTATCCAGGTCAAGCTTCTTAAATAGATTAAAGGAATATGATTGTACTATAGGAACTCAAGCTCTGTTATTTAAGGAGAATATAGATAATCTAGAAGAGCTTATTAAGTTTTTGGTATATGCTAAGCCAAATTATTTAGTAATAAAACCTTATTCAGAAAATGAGAATCAAAGTATAAAGACTTTACATCAACCCACTAAAAGACAACTAAAGGACTTTAAGAAGATGTTAAAAAAATATGAAGATAAATTAAATATTATATTCAGAGAAAAAGCCTTTGGGAATATAGTAGATGACAAACCATATAATATCTGTTATGCCAATGAATTTATGGCATATATAAATACCCTGGGAGATGTTTATAGTTGTACTAACTTTCTAGGATTTGAAGAATATAGCTATGGAAATATATATAAAGATAGCTTTGAAAATATATGGAAGAACAAAAAGGAAATTAATATTGATATAAGTAAATGTAGAAAAGCATGTAGATTAGATCCAATAAATAGATATTTATGGCGACTAAAAAACCCACAAAACCACGACAATTTTATTTAAGAAAAAAAATATTAGAATTGGCTATGGAGACTAAGAATGGTCACATAGGAGGATCTCTATCCTGTATAGATGCAATAGATACAATATACAGCATAAAGAAGGATGAAGATAAATTTCTTTTAAGTAAGGGACATGCAACGTTAGCATTCTATACTATATTAAGAGAGCAAGGATTTAAACCCGATATTACAAAATTACATCCCGATATAGATATTAAGAATGGAATAGAAATAAGTTCAGGCTCATTAGGTCATGGACTTCCAATAGCAGTAGGTATGGCTCTATCAAAAAAGATTAAGAATGAGAATGGAATAATTTATGTATTATTAGGAGATGGAGAATGTCAAGAAGGTACAACTTGGGAATCTCTATTATTTGCTGCTCAGCATAATTTATATAATCTCTGTATAATAATAGACTATAATAAGTTACAGGCCATAGATTATGTTGAAGATGTTCTAGATATTGATAGTTTAATTAATAAAATTACTGCATTTAATTGTACTGCAATGCCAGTATTAGATGGTCATAATACTGATAGTATAAAGAATGCCCTACAAAATACATCTAACTTCACCGTTAGAGAACCAAAAGTAATTATTCTACATACAATAAAGGGAAGTGGAGTTAATTATATGGAAAATGGTCTAGAATGGCATAATAAGTTGCCAGATAAAAAACAATTAAAAAAAGCTATGGAGGAGTTATCATGAGAAGGAGATTTGGAGAATGGATAGCCAAACAATCTTTAGATGATGATAGTATTTATCTTCTAGTTGGAGATATAGGATATGGAATATTTGATAAATTTAGAGAACAATCACCCGATAGATTCATAAATGTTGGTTGTTGTGAACAGACCATGATAGGAATTGCAGCTGGTATGGCTTTAAGTGAATTGAAGCCTTATGTCTATACAATAACTCCATTCTTAATAGAAAGAACCTTTGAGCAGATTAAAATAGATATAGACCTTAATAATGTAGATGTTAAACTTATAGGTTATGATGATTATGCCTCTCAAGGTCCTACCCATGAATTAGTTAAGAATGGAAACTATATGAAGATGTTTGAGAATATAGAAAGCTTTTGGCCAGTAGACTCTGATGAAGTTGAAGATTTTTTAAGATATTCTTATAAAAATAAAAAACCCACTTTTATGAGATTAAGAAAGGATAGGGGATGTTAAACAATTATTCATAAATATAAAAATCGTAATTTAATAGTTCCTGATTTTATTATAGCAGGAAACGAAAGATCTGGTACTAGTTATTTAAATATATGGTTAAATACACATGAGAATATATATTTGCCAAAAAGACATATATATTTTTATACAAAATATTGGAACAACGGAATAGATTGGTATGCAAATCAATTTAAAAATAAAAAAGTAAATATGAGAGCAAAATCAATTATAGGAGATCATACTCCAAATGAACTCTCATTTTATAAAAAACACGATACTCTCAAAAGAATGAAGGATACATTTCCAGATCTAAAAATTATAGTTTCCCTTAGAAATCCAGTTGATAGAGCAGTATCGGCAGCAGTTCATCATAAGTTAGTAGATGGGACTGGTGGAAATAAACCTAATATTAATGAATACTTTGTTAAGGATGGAAAATATCTAGAACCTTCAGATGGCATATCCATTATTACAGAACGATGTATATACTGGAAATCAATTAAGGAACTGTATAATACATTTGATGAAGAACAATTTAAGATAGTTATATTAGAAGACATTGCCAAAGATCCAAAAAAGGTATTGGATGATATATGTGAATTTCTTGGTGCAAGTAAAACAATTAAACCTGACAAAAGAAAATTCAATCAAAGAAAAAAGAATATTGATATTAAACCAGAAACTAGAAAAATTATGCTAGAATACTTTAAACCTCATAATGATAAATTGTTTAAGATAATAAATAGAAATATAGAGGAATGGGATTATTAGATAATGAAACAGATAAAGTTACATTTGGGATGCGGTAAGAAATACATACCAGGATTTATACATATAGATATAGAAAAATATGATCACATAGACTATAATACAGATGCATCAGATCTACACATGTTTAAAGACAATTCAGTTGATTTAATATATTCAGCACACCTTCTTGAACATTATAAGAGAAGAGATATAGATACTGTATTAAAGGAATGGTATAGAGTCCTAAAACCAGACGGTACCCTTAGATTAGCAGTACCTGATTTTGAAGCATTAATAAAGATATATAATAAATATAAAGATTTAGAGATGATAATGGGACCTCTTTATGGTAATAATGGAAAGTTAGATTCTCACTATATAACATTTGACTTTAGATATTTATGTAAGAGATTAAGATTAATAGGCTTTAAGAATATACAAAGATATAACTGGAGAGAAACAATACATAAAAATTATGACGATTATTCTCAGAGTTATATACCCCACTTAGATAAAGAGAATGGAATACTAATAAGTTTAAATGTTGAGGCAACTAAATGAGATCCGAATGGTCACCTGGAAAGAAGTGGAATCCATTCAATAGCTATAAATTATTAGCACAAGTATATAAATGGAGAGATATAGAAAGAGGAAAGAGAATACCATCTCCAACATTAGTTACAATTGATCCAACTAATAACTGTAACTTTAATTGCATATGGTGTAATAGTGACTATATATTAAAGAGAAGAGATCAATATATATCTAAGAAATCTCTATTGAATATTGCAGACTTCTTACCAAAATGGAGAAACGGTGTAGAGGCCGTTTGTATAGCAGGAGGAGGGGAATCCCTATTAAATCCAGCAACTTCAGATCTTATAGATAGATTAGTTGATAATGGAATAGAGGTAGGTGTAGTTACAAATGGAACTAATCTTAATAAGTATAAAGAATCATTATCAAAATGTACTTGGGTTGGAGTATCAGTAGATGCAGGAACACCAGAAACATTTCAGAAAATAAAGAAAGTAGATTACTTTGATAAAGTGATATCAAATATAAAAGAACTTATAGATTATTCTAATAAAAAAGATACAAGATTAGGAACGGACAGATCTGGATATGGAGTTAGTTATAAATATCTTTTACATCCATATAATTGTCAAGAAATATTAAAATCAGTTAAAATTGCTAGAGATATAGGATGTAAGAATTTTCACTTAAGACCTATGGGTATACCATGGGATAAATTAAATGAAGGTTCAGAAGTATTCGATTTACCTTCTATAAGTACATTTCAAGATCAATTGGAGCAATCAAGAAAATATGAAACTGAAAAATTTGGGGTATATGGAGTTACTCATAAATTTGATTCTAAATTAAATATAGCTAATAAATTCAAAGAATGTTATGCAATCTTCATGACATGTGCCTTTATGCCAGGAACAGATGGCAACAAGAATAACTTTACTGTTGGTTTATGTTGTGATAGAAGAGGAGACGAAAGATTAGAATTAGCTAGGAATATTTCCTCTATGAGCCAATTAGATGACCTCTGGGGCTCAGAAAAACATTGGGACATATTTGATAACATTAACATGAAAGATTGTCCTAGATGTACGTATCAGCCTCATAATCAAATATATGAACATGTTATAAAGAATGATAGTATGACTTACAGATTTATATGATTAAATTACACTTAGGTTGTGGACCAGTATATCTAGATGGATATATTAATATAGATATTAAGATAGATGATTACACGTGGTTAAAGGAAGAGAGACCAGATATACTAGATTATAATAGAACTACTCTAGATAAATATTATAAGTATGATTATTATAAGAGAAAACACAATCTAGCAGTTGTAGATGAATTTATGGATATTACTGAGATACCTTATAATTATAATAATGTAGATGAGATATTAATAATAAATACCTTTGAACATTTCAATAGATACGAATCAGTAAAACTTTTAGAAGAGTGGTATAGATTACTAAAGAAAGGTGGAAAGTTAATCATAGGAGGTATTCCAGATTTAGAGGGGACTATAGATCTTTTAAAAAGAGAAGAAAATGAAGAATGGGTTATTAGTCTTATATATGGTAGTCAAAAGAATAACTTTGCATATCATAAGTGGGGGTATACATTTGAGTATTTAAAGGATATATGTTTAGAAATAGGGTTTAGGAATATAAAACAAATATCCATTATAGAACACGCTTATCCAACATTTAACATAGAGATGACCAAATGAAGGGAATAATATTAAAACAAAAATATAATGCATATACAGCAGGTAAGATATTTATAGATAATCTAATAAAGCACACTGATTCCAATGTGGTTGAATTTGATAATAAAAACTACTGTAGTAACAACTGGAAAGATATATATAATCAAATATCTAAATATAAGGATGCAAAATATATATTCTCAGGTATAGACTATTTTCTATATGAGAATGTAGAACCCCTACATAAATTTAATATTCCTCTTATAATGTCAGCTGGTAATTCATGGGAGAGATTAAAGGATAATAGATGGAGAAAATACGTTAAAAAACATCGGCCTTCTATAATAAGCTTAGATGATTGGTGCTCTAAGTGTGTTTATGAGGATATTCTAGATGTAGATGATTTACAATATATATGGAAACCATTTGATACCGATATATCTACAATAAAAGATTATCAGGAAAAAAAGATTTGGGATGTTTCATTATCAGGAAAACCATCTTATAAAGATAGACGATACTACGAAACTTTTATACCCACTTTATCAGAAAAATTAAAATTTAAATTTAAAAGATTAGGAAGAAATTTTTCATTTGAAGATTATGCTAGGAACCTAAATAAAAGTTGGATGTCAATGAGTAGTGTTCAAAGTAACCCATATTATAAAAACGTATATATAGGAGCTAATGTTCCTAAGAATATAGAAATAGCTGGATCTAAGGCTTGTTTATTTACTAAGAAGTGGGGAGATTCAGATATAATGGGATTTAAGGATGGAGAAAATTGTGTTTTATTTGAAAATAATAATGAAATAGAAGATAAATTGAAATATTATTTAGATAATAAAGATGTTTTAGAAAAAATAATAGATAAGGGGTATCAACTAGTTCACAATAAACATACTCCAGAAATACATATAAAACAATATATAAAAGATTTAAAGGAGATATTAAAGAGGATATGAGTAAGATATTATTTACAATAAGAGGTAAACCAAGAACACTTGGAATGGGTGATATTGCAATGTTAGCATGTCCAGTATATTTTAGAGGAAGATCATTAGGATATGATGAAGTATATTTGGAATGGCCAAATATAGTTACGGGTCCTAAATATAAAAAAGTTAGATGTCCAAAGAAAACTATAATTCCAGTTAACTTTATAAAGAGAAGTGATATTAGGAAAAAGGATTTCGATGAGATATTAGACCTAAGAGATAAACATGTCTTATTTAATTTTTACCCAGGTATTGATTTAGATACTGAAGGAAAAAAAACTAAAAGTCTATATGGAATATATAATTTTAATAATCTTTATTTATATTCAACTGGAATAAAACCAGTATTCAAGGTAGATAAGGATAAACTTGAAAAACCATACATAATAATACATCATAGAAATTATAAGACAGCCCAATTTAGAAATTCTAAAGAAGAAACAACAAAAATTGTTTTAGATCTATTAAGAGATACACTAGGAGATAAATATGAGATATGGAAAATGGGAGAACCCACTTCATTTGATGAAGAATTTGATAGAGTAACAACCATTAATTATAATGATGTAAACGAATATTTCAAAACTATTAACAATTCTAGTATGGTATTAGGAAATGGTCAATCAGGAATTACTGCTACCGGTAATTATTTTGATATACCGGTTGTAAGATTGGATGTTAATTTTGAATCCAAGATATCAAGAAATTTATTATCAGTTTATCATTGGTCAGCATTATGTGGAGTAGGTTATACTTGTTATGATTGGGCTGGACCTGAAAAAAATAGAGTATACTATGTAAATAAATTTGGTGAATTAGAATTAGAAAATTTGGAGAAGTTTGTGATAAAATGGCTGCTATAGATAAATATAAGATGACTGGAACTAAGTTACTTTGGCATATGGATAGAGTAAATGCTTGGAAAAATGGAGAAAGAGTAGCTCCAATCCATATATCATTAGGTATAGCTAATTATTGTAATTCTAAATGTAAATTTTGTTATGGAACATTCTTTGGTAAAGACAATAAAAATAAAAAATATATGAGTCTAGATACAATTAAAAATCTATTAGATGATTGCCAAGAGATAGGAGTAAAGTCCATAGTTATTATGGGAGAAGGAGAAAATACAATAAGTCCTCATTTCTATGATATGCTAGAATATTCAAAAAATAATTCAGTAGATTTATCTCTAGCAACTAACTTAATAGATATAAAAGAAGATAAGATAGAACTGATGCTCCAAACACTACAATGGATAAGAATAAGTATATGTGGTAGTAATAGAGATATATACAAAACAATTCATCAAGTAGATAAATATGATCAAGTAATAGATAACATAAAAAAACTAGTTAAAATTAAAAAGGAAAATGGATATAATACCACTATAGGACTTCAAGTGGTAGTTATAGAGGACAATTTTGATGACCTAGTTAATATTGCTAAATTAGGAAAAGAATTAGGTGTAGATTATTGTGTAATGAAACCTTGTTCAGATACTAACGATGGAAAGTTAAATATAAATGTTAGTAGATATAAAGACGTTCATGAAATCTTAAAAGATGCTGAATCAGAGAATAATGATAATTATGATGTAATAGTTAAATGGAATAAATTTAATTATAGGGAGACTACTTTTAAAAACTGTTATGGGACTGTATTCAGTATAGGAATAGATGCTTTAGGAAATGTAGGTCCATGTGGACATCTTCTAGGATATAAAAAAGAATATTTTAATATGGGAAATATGAATAATAATAGATTCAAGGATATAGTGAAGTCCAATAAATATTGGACAGTCCAGAATAGAGTACATAAATTAAATGTAAGGAAAGAATGTGAAACTTACTGTCTTCATTGTTATATGAATCAATTTTTAGAGGAATACTTACATCCCCCGGAGCATATTAATTATGTCTAAAGTAGTAATATTGGGAGCTTATGGTATGGTAGGAGCTGCCTTTAAAAAAGAAAACCCAGATGCTATAGCATTGGATAAACACGACTGTGATATAACAATACCAGAATCCATTTCTAGAATGATAGAAATATATGAACCTGATATAATAATAAATTCAGCAGTAATATATAATTATGATGCTTGCAAAAAAAATCCAGAATTAGCCTATAGACCAAATTCAATAGGTCCATTAAATTTAGCCATACAATGTAGAGATAATGACATAACATTGGTTCAATTAAGTACAGTCAATGTCTTTAAAGGAGATACTTCAACTCCATATACAGAGGATTCTATTCCAAATCCTATGAGTATATATGGAAAATCTAAATATATAGCAGAACTATATGTAGGGAGTATATGTGATAAATTTTATATAATAAGAATGCCAACAATGTTTGGACATGTAGAAAATCATAAAAATATAGGATTCACTGAAAAAATGCTAATACGCATGAGAGATAATAAGGAATTAAGAGTAGCGGATGATAAAGTAGAATCTATTTCTCATACTAGAGATATAGCTAAGGAAGTATATAGAATCATTGAAGATAAATTACCATATGGAATATATCATATATCTAATGAAGGTTGTATGAGTTATTATGAATTTATAGTTGAAATTGTAAAGCAGTTAGGAAAGTCTATAAATGTTGAGGGAGTTAGTAGAAAGGTTTTTCCAGATTGGGAAACAAAACCAGGGTATGCATCATTGAGCTCTATTAAAATAAAACCTCTTAGAAATTGGAAGAAAGCATTAAAGGATTATTTGAATGAGCAAAATATTATTTAGAGGATTTGATCTCTTACCCAAGAGAGTGGTAGGCTATGGAGATATTTTTATATACTCATTAGCTTGCTATCTAAAAGGTAAAAAAAGAAATTACGATAATATAGATATAATATTTCCAAGATTTGGCTATGATAATAGATGGATTATACCTAAAAGAGACCAAGTATGGCAAAAGACGGAATTTCTTCCATGGACTTGGATTAGTAGAGAATCAAAAATAAATGAAAATGATTACGATTGTATAGTCTATACAAATAAAAAGAATTCATTTTATAAAGGATATCCAGGATTAAATAGCAGTGGAAGATTTTTTTATGCTTATCTAGACATATATTATAAACTAACTGGAAAGGAGCCAGTATTAGATATACCTAGAGAAAAACAAAATAAACCTTATATCTTATTACAATACAGAGAAGTAAATGGAAGAAAAAGTGAAATTAGAAATACAAATATAGAAAGACTCCTAAAATTATATGATGTTATTAAGGAAAAATATGGGAATAGATTTTTATATTATAAAATAGGAGAACCATCTCCAATAGATGATAAATTTGATAAGAGTATACCATTAATGTATGGGAATATAGATGGATTTTCTAAGTTAGTTAGAAATAGCTCATTAATGATAAGTGGGCACTCTGGTCCTCAGAATTTTTCTTTATGTTTTCCAGATATACCCACAATTAGATTAGATATAAGAAATGAATGGAATCCAAGAGATCCATTCCATTGGAAAAATCAAGTTGGAAGTTTATCGAGTATTATACCATTTCATCCATTATGGTGCAATGATAGAATATTTGATATAGACTTTAATGATGATATAAAAAAGGAAAGAATATTTAGTTTTTTAGATGAACAAAAATTATATGGAGGACAATATGATAAGAACAAAGTGTGAAGTTTGTGGAAATAAAGTAGGTAAGTTAACAATACCTTTAGATGATTATCCCTTAACGGAGACATATCTAAAGAGAAAATCTAATACCAAGTTTGATCAGAGATTTGTTTTTTGTGAGAATTGTGGTCATGGACAACTAGAAAATATACTGCCTCAGGAAGATTTGTATAGTCATAAATATAAATTTAGAACTTCAAAGAGTTCTGGAGCTGATAAGGGAAGTGGTTTTGTATATGATTACATAATAAAGAATAAATTATATGAAAAATATAAGACTGTTATAGATATTGGATGTAATGATGGGTATCTATTATATAGATTAGAACCTTACTTTGATAATTTAATAGGAGTAGATCCAGTATTGGATGAAAATTGGAAGGATAATAAAATAACCCTTTATGCAGATTTTATAGAACATGTTGATTTAAAATTAGAGGACTGTTTAGTTATAACCAGTCAAGTTCTAGAACATTTAGAATATCCCAAGATGTTTATTAAGAAGTTATTAGAAAAATCTAATAATAATACTAGATTTATATTTGCATTCCCTTGTCTGGATATGTTAGTTAAAGATTATAGATTTGATCAGATATTTCATCATCATCAAAATTATTTCTCTAAGGCATCCATTGGAGAACTATTAAATATATTAGGAGCAAAAATAACTAATACTAAGATTAATCCCCATTATTGGGGTACCCTATTGGTAGATTTTCATAAGCATAATAAACCCAATAATAAATTTGAGAAAATAGGTAGAGAGACAGTTATTGATAGCTATAATGAATTCATACATTTATGCAACAACGCAAGAGATTATCTTGATAATCATAAGGATATTAAGATATACGGTTATGGAGCTAATCTACAGTTACCTGTACTTGGTTATTTTATAGATAATCTAGATGAGAGATTAGAATATGTATTAGATGATGATATAGAAAAAGATGGTTTGTATGTACCGACTATGAAAATAAAGATAAAATACACTCCATCAGTTAATTTAAAGGGTAAACAAATAATAATAACGGCAAGTAATTTCTCTAAGGCCATCCTAAAAAATATATTAGAAAAGGATATAGAGAATGTTTATTGTATATTTAATAAGATATGAATTCAGATATATTCTACATAATAGCTCCCGGACCTACATTAAATGATTTAACAGAAGAGGAATGGAAATTTTTAGAACATCAAAATACTATATCTATATCCTGTACACCCTTTACTGGTAAATACTTTAAATATTACATGACATATGAATCAACTAAAAGTACAAATAGATTTTTAGAAATGATGGCAGAAGATAGATACTTTAATACTACTCTATTACTAGGTATAGATAAAAATATAAGATATGCATTGGAATTAGGATTTAAAAACATATATGGTATATCAAAGGGAAGAGGTAGAAGCTTTAATGGTAAACTTTGGTTTGATGGGGAAGATAAACCTCCAGAGAAATTAAAAAATTGCATTGCACAAAAATTAAGTGAACCTCTATTTAGATATAGGGGATCACTAGCAGCAACCATTAATGTAGCATTAATCTTGGGTGCTAAAGAGATTAGATTGATTGGAGTTGAGCTAAATAATATGAAACATTTCTATGAAGGAACAGAAGAAAGATGGACAAAAGACCCAAAGAGAATAGAAGAGATTAGAGATTATCATAAAGATTATTTGGAGACAATTGAAGTTAAGAAGAGACGACAGGTTGAAAGAATGAAAGATTTTGATCCAAATATCATGCATACAACTGCCATGAAATATCCTAGTAAACTATGGGGTAATAAAAATCTTATTGGTATGCCAAAAGTTGTAGAATGGATGGATAAAGAATTAAGAGAAATGGGACATAGAGGTATATATATAACAAATAAAAAAAGTATCTTATATAAAGATAATTTAATAGAATATAAAAAGGTGATGGAATGAGTAAAGAAATATATTTTACTGGAGAAATAGGCATTAATCATAATGGAGACATAAAACTAGCAAAAGAACTTATTAAAATGGCTAAGGATTGTGGTTGTGATGCTGTAAAATTCCAGAAGAGAACTATAGATAAAGTATATAATAAAGAATTTTTAGATAGCTATAGAGAATCTCCTTGGGGAAAAACCCAAAGAGCTCAGAAAATAGCCCTAGAATTTGGTAAAAGAGAATTTGATGAAATTGATAATTATTGTAGAGAATTGGATATAGATTGGTATGCTTCAGCTTGGGATGAGGATAGTCAAGTGTTCTTAGAACAATATGACTTGAAATACAATAAAATAGCATCTCCAATGTTAACTCACAAGGCACTATTAGAACATGTAGCAAATGAAGAAAAACCCACCTTTATATCCACAGGAATGTCTACATACAATGAAATAGATGATGCCATCAATATATTTAGGTCCTATAAATGTCCATACGTATTAATGCATTGTGTTAGTATATATCCATGTCCTCCAGAACACCTTAATCTAAATATGATAAAAACTTTAAAGAATAGATATGATTGTGATATAGGATACTCTGGACACTCTCAAGGTATATTGGATACAACTATAGCAGTAGCATTTGGAGCTAGATATCTAGAGAAGCATATAACATTAAATAGAGCAATGTATGGTTCTGATCAGTCAGCATCTCTAGAAAGAAAAGGTCTTCAATATTCTATCAGAAATGCTAGGGTAATTAATAAAATGTTAGGAGATGGAAAAAAGAAAGTTCTATCAAATGAAGAAAAAAATAAAATTAAATTGAGATATTGGGAATGAGAATTATTTGTATTATACCCGCTAGAGGAGGTTCTACTAGAATTAAGGATAAGAATATAGTGGACCTTGGAGGACACCCGTTAATAGCCTGGACTATAAGAGATGCACTAGAATCTACCTTAATAGATAGAGTTATTGTATCCACTGATAGTAAAAAAATAAAAGATATTTCTTTAAAATATGGAGCAGAAGTTATAGATAGGCCAATCCATCTTTCTGAAGATAATTCAAAAATGGAAGATGCAATAATTTATACAATAGATAAGATAAATGAAAGTCCGGATATAATAGTTATATTACAATGTACAACTCCCTTTAGAAATAAAGGAGACATAGATAAGGGTATAATCAAATTAGGTCAGGATAATGCTGACTCATTATTTTTTGCCACAGAATTTGATAAATTTATATGGACTAAAGAACATTATAGTATTAATTATGATTTTAAAAGTAGACCTAGAACTCAAGATAAAAAATGGGAGATAGTGGAATTGGGTAATTATATAATAAAACCAGAAGTACTATATAAACTTAATAATAGACTAGGTGGTAAGATAACTCATTTATTAGTAGATAAAATATCAGAAATAGATATAGACAATCAATATGATTTAGCTTTAGCTAGATTATTGGTAGAGAAGTGTGGAGTGATAAAATGAAATTACATTTAGGATGCGGATTAGACGCTAAAGAAGGATATATTAATATAGATAAAATAGGCTCTTATGGAGTTGATTTAGTTTTAGATGTTGGTAAAGAAGAATTCCCTTATGATGATAGTTCAATAGATGAAGTTGTGGCAACACACTTTATAGAACATCTAGATGGAGAGGAAGTAGTTCATCTAATGGATGAATTATATAGAATTTGTAAGAATGATGCAATAATATTATTTACTGCACCTTACTTCACGTCACCTACTAGTTGCAGACCCTTTCATAAACAGATGATAAGTGAAACTTACTTTGCAGATTTTGAAGTTCTAGATCCAAATAAGTGTAAGAGTTTGGACCACAGATTTTATTTCCATATAAATGCATTCAAGGAATTAGATGATGAAGAGAATCTAATAGTTATATTTAAATTAAGAGTAGTTAAATGATAGTAGAAGAAGAATTAGAAGAAGAAATTGTATACCCACCAAAAAAAGATAGAGAGATTGCTATAAAGTTTGCATTTAGAAAAGCCTCAGAGATAAAACTAAAAGGAGATTATCTAGAATTTGGTTTATTTAAGGGATCTTCTTTTATTAGAGCTTATGAATATGCTAAAGAACACAAATTTGATTATATGAACTTTTATGGTTTTGATTCTTTTGAGGGGTTACCAAAAGAGGCTAGTTTAGAAAAGTTTAGACCTCATCAATATAAATGCAGTAGATTTGACTTTGATAATAATATTAAAAAAAGTGGAATGGATTTAAAAAGGGTAACTATAGTTGAGGGATGGTATGAAGATGTTTTGAAAAAAGAATTAAAGGATAAACTTCCAATAAAAGTAGCATCAATAATTCATTTTGATTGTGATTTATATTCATCAACAATTCCAGTTCTAAAATTTATAAAGAGTTACTTAAGAGAAGGTTCAATATTAGTATTTGATGATTACTACTGTCCAAATCACGGAGAAGAAAAAGCTCTAAAAGAATTATTTGGAAAAGATCCTAATATTAAATTATTAAAATATAAAAAGCCAAGTAGGACTTATGAGAGTATATTTAAGGTGATAAAAATATGAAGATATCTGTTATATTGGCAACTAATAAATTAAATAAGACCCTTATACCTACATTAAAGAAATTTGAAGAGGGTCTAAAGATAGAAAAAGATAAAGTTATAAATGACGAGTTTTTAGAATTAGCTAGATGGAGAGTTGGAGGAAGTGGACACTTTCTACAACCTACTCTAGAATGTTTAGCTCATCAAAAATTTAAGGATTTTGAATTGGTTATATCCCATAGATATCCAGATGATGTAAAGGAAATAGTTAAGGAATATAAGAAAGATTGTGACTTTCCAATCAAATTAGTTAAGGAAAAACACTCTATATGGCACGATTTAGGACCACAATACCATACTGTAGCTAACAACAAGAATACTGGTTTTATCCATTCAGAAGGAGAACTAATACTGCATATAGATGATTTATCCTTTTTTAATGATAATCTATTACAAGAAGCATGGGATAAATGGGAACAAGATCAATATATAACAGGAAGAGCTATTAGATGTATCAGTTACGATCCAAGTATAAAGGATTATGTAAAACAGCTAGGACCTAATAAGATAGAGGTAGCTGAGAGTGGTTGGAAGGGACAAATAAAACCTCTGACTCAAATAGAAGAGAATCCAAATATCCCAATGAGTATGTTCTGGACATGCTGTGCTACAGTATCAGCTGAAGATTTATATAAAATAAATGGATATGATGAGGTATGGGATGGCTCATTAGCTGGTATTGATATGGATGCTGGTAATAGATTAGAACATGTTAGTAATTATTCCAGAGTTGCATCAGACAATTATCTCTATGAGATAAATGATCCTAACCCAAAAAATATGGTTAGGGATGATGTAATGTTTAGAGTATTATTAAGAGATTTCCATATTAAGGCTAATTCTTGGAAACCAAAATCAGTACAAATGAGAAGATATAAAAATTGGCATTTGCATAATAAGAGAGAATTAGATCCAAATTGGGATAAATTATTAGATGTACCATTATATGATATAAAGAGAATTAAAGATGCAGAAACTGATTAAAGATTGGGGATATGAGGAGTGGATAGTTAATAACGAATTATATTGCTTCAAGAAGATATTTATTAAAAAGGGATATAGTGGATAATAATGAGAAAAGATACCTGGTCAAAAAAAGAGATAGAAATACTTACGTATAATTGGGATATAATAGAACCACATAATTTAAAGATATGGTCAAGTCTACTTCCTAATAGAACCTATGATGCAATAAAGAAAAAAGCTAGATTGTTAAATTTAAAAAGAGACCTCTCTAAGTTCTCCAAGAAAAAAGAATTTAAGTGCATTGAATGTGGAACTATATTTAATGGATATGGTAATAAGATTTTGTGTTCTAGAGAATGCACTGCTAAATATATGTCAAAAAATAGAGTAGGAGAAAAAAATCCATATTTCCATAATGATAAAGAAATAACAACTAAGTGTAAATCATGTGGGAAAGAATTTATATGGACTTATTCTGGTCAACATAAGGATAATGATAGAATATTTTGTTCTAGAGAATGTGCTTCCAAGTACTATTCACAAGAAAATCATCCTAATTGGAAGGGTGGGATTCAACATTATCCATATAGTAATGAATTTAATAATAAATTAAAAAATGAAATAAGAGAAAGAGATAATAATTCTTGTAGATTGTGTGGTGATTATAATCAATTATGTATTCATCATATTGACTACAATAAAGAAAATTCAGATAAAGATAATTTGATAACATTGTGTAGGTCATGTCATAGCAAAACTAATTTTAACAGAAATTTTTGGGAAAATACTTTGACATTTCTTACAACACTCCATCAAGTAGTAGTAAAAACATGGGGATTTGAATTCATACCAATTAATGATGATGACTACTGTCTAAAGGCATTAGTATTTTGGAAAGGAAAATCATTTTCTAATCACTATCATAAGATTAAAAAAGAAAGTTGGTACGTGCTAGAGGGAAAGATGGTTGCAAAATTAACGTATCCAAATGGGGATATTGAAGAATTTATATTTAAAAAAGGAGATGTATTAGATATTGGACAAGGATTATGTCATATACTAACTGCAATAGATAATACAATATTAATAGAGATTTCAACACATCATGAAGATAGTGATAGTTATAGAGTAGTTACAGGTGGAAAAGTTGAAAGATTCTATGGAAACAAAAGAATAAAAATGGGTAAATATATATGGAAGAAAAACGTAATTATATAGTAAAAAATCCAATAACAAATAAGAAAAGTGCAGATAAGATATTATCAGAAGTAGATGGTATATTTAAGGATATTGATTTAGAATATTTTTTATTATTTGGAACAGTTCTTGGTTTTTATAGAGATAATGGATATATAATTGGAGATGATGATATAGATATAGGAATTAAAATATATAATTCAGAATATATAAAAAAAATAATATTCTCATTTATGCAACATGGTTTTCAATTAATACAAGCAAGAGGTTTTGATCCACTAAATTTATTTAAATATGGAATGGATAATACAAGATGGTTAACAATGCAAATGCATTTATTGATATCAGCTAGAGGAATGGTTTTTTTATCATTCTTTAAGAAGGGTACAAAGATAGATCTATTTTTTTGTTATAAGGATGATAAAGTTAATAGATATATAGTAGGAGATAAAAGATCTACTCCAATAAAATATCTAGAAAATTTTGAAGATTTAGAATATAATGGTATAAAATTTAAAGTACCAAGTCCAGTAGAAGACTATCTAAGATCCATGTATGGAGAAGATTGGAATATTCCTCTAAGGAAAAATAAATGAATATAGGATATTGTTTACAAGGACAGCCTCTATCTCAAACTGCTATCCAATTAGAGATGAAGGAATTATCTAGTAGAGGACATCAAGTTGATGTTATAGATATAGAAAAGCCTTTAAATGGAAAAATTATAAAGAATTGTGATTTTATTATGTGTCACTTTGCCTATCAAGGTATTTGGGCAAAGCGATGGGGAATACCATATGCAGTATATCCACATGCATATGACATATGGAAGGACAACGGATATGCATTACATAATGCTATATCTAGTAAAAACTGCAAGTGGGTGGCATGTGAATCTAAATTCCATAAACAGAAATTTGAGGAATGGGAAATAGAGAAGCCTCTACATCTTGTATATGGAGCTATAGATGTAGATTTCTTTAAGAGAAAGAGTAAAAAGTTAGGAGATAAGGTAGTTGCAGGTGGAAGATTAAAACCAAAGAAAGGTCTAGAATATGCTGTTATGGGATATCACAATATTCATATCTTCGGTAAAGGACAAGATATGTTAGATAAATTAAAATCCATAAATCCAAACCTCACTTACCATGGAGTAATTAGTAAGGAAGAGTACAGAGATTTATTAGAAGATGCTAGATTATTTGTAAGTCCAAATATTATAGCAAAGGATGGAGATATGGATGGAATACCCGCTACAATAATGGAAGCTTTACTCATGGAATTACAAGTATTAACAACACCAATATCTGGAATACCAGAACTTTCTCCTCATGTTATATTAGAAGAACCAGAAACAATAGCTAGTGGACAGGTAACAATACCAAATAAAAGAAATATTAAGGGTAGAGATTACATAAGAAAAAATAATAGTCCAAAAGTTGTTGTTGATAGAATAATGGATGGTATAGAGAGATACGTATGATAGTTATAACCATAGATGGAGTGAACTATGAAACTGCTACAAATCTATTGTCAGATTTATTTAAAGTTCAATCCATGACAAAAATTAGATGTGATGTAAGACCTTGGTCAGATAGTCCAGATAAAGGACAACCTACTATGTTGGGTTTATGTTGCATGTGGACTGGAGAAAGAATAAGAAATTTTGATAGAAACATGCATGCTAGAGTTAATCCTAAATATAATGAGAATTGGGAATTAAATTTTATAAATAAAAAGGGTGAACCATTAGATTTGATATTTGATCATTTTGATAATACTAAACTATTTATTACCCAACAAGGTGCAAATCCTTATTATAATAATGAGCAGTATTTTAAACATTTTGTTAATATAAGAAATACTACTTTATTACCATCCGAAGAACTTAGTATATTTCCAGAATTCTATAATAAAGATTATGATTTATTGTGGATACATTCTGGTATAGTTAAGATGGGAGTATTTCAACATGGTCCCTATGAGCAGGGTAGGATGCCAGCTTGCATACCCTTTGATGAAATTAGAAAGAATAGAGAACTAAAGAGAAAGGTACATTATTTTGCAGTTAATAGATATAAATTTGTCATCCAGTATTGTTTTGAACCATATACTGATGATATAATAGTTATAAGTTCTGATCACGGTTCAGGATTAAATGATTTCTTCGATCCCAAGGAAGTAGATGAAATATTTGTTATAGTCAATAGAGATGTTGATCTATCAGATATTAAATATCAATGGGATATGAAGAAACTTCTATTAAGATTAAAGGAAATGGAAGATAAAGAGAAATGCAAACAATAATACTAGCAGGTGGCTGGGGAACACGTCTAGGAAAGAATTTTGAAGATATCCCTAAACCAATGGTAAAAATAGGAGATAAACCAATTCTATGGCACATTATGAAAACATATTCTTATTATGGTTATAATGATTTCATAATCTGTCTAGGGGTTAAGGGAGATTTTATAAAGGACTATTTTTTTCATTACAATCTATATAATTCAGATGATGTTACAATCTATACACACTATGATCACTCAATTCCAGAACAAATAGAAAATTGGAAGGTTAAATTATGCAATACTGGTATTGATACTCCAAAGGGTGGAAGAATAAAAAAAATAGAAAAATATTTAGATGATATAAATATGATAACTTATGGAGATTCTCTTTGTGATGTAGATATAAATAAATTAATTGAATTCCATAAAGCTAATGGTAAAATGGTTACTCTTACAGCTGTTCATCCTCCAGCAAGATTTGGAGAAATAGTTGATAATAAATTCTCAGAAAAACCTCAGACATCTTCAGGATATATAAATGGAGGATATATGGTATTTAACAAAGAACTATTAAACTTTTTAGATGAAAATTCTGAATTTGAAAGTGATATATTAGAGAAGTTATCTAAGAGAGATGAACTAATGATATATCAACATGAAGGGAAGTGGGAATGCATGGATCATGAAAGAGATGTAACCCATTTAAATAAATTATGGAATGAAGATAAAGCATTCTGGAAGTCATGGTGATGGACAATATATTTAAAGATAAACTAGTATTAGTTACAGGACACACTGGATTTAAGGGTTCATGGTTATCCATATGGTTAAATGAACTTGGTGCCAATGTGATAGGATATGGCCTAGAACCATATACTGATAGAGATAATTTCGTTGTAACTGATTTAGATAGTAGAATAACTAGTGTAATAGGAGATATTCGAGATTATGATAAATTAAGGGATACCTTTGAAGCATATAAGCCTGAAATAGTATTCCATTTAGCGGCACAATCATTAGTATTACCTTCCTATGAAAAGCCAAAGGAGACATTTGATGTTAATATAGGAGGGACAGTAAATGTCTTCGAGGCTATTCGTGAGATAGGTGGTGTTAAGGCTATAGTTAATATAACTAGTGATAAGTGCTATGAGAATAAGGAATGGATATGGGGATATAGAGAGAATGACCGTATGGGAGGATTAGACCCATATAGTTGTAGTAAGGGATGCTCTGAATTAATAACTAATTCCTATAGAAATTCTTTTTTTAATGATATACCTCTCTCTTCTGTAAGAGCAGGAAATGTTATAGGGGGAGGAGATTGGAATCAGAATAGGATAATACCTGATTGTATACGTTTTTTAGAGAATAATAAGGATATAGAGGTTAGAAATCCACAAGCCACAAGACCTTGGCAATTTGTTTTAGAACCCTTGTATGGTTATTTACTTCTAGCATCTAAGATGTATAAGAATAAAAATAGATATACAGGTGCATGGAACTTTGGCCCAGATCCAAATAACTCTTTATCAGTAGAAGATCTAGTTAATAAGGTAATACATTATTGGGGCTCAGGAAACTGGAAACAACCCTTCTATGAAGATAAGCTCCATGAAGCCATGAATTTGAATCTTGATATAAATAAGGCAATTAATTATTTAGGATGGAAACCAGTGATGAATATAGAAGATACCATAAGAGAAACAGTGGCATGGTATAAAAATCCAGATGTAGATTATCAATTTGATGTTGATCAGATAAAATATTATGATAGACTTAAAAAATAAAACCATCTTAATTACGGGAGGTACAGGATTTATAGGTTCTCATCTAGTAAATAAGTTAGTTTCAATGGGTTGTGATATTACTCTAATAGAAAGAAATATTAAAAATCTATGGAGGCTAGATGATAAAAATTCAGTTATGATATATAACATTAATCCAATGGACTACGAAGAAGTAAGAAATGTAATCAATAAAATAAGACCAGATATAATATTCCATCTATTAGCTAATGTTAATCTAGATAGAGATATAAACAATATAGAAGATCAATTTTATAATTTCATGATTACTAAAAACATACTCACTGCCTTAGATAATATAGATTATGAATTATTCATAAATACTGGAACTTGTGAGGAATATGGAGATATTCAAGCTCCATTCCATGAGTATGATAGAGAAAGTCCAGTCTCTCCTTATTCACTTTCAAAGGTATCCATTACTTATATGTGTGATATGATGAGAAGAATATATAATAAGCCCATAATTACTGTAAGACCATTCTTAACATATGGACCAAAGCATGTTAATGATATGCTGATACCTAGTTTAATAAGAGCTGGAGTAACTGAAGATTCCAATATAAAATTAACTCCAGGAGAACAGACAAGAGATTTAATCTATGTTGAGGATGTAGTGGATGCTTATATACAGTTAGCTGAGAATGCAGAGAAGATTAAAGATAAGGGAATATTTAACATCGGTAGTGGAAAAGAAATTAGAATAGATGAAATAGTTGAAATAATAGAATCAAAATTAAATACAAAATTTAATGTCAATAAAAAATATTATAGAAAGGGAGAAAATAAACACTTTTACTGTTCTATAGAAAAAATAAAAAAAGAGATTAATTGGAATCCTAAATGGAATCTAAGTAATGGATTAGATGAAACAATAAGATGGTGGAGAGAATATGAAGAGAGATGACCTAATACATTATTCAGGTAAGATCTATGATGACCACGAGATTTCTAATCTTATGGATGCCTGCAAGGAATTCTGGTTAACTGAGGGTAAATATACAAAACAATTTGAGAAAGGACTAGCTGATTATCTAGGAGCCTATAAATGTATTGTAACTAATTCTGGTTCATCAGCCAATCTATTAGCCGTATCAGCTTTAAGCTCCCATAAATTAGGAGATAGAAGATTAATTCCAGGTGATGAAATTATAACGGTAGCAGCAGGATTTCCAACTACGGTGGCTCCAATAGTACAAAATAGTTATATACCAGTCTTTGTTGATGTAGAACTTGATACTTATAATATAGATTGCTCTAAGATAGAGGATGCTATATCTAATAGAACTAAAGCAATCATTATAGCCCATACAATGGGTAACCCATTTAATCTAGAGAAGGTTAAGGAGATATGCAATAAATATAATCTCTGGTTAATAGAGGATAATTGTGATGCACTAGGCTCTAAGTATAATGATAAATTTACTGGAACATTTGGAGATCTAGGAACATGCTCATTCTTCCCAGCTCATCACATAACAACTGGAGAAGGTGGAGCAGTTATAGTTAACAACAAAGAATTATATAGTATAGTTAAATCCTTTAAGAACTGGGGAAGAGATTGCATATGTGAACCTGGAAAGGATAATACTTGTGGAAAAAGATTCTCCAAGCAAATGGGAACTCTTCCATATGGATATGACCATAAATATATATATTCTCATCTAGGATATAATCTTAAGATGACTGACATGCAAGCTGCAATAGGATGTGCTCAGTTAGAAAAGTTAAAGAAATTTAATGAGATACGTAGAAGAAATTACAAATTATTATATGAAGGACTAAAACCATTAGAGGATAAGCTAATATTACCTAAACCTCAAGATAATTCAGATCCTAGTTGGTTTGCTTTTGTAATAACGGTAAGAGATGGAATTAATAGAAATGAATTAGCTAAGTATCTAGAAGACTCCAATATACAGACTAGATTTTTATTTGCTGGCAATATAACTAGGCATCCAGCATTAGATAATGTGAAATATCGAATATCAGGAGATTTAGTTAATTCTGATAGAGTTATGAATGATACATTCCTTATAGGAGTATACCCAGGAATAACAGAAGATATGGTATGTTATATGATAGAAAAAATTAAGGAATATTTTTATGAATAAACCCACAATAGGAATAATAGGATTTGGAATGGTTGGAAGAGCTATTCAATATGGATTTGCTCAAACAGCTGATTTTAGAATATATGATATAGATCCAACTATATCAGAAAATACATTCAAAGAAACCATAGAAGAGAGTGATTTTATATTTATATGTGTACCTACACCAGCTGATTATAAGACAGGTGAATGTGATACTAGTATATTAGAGGAAACTATAGAGAAGTCAAGAGAATATATGACTCCTAAAAAAATAATAATAATTAAATCCACTATTCCCCCTGGAACAACAAAAAATATAAAAGAACGAATACCTCATTTAAGGATAGTATTTAATCCAGAATTCTTAACTGCTAGAACTTCTAGACTAGATTTCATAAACACATCTAGAATAGTCTTAGGTGGGGAAGCTGAAGATCTTTGTGAGATTGAAGGACTATATAGATTAAAATTTAAAAATACTCCAATATACTGGACAGATTCAACTACTGCTGAAATGGTTAAGTATGCAGCAAATTGTTTCTTTGCTAGTAAGGTTTCACTATTTAACGAATATTTCGGGATATGCCGAAAGTTAGACATAGACTTTGATGAAATGATGAAGATGTTAATGGCTGATGGTAGAATAGGTAATTCTCATATTGATGTACCAGGACATGATGGAGAGTTTGGATTTGGTGGGTTATGTTTAGTTAAAGGAACTAACATACTAACCATTAATGGTTTAAAGAAAATACAGGATATTAAAGTTGGAGATATTCTTTATGATAATATAGATAAAACAGAAGTAACAAATGTATCCTCAAGAGTTGTAAATAAAACTATAAAGTTAAATGGAAGGGGAAGAACACTAGAAGGTAGTGAAGATCACATCCATTTTATATATAAAGATGGAAAACTAGAAGAGAAATTATTAAAAAATACAGATATTGGAGATTATATCTTCATACCAAAGTTAGACTATCCTTCAAGTCAAACTGATATTGTTATAGTTGGAGATGCTCCAAATAAATATATGAAATATTGGCATAGATTGATAAAGAATAATAAGAAAATTGCAAGAATGATAGGACTATATCTTTCAGAAGGATGTTGTTTTGAAGAAAAGAAAGGAGTATTTACTACCACTTGGTATATAGGACAGAAAGATTCTTATCTCGCTGATGAATTAATTGACACATTAAAATCAATTGGTTTAAATCCATATAAATCCGAGCATAATTACGAAGGAACATTTGGAATGTCAAATACATATAAGATAAGAGTTCGTTCTAGATGGTTATATGAATTTCTTAAAATTATAAAAGCTGGACATAATTGTTATGATAAAAATATCTCTGTAGAATTTATCCCAGAATCAGCTAAATATATAATTGGTGGTTGGTTAGATGGAGATGGGAATATATATAAAGGAACAATTGAAGGTTATTCTGAAAGTAAAGATTTAATATCATCAATAGATACAATGTTACTTAATTTGGGAATTAACTCCAGTATAGCAAAGGATGGACATTGTATAAGAATATCTATGAAAGAAGATGTTAAAGAAGTTTGTTCATGGACTGCTAGATTAAAATTCAATGAAGAAAATTATAAAAGAAAAATATCATACAAATCACCAAATATGAGAAAAGTAAGTGGTGGATGGATTATACCAATAAAAGAAATAGAAGTTATAGAAGATAAACAAAAGGTATATACTATAGAAACATCTTCTCATAGATATATAGCCAATACTATGTTAACTCATAATTGCTTTCCAAAGGATTTAAGAGGTATGATACATAGAGCTAAAGAACTTGGAGTTGACCCTAAAGTGTTGGAAGCTGTTTGGAAAAAGAATTTAGAAGTGAGAAAAAAAAGAGATTGGGAAAGTATCGATGGTGCAGTCTCAAATAAAGCCTAAAAATCAATTTAAAGGCTATTTAGAGCCACGTAGAGCCACTTTAATCTATCATTAGTACCAATTACTATAAAATTCTGTTTTTGGTTATATAAGGCTGTTATGAGCCTTTAAACCATTTTTCTCTTTTGCCTCCATCATAAGGTCTAGCATAACCTAGTCTTATAAGTTCATTATTAATATTTATATCATCATAGAATACATTAGCAAGATATCTACCATACTTTCCAGTTTTTTCAGTTTCAATTATCACTTCCTTACCTTCTATTAATTTTCTTATATAATCTCTTGCTTCATATGCTAATGCTTTTTCTTTTTTATTACTTGTCCTTATTTCTGGACTATCTATTCCTAATAATCTAATTTTTTCTTTTAAATTTATATTAAATCCCAAATCTATTAATACTGTGTATGTATCAGAATCATAACAGCTTAAAATAGTTGCTTTATATTTATACAAGATTATGCACCTCTCTATGACAATTCTCACATAAAGTTATACCATTATCTATATCAAATATTAATAATGGATATTTTGAGAATTCTTTGATGTGATGAGCATTTAAATTTATCCTTTTTCCGTTACCACATCTAGCTCCACAATTCTGACATGTATAATTATCTCTTTTATATACAGAATCTCTCCATTTTGTATATTGTTTTGAATTTCTTATTAATTTATTTATTTTAGTTGTACCTCCATTCCAATTTGGATTAGATTCTCCATAACAGTTCCACATTGGATTATTTTCACCCGATAATTCACCACGTTTCATTCTACATGCCATACATAAACATCCATCTTTATGAAAATCCTTAGATTTATTTTTTAATGATTCTGACCTATTCCTTCTTCTTAAATTGTGATGAATCATTGATTTTAATACCCATCTCCCACTATAACCCAATTTTTTAGCTATTTCATTACTAGAAAGATTTTTATTATAGTAGTAATCTATTAGGATATTTTTATCTATGTACATTAATATATGCCTCCAAAGGGATTAAACATATTTCCTCCCCTACCCATTTTAACTCTAGACCAGAAGTATGATGCTACAACCAGACCGAATACCCCAGCAAGTATCTTCCACATATCGAATACTATTGTAAGAGGCATATCAAACATGTATAGCATAAGCATAGTCATAAGGAAGAATCCCTCAACTACAATTAAAGTAAGGATACCCCTAACTGTACCACGTGGCCATCCAAAAGGTTCTTCTCTATTCTCAGGATCCTGTGCTAATTCCATGACAGGGCCATCTGAATTGATTCCTAAAAATGGACATCCTATATTAATATCTCTATTACCAACTTTTTCTATAGCAGTTTTGGTTATGTTTTCTCTACTCTTTATTTTCTGTTTTCTAATCTCATTTTCCTCTTCTATAGTTTTTTCTAGTAATTCTCTTCTTTTTATTCTATTTTTTCTAATATTATCTAATATTTTCATTTTATCTATAAATTTTGGTTACCTGAAATATAAGCTTCTATCTTAACGTTAAACCATCCAGAAGATCCCTTTATTGGATTACTGGTTATATTTTTTGGATATACTACTTTTACATCTCTCATTCCATATAAGGAACTACGAGTCATGGTGGTAGGTTTTTCTATTGGAGATAACAATAATGTATTATTGGAAGTCCAAGTCTTATCATAATACAATGGTTCTCCTAAAATTGTATATAATTCAGATACTGCTCCCGGTATTGTATTACTAAGCAGAGTATCTAAATCACCCTTTTTTAGCCAGGTCTCTATTATAATCTGGTAGTTATCTACATCCCACCTTGAGCATCTACAATCAATAAAATCATTCACATCACTACTAAAAAATATTGCTAGATCGTAAGCATGTGTTCTCCAATTAAACCCATCTACATCTGAAAAATAATATGGAAAATGAAAATGAGATGCATTTGGATATTCTACTTCTCTAGTCATGGTCTACCTCCTCCCATATATGAGCCAGAAACCCATATCCATCTAGTTGGATTACCACTAGGATACCAATGAGTCGATGAGCTAGATATTACATACCATTTCCAAGATGTGCCTGACCCAGTAAAAGAGCACATACCAGATGCATAATTAAAATTTCCAGAATTCCATGTCCATCCTAAAGCTACATGACTTGAACCTGAATGTTGGCATGTCTTAAAGTAAGTATGTGAAGATATAGCAATATCAGAAACAGTATGGTATGTATAATAATCCTCATGCCAATCATCACCACCACCATCTGGTGAAGTATTGTTTTTATCTGGATTATCACAAGTAAAGTTTGCAATCAGTATTCCAGAACCATTAATCGTAGCTTCAGCACCCCAATTGCCACCTCCATATGGAGATGGGTCAAGACACGAAGCTGCAAGTGGATGGTCAGCATTGGAATCACCCAATTGTGGATTACCAGAACCGTATCGAAGTTGTGCTGTTCTTGTACCTGAACGAACCTTTACTCCATTTATCCATAAACCCATATCCCCCTGTGCACCGCCTTCTGAGCAATATTGAAAACTAACAACAAACCAACCAGGTAAATCTTCATCTGGTATTTCGTGAATAACATTGTCTTGAGGTGTACCACTAGCATTATGAGTACAGCATATCTCTACACCAGTTTCTGTAGCTCTTAAAAACCCTGCTTGTGCATGTGTTCCACCACCATTATGAAATAACCCATATACCTGACTGTGTGTCAATTCAGCTGGAATATATAATAACATCGCTGCATCAGTGATGATGTATATATCCATCCATCCACTAGCAGGTGGATTGTTGTTACTATTCATTCCCTCATAACTTTCTTGAGTGGATATATCACCAGAGCCTACATTGGTATTATCATCATTACCTGAATCATCTCTACCGAAATTGGTACCAAGATTGGTACTGTTTAATTCCCAGTAAGTATGAGGATTTTGAGCTGTAATGAAATCTTCTCGTCCATTCTTAGGTGTTATTGAAGTCATTTAATTACCTCATCAGGTACTCATGCCCATTTGGATCCATTCATAAGCATCTGCATCATTCTTGACACACATATAGATGTATGTCTTCTCACCAGCTGCACCAGATGTTCTAATCAATTGACCAGCCAAGGATTCTGCAGCAGCAGGTCTCGTATGGTATAAAGGAGTTATCCAAGAGCCCGATATAGGTCCTTGTGAAGATACACTCCCAAATACACCATTTACCCCATCATAATGAGCAACTTGTGCACTAGCATAAGCTCTACTATACTCATCTCCAGAGGCAACAAAATTACTTATTTTATTACTAGATTCTTCATACCATGACCATAAGGTGTTCCCTGAGTCTATATAAAAGAAATTGCTACTTATAGTTGCACCCTCAATAAAATCTAGTGCATCAATCCTATCCGATAAACTTCCAGATATAGTGGATAACTTAGAACTTGATTCCGTATACCAATTATAAGCAGAAGTATATTCTTGACCCGATTCTCCTATTCTAGATAAATCTGTAGATATCTTAGAAGAAGAGTCTGAGTACCAATCCCATAGAATATTACCAGATCCAATTAAAAAGAAGTTGCTACTAACAGTAGCTCCTGTTAAACTATCTATTGCATTTATTCTATCTGAAAGTGAACCAGAAATAATTGATAATTTCTCTCCTGATTCTATAAACCAATCATAGACTATCTTATGTTGACTTGATACCCCAGCTCCTAAACTGGATGGATAAAAAGCTCCACTAGCATTATAGGAATCCGATAATAAAAATTTACTTTGAATAGAACTACTACCAGCAAACTTACTAATAGCATTTGTACTATTAACATAGTTAGCTATTATATTAGCGGATGTCATATATAGGTCATCATTAAATGATCCAGCTATATTACTATTATTAGCCGATACAAAGTTAGCATATAAACCACCCTGCGATGATATGTAGTTTGTTATTCTTGCAATACTACCTGAATAAGCTTGGGCTGAGACTGTACCTACAACTTGGAGTTTATAAGCTGGAGTGACTTGTCCTATTCCAACAAAACCAGTTTCTCCATCGGAATGAATGACTTCATTATCTTCAGAATCATAGGTTATAAAATCAGTATCATTACTATCCCCAGCAATTTGTACTGTACCAGGTCCAACTGATAATCCTAAACCACCACCAGCTACAATACCTACTAAATCCTCTTCCATTGTAATAGCATCAACACCAGAATTTATAGTAAATTTAGCTTCTGGTGTTTCTCCCCCTCTAAGAGATAAATATGATACTTCTCCTGATGCAATAATAGAGGTTGTCCAATCAGAACCATCAGTCTGAAATTGAATATATTGAGTTGGTGAACCAATATGTCGAATATATTCATTAGTAGCTAGACTATTAGCTGAAATAGATTTAGCATTGTAGATAGTTTTTGAATTCCAATCCTTGTCAGCATCTATAGTCAAGTCTGATAGATTAGATACTCCTACTCCAGAACCTGACTTATAGGGTCTCCACTTTTGTCCAGCATTATCCCAAATGATAGAAGAGTTATGCCAATCTGAGGAGTTCCAGGTTTGAAGATCAGCCATACCTGTTATGTTCCAGTGTTTCTTGATATCAGTAACCATAGTATTCCATTCAGATGCTGTTATAGCACTTCCAGATTCTTGAGTATCATCCCATGCCATTATATACTACCTCCACTAACATATCCCTCTATTTTACAATTAATCCATAAAGAATTTCCCTTAATGGGAGTTGAAGTTATATTTTTAACAAATATTAATTTTTCATTTCTCATTTCTTTTAAACTACTATTACTAGATGGGTTTGGTCTTAATCTAACAGTATTACTAGCCGTCCAGGTTTTGTCATAATAAAATGGCTTTCCCAATACATTATATAATTCATCAACAGCACCCGGAACTATATTATCCCTTAAGTCCTTTAAGGCATCTTTCTTTAACCAAGTTTCTACCTTTATAGAATAATTATCATAATCCCATCTAGAGCACCAACAATCTATCCAGTTATAATCCGTTATAGGAGGATAATATATAAGTAAATCTCCATTAGCATCACCAGGAGGATGCCCACCAAAATATATTACAATATCATCAGAAATTCCATAGGGGAAATCATAAAAGTTTGCCATATTTATCTAAATCAATGTTAAATCTAGTTTAAGCCATCTACCAGAGTTAGAGGTACACATATATGGTTGAGTGTAAGTAGTACTACCAGACATCCATATAGTTCCAGCAGTCTTGATAGGTTCAGTGTTAGTTGGAGTGATAGTTGTTGTGTTGACAGTATTGATTGAGTTTGCAGATACAAAGTTAGTATATAAACCTTGATTTGATGATATGGAGCCACTAACATGTAAATGAGTTTGAGGATCCATTGTATTTATACCAAAGTATCCACTGTTAGATGAATACCAAATATATGTAAACCCACCCCCTAATGCAATTCCACTTTTAGTGATATATAAAATGTTACCTTCATATAATGCTGCACATGCACCAAATTCATCATTAATAGCAAATCCACCTGTTGATGTGTACATCCCAAGTGTATTAGGTTCTACACTTATATATGAATCATCAACTTCAAGTGTGAATTCATCATTTTGAAACTCCATCTGACTATGATAATTTCCCGATATTACTATATCAAGACCATCATCCTGTAGTTCAAGATAAGTTTCCCCATTACTAATTTCAACTAAAAAAAGATTTTCAAAAAGGTTATCAACTAATGCAATATAAGAATTATAATCTTTTAGAAAAACCTCAAAAGTACTTTCTCCATTAGATGCTTCTTCAATATATATTCCTGTTTCTCCATCATTTAATACAACATCAAATCCATGATCATTCCCACCTAAAATATAACAATAATCAACACCTCCAGATGCATTCATATAGGTTATATAAGCTTCATCTATTTCAAATCCAAAGGATTGAATTGGATGTCCAATGTGGTATATACTACTACCACATGATATAGTATTTGCTGAGATTGCATTATAGGTAGCTCCACTTTGTAGAGAATTCTGTATATAGTCAACCATATTATTCCAATTAGTTGTAGTGATGGCTTGACCATCTTCTGCAGTAGAATACCAATCATCCATACTTTATCATTCTCCTATAAAATTTGATTACCACTTAAATAACCCTCTATCTTACAATTTAACCAAAGAGAGTCCCCCCTAATAGGGGTTGAGGTTATATTCTTAACGTATATAATTTTATCAGTCTTCATATTATATAAATTACTAAAATTATCAGAATCTGGTATTAATCTAATGGTATTTTCAGCAGTCCAAGTTTTATCGTAATAAAAAGGTTTTCCTAATACTGTGTATAGTTCATCTACTGCACCTGGAGTTATATTGTCTCTAAGATTCTTTAAGTCTGACTTCTTTAACCAAGCCTCCATTATTACTTGATAACTATCAGAGTCCCATCTACTACAATTACAATCTATGGAAAAATTATTACCTGATATAGTTAAATCATTCATTTATACGATAACCCTCGATCTTTATATTAAAATAATTTGGATTTATAAAGGAGTCGCTTATATTCTTAACTCCTATCATTCTTTTTTCTCTTAAACTAGATATTCCAAATCCATGTTGAGGCTCAAATATAAGGGTATTAGCAGACGCATAGGTGGTATCTATAAAGTATGGATCTCCTAATATACTATATAATTCCTTTACTGCTCCAGGAGTTACATAAGTAAATAGCTCATTTCTTGCTCCAGACCTCATAAATGTTTCTATAATTACAGACCAATTATCTTCATCCCATCTATTACAGAAACATTCTATATAATTATTGGGATAACTATTACAACTATAATAGATCCTTAATCCATCTCCCTCTTTAAATGACATATTAATCTAATGTTATCCTCCTCCAGCTAGAACCGGTACAGGTATATAATCCTCCACAATTAGTTCCATTACTGGACATCCATATTTCTCCCACTACAGGAGCTGGATTATTTCTCTTAACTGGTTTTAATTTTAATAAATCAGTTAACATAGCTCCTCCTGATATTGCCTGTGAAGATACACCAACTGATTCAACTTCATCTATTATTAATTTTCCAGCAGTTAATTCACCATCCCAGGCACTACCATCTCCTAATTTAACACAGTGATTATCAAATTCTCCATAAATTAGAGGATAAGAAGTATCTGAATTAGATATGTATAATTTATTTGATCCAGTTTCATTTTCACCAGCCTGATTTCCCAAAGCTACATTATAATCTCCAGTTACATTATCAAGAAGAGCTTTAGCACCAATAGCTGTATTATATTCTCCTCCATTTACCTTATTTTGTGCAGCATAACCTATAGCAGTATTATAATCATCTGATACACTTTCATCCATAGTAAAAGATCCAACTGCTACATTCCAGCTGCCACCATTTCTAACTTTTAAAGCCGATTGTCCAAGTGCTACACATTCCTGCCCGCCTGTTCCTCCAGCATCATTCCCAATCAGTACATTCATAGAACCTTGTTCTATATCTATTCTTCCATCAATCCCAAGAATATCATCATCATCATCCCAAGATAATTTAGCATCTGCACCATATGCACCATCATTATTATAAATTATATGTCCATCACTACCCGGTGCACCTTCATTTATAGTCTCAGCCGTCATATCAATATTTGTCTTCATGGCACCGAGTTCAGAGGATAAATCAAATTCTGCTTCACCAAAGTCTATTGTGGTGTAGAAACCATCTTTATCTAGAGTATGGGTATATCCTAATATATTATGGGTTCCACTAATATTAATGTAATCAACATCAAATGTCACTCCCTTTTGTAGAGTTAGTGTTTCATCTCCTTGGATTGTTACTCTTCCAGTTAACTTTGGAATTCCAAATCTTCTTATATAGGAATCAGCCATCTTCTGAGCATCATCATCATCCTGTACTTGAGTATCAGTTATAACTTTTCTATAAGTACCATAAGTAGCAATGGATGTAGCATCAGTTTGTGTAGCCTCTATTTCATTTGGTCCCTTAATTACAATTGAGTTACATAAGTCATAATCAGACCATGTAAAGGGTTCATATTCAACTATATCATCCTCCGTTACGGTTATAGAGACCACATTACTGGGTTTAAAGTAATGGAGTTCAAAGTCCTTATCAACATAAAAAGAATATCCATCATATCTAGATACTCTTTTTATTACCTCTCCTAGAGGTACATTGTCAAATGTATATGGACCCGTAAGATAACTACCCGTAGTGGGTTGTACCAAATTACTATTTACATAATTTGAATAGGTATCTATAATATCTATTATATAATTAGTAGTCCAATCAGTATCTAGTGTCATAATTAATCAGGTTCTCCCTCTCCTCCTCCCTCTTCTCCTTCAGTATCAATATCTCTCCATAAAAGATAATTTAATCCTATAAGATCAAGGGTTGTTTTCTTAACACCTTCTGATGTTGTACGAACATCAGATATATATCCATTAAAAATATCAACATCATTTACCGTAATTGTAATATATAATCCAATTTTTACAGTTGATGGTGCATTTATCATTTCAACCTTACCAGTTCCATACATACTTTCTTTATCTTGACTAACTTCTATTGATAGTATATTTTTAGAATTTGTATCAAATTCCTCAATAATTTTAGCATCCACATTTTTATAGCATATAAGTTCTGGATCACCTTCAAATCCTTCAAATGGATTAAATGTTTCATACCATCCTATTGTATGAATATAATTTCCCATTTTTTCAATAGCCTTTAGAAAAGCAGCTGCTGAATCAGGTCTATGAGTTGATGCTTTTACAACTATATCTCCATCTACAATGGATATTTTTTTAATAAAAAAGTTAGTATATTCAACACTAATACATGGAAATGCATATGTCCCATCTCCAGTTATAACAATAGAAGGATCTGATAATGAATCTACATAAGTAAAGGTTGATCCATCAAAAGTATATACAAGTAATGCATCATTTGATGCTATATATACATAATTATTATCTGCATATATATCATATAAGATATCTTCATGACCATCAAGGTCGGTTAATGAAGCTTTAAATACAAGTCCATCCACTTCATCCATAGTATAGGCACAAATTCCCCAACTTTCAGATAATGTAAATATATAAGTATCATTATAATCTATCACATCATATTCCTCACCATCAGGATGATCTATGTCGTCCTTGAAAGTAAAATTAGAACCATCAAATGTATAACAACGAAGATTATCACCTCCACCAATAAATATATAATCATCATTAGCTTCTATGCTATCTATTACCCTATTACCAGTATATGCCATATCTAATGTCTTCCTTTTTGTAAGGCTACTTCCATCAAATGAATAAGCAATAACGTAATCTCCAGTATTTTCTACTGCCATATATATATAATTTCCATCAGAGCATATACCTTTAGCATTATCATAAGTAGTCTCATTAATAGTATCTTCTAGGGTATAAGTTGAACCATTAAATGAAAATGCCTTTATTATGGGATAATCTGAGTCTCCACTCTCATCATAGCCAACATATATATAGGTACCATCAACTGCTAAGTAAGGATCACCTCCCATATATGATGTTAAAGAATGTCTATTAATATAAAATAGATCATCTCTATCCCTGAGCTCCATGTCATAAGTTAATCCCATAATTAAATCACTCTATTATTCCCTCATCCACAACATCCTTCCATAGTAGAGATGTTACACCCGTTAGATTTAGAGTGGTTTCTCTTTTACCTATAGAAGTTATAGCTATATCAGATATAAATCCCACAAATAAATCAGTTCCATTTACGCTTATTTCAATTTTCATTCCTATTGTTATTGCGGTAGGTAAATTAATCATACTGAGTCTACCCTTTGAATAGTTATCCGTCTTAGTATTAGATATTTCTAAAAAACTTATTTCCTCGTCTTCCTGGTCATATTCCCAAGTAGTACCTTCATCCACTGAAGTTATAGTTATATCAAATGTTACAGCCATATATTACACCTCACATAGTTGTTCTTCTCTTTTTCTTAAGTATTTCCATAAGTTTTCTCTCAAAGTCAACTGGACTTTGTACTCCATTAATATTTAGAGCTCCCATTATATTAAATTCTTCTCTTGAAGATTCTCCTTGATTAATTGTAGTATTATTACCATAATTAGCAGTTAATCTTTCCCTTAATGGTATCATCTGGCTAGGAGAAGTTCCATATCCTCCAACACCCTCCGGTATCCTAAATCCTGGAGCTCCAATACTTGGGAATGGTAACATTCCTACTCCTGGAGCTCTACCCTTAGTTCTTGGAGGAATTAATTTTTTAAATATTTTCCTTGTATCTATATCAGTTAGAGCTTTAGTCATCTCATTCTTCTTACTAAGGAAATCCATCTGGCTTATTAATTCTGGATACCTAGATAATATTTTCTGTAATATATCAGCCGCATATTTTTTATTAACACCTTCTAGTGGAATAATAGCTTCCATTCCTGCTTCTCCAATTATTGATGGTGTTGCTCCCTTAACAAATCCTCCAGTCTGCCAGAATTTAAAACCTCCAAGGAATGAACCCACTGCATCCACTGCTCCTCCTATAAGATTAGCTGCTCCATCTATAACAGAGCCAATTGTACCTATAGGGTCTGTGATGGCCTTTACTACTGTTCCGATCGGATCAGTAACTGCCTTTACAGCAGTATCTACTATACTAGGAGCCCTAGAAGGTGTAGTGGGAGTTGGTGTAGTGGGGGTAGATGTTTTAGATTGAGTTGAACTTGTCTTTGGTGTAGTGGTAGAAGTTTTTTTTGCAGCAGTTTCAGCAGCAGCCTTAGTTGTTGTGGCAGCAGAATTTACTTTACTGACAAAACCACTAGCAGCATTTAATATTCTATCCATAAAAGTATTTCCAGTTGATATTACTCCAGATTTAAATATACTTGAAGATGTTATAGTGTTATTTCCAGCTGTATTTGCAGCATTTATAGTTGTAGAGGATGCTAAACCAGAATCTCTAATCCATTGATTTCCAACTTGAGCTCCATCTCTATTTAATTCATCTCCTGCATCTATTATGACATCTCCAGCATAATCAACTTTACTTCCAAGTGCTTCTAATGACTTATCAGCAGCAGGCATAGTAGAAACTGTAGCAGTAGAAGTTTTACCTCCACCACCTCCAAATAAACCTCCTATAATGGGTATATTTTTTAAGACGTTACCTCCAACTTTCTTAAAGGTATCAAATGCTCCACCAGCAATATCCATTACCTTTCCTGCAATTCCTCCTATAGAATCTTTTACAAAGTTAAATGCTCCTCCTATAGCTCCAAATAAATCAAAACCTCCTCCACCACCACCAGTCTTTCCACCAGCAGCTGTTCCAGATGCAGCAGCTATAGCTTTTTCTGGGAAGTTTGGATCCGTTAATGCATAATCTATAAATATTGTAGCATGATTTGTATCAAAATAATCTTTCAATAGAGATAAATTACTCTGATTATTAGATAAAAATGTAGCCCAATCTACATTATCCCAAGTTTCAATTACTTCTATAGGAGTATCTGACATTTCAGATACTTTTTGTAAAAATGCATCCTTTCTACTACCTAAAGTTGATAAGAATCCATCAAAGTCTTGTCCTTCCCATAGTGTTGATAATTCTGCTATAGCAGTATATCTATCCATAGCAGCTCTAAAACTATTTTGTTGTTCTCCTGTAAGAACTTTATAGAAAGTACTCCAAGATGTACCATCCCATAATGTTTCAACATCTACCGGTATTCCAGGAACTGCCTGAGATATTTCACTCACTAAGCCAGGAGTATCATTAAGTTGATCAGCCCATGTTTGCCAATCCTCTGTATCCCAAACATCAAATGTAAAGTCTGGTAACTTTATGTCATATTGACCTAATTCTTCTATTACAGAGCCCAAATCTCCATATTCTTCTATTAGATTATGAAAATCTGTTTGCATTGATATAGCAAGAGGATGCATTCCAGTTGCACTCTGAACAAATAAATTGAATATTCTAGTTAATTCACCTGTAGCATCAGTAAATGCTACTATAGCTTCAGTTAATTGAGTCTGAACTTCATAAAATGATTCTTCAGCATTTATAGCTACTGTTGCAGAATTTACTACTGCATCCAAACTCCCTTGTCCTAATTCAGTAGCCAATGATGCTCCATCCATTCCATCCTGCCACATCCCAGCGGCTTGAGCTAGATCTATCATAGTTAATGCAGCCACTAATTGTCCGTCAGTAAATTCAGAAAGAGATTTATTTGAAGTTCCATAGAAAGCATTTAATACTTTAAGTTGTTCAGCATCACTTCCCATTATACTTCCTGTTAATTCTAAAGCAGCAGCAATCTCATCAAATGTATCTACAATTTCCTCTCCTTCTAAGTCCATAAAGGACATTGCCAATCTAGTGGTACTACCAACCATAGAATCCATTTCATCACTTATTTTAGATAATTGTAATATCATATCCACATTCTGTTTAGAAGCTTCAGCTTCATTATCAGCTATATCTAGCCATGCTTTAGCAGCATCAGGAGCAACTGCTCCTATATCCATTAAATCATATACAAGAGGTCCTAATTGTTCTTCTAGACCCGATATAGCATCATTTAACTTGATTGTAGCATCTCTATATTCAGTAATTACATTCATTTGACTTTCAGTTATCTGGGTAGTATCATCAGATGTTCTATAGTATTCTGCTAATGCCTTATTTAATTCTCCTAATGTTATCTCCTCATTTATATATTGACCCACCAATTCTCTTTCTTTATCCGATAAATCTCCATAGACATCTGATAAAGGTTTATTTAATTTTAATTGATCTCCCTTAGCTTGTTCCATTTGTTTATATAATTCTATGGTTTCTTCACTAAGCATCCCCTCTTCAGCTAATTTCTCAAATAACTTCTCAAATTGTTCTAATTCTCCTTCTTCTAGTTTATATAATTTCTCCTTAATATCATAAATCTTAATAAGAACTTCTAAATAATTCTTCATTCTCTCAGTAGTATACTTGGTATAGTTTTCCTGTAATGCAGAGAAGGCCAATAATTTAGCTTCTAGAGCAGCCTGCTTTGCATCTGCATCCGCTAGAGTCTCTCTAGCTTCAGCTAGATCTTCTGTTACCTTCATTAACTCTAATTCTCCTAAAGTTAGAGGCATAGTTACCGTTAAGGCTTCTTGTTCAGTATCTTCCCAAGTATAATCTTCACTCCAGAGTTTAGATGGATCCCACCATTCTTTCTCCTTTTTCTTTTTACCTTCAAAAGCCCATACTTGCTCTTGATTATAGTTCATATCTTGAAGCATTTTATTTATTTCTTTTATAGTATATCCTAATGACTTAAGTTCATCCTTAGTTTTTTCTGCTACTACACCATGATTCTTAGTGTATTCTATTTGAGCTTCTGCATTTTTCAGTGCCCGTTCCTGTTCACCAGCTTGTTGTTCTAAATCTATCCTATCTTGTATCGCATCTTGTAGAGCCCTTTCAGCATTCATAGCTTCATTAGAACCCGCTCCATGTAAGGCTAAGGCTTCTGCTAAATCTAATGTAGCAGCTTCTTCATCTTGGATAGATCTAGTTAGATTCTCCTTTGTATCTTTCCAATCTCTTTCAGCTTCAGCTAACTCTTCAATATAACCAACAGCAGTGTCCATTAATTCTCCCATTGTTCTAATTTCAGTTATTATACCCTTTATGGCTGACATCAGATTAGTTTTTGAGTCTGCTAATTTGTTAGTTAATATTAATTCCTTCTTTTCTAAATCTAATATTTTTTCAATGTTGTTTGATTCATTCTCTTTAGCATCATCCAATTCAGCCGTTACAATAGCTAATTCATCATATGTAGCCTTAAGGTCGTCTAAATTACTATTATAGAAAGCCAATTCAGTTGATGCTTTATTGACTAGCATTTCCCAAGTAGCCATTGCTTCTACTTCTTCCAGTGTCTTTCCTATTAATATTTTTGTTACTTCATTTAATAAGGAGGTTTGATCAACAATATCTTTTATTGGAACATCTAGCATTTGTGAAAAATAGGCTCTTGCTTCTTTATATTGATATATGGAATTTAAGGCATCAAATGCATCAAATAAATTATTAATCTCTCTACCTGCTATTCCAGCACCTCCAGCAAGTAATTCCCAGCCAAATGCATCAGGATTAAGATTATCAGCTGCTTTTTGCCAATTTGTACCCATAGCCTTAAAAGCTTTATTTGTTTCCCCAACAAGATTTGTCTTCAATACCTTAGTAATTTCTTTTGAATAAACTTCAAACTGTTTTTTGGTTAGAACTTTTTTCTGAGAAGCTGCTAAGGCAAGAGCTGCTCTCTTTCCCATTTCTTCATATGTATTTTCTAATTTATCTCCAGTTTGTTTTTTTATTGCCTCATTTATTAATTCTCCCCAACTTGTAGCTCCAGCTAAATCTACATCCATCCTATCTGCAGCTTTATTTATTTCATTAAGAGATGCAACAAAACCTCTATTGGAATGATCCGCTTCCCATACAGCCAATTTCCAGGCATCTATGGTTTGTATCATACCTCTAAAAGCATCCCCAGAAACTGATTGTAGAGTTGTTCCTAAATCTTTTACGGATGTAGTTAAATCTATTGCAGCATCAGTTAAAGTAAAGAATCCAGAAGCTGCTAGTGCCGCCATACCTACAGCGACTGCTATACCAACGGTTGCAATAGACATAGCAACTGCCATTGCCTTCAATAGAGCTGCATTTGCAGCTAATGCTGGTATTCTGGCAAGTAATGCATGTATAGAACCATATAATGCAGCTATCCAAGAATTTTCTAATATTACTTGTTTTCCCTTTATGATTAAAAATATAGTTTCAAGAGCTACTAGAGCCTTAGTTATATTAGTTATTAAGATCATTACTACTTTATATACTAAGAACCATTTTACTATCTTAATTAATACTGGAAGGAACTTTATAAATTGTTTAACGAACTTAGCAATTTTTGGTGCTATAACAATCATACTCTGGGCAAATCCCTCTAGAATAGGAGCTAATGTAGATCCTAATTCTAAAGATACTTCCTGGAAAGCATTACTTAATGATTGGAGAGCTCCCCATAAGGTATTCTCTTGAGCATCTGCAACACTTTCCGTAATTCCTTTAGATAATAGTAGTTCTTGATTATATCTTTCTATGTCGTAGACTCCTTGTACTAAAACAGCAGCTGATGCAGCTGTTCTTGCTCTGAACATTGAAGCAGCTTCTGCAGCTCCAAATCCAGCAGCATTTAATTTATTTAATATTTCAGTTAAAGAATACAATTCTGGATTAAGATCTTCAGTCGTTAATCCAATAGAGGCTAGCATTTCTTCAGCCTTAGAAGATGGTTCTAGTAACTTAGACAAAATCATATTAAGACGTTGTCCAGCTTGACTACCCTTAAGACCCATATTTACTAAAAGCATACCTGCTGCTACTGTCTCTTCTAATTGTAATCCTAATGCACCCGCTATTGGTGCAGCATATTTCATGAATTCTGACATCTTCTCCATATTGAAGAAAGAGTTTGTAATTGCTGATGTGAAAGTGTCCACTATTCTTGTAGTATCATCTAACTCTAGACCAAATGCCTTCATGGTAGTTAAGACATCTTCAGTAGCATTTTCTAAATCTGATTGTGTGGCGGCAGCATAATTTAATATAGGAAGCATTTGTTGTCTGGTTATCTTAGCTACATCTAGACCAGCACTAGCCAATTGATAAAATGATTTCTGTATTTCTAAAGCACTATATACTGTTTCTCTAGATAGAACCTTACTCATTTCCATCATACGATTCTTTACTTGTTCAAATGAACCTCCTAAATAACCACTAACCGTAGCTGCATTTGCTGCAGCTCTCTCAAATTCTTTAAAGTTTTCTATGACAGCTTGGAATCCTCTTTGTATACCCATTACCATCTGTACACCAATACTGAAGGTAACATAGTGGACAATCTTTCCTACAAAGTCTTTAAATTTAAGCATAGAAAAGATAGATTTCTGAGAGCCAACCGTTATCTTTTTACTTGTATCTAAAACTTGATCACCAAGCATTTTTTGTGATGTTACAACCTGAGCTGAGGAGCCTCTATAGACTCCCTGTTTTTTTGTTACAACCGTATAGGCATCCGCAGATTCTTGTAAGGGTTTCGTTATACTACTAGAATCTATAGATGCTCCTAACTGCTTAGTAGTCATATTAAGTTCTCTAGCAGTCTGTTGGATCATCTTTCTGGCTTCCTCTAAGCCAGCATTCATGCCTTTAGTATCTATCTTTAGATTTACGTATAACGTTCCAAGTGAAGCTATAATATCACCTTCCTCTTACTACTCAGAAATAGAGTTTTGGCCTCTAAGGCCATTCTAGGGCCCTTTAAATCAAAAATATAAGGGTATTCTAGATATATATTCATATTTATCTCTTTACGTATACTAATTGTATTGGGTTCCTATCATACTTTGGAGACCAATGAAAGGGGTGTTGATAATCAAATAGACCTTTCCACTCCGTGACGTAAATTCCTAAGTCATCCGTAGATTGAGTGGATATATAATAATGATATATTCCAGTAGCTTCATGACATCCAGATTCTGGACCCATTAGTACTGTACCATCAGGTCTATAGACTGTAAGATAAGCTATATTTCCAGAACAATCTACATTTGTAGAGCCAGATGTAAATGTTACTGTAGCCTTCCAGGTTGTGCCACGTTCAAATTTTGTAAGCATTTTAATTCCTAATATTAAATAACATAAATTACACTATTGTTGATTTAATGGATTTAATGAATGGACCCATCTATGACAATCATAACATAATGTAATTCCATTGTTAATGTCAAATCTATAATCTGGATATTTAGAGAAAGATTTGATATGATGAGGATGTATTATAACTTTATTATTTTTTTCACTTTTATTTTTACAAATTTGACAGGTATAATTATCTCTTTCAAATATGTTCTCTCTCCAATTCTTAAATTTTATACTATTTCTTAATTTTCTATTTTCCGGAGTTATACCTCCTTTCCAATTCCAATGATTCTTACCAGATCTATAAGAATTATAACAATCCATAGAACAAAAATTAGCATTAGATTGTTTAGTTTTAAATTCTTTATTACAATTCTTACATATTTTTATATACCTCTTTTTATTCAAGTTAATTATTCCCTTTAAAGAATCTTGATATTTTTTATCATATTTAGTTCTTCTAATTTTTAATTCATATTCATGTTTTTTCCTATAAGTTTTATTATATTTAGATATTTTATCTGGATTACTTTTTTTCCAATTTTCTTTTGTAATTCTAACTTTTTCTGGATGCCTTTCTCTATATCTTTTATATTTCTTATTATATTCTTTTTTTCTGCAATTATCACAATATTTAGTAGAGTTATGAACATTATATAACTCTTTATCACATATAATGCATTTACAATCTTTTGTAGGCATAATTCCTTTTTTACTCATATTTCTTTAATCTATATAAACATAAAAACATTATTCGGATACCGTAGTGGTAGCCTTTTTTTGTTCAGTTGTATTACTACTAGAGCTTCTAGTTTCTGTCTTGGTAGAAGAAGTTCTTCTTAAATCAGTTTTTGTGCTACTAGCCTTGTTTCTTTCTGTTTTAGTTGAGGAAATTCCTCTAGTTTCAGATACTCTTGAGGATATACCAGTCGGTATATTTGTTTCCCCAACACAATCAAAAATTCCATCTGGTAGAGTATCAAATCTACTAGTGTCAAATATTCCACATATTTGGGTCATAATTAATTGCCGTAGTCACTAGTCTTGGAATGACCCTTTCTATTCCAAGAATTAAATATATAGAGATTATTGTCATAATTTCTATGAGTGTTAATATAAATATCTCCAGAATCATTAGCTTCTTGTAATGTTAAATCTAGATTTTTCATTCTATCTGATATAATTACTTTAAATGATGTATTAGCATCTTCTCCATATCCTTTAGCATTTACATTCATAGTGCATGCTGAATATGCATAGTCATCTATATTACCAACATATTTACCACCAGAATTAGTCACAACAGTAAGTGTAGTTGAGCCACTTGTTAGACTAACTGAACCTGATGTTACTAAATCACCATTGGAGTCGTATATATATCCATATACTGGATAAGGCATTCCTATTGACATTATGAAGCCTTCCCACCGATATTAAATGTTTCTGAATCCGCAACACTTATGAATAATACATCATCCTCAGTGATTGTTATAGATGGCTCTAGAAATCCAACTATATAATAATCCCATTCATAATTAGTTTCATCCCAATAATAGATAAATTCCCCTGCATCTAAAGTTGTGGATATGTGAGTATTAGCCACCTCACTTGCTGTCGTTGCTGCATCATCTGTCCAGCCAACATAATTACCACCATTATTAATATCATTTGTGAGAGTTACTTCTCTAGCAGAGGTATAATCAGTTCCAGAATCTGCATCCATACTTATCTCTTGAGTACCTGAATCTGTTAGATATACCTTTATTATATCAAATACATCAACATCAAAATCTGTACCTGATTCATCTCCATAATAATATATCCATAGTCCATCATCTATATCCCAAGTTGTTCCTACCCATGCCGCTATATATTCTGCTGATTCATCAAAATCAGCTATATCTTCTGCCACTGTTGATGCAGTTCCATCATCATCCCCAAGCCATACAAAGTAATCTATTCCATCGTTCCTTATAGTTGCTGTATATGTGTCTCCACCAGCACTCGTTGTAAAACTAAAACTACTGTTAGCCCAACCGCCATTGCCATCATTAACACTAACATTCCACCAATAAGTCGTGCTATAGCTGTCAACCCAAGATACATTTGTGCAGTAATAAGTCCCATTAGATACACTTGTATTTGTACCCATAACAGTCCAGCTACCAGATTCATTTGTAGACCATGTAATATTCATATCCTGTGTTGCATCATCCAAATCAGATACACTAATATTGAAATGAGAATAGTTACCAATAAGGCTTAATCCAACATTTGTACTTTGGTTCAATGGGTTTTCACTACTAGCAGTTATGCTAGGGTTATTGTTTTCAGGTTCACCACCACCCTCAGTATAAGAACAATAAATATATAACTGTCGTTTAGTAATAATATCCCAACCAGCATCCATAGGAGAATCCCATGTTACACCACCTGAGACAAGCTCTTTTAATAATTTCCATGTAGTTTCACCAGAATCATATAAAACAACAACCGAATTATGACCATCACTACCTAAGTTACTTACCGTACCAACAGCCATATAATAATCAGTACCCTCTGTAACTGATGGTTTAGGTTCACTAAAATCAAAGTCATATGCAGTATCTGCTGATAAGCCGCTACGAGATTCAGTAGTAGCAATAAGATTACCCATTGTTTCATCATCAACATACTCATATAAAGCACATTGAATAGTTATATCAACATCCCAACCTGAATCTGTATAAATAGTTATGTTATCTGCTGTACCACTACTACTAGGTGCATAACTGTCCATGTACCAATATTCATCACCTTTATAATATATATATAAACCATGACTCCCACTAGAATATCCAAATGTCGGGTCAATCAACATCTTCTCACCCTTAGCCATCCTGACACTTGTGTAAACACGCCAGTTAAACGTTTGCTTATTACTAACAGATGTTACATCTTTAACCATAACAGTCTTACCCGCTTCAGGACTATTTTTATAATCACTCCAATCATAATAGATATTGTAATCCTCAGATTCAGTGATACTAAAATTTAGTAATATTTTATCTTCAATATCTTTAGCACTTATGCTTTTATCCTGATAACTTTTTACATTATCAGTCCTCAACAATAGTTGATAGTATGCGTTTTCATCACTAACCCAAGATAGTGTATGCTTCTCAGAAAGATTGATAGCATTCCAATCCTTCTTAACAACAAGCAACTTAGTACAATCCACCCAGTGAACATTATCAACACTCTTTTGTAAACTCCAAACCACAGTAGTATTAAGCCAACTACGATAAAAACTGATATTTACATCCTTAAAAATTGTCTCACCCATACCAAAACTATCCTTTGGCGGTATAAAGTCTGTATAAATAAAAGGCTCAGGAATATCTAAATCTGGTATTTCTGGACCACTATCAAAATATATAACTCCTCCTGTTGCAGTTCCAAGTGCAGCCATGATTATTATAAATTTCTTATAATTTTTCTTAATCCACTTTATAGTTTCCACTCTAGTTATAATGAAGGCAATAAGAGCAATAAGTATATCAGATATCATTAATACTGTTGGAGGACCAGGAGCCTCTCCAAGAACATACCATAATAATGATAGCAAGAATATTATAATTATTCCTGGTATAATATATTTTTTATAATCTATTAAGAATATTCTAATATTATTAATTCCTTTGTAAAAGTATTCTAGAATTGTAGTGAACAGTAAAGATATATTTTCAATTAATTTCATATTTAATATACTCCAATCATCATCATACCATTACCATATTTAATACCCGTAAGAGTACTTTGAGTACCTGAATACATTAATCTCACCTTAACAAATTCACCAGCGGATGAACGTCCTAAAGGATTTCCTTGCTGGAGTATCTGAGAAGATGTTTTATAAACATTATCAGCACCCGTTAAATCAAAACTAGAACCAGCTAACATCTGCATATATAAACCTGATATTCCATATTGGGTACCAGATGCACAAGCATGAGCTTGATATACATATGCTGATTTTGTAGCAGGACATTGGAATTTAGTTATCTCTAAACTTTGATTGGCTGATAATCTGATATTGGCTATATTATAGGTCATTGGAGATATTCCCTTAAATTCTCCACCTGATATCTTACTGCCAGATAATCCTCCAGTTGTTGTGAAGCCTCCACCTGTTGATGTTATCTTGCCAGTTGTTGTATCATCTCCATTATTAATCAGATAGTCACTATGAGCTTGAGAGTTATCTAACCTATGAGTGGTATTTAAGGTCACTGCACCTGATACTCCCTTTCCAAGGGCTGAAGGATAAAAGTTAGCAATTGCTACTGAACTAGCTATATAATCATCAACCGAAATAGTTTCTGATCGTGTACCTGATATTGCTACTGCTCCTACAAATGCAGTTATTCCTGTTCCGGTATCCAAATCATACCAACCTGAAATTCCTCCACCTGCATTATCATCTACGTATTTCTTAATAGACTGTTGTGTAGCAAGGGATGTGTCAGAATCAGATGACATATCATCTTCATCTAGGATTCCTGTAACCTTAGTAGACTGTCCTAATTTTAATGATGCACCTGAATAGGCTTGTGCTGAGATTGCTCCATTAACTTGCAATTGATATTGGAGAGTTTCTACATCAATATCTCCTATACCCACATAACCTTTATTATCAGCACATATAGCTCCACTATCGGCAGTTATAACATTAAAATACCCGTCTGAGCCAAATGTTAATTCCCAATCTCCATCATCCGTAAAAACAGAAAATGAATCATTTTCTAAATTTATAGAACCTGATCCATTATCAATCAGAAGTTCTAGATCATATTGACCTAAAATAATATAACTATTACCATCATTTATACTAACTTCAAATTCTCTACTAAAATTTTCTTCTCCCCCTCTAATCTTAATAAAATCTGATTCCCCGGATGCTGCAATAGTAGTAGTCCATTCTCCATCAGCTTCATCATTATATTCAAACATAATGTATTGATGAGGATGTCCGATATGATAAATATATTCACCACATGCTAGAGTATTAGCAGATACTGCATTTAAAGTGAGTCCACTATGAAGGAAATTAGTATCAACATAATGCTTATTAGCAACTCCACTCGCATAAGTCGGATCAGCTATACCAGATATACCAGTTCCTCTAAAGGTTACAGAACCACTAAAGTATGAATCTCCAGATACCTGAAATCTGTATGCACCATAATCGGTTCCTGATGGTGCAACTACAACTTTACCTGCATCATAATATATAGAGCCAGCATCTAAATTAGTCTGAGAGCTCCAATAAGTAGTTCCATCTCCACCTGAATTATCATCTACGTATTTCTTATTAGCAGCTCCACTATTATAAGTAGGAGTTGCAAGTCCAGATATTTCAGTTGTTTCTAATATAGTCATATTTTATTCCTCATATAATTCCAATAGTTAAATTCTCTAATTTAAATCTATAATATTGTGGGTCTACCACCTTAACACATTTTTCTACATCTATAGGCCATCCACTATCTTTAAGTATCTGAAAGTGCATAGAAGGATTCTCAATGACTCCTCTATACCAGAATACATCTAAGGATAGTACATCCTTCCTATTCTTAATTCTTTCTATGATATCTTCCATATTTCTCTCCAGATGCTCTATATTCTGTAATTGTTGACCAAAGAACCCATCATAAGATTGTCGTATCTCTTCTGGATGTCTTCTCATAAAGATAACTCTTATTCCATCTGGCATTACAGCCATCTTTGGTACTCCATGATTGAGTGCCTTAATTAATTTACCCTTATATTTACTTGGAAATCCAAATTCCTGATAGTCCTTACGTTCAAGTTCATAGAGACCACCTATATTTGGGTCATAGTGTTCATCTGCAAATCTATTCTTCATTACATCTCTAGATTGTCTATAGGAAGCATCCATACCTCCTGCTTCTAGAGCTTTCATCATCATTGATGTTCCAGTTCTCATAAAACCTGAAACTACATATACTGTATTATTTTTATTCATAGTGTTCTGGGACAATTGTTATGAACCTCCCTGTTCCTATTGATAACATTTTTCCTGTTGTTCCTGTTGTTTTAATGTCTCTTGCTGGTAATAATACTGGTGGTGCTGTATAATCTATTTCCAATATAGCTGCTTTATTTGGGTCTCCTCCATAATCATAAAATGAAATAAAATTACTGGATTCTGTAGCATCATTTAAAAGAGCAAATCTAACATCATTATTACTTGCCCATCCATCTCTACTTATTATTTCCTGTACAATACTTGTTATAGATATAGATTTTGTACCGGCTGTCGTAATATTTAATAATTTATATGCAGTTGTTTTTGGATTGATATTCTTAGGTAAATCTCCATTTGCCCAAGGATTTGCATCATCAACATCATGAGCATAAAGTTTACCTTGATTTGAACCAAATACCATAAGTTTAGTAACCATAATAAGTTTAGCATCATCAATAGTGGAACCTTGTGGTATCGGTATAGTTGGAAAGAACAATCCTCCATTAATTGTATACGGTACCGGTGGGTACCCGACAGCAACAGCATCAATGTTATACATCCATAAAGTACCAAAATAACCAGTCATATCAAGCCCATCATATTCATCACTTTCTATCTGCTCCTCTACATCAGCATCTATAATAGTTGGATAATCTACCTTATCAGTCCATTCCTTAATTCTAGTTATATTATTTGTAACGGTGCTAACTCTTCCAGTCCACTCTTCTGTAAACTCTAAAGTTCTGTATTCCTTTCCAGTTATTCCAGATATACTAGTGCCCTTGTCGGATATGCTATTGTTAATTTCCATAGCATGTTTTGTGTTATCCATACCACCTGTCTTTCTTCTAAATCTAGTCAGTGCATCTGTATCCTCAAAGATGTTCCATGTAAACTTCTTGGGTGCTGTATCCTTCTTGATAACCTTATATAATGATAACTTTGCAGGTCTGGCATCTATGAAGAAATCTATATCATCAACTGCATTCTTCCAGATTATCCTATTTTCCTTATCCTGAATGAACTCAGGTTTGATATTTAATGTCAAGTCCTTTATATCCACATCATTGATAGATTTTAATTCAACATCTACTCTTCCCTTCTGTTTACTTTCATAAGAGTACTTTATCTTATCCTTGAATATCTTTAAATCGTAAGGAGCCTTATCAATAACAAAGTAATCCCCTTCATCACGAATAGTTAAGTCTATTTCTTGCCATGGGTTCTTAGATTCTATACCACCTTCCTTATAATGGACTGGTCCTATAGTCTTTCTAAATCGATGTTTCTTATTTCCTAGATTATAGGTCTTAGAACTGATGGTTCTTTTGTTTAGTTCTTCCTCTAAGCCATCGCATTTGACTCTTTCTGCTGGAAATATACTTGGATTTGTCATAATTATTAATTAAATCTAATATTTTGTTGAGTAAATACTCTAAACATAGTCAGCATATAGATACTATGGATGGCAGCAAAGCTACTTTATATTAACATGTTAGTATACGGACTGCTATCCAATCTATATACTAACACATTATGCTTCAACTCTCCACCCTATCATTCGACTGCCAGCAGCTGTTAGATGTATCTTGAACTGTGTGGTTGTTAAAGTATCTACTGCCCAACCGAACGTTACTGCTCCACTTGGAGTTATATCAACATGGGTTGGTAGTACTCCTAAACCATGAGTTACATCATCTCCATCCGCTACACTTGACCATCCAGTTTTAACTTCTATGAATGCACCTTCTCTCAAAGCATTTGCAGATGCAACTGCCTTTGAGTATTCTGTTCCTGATGCTACTGCTTCTGATATCAATTGTGCAGAGGCAGCAAACCAATCATAGGCTTGTGTATATTCACTTCCAGATGCAATTTGTTCAGATAACTTCTGAGCTGATGCTGTAAACCAATCGTAGGCTGCAGTATATTCTGCTCCAGAACCTGCTATATCCAATAATATTTCAGATATAGATTGTGCTGATGCTGAATACCAGTCGTATGCCTCAGTATATTCCGCTCCAGAGCCTAATGCTTCTGAAATCTTTTGTGCTGATGCAGAGTACCAATCATAAGCTGCACTATACTCATTACCACTTGCATTAACAATTGATAATTTCTGAGCAGATGCAACGAACCAATTGTAGGCATTAGTATATTCAGTACCTGATGCAAGAATCTCAGTGTGTGCATACTTTGCATTACTGGATATTGTATCGTAGCCTTTTATGTCTAAACTAACTCCCGTTTGACCACTAACTTGTATTGTACCTTCAAATGCCTCAAAACCTGTTCCGGCAGTTAAGTTGGCCCAAGTTATTTCATCTGCTCCTGCTAGAGCATCTATTCTAGTATCTAAATTACTAGATATTGTATCTATATAGGATAAAGGTACAGCACTTGATGGATCTTCCTGATGTAGAGTAACTCCTGATACGTGAGCTGCTATAAAGGGTATCGTCATATTTTCCTATCTCTTTTATATTACATATTAACTACATCAGATTGATGCAGTCCAAAATACTTTTCTGGTACCACCAGCTGTCATATACACCGTTATATTTGTTTCATCAACAGCACATGTTGTACCAAAATTAACAGAATAGCCACTAGGACTTGCATTAACATATTTTGGAATATCAGGTAGTCCATGAGCTATTGTACCTCCATTTGCTACTTCTGCATAACCAGATTTAACTAAATCTGAATTAGATGAAAATTCAAAAGCAGCTTTAGCATTTGAAGAAACATTATCTAAATAAGTCTTATTAACTAAACTACTTGCTGGAAATTTTGTGTTTGATTCAGTTTCTGTATAATATCTTCCATCATGATGATGTAATGTAGATGCATCTCCAGTGCCAGTCAGGGTATTAAAGTTAGTATCATCAGTAGCAGTCAAGTGATAATATTGACCAGCAATTCCACCCTGTATATTACTTAAATCATTATGTCTGGTAACACTACCAGCAGTAAATGTGGTAGACCAAGGAGTATATATTTCAGCGGAAGTTAAATCAGTAGAACCTTGCTCAACTATTATCTTGGCTACTAAGGAATATATTGATGTTATTGACTCTGGTAAAGGAGTTGGAATAGATGCAAGTTGTGCATCAGCTAAACTTCTACTATCCCTTCCATAAACAATACACGGTAAACCAGTTGGATCTACGTATAACCAGTGAGTTCCAAACTTTGAATTACCTATTTCTCCTAAGGTTCCAGTACCATCATCATAATGGTTCACATCTAAATGGATTTGTCCTGATAATTTATACCATTGATTTGGATCTGAACCTGCATTGGCTCCAGTTCTATAATAAGAATAATAACATTCATCATGTATATGACCATCAACCGTAGTATCCGGTATATCCTTATAAGTATAAACTCTCCAATAACCACTACTTGGAACAGTTACTGAACTAACCTTATAAATTCCATCATTACCAGTTGAATCATCGACATAGATATGTCTACCTCTATTTAGATGAGCATCCACTCCACCTGTAGCACAGAAATAATTTAATGTTGTATTTACACAGGTTATATCATGAGAATGCCCAGTATCAATTTCAGATGTGGCGAATCTGTTAATACCCTTCCAGAATATACCAGCAGTTACATTCAAAGCCAAATCTTCTATGGATGATTCCGAAGTAACCAAACCCTCAGACCTAATTTGTCCATCCGTTTCTCCGAATCTTCTTTGTACCTTTTGGGCTATATTATCAAACCTATAACCACCATTAATTACCTGTATATCATCAGTTCTTGATTTCCATATTTGACCTATTGGAAATTGTGTATTACGATTAAATCCAGATGTTGTCTTAAATTTGGTTACAGGACTACCATTATTATAATCAATATAAATATAATTAAGACCATATGATAATGCCATATTAGAAGATGGCTCTACATCGAATATCTTCACATCACCAGCATTTTGGTTTTCGATACGGGCAATTGCTACTCCTTTTGATACATCTCCTGTACCTAAATTAGAGCCACTTGTTAATATACAACCTGATAATACACAAGCTGCATAATTAAGGTCGAGAAGTTTGGATAATTTATAATGACTACCACCAGCATTATCTGCTATTACATCAAATGAAGTTACACCAGAAATAGTTTGAGTTGATATATATGGAAAATTTCCTAATGCAGATGGATGGAATCTATCTATAGCATTAGCGGATGTAATATATTGTTCATGGTCAAAAGTATCTGCTTCTAAAGAATCTATCCTATTGTCTATATTTCCTGAAAAAGTATCTATCCAGGTTTGATTATAAACACTAGAACTGTCAGCAAAACGCTCGATAGCGTTAGCACTAATTATATAATTATCAGAATTAAAAGAAGACTCAGATAACTTTGAGGATGACTCTACAAACCAGTTGTAGGCATCACTATATTCATTACCTGAATTTGCTAGGTTGGATAACTTAGATGCTGATGCATCATACCATAAAGTTAGTGTATTTACTGCACCACTAACTCCCTTACCTAGACTTGAGGGATAAAAAGCTCCTGATGCAGCAGTACTATCTAACTTTGTATCTATTTTAGTATCTAAAGCTCCGGATATAGTATTTATGTAAGTTCTTATTTGAGAGCTTCCTGCATAATCATCATCTATGCTGGATTTAGTAAAGTGTATAGTAGAATCTTGTCTGTGAGTGCTATAAGAGCCTGATAGAGCCGATCCAAGTGATGAAGCATAGAAATCATCTAGAAAAGAAGAAGTCACGCCAGAGGGCTGGAAATTGGCCTCTACGTGGGAAATAATGGCCCCTGATATAGCATCAACTTCACTCTCGGTATAATATCTACTATCAAGCTGTCCAGCATTTAATTCAGTTTCAGTATAGTATCTAGAATCATGAATATGAAGTGAAGTGTCTCCACTATCAGTTAAATCAGTCTTTTGAATGGATGTTAAGTGAATTGAAGTATTAGAACTATGACCATAGCTATTGCTAGAGATAAGCTCAGCAAAATCTACAAAATCGTCCCAATCTTGAGATTTAATTAAATCTCCAGCAGACTTATTATCATTAAATGCCATATAATTTTAAACCTAATATAATTTAATTCTTTTTAAATTTAACAAAAAATAACATAAAGTCTAAAAAAAGATAGAGTTCCAAGCGTCAATGAAAAAAGATTAAAGTGCATTGGAACTCCCTTTATAAGACTCATAATATAAATTAAATACATAATAACATACTTATTAGTGTCGTCTAGATTTCGCCTTTCTTTCTGCATCTTTGTAAGCTTTATATTCCTCTTCAGCTTTCCAGATTATATGTTGTTCAATAAATGCGACACCATCAGGATCTTTTTGTCTTCTATTTCCTAGTTCCTTTGGAGTGCAAGAAAGAAATTCACATACCCTTGCTTCAAGCTGACCTACTCCGGATTTAACGAAAGGATTTCATATCTTCAGCTTCTACACCGGTTCCTTTCTGAGTTTCCTTTATAACCTCAGTAATGAAGTTTTGGAGTGTAGCAAATGATACCCCATCTGTCCAAAAGTCTTTATCTAACTTTTTATCGACACAGATGTCTGAAGCTAATTCAGGTAGTTTGTCATATATATCTACCATTTTTGATAGAGAATCTGGATCCATCCTACCCTCATATATTGCAGCTTCAGCTGAAAGTCTCATGATGGTCATCATTTGCTTTTGAGTTGGTCTTTTAGCTTTTATCATTCTTCGGGTTTCAGGGGAAGAATAAAACGTAACACTCAAGAGATCTTCCTTGTAATCTCTTTCAAGTTTATCTCTTGTTGCTATTTGCTTTATTACTTCGTTAGCATCTCCCTTTTTCTTTTTATCGATTTTATTTTTAAGTTCCTCAAAATCTTTTGGGGGAGTGTCTTCTTTTTTGTTCTTTTGATCATCGGACATAATTTTATTTTGCCTCCACGAAAAACATTAAATTTACATCATACCTGGTTCGTCAACTATGTATCTGTAAGGTGATCGTCTTTGCATTGATATTGAATAAGGATATAGCACTGTAAAGTCTACAGTTCCTTCTGTTATATCATCTGCAGTTCCTATACTAAAATCGAACCCAGTAACTTGGCAACTTCTTAAATAGAAGTGTAATGATTCTGCACCACAGTTACCTGATACGCTCATAGGAACTCCTTCTATCATCAGATTAGCTAATTTACCTAAAGCTCCCGCATGTAACTTACAAGCAGTTAGTGAACCTTCTGCTGATAAAGAGCCTGCTAGGAAAAAGTTACCTTTTTCTCCCACTAATTCCTGTTCTGCTGTACCTTTACTTAAAGTAAGAGAAAAATCAGAAATTGCAAGAGTTCCGTGAGATAGCTTATTTGCTGCACCACCACTACCAAGATAGATAGTAGCATCTTCTCCTCTATATATTGTTGGTGTTCCGGTCATAAGATCACGAATCCATTATACAATGCCCTTTATAGGTTAAAGCTTGTGGCAGAAGATGTGTAAAGTCAATACTTGCTTCAGTGATTGTATCTGCATCTCCAATTGATATATCGTATCCAGTTACTTGGCATGATCTAAGATACCAACTTAAATATGTTGCATCTGAATCTGTTGATACTACACCAGATATTGCTAAATATTTATAAGTACCAGAATCAGTATCCATTAAGTTATCTAGGATATCCGATAGACCACTAGTTGCAAATTTTGCAGCTGTTAGAGAACCCTCTAAAGAGAGTGAACCTTGATCGAAGAAGTTTCCTCTTTCTCCAATAAGATTTTGTTCAACTGTTCCTCTATCTAGAGTAAGTGAGAAATCACCAATACCCCAAGTAGCATGACTCTTATTTGTAAATGTTGGACTACCAGAATGAGCTGCTATGTAAACTTGTGCATTCTTACCTGTTACAGTTCCAGCCATATTATTTACCTATATTATTGCACATTAAACATACTAAATTGCCTAATTAAACATTAATCATCATGGAATTGAGTGTGAGTATATGTTTGAGTTTTTCTATAAATTCCAAGTTCATCATCATAAGATTCTACATCAGATTCTTTTCTACAAGTTCCTGATATTAATACCTTAACTACTTCATCTCCAATCTGTAGTGTCTCTAATCTACTATTTTTTGAGTATATATCTATTTGAATTGTAGCTTCTTCTCTTCTAATTTTTGATCCAGCTGTTGATGTTCCATATCCCAAGTACCCATAGTCAGAACCACTTACTTGATTTATCGTTATGCAGGGGAAATTATCTTTTGTTTTTACCCATGCAACCTTTATATCACTAATTGGTACATAAGAAACAACTGATGAGGAACTAGTGAGAAAACCTCTTAATTTTCTAGTTATATCTAGGGACATTAGAAACCTCTTAATGATCGTTTAAGATTGTAGCTTATTACATTATTTAATTGACTTTTTATAGTGGGAGATTGTATTGCTCCTCTATAAAATGATTTTGGAGTCTGTAGAGTAAATGAAGATTTCCAATTATCTCCAGCTCCTTGTTGTCTTCCAATCGGAAAACCCTTCTTTTTTTTACTTCTAGCTAACACTTTACCCACCCCACCAAATTCAACTATATTTGCATGATCAGATGTACAGTCAACTGTATAGTGATAAGACTTTTGTCTCTCTATTTTCCAATTGTCTTTATCAGCTATAGATTGTCCATCTATAGACAGATAAGGATTTTGAGATGAATTAACTAAATTTTCTATTGCCTTATCTCTAAGATGTTCACCTGCTTCTTGTAAACCCTTGTTTGAGTTTAAAGTTAGTCTATATTGTAATCTCTTAAGATTTCTGTAGACTTCCTTTCTTCCACTGACTCCCTTAACCTTTAGGAGATAATTCATTTATGTTACCTCTCTTAATAGAGCCTTTTTATGATGGAATGAACTATCCATTTCCATCTCCTTTACTCTATATACTGTGTTACTATAGACTACTTGACTATCTCTTGTTATTGAAGCTGAAGATAAACAATAGCAAGTGTACGTTACATCATCGAACAGCCCTGGATTTTCTATTCTATCCGCTACTTTAATGGGAACCATTCTACATTTAGTTGGGCTAGTTGATGTAGTGTAGCTGTATGTCCATTCACCTAAGGCATTCTGAGATGATGATCTCGTTCTTAGATAAATGTTAGTATTTAATAATTCTTCATATGTCATATTTTTATCCTCTTAGTGTGGATATCATAATGACAAGAGCTACAAACCACCAATAGATTTTCCTCATTATGTCCACCACCCATCCCTACTGGAATTTTATGATGGAGATGAAGATTACCTTTTGAGTATCTACCACATACTTGGCATCTATAACCATACTTCTTGAAGAGTTTCCACCTAAGTTTGTTCCAATATATTGGATATCTTGGACCTGGTCTATAGGGCATTAATCATTAGCCTTATATAAAGACCATTTCTTAAGAGTACTTCTTTTATTTAACATCTGTAAAGCCATCTTTTCCCACGTTACAGATATAACGTATGGTGATGATTGTATATCAGTTCCTCTTGATATAGGCTGAGCCAATTCATATTCATAATCACCCAATAATTCTCTATTTAGAGTGTAATATTTCTTTGCTAATGAGGGTGTTAATATAATTTTTGATGCTATAAGTAAAAGACATGGTAATCTAGCTTTTTCAGCACTAGTAGCACTATCATTAAAATATACTGAATTAACGTAATCTTCAACCGACTCTATCTTAATTAGAATTTCTGCTTTTGTGACATCATCATAATCTAGGGGAGGTGAAAAGAAATTTCTAACGTCCATCTCTCTTACATATTGTGGGGAATAATCAGCCATAATTAATCACTCATTTCTCCTAATTCAGGTCTTACCCTTCTAACATCTATGGTCTGTTTCTTTCTAATAGTTGTATCCACTGGAAATGGAAACTGTTTTATCTCAAAGTATTTCTCATTAGTCATTCCTCCACCTTCAGCACCAGATATCTCGTAATAAGCAAGTTCTGAGGAGGCATACCTCTCGGCATCCCTCAGACCCTTTTTTCTATTATCTTCATACTTCTTTGTTAGGAATAACTGACTATTCTTAGTGTAATTTCCGGTTCCCTTTCCATGTAACATTATATTCACCTATCTATTATAGACCTTTTCCTGGGATTAAGTTACCACTAAATACTGGTATGAATCCCATTCCACCTGCACCTGCTGTTCCTGATATCCAAGTGATTTTCAGCCAACCCATAGTACTTGCGGCTGGTAAAGATACATTATCTTGACGATTACCAGAACTCCAGGTTCCTATATTAAATGCATAACCATCAGCATGTGCATAGATTCCTCTACCTTCTTCTTTTAACCATAGTTTTTCTATTTCTAATACTGGAATTTTTGCTCCGGGCATATTTCCTTCCAACTTATAAAATTAACATAAAACATAAATTAATAACTGTTTAATTTTGCTATCCAGATTCTTAACCGAACTACTTGTGATAAATTACACAACCAGCTGCTTCATTGAGTACATCCGTACCGAATCTCATCGTTAGGGATATACCAATTAGGTCGTGAATTGGATCATCATATTGTTCAATGGTTAAGTCTCGTCTCATGCAGAGTGCTGCTAAGTCTTTCTTGGAGAATACTATACCAGTTATATCTGAAGCTGCAGTTGTATCGTCCCATGTTGGGGATGCTGCATCAGTTGCTGTACAGGTATAAGGCTTTAGTCCCATAATTGTAGTTCCGACATTACCTTGTCTAAGAGCTCCAGGTCCACCTGCATATGATACATATGCTAAGTTGGAGTCTTGTAATAGGTATGCTTCTGCAGTTGGATGTAATACGAGAGTATCCGGTAGATAGTCTTGTTTTTTAACTTTACCGACTGCTTGTGCTATATCAGAAATAGCTATATGAGGTCCAGCTGGGCTTAGAGTACTTGTTGAGATTGCATTTGTTCCTGCAATGATTTGATAGAGAATTTGTCTGTTGAGAGCATTTTCCATTCTTGCACCAGCTTTTTTGAGTTCTAATTCGACTACATCGAAT
>Ga0272441_10000290_pt1 | contig 115514 bp, 104 predicted proteins | sample SSMProp6N_FD_193582 | JGI IMG/M metagenome (GOLD analysis project Ga0272441, IMG submission 193582) | Marine sediment archaeal communities from Little Sippewissett salt marsh, Falmouth, MA, United States - SSM-Prop-6N | ecosystem: Environmental > Aquatic > Marine > Wetlands > Sediment ...
ACTTTTTTGTTACCAAAGAGCAGAACGCCGCAATTAAAGGCGTATTCAAATATTTTGAATTATTAATTGGCTGAATGATATCCATGATCGCATTCAGCACGCTTTAATTTTTACGAAGCCATCAAGTATAGGTATTATCCTTATCATGAATTGATCCATCATCGGTCTTAACTTCCCAAATCAAACCGGTCACATTATCGCGCACCATGGCCCAGGAGGTAGCGCTGTCCGGCAGGTAATTGGCCTGCGCGTCCATCTTGATATAGGACGGCGGGTTAATCAGATAATCCGAATCCTCCCCGAAGGTATCCGTATAGGAAGTGGTCTGACCGGTATCGGGGATTCTTCCGGTCACCTGCGGAAATACCAGATGAGAATTCTCATCGGTCGGATCGGTCTGGTCCTGAAACTCCCGGCCGTTGGTGAACTTGTCGCCGTCCGGATCCAGCCCCGCATCATCAATGCTTGGATTCAGGCTGAAACCGACCTCCCAGCCGTCTGCCATTCCGTCACCGTCGGTATCAATATTTGTCGGATCGGTACCGTTCTGAAATTCTTCCAGGTCTGTCAGGCCGTCACTATCCGAATCTGCGGTTCCGTCATGGGTCAGGTCTTCAAAATAGGTTGTCTCCCAGCTGTCGGGCAGGCCGTCTCCGTCCGAGTCCGGATTGGCTTGAGTTGAAAATTGCCAAACAGGGCCTTGAGCTTCTGCACCATGGTTGTCTGCGGCAATTACTTTCCAATAATATGTCGTGCCGTATTCAAGCGTATCCAGACTTAATGCCGGTTCGACCAGGTCATCCGAAACCAGAATCATAGGCGGGTTTGCGGTACCGAAGTATACATCATAAGTGAGCACGTCACCGTCAGGGTCGCTGCAAGCCCATGAAAGATCGGAATCTATCGGGATATTGGTTGCAGTGTCAGATGGTGATGGTGCCGAGGGAGGTATAGGCGCATCATTTCCGGTTCCTGGAACCGGCTGCACCGCATTCATGGAATTCTCTTTTCCATAGACAACCGTGCTCGGCTCAACCAGAACACTGACGCCATAGTCTGAAACCACTTTGAAGTTTTTATTTCTTACACAGGCAACAAGGTCTTCACCTTTATTTATGGCGCCTTCACTCATAACGGTACCATCGGTATTCGCAACCTGAACATTATTGCCGTCCTGAGCACTAAACACCACCACCTGATAATCTCGATCATCAGGCGCATAGCCATAATACAACGTGCCGTTCGCGTTTATGGACGGCAGAGATGTATTCATTGCGTATTCTTCATTTGTCCAGACATAAACCGGCTGGTCAGCTTGAACATGGAGGATGGCCATTCCATTGCTCCCGCCGGATCCTGCATTGGTATACGTATATATTGCATTCCCTGTTGTCATAGATCCGGAGTAAACAACGGCATCATCACTCATTCGGGTGATCGTCAGATTCCCGTCTGCCAACGGCATAACGCCGATATGGTAAGGTGTGGCGGCGATAAACTCCTTACCCGTAAAATCACCTGAAATTGAAGGGATAATTTCCCCTCCACTCCTGTTTTCAAAATCACCCAGCAGACAGTAGATATTTTTATCTGCATGTATATCAAGCAACGATCTGCCCGTTAATTGCCTCACATAAAAGCCCCCCCGGCTCAGACTGATACCGGAGACAGTATCACTACCGTCTGTTAAATCCGTAATATCAACGGTTGTTTCATCGTTCAGTGCCACTGCAACCAGTTTGCAGTTATCACCTAACGGATTCCAGGCATAGAAACGGGTATCGATGCAGCTTTGACTGCCCTTCAGAATCAAATAATCATATAACCTGATATAGTTTGCACCCGCACAACTATATTTTTGAGCATATACTGCCCCTTTATTGCTGCTCAGCTCTACAATCACGGACTTGCCGTACACAAAATTCCCATCATTAAACTCTTTGAACTGCCCGGAATTCAGAACACCGCTGATTGGAGGATTGACTCCATTGCGGACCCTGTAGGTCAACCCATCTTCATAAGAGACTAAGGTTGTCAGATCGAATACGCGTGTGGGCTGTTTAAAATATACGACAGGATTTACAACGGGGGTTTCCAGGGGAAGTGTTTGTATTTCGATTCTTCCACCGCCACTGCCACCGGCGGCATTACCTTCCGGATTTAAGGCAAGGTATTCTTCCGGATTGATTCCCCCGATCTCAAAATGTTCAAGGGGAAAATCAATGCTTGAATTCAATATCTTGACGGATCCGCCCGATCCCCCAAAGTTTGTTACATTATAAGACGTCGTGCAGTTTTCAAAACACACCCCGCCGTTACACAATATTTTCCCGTTACCTTTCAGTTCGCCGGCCTGAATATATATGATTCCACCGCCAGGGCCACCATCGGCTTCACACCAGTCCCAATTAGATTGCCGTCCGCCGGCTCCTGAACCCATATAAAGTTTTGCATCAAGATCTCCACCATAAATATCACCGGGTTCCTCATCATCCCCATTTACACCCCGGGTACCATAGCTGCCACCGGCACCCGGATAATTTCCATGTTCACCATGCCCGCCGCCTCCGCCGCCAAAATTTCTATGATAATCCCGAATACCAGCGCCGGCATAGCTTTCTCCCTGATAACCACTTTCACTCCAGCTTCCCGACTCGATGCCGGCACCGCCTCTGTAACCCCTGGCGCTCATTGTGATCTTGCCGTCAACTCTCACGGAATTGGCTTTGAAGCAAAGAACACCACCACCGGTACCATTCCAGGCTGTTGCCGTCAGTATGCCGCCGGCTTGTACATCGATCACGTCGTAATGGGGGACTTTCTGCAGAATAATTTTCTGCCCGGACAAATCACTGTTATCCGTATTTCCGTAACAATTTTGAATCGGCCCTGTCAGGGTGACCGTACTGGCTATTAATGAATCAACCGTCAGGAATTCATAATTTCCGACGTTTTGATAATGAGACGGGGTTCCCTGTAAATTTATCAGGAGCACTTCGTCGCCGGCTGCAATGCCGTTCGGAGATACTGTGGTGGTGACAGTATTTGAAGCGATGGCGGAAACCAGGTAATGCACGGCATCAGGATAACTTTCTCCACTTCTTACGTCTGAATCGATAATAAAATTTCCGGATATTATGATATTCGCAGGGATAGACGCATCTTCAACTTCTATGGAGACATCATCCAGGCACACGCCTTCGTTTTCCATTCCATCCCAGGCGGCTTCAAACGCAATATAGTATTCACTCGACAATTCCGGCAGATCAATGGATACGAAGTCATAGGTATTCGAGGTGTTGGAGTATGATAATCCGAGCTGAACCCATGAGCCGGCTGCCGATGTCTTGTAATAGACATTCAATCTATCAGGATCCATTGAAATAACCGGCGTATAATAATAAAATTTTAAAATGGCAGATGATTTTCCGGACAAATTCAGGAGAGGCGTTATCAGCTTTGGCGAAGGGTAGTCCATTTCTTTACCGAATGCATGGCGGGAACCGGAATGCGGATCGAATATTTCAACATTCCATGTGCCGTCGGGTTCGGATGCATTTTCGATGGTCCACCCGTCGGGTATGGTCACACTGTTTTCAAACCCTTCATCAAAAAACACATAGGGTGCGGCCGAGGACACGGTGCTGACGGCAAGCAGAGTAAAAGCGATCCCTACGATCAGCCATAACCGTAACCACTTTTTCCTATGGAAACTGTCTTTTTTCATTTGGCTTCCTCAATTTTCAGAGTAAGATGAATGATTATTCATCTTTAAAAATGAAAAATCACCGACGCATAAAGCGTATGCTGATCGATGTCCTGTGAAAATTCCTTGCCCTGCACCAGCGAATGTCCTACGTCCCGGCCGAACCGGTACTGGTAGGCCATATCGAAAACGAATCGTTTGTACGCGATTCCCGATCCGATGCTGAGGCCGTAATAATCATCGGGACTTCCCTCGGCCGGGGCGGGATCGTAGTACAGTCCGCCCCTCAGCGGAATGATGCAGGTGTTTCTGATAAATAAATATTCTGCACCCACGCGGACCTGATGCGTGGGATCGATATCGGATTCATCGATATTTTTCCCACTGACCGGCGAAATCTGATTTCCATCGCCTTCGGTATGGACAAAATCGTCCCACTGAGTGCGATACAGATCCGCCGACACCGTCAACGCGTCAGAAAACCGATATGCCAGGCCGATACCGACCGACAGGGGCATATCCAGCGTTTCTTCCTGACTGAAATCATATGAATTGGTCGAATCGGCGGCCGGAGCTGTTGGAAAATGCACGAAAGACTGAAACGCGAACCGACGCTGCAGGTCCGCAGTAAAAGGCGTTTTCAGAACAGCCCCGAGGGTCAGCTTCGGTGACGCATTCCACATCACCCCGAAATTGGCGTTAAACCCGCTGAATTCAAAATCATCCTGATACGATACCCTGCTGACCACAGGACGTCCCCGGTAAATCCCCCGCCCGTCTTGTCGGTATGCCTGGTTCCAGCCGTTCTGATCGAGCCAGTCATCCCAGAAATTCAACGTCAGGCCTACGGACAGGGTGGGTGTGATCTGGACGGCGTAGGCCAGTCCCAACGCCGAAAGCTCACCTTTCTGCACAAACTGAATTTGATTGTCGATGATATAATTAACTGAGGTTTCGGTCAGTGGAAGATCCCATTCCCGGTTAAAATCAAACAGGTGCTGGTAATTCAGGGAAAGGATCATGTTGCGATTGAGTAAGGTAAAGGGGCAGGATATGCTGAAATAATTCAAATTGCTGCTGAAAATGGTCTGGATACCCGAGGCCTCGGGATGGGTTCCGAATGTATTGTCTTCTATTCGATGGCAGGCGGCGCCGACAGTGCAAACCTCAGGCGTTTCAAGCTGAATGAGACCGCCCGGATTCCACGAAGCGGCCGTTGCGTCATCCGCCACGGCAATAAAGGCGCCCAGCCCCAATGCTCTGGCACCGGAGCCTACCGGATTGGGCGAAGACGCAATCTCGATTCCTGTTTGAGTTTGCTTCGAGCAGGCAACATCCGCCGTCATGGGCAACCCGATAACAACACAAAAAAGAAAACCGGCGGTACTGCATAGATTTCCAAAAAAATATTTTAAACCATACCCCATAACCGCTGCCATGAACTCCTGAAATCTTTTAGCTGAATATATGCTCGCTCAAATTGAGTTCCCGTGTAAAATTACGTTGGGATTAGTATTTAAACCTTTCTGAATTTAATTAGACACGAAACATTTTTATTTCTTACAAATTGGATAAAAAACGTCTTTTTTTTTAATATTTTTACCTAACCGGTCTTAAATAGTAGACATCAGGAAATTCACAGCAAGAAGTTTAATTACAGGAAAAAGAATGAAATGAGGATGTTAAATTCTATTATAATAAGTCTTTTTACTATCATTAAATTCGAATTAATATCAATATTTTTATTTACTAAAAAGCAACAGGAAGATGCATTAAAAAGAAGTCACTTCAGGGAAGAAAAATTGGGAACGGATTCCTGAATCAGGGGATTTGTAATATCTTTAACTAAGCTGGGGTCGTCATCTTTGGCACATAAAAAAACAGGGCCGACCTCTTTTCGAGATCAGCCCTGCAGTGTGTTCAGGTATTCCGTATCGTTCTACTTGGCGCCGAACAGTGCGGCGATGGCGCCTGCCTGCGGATGGGCGTAGATCAGAATCAGAGAGATAACCAGAGCATAAATGGTCAGAGATTCGATCATAGCCAGACCGATCAGCATGGTTACGGTAACTTTACCGGAAGATTCCGGATTCCGGGCAACGCCTTCTACAGCGCCCTTGAGGCCGAGACCCTGACCAATACCACAACCCAGTGCCGCGATTCCGATTCCGAAGCCTGCAGCGATAGCGCATGCAGCAAAAAATTGTAATGCTTCAGCTCCCATGAACTTTCCTCCTTTTAAAATTTACGGTTTGCTTCTTCCATTTTCCCATTATGATAAATACAGATATAAGCTATTGGCGTATACTTCCGCGCGCATGCATTCCGGTCACCTTATCGGCACGAAATGAACAGGAGAACCCGTACACTATCAGTGTGCTTCTTCCATGGCGCCGACAAAGTACATGATGGCCAGCAGAAAAAATACGAACGCCTGCACCAGGGCCACAAACACACCCAGTGCCATGATCGGCAGAGGAGCAAAAAATGCACCGGCCAGAAACATCAGGATACCCAGAACCAGTTCATGCCCCATCATGTTTCCAAACAGACGGAAAGACAGGGACAACACCCGTGCAAAATGTCCGATAAGTTCTATGATGAAAAAAAGCGGTACCAGCCACCATACGGGGCCGATGAAATGTTTGATATATTTCATGCCGTGGCGTTTAATACCGATTGCGTGCGTCAATACAAATACCGGAATCGCGCACGACAGGGTCGTGTTCAAATCAGCGGTGGGTGGATAGAAACCGGGAATCATTCCTATCAGATTGCATACCAGAATATAAATGAATATCGTTGCAATCATCGGAAAAAACCATCGGCCTTCATCTCCGGTAAGTTCGACCATAAAGTCTTCCAGACCGCCGACCAGTACTTCAAACACATTCTGGCCCTTGGTCGGAATCATCTGAATCCCTTTGGCGGCCAGGTAACCCAACACAATCAGAAGTATCATCACAACCCATGTATACAGAACATGCGGATTGGAATGAGCAAAGTGTCCCAGACCAATCAATTCACAAAATTTGACTAAAAACAAATATGGATGTTCCACCTTACAATGCCTCCTTAAGTATGAGTTTTTTAAATTCCCGAACGGTTGCAATCAGAATACTGGCCACCACAACCGACAGCCCAATAATGAGACCCAGTGGATCGACAAACTGCCAGGCAAGCAATATAAATATGATAAATCCGCTGATAATAAACCTGACATAGTATTTGGCAATCACCACCCGAATGGGCGACAGATGCGGGGGGGTCAGCGCAGACTTCAACGTTCGCGCCAGCAGATGGAAATTGATCGTCACAATCAGTCCCCCGAAAACGATCCCCCTGGCAAATGCGGGCGGTGTTAACAGAAAACCTGCGATACAGGCTGCAGCAAATAAAATCCAATTGGCACGTTTTACGAATGTAATGAGTCTGTTTTGAACAACCAAAAAATTACAGCTTTCTGCTTTTTTTTATTGCAACGGCAATATTTTTGAATCCCGCGATAATACCCAGCACCAGAAAAATCAGGGTTAACCAGGGGCTGGAATCGAATATTCCGTCCAGCCAGAGCCCTACCCCCAATCCAATAAAAATAGCAAGTGAAATAGAAAATCCGAGACTGCTGAAATATGCCAGATCCTTAAGGTAACGCCTGTTTTTTTTCTTCATTCAAACGAGCGCCTTTTATACCAAACCCAAAAAGGTTTTTCGATTTTCAGTCAATAACATAGCCGCCACTGCAAGTCAATCTAAATATACATTCAAGAGCTACTTTAAAAAGACTTAAAGCAAAACCTATGTCTTTATATCAAACTGAAATAGTTGTTATTTATTAAAATTTTTAAACAAATGAATTATATTTTTTAAACAGTTCGGTTTTAAGCATATAAAATTTTGTTTCTTTTATTTACTGAATCAAGTTTTCAACACTGCGCATAATGTTTTTATTCTTCATTCCTTAAAACCGATCAATAGCGTTACATATCACCACATTAACGCTTCTGCATCAAAAACCGGACCATCCTTGCAGACATGCTGATAAAATCCGGAACCATGGATCGACTCCACCGCACATCCCAGACACGCGCCGATACCGCAGGCCATATGAGATTCCAAAGATACCTGACAGGGGACTGACGCGTGTTTCGCCGTCTTCGCGACCTGCTTTAACATGCCGTGCGGACCGCACGCACAGACAATGTCCGGCCGTTTGACTGCCAACGCCCTTTTCAGTGCATCGGTTACCAGTCCTTTTTCACCTTCACTGCCGTCATCCGTCGTCATGTGGACCGTCACTCCAAGGGCGAAAACTTCATCGCGACACAGAAGGTCCTCCCGGGTTCTTCCTCCCAGAAACACCGATATATCGCAACGATCGCCACAACGACGAACCAACGACGATACCAGAAAGCGTATCGGAGCGATCCCGATGCCGCCGGCCGCAAGGTAGATACATCGGGCCGCCTCAGGTATTGAAAATCCGTTTCCCAACGGTCCGATGATGCCGACCCGGTCATCCGGTCTGCACCGGGAAAGGTTTCGAGTCCCTTCGCCGACGACATTGTAAAGTATTTCGATACCTTCGTATGCCTCTTCGTTCCGGAGGATTCCATGGATGGAAAACGGACGACGAAGAAAGGTACCCATGTGTTCCGGAAGACGTAACATGACAAACTGGCCGGGAACGATTTCGGCAAACGCCGGACCGGTTTTCAACCCGATCTTATGATACGATAAATTCACCGGACGGTTCCATAATACCGGAACATTTTCGTGAATCATGACGATGTCTCCTTTTTATGTGTCGGGAAATCACAAAAAAACCGGCGATGGCTGATGCCGCCGGTTTTTTCAGCTGTCATACCGGATCGGTTTATCGAATCCCGATCACTGAGGCAAACCGACCGGTAACCGCCTCGGCCCGGTAGGAAAAAAACAGGTCCGTTCGGCACCGTGTGCATAATCGGCTCAGAAAAATATGGTCCGCCTCAAGCCCGGCATCAATCAATTGTCGGCGGCTGATTTCCCAGAAATCAAAATAATTTGACCGGTGTCTGAAACCCCAGTATCGGGATGGGATTTCTTTGCGGTAATGAATGAATTCGGCACAGCACGGCCCCATTGACGGGCCAATTCCTGCCACAATGTGCGCCGGGTTGCAACCAAATTTTTCCTGCATGCATCGCACCGTGCGCCCGATAATATTCTGAACGCTCCCCCGCCACCCATTGTGGATGCCGGCAACCACATGCCCAGCCGGATCGTACAGCATCACCGGCTGACAATCGGCGACCTGAATACAGAGCATTTTTCCGGGCCGGTTGGATATCATGGCGTCCGCAACCGAAGGAGAACCCGCATCAGCGCTGAAACGGTCATCAGTGCCGGACGAAAACACAACCACATCGGCCCCGTGGACCTGGTTTACAAACGCAAGGTCTTCCGCCCCCATCACCGCCGCCACGTCATCCCGGTTACGTGAAACAGCATCCGGATCATCCCCCACATGAAAGCCGACATTCAAGCTGTCAAAGGGTTTCCGGCTCGAACCGCCCAGACGTGTAAAAATCGCGTGGCGGATACCGGGAAAGGCAGAAAACGCAGGAAACGTAAAAAAAGGAATCTCCTGATAATGGTTAAAAATCAACGTATCGACTTTTCCTTCAAGGTAAGGGCCGCGGCATAAATAAATTAAACCGTCTTACTTGTCTTTTTGTCCGTCTTCTGCGTTGCATCGAAGCGCACATACTTCAAGTATGCGCGCTTCGATACGCCTTGAAGACGAACAAAAATCCTGCGTAATACGGTACAATTAATTTATGCCGAGGCCCTAACGTCAAATCCGCATACAAGCCCTAACTACTAAGTCCTCAGTCCTCAAAACTCAGTCCTTCTCTTTAACGTGCCGGGGTTCTCGCCAGAGTCAACACGTCCACCCGTCGGGCGCCGGATCGCACCAGAACCTTTGCGCATTCATTGACCGTTGCCCCCGTGGTGAGGACGTCATCGATCAGCAGCAGCCGCTTTCCCCTGATGTCGGTTTTTTTTGCCACGTAAAATGCATCAGCCATATTTTTCATCCGCCGATTCCGATCCATTGCGGTTTGCGGGTCCGTCCATCTCCGTCTGGCCAAGACGTCTTTTCGAATCTGGACCCGGCCCGGATTGATATCCAGTTGACGGGCAAACACCGGCCACAACCGGACTAACAGCCATGCCTGATTAAATCCTCTGGATTTCAGTCGTTTCCGGTGTAAAGGGACCGGGACAACCATGTCCACGGCATCCGAGGTACCCCAGAAACGAAGAAATGCCCCCAGCAACAGCATGCCGAGAGGTTTTGCCAGCTGTATTTTTTCCCTGTATTTAAGGCTGTGAATCAGCCGCATCAACGACGTGTCATAGACTCCGGCAGCCCTGGCACGCTCATAATATGACGGCGTCTCGATACATCGCCGGCAGGTATGATCCTCCCCCTCCCGGCCGACAAACATCTCGCCGCACACGCGGCACAGGGGGGATTCCACCGGAACCAGTTCTCTGAAGCATTCCGGGCATAAAAAGTCAGCCATCATTTCATAAAATGCATGAACCGCTTTTTCAGAAAATCCCGCCCGGAAAAAACGAGCGGGAAACATATCTCCCGCCGAAAAAGAATGCGCATGAAACAATACGCCGCAAGCCAGGCACCGATTCGGAAACAACGCCTGTTTCAAAGATTCACCGAGACAATCGGCAAACGTTTTAGACCGCCTGAATATGTCGGGTAATGTGATCGGCAAATTCTGAGCATTTGACTTCGGTTGCCCCCTGGATCTGGCGGGCAAGGTCATAGGTTACCACAGCGTCCCGGATCGTTTTCTGCAACGCGGTGTAGATTAGATCCGCTGCGGGCTTCCATCCGATATACTCGAGCATCATGGCACCGGACAATATCAATGAGCCGGGATTGACCTTATCCATTCCGGCATATTTCGGCACCGTGCCGTGGGTGGCTTCAAACATCGCACAGTCATCCCCGATATTCGCGCCGGGGGCCATCCCCAAACCGCCGACCTGGGCAGCCAGTGCGTCCGACAGATAATCCCCGTTCAGGTTCGGCGTGGCGATGACGTGATATTCATCCGGCCGGAGCAAAACCTGCTGAAACATCATATCCGCAATGCGGTCCTTGATCAACACTTTCCCCTCGGGCAACGTCCCCCCATACCGGTCGTAAAGCTGCTGCTCGGTGATCGTCCGGTCTCCGAATTTTTCCCTGGCGACTTCGTATCCCCACCGGCTGAACGCTCCCTCGGTATATTTCATGATATTTCCCTTGTGCATGAGGGTCACACTCGGCAACCCGCGTTCCAGTGCATAGGACACCGCACTGGCCACCAACCGTTTGGTATTGGTTTCGCTGATGGGTTTGATCCCGATCCCCGAGTCTGCGGCCACGTTGACCCCCATGGTGTCGCGCAAAAACGTTATTACCCGCAGGGCCTCTGGACTCCCGGCCTGCCACTCGATACCGGCATACACGTCTTCGGTGTTTTCGCGAAAAATGACCATGTCGACTTTTCCGGGTTCCCTCATGGGACTGGGAACCGGATCGATGTATTTCACCGGCCGCACGCAGGCATACAGGTCAAGCTTATGCCGAATGGCCACGTTGAGGCTGCGAATACCGCCACCGACCGGCGTGGTCAACGGTCCCTTGATGGCCACGACATGGGATTTCACCGCATTGAGAGAATCTTCGGGCAACCAGTCGCCTGTTTTATTCAAGGCCTTTTCGCCGGCAAGGATTTCCTTCCAGGCAACGGCTCTCTGACCGCCGAATGCTGCCTTTACGGCGCTGTCCATAACTTTTTGTGACGCAGCCCAGATGTCGGGGCCGATCCCGTCTCCTTCGATGAATGGAATAATGGGAAAATCCGGGACCTCCAGGGTTCCGTCGGCTCGCCTGCGTATTTTATCTGTTTTATTCATTTGTTATTCTCCTTTATGGATGCGGGGGGTCTCCTGTCAATGGAAACGTTCCCCGCCCTTGGTCAACGCGATATATCATCCGCCCCATGCCTTCTGACTTCAGACTCGCTATTTTTTTCTCACGCGCTGAGGCGCAGAGGGCCTGGTTCTAACGTCGGCCATATTTTCGTAAATTTAACTGCGGAGTCCCGCCCGTTCCCGGCGGTCGGCATTACGCGATCCGGGAATGGGCGGGACGCAGCCTGCAACAACGTGGCCGAAGATATAATCAAGCCCGGCGCTAAGATGATTCAACTCTGAAATTAATGTTCGGGCTGTATTGAATTCAGGACTTCCGAATTTTGGGGATGCAGCGCTGCCTGTAGGATTCATATAGAACCACGGCCCCGGCTACCGAGGCATTCAGAGAATCAAACCGCCCGATCTGGGGAATTGAAATCAGAAAGTCGCATTGTTTTCGAACCAGGGGACGAATGCCCTTTTCCTCACCGCCTATGATGACGGCCAGCGGTCCCGAAAGGTCACTCTCATAAAGGGTCTGCTCCGCAGCCCGGTCCATTCCTGCAATCCACAGGCCGTTGTCTTTCAACAATTTAATCGTATTGACCATGTTGGTCACCCGCACCAGTTTTACATGTTCAAGGGCCCCGGCCGACGCCTTGGATACGGCCGGTGTCGACGATGCGGATCGATCCTTTGGAACAATGACTCCGTCAACCCCGACACACAGAGCGGTCCGGATCATCGCCCCCAGGTTCTGAGGGTCCAGCACATTGTCCAGCATCAATATGAAGGATGCGGAATGAAGGGCATTGGGCCGATCGATGAGTTCGGCAATCGATGCGGTCGGATAAGGTCCGGCTTCGGCCCCGATTCCCTGGTGCGCGTCGGTGCCGGCCATATGTTGCAACTGGGACAATTTCACCGCTTCAACCGGTATGTTTCGCGATACCGCCTGCTCCGTCAGATGGGCATAACGCCCGTCCGCCTTGTCTTTAGCCAGAAAAAGCCTGTAAATTTTTCTTCTGGCGGCTTTCACGGCTTCATTGACCGGATGAAAACCGTACAACAATTCTGTTTTTTTTTTTACCATACGCTGAAATCTCAGGGACACGGAAAAAGTTAAAAAAATACATACGGAGACGGCGTTCCATCCCGAAAACGGAAGACAGGGCGATCAGGAACGATAACTTTCGATAAGACGGATAAAATCATCTACGGCATCCGGAAGATGATCGTTGACAATGACATGCCGGTACAAATTGTTCTGCTCTATTTCATGTTCGGCGATCCGGAGCCGTTTTTCAATCACTTCCTCTTGATCGGTCCCTCGGGATACCAGACGTTTTCTGAGAATTTCCAGAGACGGCGGCATGATGAACACCGTGATGCTGTCCGGGTACCGCTGAACGATCTGCACGGCCCCCTGGACATCGATATCCAGAAGCACATCGTCGCCGGCATCCAGTCGGGCGTCAATAAATTCAGCCGACGTACCATAGTAATTATCGTGCACCCGGGCCCATTCCGCCCACTGATGGCGTTCAATGCCGGTCCTGAATTTTTTTTCGGTAATGAAATGATAGTCAACGCCATCCGTTTCCCCTTTTCGGGGGGGACGGGTGGTGAAGGATATGGAGTATTTCATGTCCCCAAACCGTTCCAGCACCGCCCGGCATAACGTGGTCTTTCCGGCTCCGGACGGTGCGGAGACGATAAAGAGTCGGCCCCGGCTCGGTTTTATACCCGAATGAACGTTACGTGTTGGTGAATTCATTTCAGAAATCGCTTATGCCGTCAACGTTTCTTTTTCTTTCAGAACCTGATACCGCTGGGATATGGTTTCTGACTGAATCGCTGACAGAATGACGTGATTGCTGTCCATAACAATAATCGACCGGGTTCGTCTTCCATGAGTTGCATCAACCAGGCGCTTGTCGTTACGGGCTTCGTCTTTCAATCGTTTGATGGGTGCCGAGTTGGGTGAGACGATGGCCACGACGCGATCGGCCACCACGGTACTGCCAAATCCGATGTTCAATAAAGTCTGTTCCATTTTTCCCCCAAGCACATGTCTCCGGATGCCTTTTCTTCAGACACCCCATGGGAATTTGAAATTAAGAATTACGAAAACTTAAACTTACTCCACGTTCTGAACCTGTTCTCTGATCTTTTCAAGCTCGGTTTTCACATCCACAATCAGATGAGAGACATCTGCGTTTGAAGCCTTTGATCCCATCGTGTTAAATTCGCGGTTCAGTTCCTGAAGCAGAAAATTCAGTTTTCTGCCGGCGGGTTCCTTAATTTTCATAATATCACGAAACTGCAGGATGTGGCTCCGAGACCGGGTAATTTCTTCGGAAATATCGCTTCGATCAGCCAGAAAAGCGGCCTCCTGAGAAATCCGTGCGGAATCGATTTCAACCAGTCCTTTGGTCAACGCCGTAATACGCTCCTTTAAACGGGTTTGATAGCGGGCCGGCAAATCAGCTGCATCGCTTTCAATCCGGTCAAGCCGCTGCTCGATATCATCCAGCCGTGTGCCGAAATCCTGAGCGATAAAATAACCTTCCCGCTGCCGCATGGCATCCAGATCCGCCAGTGCCTGCACCAGGCAATCCCGCATCACAGCCCAGCATTGCCCCATATCGGTCCGGCTCTCCCGGGGCTTGATGACCCCGCCGTTTCCCATCATGAGATCCAGAGATATGTCCGATGAAAGACCGAAACGTTCTTTCAACTCGGAAAGCGCGTCATAATAAGCTTTTGCCCTGGGTTCATTGATTTCAAATTCATACGCCTCCTCCGAGATGTCCTGGATCACGAGCTTGGCTTCAACACGCCCCCGGACGACATATTCTCCGATCAGGCTCTTGATTTTTTCCTCCAGGGCCGCATACCCCTGGGGGATTCGAAGCGCCACATCCAGATACCGGCTGTTATAGGAACGAATTTCGATGGATACCGTCAGCTGCTTTTCTGTCTTTTCCGCTGCGGCGAACGCGGTCATGCTTTTTATCATAGTGTCTGTCACCTGTTGGGGTTTATTCCTGCAGCAATTCCCGGCATCTGAAATCCATGATATACTTCTGCCGAACCCGCTCCAGGAATGATCTTATATTTTCATGCGCATAATCCGGATACGTCCACGGCAGCGTCTGAAACGAACCTTTGGTATAGATCAGGGTCAGATCAGCATAAATCCCTTTTCCGAGATATATCCGATGCGTATAATTTTTTCCGGTTGCCAGAACAAAACGTTCATGCACCAGGTAACCGGGATCGATGTTGACCCGGCGGTTCCCGGCCGTTTCACAGGCTTTTTCAAGCGAATTGGTAAACAGCTTGATATCGGGCAGATCCGTCTGCTCGATCTCCTGTTTAAAAGCCAGCATACGCCGAAACAGCGGACCGCCCATTTCTTTTTCATAATATGTCGTAAAATCAAACGGAATCCAGGAACTGATCATATCGATCGGACCGAAATGTTCGACCAGATCGGCGACCACCCGGTCCACCAGAGCCTTTTCTTTCAAAAAAAGACCGATGACCAGTTTGGCCGGTTTAGCCTCTCGGGGTATACTCATATCAAGCTCCGATGAATGTCAAGGTCTCATCGAACCCGGCACGTCATTATTTTTTTGGCACCTCAGCTTAAAAACGGTCGCTGCGGTTATCATTTCTTCAGGGGTTTTGCTTCTTCAATCAACATGATCGGAATGCCGTTGCGGATCTCATATACCAGACAGCACCGATCACATACCAGCCCTTTACGGGTATCATCCAGATATATTTCGCCCTTGCATTTCGGGCAAACCAGTATTTCAAGAAGTTCTTCAGAAATTTCCGTCGACATTTTTACCCCCTGTAATCTGTTAATGCCAATCCGGCAATGTCTGCTTTTACCGGCTTCCGAATAGACACTGATTGATTGGTTTATCACGCTATAGCAGACAACCGGCAATCTTTCAAAACCAAAAGTGGTTCGTCGTCTCAATCCTGCTGTTTATGGGCTGAAAATTCCGGAATGGAATCAGCCCCCCCGGCGTCATTGCATTTTAAACGGTTATTCCGTTATTTGTTATCAGGCTGAGGTTTTTATCTTTTTACCTTGAAGAACTTTACGAAATATGCCTATTTTTTTAGATTATTCGCACCTAAAGTGTCAAAACAAATTCCGTGTTTTTTTAAAAACGAACAAAAATTTGTCATAAATTTTACCACAGGAGCCGTTCAATGTATATCGTAACCGGGGGCGCCGGTTTTATCGGCAGCGCGTTTATCTGGAAACTGAATCAGTCTGGAATCGACGACATCCTGGTCGTCGACAATCTCGGCTGTTCGGAAAAATGGAAAAATCTTGTGAACCGTCGCTATAAAGATTATATTCACAAATCCGGATTTCTGGAACACCTTCTGGCCGATAAATTCTCGGACATCGATGGGATCATTCATCTGGGGGCCTGTTCATCCACCACGGAACGGGATGCCGATTTTTTGATGGAAAACAATTTTCATTTTTCTTGGACCGTTGCCCGGTATGCGATTGATCACGGCGTCCGGCTGATCAACGCTTCCAGCGCCGCCACATACGGAGACGGCGAACACGGATTTTCCGACAACGAAGCCGGCATATCCGCTCTCAGGCCGCTGAACATGTACGGATACAGCAAGCAGCTGCTGGATCTGTGGCTGCTGAGAGAGAACCTGACCGACAAAGTGGCCTCCCTGAAATTTTTCAACGTGTTCGGCCCTAACGAGTACCACAAGGGCGATATGAGCAGCGTTATTTACAAGGCGTTTTTTCAGGTCAGGGACACGGGCGGTATCCGGCTGTTCAAATCCTATCGTTCTCAATACCCGGACGGTGGCCAGTTAAGGGATTTTGTCTATGTCAAAGACTGTGTCGAATTGATTTACTGGTTACTGAACCATCCGAAAACAAACGGCATCTTCAATGTGGGAACCGGACAGGCCCGAAGCTGGAATGACCTGGCCAAATCGGTATTTGCGGCCATGGATGTCTCCTGCTCGATCGAATACATCGAAATGCCGGAGCATTTAAAGGCCAAATATCAATATTTCACGCAGGCAGAGATGGACAAAATCCAGACCGCCGGCTGCCCGGTCCGTTTCAGAAGTCTTGAGGAAGGGGTTCATGATTATATTACGCAGTACCTTCAGAAACCGGACCCGTACCTGTAAAAAGCACTGTATAAAACAAATCTGTTATCATGAAAAATTTTCCTGCAGAACCGTCAGGACGCAGAAGAATGATCGTTGAGAATTTTGCGTGAGATATCATTTTCACTGCATCGAAAAAAATCACGAATACACAAGGAACCATTATGTTTGACCGACTGTTGACAGAGCATCTCGAGTGTTTCAGCTGTCTTTCCAACCTGGAACAGGACATCCTGAAAGCCGGAGACATCATGACTCGGGCCATCGATACCGGCAGGCGAATATTTGCCTGCGGCAACGGCGGGTCCGCAGCCGACGCCCAGCACTTTACCGCGGAAATCGTCGGACGTTTTCACCGGGAGCGGCGGGCATGGCCGGCCGTTGCCCTGTCCACCAATACCTCCATCATCACGGCCGTTGCCAACGACTATTCCTATGAGGACATTTTTGCCCGTCAACTGGACGGTCTGGCCGCTTCCGGAGATGTGCTTCTGGGCATCTCCACATCTGGAAATTCCGACAACGTGATCAAGGCCGTTGATGCCGCACGCCGGATGGGCATTGTCACCATCTGTCTGCTGGGCAAATCCGGCGGCAGGCTCAAGGACCGTGCGGACACGGCCGTCGTGATTCCCCACGCCAATACGGCCCGGGTTCAAGAAGCGCATATTTTTATTCTCCACATCTGGGCGGAAATGATCGAAACCGCCCTGACCCGGGAGGACTTAGTATGACGCCGTATCCGGATTTTTCCCGACGCCGTGTCATTGTGGTGGGCGATGTCATGCTGGATGTGTACCTGTGGGGTGATGTGGAACGGATCTCACCGGAAGCACCGGTACCGGTGGTTCGGATTCAAAAAAGAACCCGGACCCTGGGGGGCGCGGGAAACGTCATCCTCAATCTGGCCGGCATCAAATGCCCCGCCACTCTGCTGGGCGTCCGGGGAGACGACATATCCGGTCAGGAGTTGTCTGAAACGTTCTCCCGAAACGGTATCTGCGAGGACCTGATCGTGTCGGCCGATGTGCCGACCACCACCAAAACCCGCATCATCGGTCAGGGCCAGCAACTCGTGCGGCTGGATGAAGAAGACCCTTCCGAAATTTCAGCGGAGCTGCATCAGCAGATTATCGACCGGTTTGATGCACTCATGCCGGATGCCGGAGCCGTTATCATATCCGATTACGGCAAAGGCATGTTCAAGGGAACTCTGGCACAGGACATCATCCGTCGATGCCGGTCCCTTCAGATTCCGGTGTTTGTGGACCCCAAGGGAACCAACTGGAAACGTTATGCCGGTGCCGCCTGCATCACCCCCAATCTGAATGAATTCCACCAGGCCGCCCCGTTTGACCGACACGACCGGAAGCAGCTGGAAGTGCAGGCCCGACGCATGATCGAACAGCTGGAACTTTCGAATCTGATGGTGACCCGCGGGCCCCAGGGCATGTCCATATTTACCGGAGACTCGAATCCGCTTCACATCCCAGCTGAAGCCCGGGAAGTGTTTGACGTATCCGGCGCCGGCGATACGGTCATCGCCGTCCTGGCTGCCGGTGTGGCCGCCGGCATGACGGTCGCCAAAGCGGCCGAACTGGCCAATACAGCGGCCGGCATCGTCGTCGGTAAAATCGGCACGCAGCCGATCTCCTGCGCCGAACTCAAAACTGCCGTCAAAGGGAAGAAGCTCAATCTGTCCGGAAAATTCTGCGATATGGCCGAGGGAGCCCGGATCATTTCACAATGGAAAGCGGAAGGCAAACGCGTTGTGTTTACCAACGGCTGTTTTGACATTCTGCATATCGGCCACATCAAGCTGCTGCATGCCGCCGCCGAACAAGGCAGCAAACTGGTGGTGGGGCTCAACTCCGATGCATCGGTCAAGCGTCTGAAAGGCGAGTCCCGGCCGGTGATGCCCGAAGAAGACCGAGCGGCGCTTCTGGCCAGCATCCGGTGCGTGGACATGGTCGTGATCTTTGATCAGGACACCCCGATCGAGCTGATCAGAGCTTTTGAACCCGACGTGATCGTCAAGGGCGGAGATTATACACCGGAAACCGTTGTCGGACATGATATCGTGGAGAAGCGCGGAGGCAGGACCGTGATTATCCCGCTGGTGGACGGCGTCAGCACCACCCGCGTGATCCGTTCGATGAACTCAAACCGCCGCAGTTGATCCGCAGGCATTTTTCTCATGGGCCACACGGCGATACAGGTCGGCCGTCTGCTCAGCTACCCGGTCCCAGTCATAATACGCCGCCGTCTTTTCCGCTGCTTTTCCCATGCGGAAACGTTTTTCAGGATGTTCCAGCTGCTGCAGGGCCGCGGCCATATCCGAAACCGTCAGCGAAGACGGCAGCACGATTCCGTTATATCCTGAATCAATCAGGTCCCGGGCGCCCACCTTATCGGAAATGATAACCGGCAGTCCCGCCGCCATGGCCTCCAGAACTACAAGACCGAACGTATCGAAGGCGGACGGCATGGCAAAGATATCCGCGCCCGCGTAAAATGTTTCAACTTCACGGGTGACGCCGGCAAACACGACATGTTCTGAAATGTCGAGTTCCTGCGCCAGGGCCCGATAGCGATCGGCGTCCCCCCTGCCGACCACGAGGAGTTTCAGACGACATCGATTCGATCGGCTGTGAACGGCTTCCGCCAGGCCCCGGACCAGCAGGTCCAGCCGCTTGATTTCAAAATTCATCCCGACAAACAGAACGACCACGTCTGTTTCCGTCAAATCGAAGCGTTGACGGATCTCCTTCCGGCACTTCGGACGATCGATGGCTGAAAACCGTTTGAGCGACACACCGGGCGGCGCCACTTGAATCCGATCTTCCGGAATCGGATACACTTTGACCAGTTCATCCCGGACCAGACCGGATACCGGCAATATCAGCGGCTGTTTCTCGCCGCAGATGCCTTTTTTTTCCACCCGGGCCACGGTCCGGTCAAACAGGCTCATCCGTTTCTTCCGTGCCTCGCGGATCCATGTTTTATGGGGAATGCCGTGGAACGTGAAGATATCCATTTCAAAAATCCGCTCGTGGCTGTGGACAATGTCAATGTGAAGCGGAAGTATCCGGCGGCGGGCAAACCCGGCAAAACTGAGCGGGCGGACCCACCGGGGGAACGGAAGTATGGGTACCTTATGAAACTTGACGGGCGCATCCCCTTTTCGCCAGCGATTGGCAAACACGTGGATTTGAAAATCACTGAAACGGGCCAGGCGCTCGGTCATTTCAAATACAAAGGCCTCCGCCCCCCCGATCAATCCGTACTGCGGAATGACGATGCCGATTCGAATCTGCTGATTATTTATTTGAAGCATTCGCGGTGCTGTTTTCAGTGATATAAATTTTCAATTAATATATCTGCAATATTCTTTGAACTATTCCCGTCGCCAAACGGGTTGTTTCTGTTGAACGATGGTGTTTTGAGGGCCCATTCAATATGGCCTGCAATATTTACGTCAACCAATCGCCCGAACCCGGATTCAATTGTTTCCGGGCGTTCCGTCGTCTTACGAACAATCAGAATTTTTTTCCCGAAATAAACCGCCTCTTCCTGAAGCCCCCCGCTGTCGGATATGATAAAGCTTGCCCTGCTGATCTTTTCCAGCATTTCCGGATACCCCACTGGATCAATAACGTGGATATTCTGATGTGTCAGCAGTCGGCGATGCTTACGTACATTTGGATTTGGATGGATAGGGAATATAAATTTAAAATCGGGATATTTTCCCGCCACTCGGTCGAGCTGCAGAAAAATATCCTTTATCTGATGATGATTTTCCCTTCTATGAATCGTTATCAATACGGTATTTTCAAATTTTCTCTCAAAATCAAAAAAATTCAATGCGTCCACAATGGTGTTACCGGTCAAATAGACATTGCGTGCGCCTTCCTTTTGCAGACTCGAAAGTGCTCGCGGGGTTGGCGCAAAATTAAAGCAGGCCAGTTGGGAAATAATTCTTCGATTCGCCTCTTCCGGAAACGGATTTTCAACGTCGTAGGTTCGAAGACCGGCTTCAATATGACCTACTTTCACCTGATTATAAAAGGCACCTTGAGCGATGGCACAAGCTGTTGTCGTATCTCCCTGAATCAGAACACATCTGAATTTTCCATCTCCGAGAAGCGCTTCGAACGAACTGAAAATTCGCTGGAAGGACCCGCACAGAGTTTCTGAAGTTGTTTTGTCACGCGATAGAATGTAATCCGGTTCAGGCATCAAATCCTTTACATCCTGATAAAGATCGGGATGTTGCCCGGTAAAAAGCGTCCGAAACGACATGTTCCTTCTCTTGAATTCATGAACCAGAGGAAAAAGTTTTATAATTTCCGGTCGGGTTCCATAGGCAATCAGAATCATAATAAAATCGGCTTGTATCCTTTCGATATTTCGTGCCTGACCACATTGAAATAATCTTTTGATCTGTCTTTTGAAACACTTATGGCCACGGAATCCACGCCACGTTCCGGATGTAATGAGCCCCAAAAAGACTTATCCGATGCCGAATGCGGCGGACAGGCGCACCGGATCCCATGTTTAGCCAGCATGCTGCAAAAATGAATATCTTCTCCAAATGTTTTCAACAGAGGCTCTTCAAGCCAGAAGTATTGCATCCATCGTTTTTTAAAAAACCAGCTGTGCCCGACCAGGTCAACGAATTCAAGATTTTCGTTCTGAGCCTCCCACCCCATTCGGGGAGTTTCGGTTTTAACGCTTCCCTGGTCCAGGGAAAGATATCTGAGGCCGATGGTACCCAGCAGACACCGCTCGGATTCAACAAACCGCATGCAGTTTTCAAACCATCGGCGACCGGGGATGGTATCGTCATCAAATATGCAGATATAGTCTCCGTCAAGGCAGGACGAAAGAGCAAATCTGGGTATGATTCCAAAATTGTAGTCACAAATGATTTTTTTTACCCGATTCGAATGTTTGAAATTAACCAGTTGCTTCCGCGGCAGTATACCTAATTTCTTTGACGGCTGATTATACCACAGCACGACTTCATGAGGCCGGATGGTCTGGGAAAGGACAGCTTCCACCTGTTCTTCGAGATATTGCGGCCGATTCCATGCGGTCAGGACAACAGATATGTTCGGATTATCTTTCATAAAAATCAATTGCCTTTTTCGAAACAATTAATGTTGGCGGAAAAGCGGCAGGTTCCCTTACGGTTTGCCTTATAAACCTGAAGGCACTGCTTGACCGCCCCCGGAAAGCAAGCGCCGGTTTGACTCCTTGAACGCATACACCTCTGAAAATCAAAATTTTCGGAGATTCAGACAACAGACTGTAAGCAATGGAGGAAAAGCAATTTCCCCACGACCTTTTATCACAGATTTTAAATGTTTCATAAATGAAGGCCGCTTCCACGGAATTAAATTTGAGTTAATTTCCAGAGCACTCTGCGTTGTAAAATTATCTGTTTTCAACGCCGACCTTTCTATATCAATTTCCCTCAAGTCATCGTCTATACTGAATTTAGTCATGAGTGAACTTATCAGGTTTGCAGCGCCTGACGGATTGATATCAAGCCTCCCGTCCAACGAAATATCAAACGTTACAACAAGCTTTCCGTTTGGCCGGAGAAGACGATAAAACTCTTCAATAATTTCTGAATATTTTTCCGTATGCTCCAGGACCGATATGCAATAAATAATATCAAACGATCCATCTTCATAGCCTGTATTTCTCAAATCAGCACAGGAAAAACCAATATTCATGTTTAATTTTTGATTGATATGATCAAACGTATCTTTAAGATCCGGGTCATAATCACAGCAATAAACATCTATAATATCACTACAGGATTGTACGTAATAAGGAAAAAAGGTTACGCCTGATCCTGCATCCAGCAGCCTGATTTTATGCTTTGCCTCTGTTGATTCCGATTGAATTTTGCAATATGTGAAAGGGTACTCCCACTGTCGGCTCCATTGATGAAATGGATCCCTGACCACCTTCCTTGAGTACGCATCCAGATATGAGGCATTTATTCTTAAAAATTCATCGGAGTATGCTTCCATATGTTTGAACACATCGGTTTCAAGAACTGCTTTGTATTCGTTTTGATTCGGAATACCTGTATTTAAAGAACACTTCATTCGTGTTTATCCCCCTTCGGCATGTTACATTTCAGTTTATAATTTTAAAAAAGCAGCCTGTCATACCCTGCTAATGCGCTTGTCAAAATTCAAAATCATTGCAATGCATTATGCTTCGAGTGATTTAATCTTCTTCCCGAACTACAAAACTTTATATAAAATCATTTCCCCGGTATCACGATGAGTCCATCGCGCCATCTCGCTCAATGTATCTGAAAGTGCCGATGCAGATAAACAAAACTGTTCCAACGGGCCATACCGTTCTTCCCACAAAAAATAACGGATATTATTATCTCTCAGGTGTATTATATATTCATTGAGTTCTTCCAGATGTTTTTCCCAGTCGTTATCCATATCAGGATCGGGGCATGGAGATCCCTCAAAGAATACGTTTGAATAAAATGAAATCCATCGATGTCTGTGATAGGAAGCAGCTATTTTTATGACCTGATCATTTGTTTCTTTCTCAGCTATAAATTCTCCAATTTCCCTGAACAGCTTTTTATCATATCTCCGGTATTGCAAATTTTTGGACAGACCGGATACCAGAATCAACAGAACGATTACAGCCAGCACTCCGGTTTTTCCGATTCGGGTTTTACGCTCAATGACGTTGCGGATCTTTTCAATGCCGTATCCGGCAAACACGGCACACGGCAGGATCAGAATGACGACGAAACGGTAATACATCATCCAGGTGTCCAGCAGATGCAGATACAACAAAAACGCGGCCGACAGGGCCAGAACCGACAGGTACAGAAGTCTATGATCGGTTTTTACCCGTCTGCGGATTCCCGTCATTCCGATACCAAACACCAGGGCAAAGGGGTAGAAAAACGCTTCCAGCATTCGATTGATCATGGTACCGAATGCGACCAGCCAGAGATTGGAACGTGCCTCGGGAAGAAAAAGCTCCACGAAATCATCCTGGAACCCGGCAGCCGCCTGCGCCAGTTCCGTCCGGAGCTGACTGTAACGGGCAAAAGGTTGGGATATCTTGCCGACCAGCAATTTTGCCCGGTGCAGGTCATTGACCGATACGTCATGCGCGGTCACACCAATGCTGAACACAACGGCCAGACACACAAAGGGCAGTGAAAACACCATCAGGTGACGCAGTTTTCGATCCTGTTTCACCAGCAATACAGCAAAGAAGGACACCCCGGCATACAGAATGGATTCGATCCTGGCCCACGATGCCAGGATAAAACATATCCCCGAAAACAGAAGAAACCGGCTGTTTTTCCGGTCCATATACGTCACGAACCAGCAGATCGCCAGAGCCAGAAAAAACCAGCCGACCGGGTCCCGAAGGACATCCGCACTTCGCCCGACCATCACCGGAATCAAGGCAAATATCAACGTGGCCGTTGCACTGATGTTTTTATCAAAAAACCGCTTCACCGTAAAATAGACCGGAAACAGCACGGCCGTCCCGAATACGAGCGACACACTCTGTGCCGCTAACACCCAATCGCCGAAAAGCGAAAACGCTCCGGCGATCAGCATCGGATACATGGACAGATCCGACAGACCGCACGATGTCACCATGTCCCACTGCCCGTAATACAGTGCCCGGGCCTGGTGGATGTACAGCACCCCGTCCGGATTGATGATAAAGGTAAAGCAGCAGGCATACAGCCGGATGACAAATCCCAGCACGAACACCAGCACCGGCAGGTACCGCAATTCACTCCGACTGTTATCGACTGAATAATTCATCGGCATGGTTAAATTCAGATTCTTTCATTTTCCGGTTGTATGTTGTTCAGCAGTACTTCCGATTCTGCTGAGCTGTGGTGTTATTTTTTCCAGAATATCTTCTATAGTCAATGTCTCGATGCAACGGCTTCGCTCACTGTCCTGACAGCCTTTCCGGCGGCACGGCACGCAGTCCAGGTCCTTGGACACCACGACGTGCTGTTTTCCCCTCGGGGCCCAGCTGACCGGTGATGACGGGCCGAAAATGCCCGCGGTCGGCACGCCTACCGCCGCCGCAATATGAAGTGCGGCGGTATCGACTCCGATAAACAGACGGCAGAGCTCGAAAATTGCCGGCAGATCCCCGATCGATGTTTTCCCCGCCAGATTAAACACCTCCGCGCCGCACCGGGCCGCTACCTGAGCGGCACGTTCCCGCTCGTTCGGAGCGCCGGTGATAATCACGGAAACAGGATATGCGTTGCACAGATAATTAACCAGCGAAACGCACTGGTCGATATCCAGCTCCTTATATTTCCAGAGAGAAAACGGATGAAAGCCAATGACCGGCCGATCCGTCGGAATGCCCGCTTCCCTGAAAAGCCGCACGCCCTTTTTTCTGCGGGCATTGGATACGACCAGCGAAGGAATCCGGTCGACCGGTTTGAGCTTCAACGGTGACAGTATATTAAGATGATGCTCGGCCACATACTGGTTCAGTTCCTGAAGCGGAGGGCGGACCAGATGCGTGAACATCCGGTTGCGCCACAATTCACCGTCGTCGGCATAGCGACCGATCCGGGTCTTCGCGCCGGACAGCCGCGCGAGAATGGCACCCCGGGTACCGGTTCTCAGATCAACGGCCGTATCAAACCGCCACCGTCGAAGATCTTTGATAAACCCTGCCTCGTAAGACAATGCCCTGGCAAAAATCCGTTTTTTCTTGTCGATGGAGACCACGCCGTCCACCCACGGGCAATCGTCCACCAGCCCCCTGGCTTTTTCCCTGACGGCAATCACCAGGGAACTTTCCGGAAACCGTTCCCTCAGCGCGCGGACGGCGGGCATGGTCAGCACCACATCGCCGATATCCCCCAGCTGGATCAGCAGGATACGTTTACATATGCCGGGCAGCGGCCGTTTATTTTTCACCAGCATGTATCTTCTTCCTCCGGATGTTTCCCTATTCGGGCGGACAGGGTCGGGGACACCCGTTCAGATGCCACCGGATCAGTTGCCCGTACACGCTCAGTTTCCTGTTCAGGCCCCTGTTCAGCCCCACACAAACCGATACGCCCGCAAGTGTCAGCAGGGTATTTACCAGCAGCCGTGAAAAAACAACCATGCAAATCCATCGAAACCGGCTCCGGTGCCATTTACTGAAATAGATATAGCGTGAATGGTAAAAGAGCATCCGCGACGTTGCATTATGCCCCACGCTTTTACCCTGAGCGTGAATGATCCGGGCGTCCGGCACAAAATAGTTTTTCCAGCCGGCCTGCTTCATCCGGTAAGCCCAGTCTGTTTCCTCAAAGAAAAAAAAGTAATCCTCATCCAGGAGCCCGACGGCATCCATGGCCTGTTTTCGGACGATCAGGCACGCGCCGATCCCCGATTCCACTTCGATGGGTGAGGCATAGGCGTTTCGTTTACTGGGATATCGTCGAGGAAACAATATCCGCAGAACGGTTTCATTGGTCATCAGGGCCGGCAGCGTCGGAAAATTGGCAATCGAGTTCTGCCGGGTTCCGTCCGGGTTCATCAGCTGCCCGCAAGCCATGGCGGCCTCCGGAGCGGTATCCATAAAGTCGATCAACCGACGGGCGGCCCCATCGGTCAGCTCTGCATCGGAATTCAAAAGCAGCGCATAGCGCCCGGTCATCTTCCGGAAGGCCTTGTTATTGGCCGCGGCAAAGCCTAAATTCCGTTGGTTTTCAATGACGTGAACCTGAGGAAATTCCTTCTTAACGGCTTCAACGCTTCCATCACGGGAGCCGTTATCCACGACCCACACTTCAAGGGTCAGGCCCCCGGTCGTCCGGAATACGGACGCCAGGCACTTCAGAAGATACTCTCGTGTGTTCCAGTTTATGATGACAATGGAAATATCCACTTGCCTTTTACTCCTTTGTTGACACGATCATATCTTTACCGTTTGAGACGTCGAGGACACGAAGCTTTCCTCGGCGTCTCGAGCGAAGCAGGCGATTATATGATCGGTATCTTGGTGCCTTTTCGGCTTTTCGTGAAAAAAAATCATCAGCCGGAATTTCGGCTCATAATATCCTGAACCGCTTCCATAACCTGATCGACCCGGATATGTTCCATGCACGCCGTCGTATCGCAATGCCGCTTGAAACAGGGACTGCAGGCCAGATCGGCGCGAATGACCCGGTGCTGCGGGCCAAACGGTCCGGTCCGCCAGGGAGCTGTCGGCCCGAACAGAGCCACCACCGGCGTACCCACCGCAGCGGCCAGGTGCATGGGCCCCGTGTCGGTGGTCACCACCACATCCGCTTTTTCGTATAACGCAGCCAGAGTCATCAGGGTGGTCTGCCCGGCCAGGTTGACCGACGGCTGCGTCATCATGGCCCGGATGTGCTCCACCACAGCATGGTCTTCTGCCGAACCGGTAAACACCACCCGGGCCCGGCAACCGTCGACCAGTCGGTCCGCCAGGTCGGCAAACCGGTCGTTCAACCAGAGCTTGGTGTCCCACCTGGTCATGGGATTGACGGCGACCAGGGGCCCCTCAGAAGCTGTACCGGCCGTCAGCCGCGCGACTGTTTGACGGTCCTCCGCCTGGATCGGCAGGTCGTAGACGACCCTATCGCTGTGGATTCCGATCCTTTCGAGCATCATCAAATTGCGGGTCAGTGCATGAATGTTCATGTCCACCGGCGCAATACGCTCGTTTAAAAACAGGTAGCTGTGCTCCATGTGCTCCATGCCCCGGTCAAACCCGATCTTGCGCCCCCCCCGGGCCAGGGCGACGATCATGCCGCTTTTGAGCAGTGCCTGAAAGTCCAGGACCATATCATACCGGGTACCACGAAGTTCACGAATAAACCCCCGGATTTCTTTCATTGCCAAATGTCGTGACGTTCCGCAAAGCGATTTGATCCAGGCTTTGCGTTTTGAAACCAGTACCCGATCCAGTGCCCGGTGCCCCCGGATCAGGCCGGCGGCTGCTTCCTCCACCACCCAGGTAATATGCGCGTCGGGATAACGAGCCCGAATGGCGTTCAAGGCCGGAAGCGTATGAATCACATCCCCGATGGCACTGAGTTTGACAATCAAAATATTCACGGCCGCCCTCCCCGATGATCTGCCGCAAGTGACCGGGACAACAGTGTCCGGGCTTTCCGGAACACCATGTCCACCGTGACGGCCGCCATGCAGGCGTGATGGCCTTTCGGGCAGTCCGGCTTCATGCAGGGACTGCAGTCTGTCGGCACACGGATCATATGGCTCTCGTCACTGAAGGGCGAGGTGACCGTATAATTTGTAGAACCGAATATGGCCAGCTGGGTCACGTTCAAGGCGGCAGCGATATGCATCAAACCGGAATCATTGGTAATAAACAGCCGGCAGGCGTCAATGAGCGCCATAGCCTCCCGCAGGCTGGTTTTCCCGCACAGGTTCAGGCACCGGTCGCCGATCTGCCCGCTGACGGATTCTCCCAAACCTTTTTCCCCCGGCCCGCCGAATACCGCCACGTGTATGCCGGAATCCAGTTGTTTCAGGCGTTGGCCCAGCTGCGCATACCGCTCCGGAAACCAGCGTTTGGCCGTCCCGAACGCCGCCCCGGGATTGATGCCGATCAGCAGGTCCCCGGGTTTGACGCCCGAAGACCGAAGCCTGTCGACTGCCGTTCTGCGCTCCGACGCGGTCAGATGGAGGGAAAGCTCCGATCCGTATGTCTGCAGCCCCGCACCTTCCAGAATTCCCAGGTAATATTCCACCTGATGCTTCTGCTTGAGTTCGGCGGTCACCGGAACACCATGAGTCAGCAGCAGGTGCCGGCCGTCGGTCCGATAACCGAGCCGATAAGGGATGCCGCCCAGAAAGGCAAGCCATGCCGCTTCGAAGGCATTCTGGAACAATACGGCCAGATCGAATTTCCGGTTCCGTATGTCCCGGCCGAGGCGCATAATGCCGGGCATGCCCCGGTGCCGTCCGGATGCCTGATAGATCATGATGTGATCTACATACGGGCAGGACTCAAACACCGGCGCCACCCAGGGTTTGGCCAGCATCGTAATCTCGGCGCCGGGAAAATTCTTCCGGATGCTCCTCAGGGTGGGAATCGTCATCACGGCATCGCCCACCCAGTTGGCACCGCGTATCAGTATATGATTAATCCGGTTTGTGGGTATTTTCTTCATCTGTCGGAGCGACTCCGTCCCAGTTCCCAGGATTTTGCATGTTTTAAAAAAATATACCATGCGGAGTTCACGGCGATGATCAGTCCGGGCAGTCCGTCCAGAATTCCCAGTTTCCACAGGTAGCATTCCAGAAATTTGCCCAGCGCATGAACAATGCCGATTACGGCAAACCCGACGCCGGCCGGTCCCCGCTCTTTGGCATAAAGATCCGAAAATTTGTCGATTGTTGCGATCTGGTCTGAAATATTCCGGTAGACATGATGAAGCATCGGCTCGGTCAGACGTCCGACCTTTCCGTTCACCTCGAGTGTCTCATGGAGGCCCTCGCCTTTCCACCTCCCTCTGCCCCGACGGACCAGGCGCACCTTACGGTCCGGGTACCAGCCGCCATGCCGGATCCACCGGCCGAGATACCGGGACAACCGGGGCATCGAAAAAGCCACGACATCGGATTGCGCCGTTTTCACCGCCTGCCGAATTTCATCGGCCAGGGTATCGGAAATCTCTTCATCGGCATCCAGATTCAGAATCCATTCCGACCGGGTCTGCTCCATGGCAAACTGTTTCTGCGCGGCATACCCCGGCCATTCGTTATTGATCACCCGAGCACCGGCCTGTGCTGAAATCTGCTGCGTACCATCGGTGCTGCCGGAATCCACCACCACGACTTCATCGGCAAATTTGACGCTGTCGATCAGACGGCCGATTCGATCAGCCTCGTTTTTTGCAATGACGGCAACACTGACGGAGATTGTACTTTGTTGCAAACTATTTTCAGTCATTCGAATTCCCGAAATTGTCTTCGCCCAGCCTCACGTTTTATGATTTGGCGGCAATTGATTCATGATGAAACGGACAAAACGTTCTTCGTCTTCATCAAATGAAATGTCAATTCCTATGACCACCAGCGGCACCGGCCAGCTAACTGATCGGGTGACCGGGCAGGCAATCCGCACATAATCTTTTTCGGTTGTCAGGATCAGATCCGCCCCCGCATCATAGGCGGCTTCCGCTATCCGCACCCGATCGGTTTCCGAATACCAGTGGTGATCCTGAAACGGCATTGAACCGACGACCCGACACCCGAACCCTTTCACGGTTGAAAGAAAATCACTGTTCCGGGCAATTCCCGAAAATGCAAAGGCCCGCCGCCCGTTCAGGATCTCCGGGGAAACTTCCGCCGATCCGAACTCCTGCGCAGGCCTGGATTCGCTTGACCCGACGACTTTATGGATACAGGGAACGTGACGGGTTTTGAATACCGGCGCTTTGCCGGAAAAATTTCGGATCGACTGCATGTTGCAACCCGTTCCCGGGTCCCAGCGCGTGAGGATGCAGGCATCGGCCCGCTTCAGGGACTCGGGCGGTTCCCGGAGAACGCCCCCTGGAAACAAACGCCCGTTACCCAGCGGCCGGGAGCCGTCCAGCAGCACCAGGTCCATATCCCTTGCCAACTTGCGGTGCTGAAACGCATCATCAAGTAAAATCACGTCCGGAGAAAATGTATCAACGGCCAGACGACCGTTTTCAAAACGGTCCCGGCCGACCAGCACCGGCACGTTCTTCAGAGAAGCAGCCATCATATACGGCTCATCTCCGGCCGCCGTCGGTGTCATGCACAGCCGGGAACCATCACTGACGATGCCCCCGATGTTTTCAGCCTCCCCGCGATACCCCCGGCTCAGGATGACCACGTTGCAGCCGGCCCTTTTTAAAAGCCTCGCCAGATAAATGGTCATGGGGGTTTTACCCGTACCGCCCATAGTGATGTTACCGATGGAAATCACAAAGCCGTCCAGACGCCGGGACCGGAACATGTTTCGGTCGTACAACCGGTTTCTCCATCGAATGACGGCGGCATACCCCTTTGAAATTGCGCACAGGACCGCCCCCAGGCCTGATGTGCCTGTATCCGGTTCCGTCATGATCCGCTCTGTTTTCTGTCTCAGGTCATTCAGCATAATAAAACGGTTATGATGCCTTGATCCGTCTCAGAGTGTTTTCCACCGCCCCCTGGTGGGCTCTGAAAACCCTGCTGGCCCTGGCCCCGGTATCGACCCTGAGCGTCTCATCGGCCAGAAACATCCCGATTGATTCAGTCAGGCTCCGGACATCCCGGACCCTGCGGGCGCCCCCGGCATCCAGAAGCATGGATGAAATCCGCGCAAAATCGTTCATACAGGGACCAAACAATACGGGTTTGGAATAAGATGCCGGTTCCAGAGGATTGTGCCCCCCCAGCGGCACAAGGCTTCCGCCCACAAAGGTGATATCCGACAGCGCATACAGTATTTTCAAAATGCCCAGGGTATCGACGACAATCACGTCCGGTCCAACCGCCGGCCGGGATTTACGTCCCACATCCGCCGTCCACAGCGTAGTTTGAAATCCTGCGCTCTCAAACACTCGTGCTGCTGAAACGCCCCGGCCCGGATCCCTGGGGGCCACCATCATCAGCAGGTCCGGATGACTTTGCCTGATCTGCACGAGCGCATCGGCCAGGAGCCTTTCTTCACCCTTGTGCGTGCTGCCGGCCACCAGAATCCGTCGGGTCCCGATATCGAATCTTTTTCGGATATCGGTCAACTGCCGGTCCGACACCGGTTCGACCGGTTGATCAAATTTGATATTACCCGTTACCGAAATTTTTCCCGGCGCAACGCCCAGCTGCTGCAGTCGCCGGGCATCCTCCCGCGTCTGCGCGCATATGGTGGTAAAATGCGAAAATAAATACCTCGGCACCCCGGGAATGCGCCGGTATCTTCGAAACGACCGATCCGACATCCGGGCATTGACCCAGAACACAGGGACATGACATTTTCCGCTTTCTGCCAGAAAATTGGGCCAGATATCAGACTCGACCAGCATCACTGCATGGGGCCGAATTTTCCGGATCGCATACCGAACCGACGGCATCACATCGTAGGGAAAATAAAACAACCCGTCGATATCCGTCCGGAGGCGTTCACAAGCCGTCGCATAACCAGTCCGGGTGGATGCCGAAAACACGATCTTGCGATCCGGCCATTTCCGTGCGGCGCTTCGAACCAGCGGTACGGCCGACAGCACTTCTCCCACCGACAGGGCATGAATCCAGATTGGTCTCTTTCCGCGTCCGTCGCTGCCGGCCCCGGATCGCACGCATTCCGGCACCGTCGGAAACAACCGTTTCAGAAACGTCTTCCGGCGTTTCTCCGACAGGACCACCGCGCACAGCATCACGGGAAACCCCGCTGCCGCGGCAAGCATAAAAACGATATTATAAATCAGCCTCATGTGCCGACCTTCAATTCGATTAAATCAACATCTTTTTTATTTTTAACGCCCGTTCGCTTCGCTCTCTCGAGACGCAGAGATCGCAGAGCCCAAAACCGGCCTATCGGGGCTCTGCGATCTCTGCGTCTCGAGTGAAGCACTCCGCTATTCCGCCCGCAGCAGCATCACCCCGCCCACGCTCAAAAACACAAAATTTGCCGTCCATGCCGCAATCACGGGCGGTACAATTTTTCCGTACCCCAATGATACGCAGAAACTGTAAAAAATCCAGTAAACAAATGCGATGCCGATGCCGTAGACAATCCCCACCGCAAGACTGTCTTTCATGGCATTTCGAACCGCCAGCGCCGTGCCGACCATCACCATGATCAGACAGACAAGCGGGTATGCCAGTTTTGCGTTCAGATCGACCCGGTATACAGTCGCATCATATCCTTCATTCTCGACTTTCCGGATATAATTCAGCAATTCGAAAAAACTCATTTCCTCTGATTTTCGGACTACCCGTCTCAGATCCTCCGGAACAAATTCAAATGATGCCTCGAGCCGTTCCAGAAAGACAACTCTGTAGACGCGGGTTTTGGGTTCGAGCCGCTGTTCCATCGCTTTCGATAGTATCCAGCGGCCGTTTGAATACAGCCCTTTTTCTGCATCCACCCGCCGAACCAGTTTGAAATCTTCATCAAACCAGCTGCCGGTAATCCCGGATATGGACTGATCGCCCGGATTGAAGTACCGAATATGGATCATGGCCCGGTGGTCTTTGATCCAGATATTTTTTTCGCTCGACGAAAAAGAGGAACCGTCACGGTGGTGCCAGATCCAGTTGGATCTGCTGACGGTTACCGGAACCACCAACTCCGAAAAGAAAAACAGAAATACGCTTAAAACGACACCAATCACAAGCGCCGGTTTAAACATATAACCGGTACTGCCCCCGCCGCCTTTCACGGCCAGAATTTCATTGTGCCGGTTCATCAGACCAAAGGTGATCACCACTCCCAGTAAAATTGCAATCGGTGTGATCTGGGCAATGATGAACGGAATCTTATACAGGAAAAATTCAACACTTCGGGCAAGCGGCAGATTCACTTCCATGAAGTTATCGATCTTTTCAAAAAAATCCACCGCCAGATAAACGGCGATCACAATGCATAATACAACAGAAAAATATTTAACTATTTCCCGTGTGATATAGCGATGAATTATCGACATAATGATATGATCAATCCCTGCCGCCGGATGATTTTCTGAAACATCCGGCGGCCATGCGACGAATGCCGCCCAGCATGAAATCCGGAATAAGCGGACGCTCACCGGCCGTCCGAATCAACAGATAGATTCCCAGCCCACCGACTACGATGTTGGGGACCCACATCCCGATCACCGGAGGATAAGCCCCCACTTCACCAAAAACCTTACCGGCAGCCAGCATCAGATAATACAACAGAAAAAACAGCAACCCCAGAAAAACACCGAACGAGCGCTTTCTGGATCGTGCGCGGACACCCAGCGGTATCGCCAGTATGCCAAGCGCCAGGCAGGCGACTGAAATGGAAAATTTTTTATAAAACTCGATCAACGCAAGATAATACCGGCTGTCTTTCAGTTGCGGCGTGTTCAGCACCTGCCGCAACTCGGCTAATTCAAGCTCTCTCGCTTTTCGATTCTGCCTTAAGGCCGCGGCGGCTGCCCGGTTGACATCCAGCCTTAAATCGTACTGATCAAAATAAATGCTGTTGGCCGTCCGGGTTTGATAACCGACCTGATTGATTGCCCCTCCGATGAGTCGCAAATGCCAGATTCCCGGATTCGCTCCACTCACCAGACGCCCCTCCGGAGCGACGATAATCACGGTCGATCCCCGGGTGCGCTGATCTTCAATAAATACGTCCTTCAGAAGTTTATCCTTCATACTGATTTCGTTGACATACAGCATGACGTTCTTGAAACGGTTATTGAACGTTCTTTCCTTCAGACCGATATCCATGTTGGAGGAAGCGACGTCGGCGGCCAGCTGTTTGAACGACTGACTGCCCGCGGGCAACGCATATATCGCGATAAAAGCGGTCAGAATACACCCCGCCAGGCAGAAGACAATCACCGGCGGCATCATTTGATAGACACTGACCCCGCCGGACTTGAGCGCGATGATTTCATTGTCGCCGGACATCCGGAGAAATGCCAGCAGGACCCCCATCATCACCGACATGGGGACCACAAACTCCAGGAAATACGGCATGGAATACATCAGCATCAGCAGAACGGACATCATACGGACCTGATAATTTACGATCAGGTTGGTGATCTCCAGTATTTTTGCCATCAGAAATACAAATGAAAAAAACAGCAGATTGACGGCAAACGGCGGCACCATCTGTCTGAAGATATATCGGTATAGTATCGTGTTGTACTTCATAAACGGTTACGTGAGCTTTAGATATTTTTTATTGCGCTCGCCCGTTGCCGAACTGCATCTGGTGAAGCTTGAAATATTCACCCTGCATCGCCATCAACTCTTCGTGCCGGCCTTCTTCCACGATGCGTCCGCCGACCAGCACAATAATCCGATCGGCATATGAAATGGTGGAGAGTCGATGCGCGATAACAAATGTGGTTCGCCCTTTCATCAGGTTTTCCAGTGCTTTCTGGACCAGCATTTCGGCCTCGGCATCCAAAGCCGACGTGGCTTCATCCAGAATCAGCACCGGTGCATCTTTCAACAGCGCACGGGCGATACAGATACGCTGTTTTTCCCCGCCGGAAAGCCGACTGCCCAGTTCCCCGATATTCGTATCAAATTTTTGAGGCAGGTTCTGGATGAAATCATATGCATAGGCTGCTCTGGCCGCGGATTCGACCCGATCGAAGGTCGCCCCCGGACAGCCGTAGGCAATGTTGCTGCCGATCGTATCGTTAAACAGGATCGGTTCCTGGGTCACGACGGCAATCTGGTCTCGAAGGGATGCGACCGATGCCTGTCGAATATCGATGCCGTCTATCGCAATACGTCCCTTGACGACGTCATAAAACCGGGGAATCAGATTGACCAAAGATGTCTTTCCGCCCCCGCTCATTCCGACAAGTGCCAGGATTTCCCCGGCCCGTACATCCAGATGAATATCTTTCAGCACCATGTTGTCACGGTCATAACTGAAGGAAACATCATCGAACGTCACGCGATGAGGGCCACGCCGGATGTGCACGGGATTTTCAGGGTCGGTGATCTCGGATTCTCTTTCGATAATATCAAACACCCGATCGGTGGCGGCCAGTCCCTGCTGGACCGAGTTGTTCAGATGGCTCAGCTTTTTTACCGGATCGTAGAGCAGCAACACGGCGGTCATGAACGAGAAAAACGTTCCGGGCGTGGAAGTGCCGTTGAGCACCTTGAATCCCCCGTACCAGATAATAACCGACACGCCGATACCTCCCAGGGCTTCCATAACCGGGGATGATATCGATCTGGCCGCGACCGATTTCATTTCCAGTTTGAACAGATGGGCGGTTCTGGCAAAAAAACGTTTTTTTTCATAATCTTCCATCCCGAAGGCCTTGACAATTTTATTCCCCGAAAATGTCTCATGAAGAAACGAATTCAAATTGGCCATGGATTCCTGGCAACCCGTGCTGACCCGGCGTACCCGCCTGCCAAACACATACACCGGGTAAAACGCCACCGGCAGAACCAAGATCGCACACAGGGCCATTTTCCAGTCCCGATAAAAAATAACGCCCGTCAACCCGACAATGGTAAAAATATCTCTCAAAGAGCTGGTAACGGCTGTGGAGACCATCAGTTTGATGATATTCACATCGTTGGTAATCCGCGACATGAGCACACCGGTTTTTTCTTTGTGAAAAAACGCCAGCGACAGATCCTGAATCCGGCCGTAGAGTTCGTTTCTCAGTTTCCGGATCACGTCCTCGCCCACATAGTTCATGAAATATTCCTGTCCGTACATGCCGGCACCCCGGAAAAAATACATGACGGCAATAGCAAAGGGCACCAGCTTAAGCATGAGCAGATCTTTCTTGAAAAAGATATCGTCCAGGACCGGCTTTACCAGAAATGCCGTCGCCGACGTAGAACCGGCCACCACCAGCATGCATATCATGGCCAGAAACAGTTTGGTCCAGTTGTCTCTGATCATTCCCAATAAAATCTTGTAGCGGCCTTTGATGTTTTGCGTCAGTATGTGTTTCATCATTTTGAAATCGCTTACTCCGATGTCTATTGAAATTCCCCGGACCGAAAATTTTCACACCGTCCGCTTCAGTTGAGAGGTTGAGGGCGCAGAGGAAAAAAAGCGGAATTGGGTGTTGGTTATCGAATTCGGTGACCGAATGACTGGTCCAGATCAAATGTAATTCGGCAAAGTTCCTGTTCCAGACGTGCAAGGCACCTTTTTACCTCCTTTTTATCGGCATCCGGCGGCACGCGCACCGGTCTGCCGAAACCGATACGGCAGGTCGTAAACGGAAGCGGTAGAATAAATCGGTCCCAGCTGGCAAACACCTTGATGCGCCGGGCGCTGTAGGCAATCGGGATGATGGGATAACCGGTCCGCCGGGCCAGAGTGATAATTCCCGGCTGGGCTCTGAACCTGGGTCCCTGAGGACCGTCCGGTGTGATGACCAGCGGATTTTTTTCGTTTCCGGCGTAACGGATCAACCGCGACAGGGCCCGCAGCCCTCCCCGGGTAGATGACCCCCGAATCGTTTCATACCCCTGGTGTTTGAGTATCCGGGATATGATTTCACCGTCGTCAGACTGGCTCACAAGGACCCCGGCTTTTTGCCTCTGAAACAGGTAGCTTGGCAGAAGCACCCTGGAATGCCAGAACGCACCGACAAACCGCCCGGTATTCATAAGCCTCCGGTTTTGTCTGAACCCGAAAAATTCGATTCTCACCGTGGCAAACAGGCCGTCCAGAAACAGTTTTCCGAAAAGCCCCACCAGTTTCCATTTAAATTCCGTCAAGGCCGGATGCCCCTTCAAAAGCCTCATACTCCCCTGCCGTCCGTCAAGCTGGTGCAACCTCAGTCCCCAGTCCTCAACACTCAGTCCTTTTGTTTCATCATATCCAATGCAATTCCGGCCGTACGTTCGGATGCTCCCTCCCCTCCCAGAAGGCCTCTGATCTTGAGCAGCTCATGGTGCTGTTTCTCGAGCAGGCCCGGAGTGTCTATCATCCGTACAACCGTGTCGGCAATGCGTTGAGAAGATGCCTTCTGCTGAATAAGTTCCGGTACAATCGACCGGCCGGCAATCAGATTGACCAGGCTGATAAACGGCACCTTGATCAACAGTCGTCCCAGTAGATGACTCAGGGCCGACACTTTGTAGACGATGATCATGGGCACGCCGAAAACGGCTGCTTCGAGGGTAACGGTTCCGGACGCTGCAATTACGAGAGTGCTTTTTTTGAACACTTCCTGCACCGGTCCGTCGGAAATTTCCAGATGAATTGAATCCGAACGGCTTCGGATATCAAGCTGTGAAAAAAGGGGTTTGACAGACGGAGCCGCTGAAAGAATGAACCGAATGTTTCGATGTTGCCGGTTCAGGTTCCGTGCGGTTTCGAGCAATACCGGCAGATGCCTTCGAACCTCACCGTCCCTGGATCCGGGCAGCAGGCCGATCACCGGCGATTCCGGAGGGGAAAATAATGGCTTTTGAGCATGCAGGTCCGAACGTTCTGCATCCATCAGGGGATGTCCGACAAATGTCACCGGAATGTCATGAAATTTAAAAAAGGATTCTTCAAACGGCAGGATCACCGCGGCATGAGTGACGCGACGTCTGATTTTACGGACCCGGCCGCTTCGCCAGGCCCATACCTGAGGGCAGATATAATACAGCACCGGCACACCGATTCTCCGGGCGGTTGCCGCCAGATGAAGATTGAAATCCGGAAAATCGATCAGAATCAGAAGATTCGGCCGAAACCGTTTCAGAAGATATTTGGCTTTCCGCATAGCCGTCCAGAGGACTTTGAGTTTCGGAAACGCTTCGGTGACGCCCACAACCGACAGTTCCGAAGCATCCGCAAACAGCCTGACGCCTTCCTGTGCAAGCGCAGCCCCTCCGATTCCACAAATTTCCAGGCAGGGATCTTTTCTGCGCAGCGCCTTTACCAGTTCCGCCGCATGCCGGTCTCCGGACGGATCTCCAGTGATGATCATCACACAGCGAGAAGAGGTATTATGAGGCATAACCTTGACCCGCAACCGAACGGTTGGTTTTATGAATCTGATCCATAATCGTCAGAGCGACTTTCAACGCATTTCGTCCCACAGGCCCATTGACCTCAGGCGCCTGGCGTTTCTTTACGCAGGCGATAAAACTTTTCAGTTCGTCGTCCAGCGCATCCGCCTGTGTAAAGCACAACCGATTGATTCCCATTCCCGGAATCGGACTCTCCGTGGTGTTGCCGTTTTTCCCGATCACGGTGATTTCGCGGTTGGCAAAATCAACCGATATGTAGCCCTCTTTTTGAAACAGCCGAATTTTCCGTTCGTTACGCGTGGAAATACGACTGGCCGTCACATTGGCAACCCCGCCGTTTTCAAATTCAAGACGCGCGTTGGCAATGTCCACATGATTGGAAACCACCGAGATGCCCGCGGCGTGTACCTGTCTCACATAAGAACCGACAAAATTCAAAATCAAATCGATATCGTGAATCATCAGATCCAGGACAACGCTGACATCCGTACAGCGCGGGGTGAAGATACCCAGCCGATGGGATTCGATAAACATGGGTTTTTTGATAAATTCCCTTACGGCAACGACGGCCGGATTAAACCGTTCCAAATGACCGACCTGGATAATCAGGCCCCTGGTTTCGGCGATATCGATTAGCCGGTCGGCATCTTCCAACGTGGTCGTCATGGGTTTTTCAATCAGTACATCCACGTCATGTTCGAGAAAATCCCGACTGACGGCGTAATGTTCCGAAGTCGGTACCGCCACACTGACCGCATCCACTTTACCGAACAGGTCCTGGTATGCGGCATAAGGGGTTGTCGAAAATTTTTCTGCGATCCGGCCGGCCTGGGTTTGATTGATGTCCACCACTCCCGCCAACTCGACGCCGTCCATACGGGCATATTTCTCCGCATGAAATTTACCCAGATAGCCGACACCGATCACCCCCACCCGAAGTTTATTCATAGCTGTTTCCTGTCTGAAAATACGTTGCTGAATGTTCCATTACGGCAAATCCTGTCACGGAAGAACGATCGCAGGGATTCCCGGTTTACCCGTTTCCCGGTTTGCCCGGCAGGGCCACAATCGAAATTTTATACCGATCAGCCAGCTCGACCATTTCTTCCCGATCGAACACCACGGCTTTCCCGGCCTCTACCACCAGTACGCCGACTCCGGCCTCACTCATGGTTTGTATGGTTTGAGCCCCGATGGCCGGAACGTCAAAACGAGTGTCCTGGTCTGGCTTGCACACCTTTACGACCACTCCGGAACCGTTCCCAAGCCGGCCGCCTCTCTGAATAGTGGAGTCTGTTCCGTCAATGGCCTCGACCGCCAGAACAGATCCACTGCTGACTACGACGCATTGCCCGATATCCAGCCTGCCGATTTCTTTTGCTATCCTCCACCCCACTTCAATATCGGCTTTTTCAGCCCGATTGGGCTTACGTCGCGTCCAGCATCCTTCCGGAGCCAGCAGGTGAGGAAGCAGAAACGTTGCCGACCGGATTCGAATTCCTTCCTTTTCCATAAAATCGGCAAAGGCCCGGAGAAGCCAGTCGTCATTCGTGTGTTTCAATCCGGCAATCAACGAAAGCGCTTTTGTATCCGGTCGAATATCGCGAAACATACGGGTTTTTTGAATGCCGCCCATCATGACGGCCTGATCGATGCCGTGCTTTCGGAAAAAATTGAGCAATCGACGGACCTGGCCGAGATGAACCCATTCGATCTGTTCCACGTAATTCGAGAGGATTTCGTCTGTTTCGTTCAGATGGGCTGCCGCATACACACGGTATCCACGGAAACGGGCGACCTGAGAAAAAATGACGGGGAACTGGCCGCTCCCCGAGATCAATCCGATTTTTTTTATATCACTCATGTATCAGGATAGATTTACACTGTTCAGCGCGTAACACCACGCTCGGAATTTTTTATAAAATTAATGAAATTGACGACTTCGGGAACCTGATCGACCTCTGCCAGCACCCGCTCAATGGCCTCGTTCAGGGTCAGACCGATCCTGAAAAGAATTCTGTACGTTTTTTTCAACGCCGCCAGACTGTTTTGAGAAAACCCCTGGCGTTTCAGCCCGACGGAGTTCAACCCGTGCAACACGGCACGATCCCCGGATGCTATGACATACGGGGGAACATCCTTGACAACGGCGGATTTCCCACCCACGAATGCAAAATCACCGATTCTGACAAACTGATGGATTCCAACCAGTCCCCCGATCGTGGCGTGATTACCGATGGTAATATGCCCGGCGAGACTGGCGTTGTTGGCCAGCACGACATTTCGTCCCAGACGGCAGTCATGGGCCACGTGGGTATAGGCCATGAGAAAATTTTCCTCGCCGATTTCGGTCAGCCCTTCGCCAAACGCCGTACCCCGATGAATGGTGACAAATTCCCGAATGATCGAGCCGCGGCCGATCTTGACATAGGTTTCTTCCCCCTCGAATTTTACCGACTGAGGGGGCGCGCCGATTGCGGCAAACTGGTAAATGTTGCAGTCCGGTCCGATACTTACATACGGATCGATAATCACATGCGGTCCGATAACGGTCCCGGAACCGACCTGAACGTGTTCACTGATGATGCTGTAGGGTCCGATTTTGACATTGGATCCTATTTCCGCCTTTGGATGAATGATAGCCGTTTCATGTATCATGCTTTATCTCCAATCGTTGCCATCAGTTGGGCTTCAGCAACGACACTGCCGTCGACGCTGGCAATCCCCTCCATTCTGACGGCTTTCAATCGCTGTTTTATTTTTGTGACTTCAAATAGAATCTGGTCGCCCGGAACCACCGGTTTCCGAAACCTGGCTTTGTCAATTCCCATAAAATAGATAACCCCGCCGCGCATGTCTTCGGGAAGCGATTCCATCACCAGGACCCCTCCGGCCTGGGCCATGGCTTCGATGATCAAAACTCCGGGCATAACAGGTATTTCCGGAAAATGCCCCTGAAAAAACGGTTCATTGATGGTCACATTTTTCAAGGCCGTCACCTTTTCACCGGGTACCAGATCAATGACCCGGTCCACCAGCAGAAAAGGATACCGATGGGGCAAAAAGTTCATAATACGTCGAACATCATAGGGTGTTTTCATTCATTTCCTTTGCGATTCCACTTTTTTGAGTCTTTTTTCCAGCTCCGACACCTTTTTCTTCAATTCCGGCAGCCGGGGTATGATCTGCTGGACCCGCAGCCAGATACGATGGGGCATCTCGGGTGATCCGGACACCACCTCGCCGGATGGGATTGATTTGGCGATCCCGGCCTGCGGGCCGATCGTCACACGATCGCCGATTGTCAGATGCCCGGCAATCCCGACCTGCCCGGCAATTACGGCATTCCGACCGACCGTTACGCTGCCGGCAATTCCGACCTGGGCCACGATCACGGAATTCTCACCGATCGTGACATTATGGGCAATTTGAACGAGGTTGTCGGTTTTCACGCCCTGTTTGATCCAGGTTTTACCAAAAGCCGCCCGGTCGATGGTATTGTTGGCGCCGATTTCCACATCATCATCGATCTGAACAAATCCTGTCTGAGGAATCTTGGTATAGGTGGTTCCGTCGGTCGCAAAACCGAAACCGTCACTGCCGATCACCGTTCCGGCATGGATAATGACCCGATTGCCGATAACACAGCGTTCGAGGATTGACACATTCGGATAGATGATCACATCATCTCCGATGCTCACCTGATCGGCGATGACCACGCCGGGATGCAGGGTTACCCGATCCCCCAGGGTTACATGGTTGCCGATCACGCAATGCGAACCGATGCTCACCCGGCGGCCACAGGAAAAATACTCTCCTATACCGGCCTGAGGGTGGATGCCCTCGCTGGAGGCCGAAGGCGGATAAAAATGCGTCAGCACCTTTGCAAACGCGAGCTGCGGATTTTGAACACGGATCAGGTTTTTCCGGTCCGACTCAAAGGATTCGGGAACGATCACCGCCCCGGCCCCGGTCTGATCGATTTTTTTCAGAAATCCGGGCGTCGCGGCAAATGTGACATCACTCAAGGTCGCGCCGTCAAACGGTGCGGCACCGCGAATCACGGTGTCCGGATCTCCATACAGTATGCCACCTACCATTTTGCATAACGCTGAAAGTGTCAGTTCCATAAAATTTGGCCCCTCACCTCAAATACGCAGACGGCCGCTGCAACATCACTGTTATTTGCTTTTACCGGCATATTCGGCATTGTAACGTTTGATCACTTTATCGGTCACATCAATTTTAGTCGGAAAATACATCACACCCGCTTCCCTTCTCTCGATGATCAGCAGATAACCTTCCTCTTTTCCGATCGTTTCCACGACCTTGAAAACTTCCTTTTGAATACCGGCCACGAGCCGGGCTTCCAGTTGTTTGAAATCCGACCGGTATTTTGTCTGCATGGTTTTAATGTCGTTGATGCTGATCCGAATTTCACGTTCTTTCTCGTCCCGTTTTTCCTTGCTCATCACAACGGCCTCACGCTCAAAATTGCTTTTGAGCGTTTCGATTTCATCTCCCTTTTTCTTGAGCTCAGCCTCCATTTTTTTGCCTTCATGCGTGATTTCCATCTGGGCGGCTTTACCGGGATCCGAGTTTTCCAGAATTTTCTGAAAATCAATTACGCCGATTTTGGCCACATCCGCCGCACCGGCAGATAGCGCAAACGCCAGAACCATAGAGAATAACACGATAGAAATTATTTTAAACTGTTTCATAACGACCCCCTTGATATGTTGTTATATGAAGTTATCGAATTAAAATGCAGACCCCATGGTGAACTCCCAGCGTCCCCGGGTGTCCTCGCCCTCCTCGGGATCCAGCATATAGCCGTATTCGATCCGAATGGGCCCCATGGGCGAATACCACCGGAATCCGTATCCGATGCTTTCCTTCAACGTGGCGAAATCCGGATCTTCATCCGCACCATACACATCACCGGCATCATAAAACAAAACGCCTACCACACCGGCCTTTTTAAGAAGCGGAACGATCAACTCGGCATTGAACTGCATGAATTTATCCCCGCCGATTTCATCACCGTCCTCGTCTTCGGCATGGATATCCTGCCAGTCATAGCCCCGAACCGAATTCATGCCGCCCAGATAAAACCGTTCATAATCGGGCAGAATCCCGCCACCACTGCTCTGGACGTATCCGCCGCGACCATGCACAAATCCCACCGTGTCCCATAACAGGGGGATATACCATCCGGTTTCCGCCGTATACTTGGTAAATGCGATGTCTCCTCCGAGGACACCGCCGGAATGCTCGATCGTCAGACTGTGATCCGAGCCCTCCGTCGGGTTGAACATTCGATCCCTGGAATCATATCGCAGGCTGGCGGTAATACTGCTGGTAAGATTTTCCCCGTCCAGCTCCATAATCGTTTTCGACGCGTCATCCACGATGTCGTACACGTCGGTAATATCAAATTTATATGAAATATAGGCCCGGGTGTAGTCAAAGACCGGATATCCGAACCGCACCGCAAACCCGGTGCTGTCTTTATCGTAATCATCGTATTCGGTTGTCCAGTTGAACAGATCAAACCCGGCCGAAAGGGGTATATCAAACAGCCAGGGTTCGGTAAAACTCAACGTGTATTCGGTGGTGGTGGACCCGAGTTCGGCTTTCAGCGAAAGGGTCTGCCCGCGCCCGAAGAGATTCCTCTGGCTGACCGAAGCCACTACAAAAAGGTTCTCGACACTGCTGTATCCACCGCCGAAGCTGAACATGCCGGTCGGTTTTTCTGTAACATCCAGCGTCAGAATCATCTGATCGTCTGCGCTGCCCTTGACCGTATCCACCTTGATGTCTTCAAAATAATCCAGACGGTAGAGGTTTCGAATACCGCGTTTGAGCCGTTTTCCGCTGTACAGTTCCTGTTCGTAGACTTTGAGCTGGCGGCGGATGACTTTGTCTCTGGTTTTGGTGTTGCCGGCAATGATGATTTTTTCAAAATAGACCTGTTTGCCTTTTTGAATCGTATATACGATATTGACGATCCGCTTCTCATCATCCTGAGTCAACCGCGGCACAATATCGGCATACGCATATCCCTCGTCGGAGTACAGATCCGACAGGGCAAGCACGTCATTACGGACGATCTCCCGACTGTAAAATTCTTCCCCGGCAATCTTAAGGGTCTGAATCAGGTCTTCTTCGGGCAAAACCAGATCGCCGTCGATATCCACATCTCCGACTTTAAAACGCAGCCCCTCATCGATCCTGATATTGACAAAAATGCCGTCGGGTCTGAAATCCACCGCGGGTTCACCGATACGTGCATGGACATAGCCGCTGTTGCGATAAAAAGCCGTCAGTTTTTCAACATCGCCGTTCAGGTCTTCTCTGTTCAGTTCGCCGGAAGAAGTCAGCCATGAAAAAAAACCCTTTTCCGAGGTCTTCATGATCTTTTTTAATTTTTTGTCAGAATACGCCTCATTGCCGGAAAAAAGTATCTGCCGAATCCGCACTTTCGTGCCTTCTTCGATCTGAAATTCCAGATCCACCTGGTTGTTTTCCAATGGATACAGCTCATAGCTGACGTGCGCGTTATGATAATTCTTTTCCCGATACAGTTGTTCGATACGGTCTATATTCCGGCGAATCCTGAATACATTTAATATGGAACCGGTCCGGATCGTCAGGTTTTCCTTGATTTCATCGGTTTCATATACATGGTTGCCTTTGATGCGGATCACCCGGATCGACGATTTTTCCTTAACTTTGAATATAACGACGTTGCCGGCCGGTGTTTTCTCCATTTCCACCCGGATATCGTCAAAAAATCCCATTGCATAAACGGCTTTCAGATCATCGGATATCCGGCCGGCACGATACACATCGCCGGCCTGAATTTTGATCTTCTTGAGAACAGCTTCCTTTTCTATTCTCTGATTGCCTTCCACGCGAACGTCGGACACCATTTCACGTCTGAACAGTTTTTGGATCATCTTGCCGGCCAGTTCCTTGACCCGCCCGATGAGCTGTTCCGTCCTCTCCCCTTCCACATGGAATGTTTCAAAGGATTTATCGACAGCCGGCTCCGCCATGCTGGCATCTAAACTGAATGCATCGCCGATCCGCGTGAGACTTCCCCAGAGAATGTAATCTGCCCCGCTGCTCAAGCCAATCTGACGAATTTTTTCAGAATTTTTCAGGTCAGACGGCTGAAATTCCGAAACAGCCTCCATGGCATCCAGTACGATCGCTCCTTCATCTGCCAGGTGCCGCTCCAACGCTTTCGGAATATCCTGACGCAGATAGGAAAGATCTTCCTTTGCATAAATTTCGAACGGCAGCACCAGCACCCGGACCGTATCCAACGCAAAGGTTGCCCGGGGGAATGCTCCCCACAACATACATACCAGCAGAATTAACCCTGATAACTTACCATACCTCTTCATAAAAGCCTCAATCTGTTTCTACCAGTTTGCCATTGGCGATCGTGACGCGACGAGACATCAATGCCGCCAGCTCCATATTGTGAGTCACAACGATCATCGCCATTTTAAATTCCGTGTTTAATTCGATCAGTAATTCATGCACCTGTTCGCTGTTTTTTTTATCCAGATTCCCTGTGGGTTCATCTGCCAGAAGCACCAACGGCTTGAGTGCAAGCGCTCTGGCCAGTGCGACACGCTGTTGCTCACCTCCGGAGAGTTTGCCCACCCGATGGTTCAACCGTTCCTTGAGACCGACACGAACCAGAATGGCTTCCGCAGTTTCCCGGGCGCGCAGTTTATGCATTCCCTTGATCAGGGACGGCATCATCACATTCTCAAGAGCGGTGAATTCAGGAAGCAGGTGATGAAACTGAAATACAAACCCGATGCATTCGTTACGAAACCGGGCCAGACGGTCTTTGTCCAGCAAAAAGACATCTTCACCCCGAATCCATATGCTTCCGCTGTCCGGGGTATCCAATGTGCCCAATATATTCAGAAACGTGGACTTTCCGATGCCGGAGGCCCCTACCACCGCCACGGTTTCTCCGGAATCCAGGTCAAAATTGGCATCGATCAGGACATCGATGCGGTTGCCGTTATTCGTAAACCGCTTACACAGCTTTTCAGCGCGAATCAAATGTGCGGCACCGTTCGGCGCCCGGCGCTGCCGGTGTTCAGCACAGATTGTCAATATATCAGCCGCCATATCGATATCAGCCGCCATATCGAATCGCCTCAACCGGGTTTAATCCGGACGCCTTACGGGCCGGATACAATGTGGCAAGATAGCAGATCAGCATGGCGGCCCCGGAAATCATCAACACCGTTAAAACATCCAGCTGTACCGGAAGGGTTGTAATGTAGTAAACGTCGCCGGGAAGTTCAATAAATTTATACCGTTTCAGCAACACACACAGCATTACCCCGCACACAACCCCCAGTACTGTCCCGATCAAACCAATGGTCATTCCTTTGAACACGAATATCCGACGGATACTTCGATCCGTTGCCCCCATGGTTTTGAGGATGGCCACATCCCGTGTTTTTTCCATTACCATCATGATCAGCGTACTGGCAATATTGAATGCAGCGACCAGAACAATCAGGGTCAGGATGATAAACATCACTGTTTTCTCCAGTTTCAGGGCGGAAAAGAGGTTGTGATTCATTTTCATCCAGTCTTTTGCCCAGTAAGGGTAACCGAGTTGGTTTATAATATCTGCTGCGGTAGCCGCCGCCTGATACACATCGTTCACCCGGATCTCGATCCCGGTGACCGTATCCCCCATGCGAAGCATTTTCTGCGCATCGTTCAAGTGAACATAGGCCAGACTGCTGTCGTATTCGTACATGCCCGACTCGAACAGACCGATCACTTCAAAGCGACGCATGGCCGGCAGGTGCCCGATGGGAGACAACATTCCCTGCGGCAGTATCAAATGCACCGTATCCCCGGTTGAAACGCCCAGATTGACGGCCAGTTCCTTTCCCAGAACAATGCCGTGCGGCTCGATATTTCGATTCGGTTCCACATCCTGAACCACCCGTCGATCCATCTTTTCGAGCTCATCGGATTTCAGATTCCTGATCACTCGATTCGCGGATCCCGGGTCGATTCCCCTCAGAACGGCACCGGATATTCCGAATGACGACCGGATCATGATCTGGGAATAAATAAACGGCGTAGCGGCTTCGACATCCCCGAATGCTTCCACCTGCCGGACGACTTCAGGATAATCCGCGAACCCTCCACCATGACGCATGAGCACCACATGTGACTCAACACCAAGAATTCGGGACTTCAGATCGGATTCAAAACCGGACATCACCGCGATGACAACGATCAGTGCCATGACCCCGACCGTTACCCCCGCAATGGACAGGAGGGTAATTAACGAAATGAACGCCTGCTTCTGTTTGGCCCTGAGATAACGGCCTCCGATAAAGAATTCAAACGTCATTGAGCGGATATATATACCTCGTCGTCGTATATTGTTTTTCAAGGGGCCTCCGGAGATACTGCAGAGCCCCCCTGAATTATGGACACAGGCCGGACGGCATCCCCGTTTAAGGCACGGTTATTTGTCCGCCGCCGGGCGCATATGGGGAAACAATATCACTTCCCGGATGGACGCCGCATCGGTGAGCAGCATGACCAGACGGTCGATCCCGATGCCTTCACCCGCCGTCGGCGGCATTCCGTATTCCAGCGCTTCGATGTAATCGCTGTCCATGAAATGGGCCTCTTCATCGCCGGCCTCACGATCGGCTACCTGTTGCAGAAACCGCCCTCTCTGATCATCGGGATCGTTCAACTCGGAAAACCCGTTGGCAATTTCACGCCCGCAGATAAAAAGTTCAAACCGGTCCGTCAATTCGGGTTCGGAATCGCTTCGCCTTGACAGCGGGGAGACTTCCACGGGATAACCGGTGATAAAGGTCGGCTGGATGAGTTCGGGTTCCACCAGGGCATCAAACAGTTTCGTGATAATTTTCCCGATTCGCCCGGTTTTGGTAATTTTGACACCCCTGGATGCGCCAAATGCCAGAAGTCCTTCTTTATCATTGACAAGCCCCGGATCCATACCGCCGATCTCTTCCAGAGCGGTCAACAGAGGAATCCGTCGCCAGGGCTCGCCAAAACGGATTTCATGGTCCTGGTATGTAACGGTATCCGATCCGGTCACCTGTCTGGCGACAGACCGGAACATGGCCTCTGTCAGATCCATCAACCCCTCATAGGTTTCATAGGCCTGATAAAATTCCAGCATGGTAAATTCCGGATTGTGCCGGGTGGAGATCCCTTCGTTCCTGAAATTACGATTGATCTCAAACACCCTCTCGAATCCGCCGACCACGAGCCGTTTCAAATACAGCTCAGGCGCAATGCGGAGGTACAGATCCATTCCCAATGCGTTATGGTGGGTCTTGAATGGTGTGGCTTCGGCCCCCCCGGGAATGGGCTGCATCATGGGCGTTTCCACCTCAAGAAATTCCTTCCCGATCAGAAAGGACCGGATGGCCTGGATCACGGTGTTTCGTTTTAAAAATATATCCCGGACATCCGGATTCATAATCAAATCCACATACCGCTGACGATAACGCTTCTCCGGGTCCTTCAGTCCGTGAAATTTTTCCGGCAGCGGCCGAATGGATTTGCAGACAAGTCTGAATTCATCGGGCAGCAACGTCCACTCTCCGGTCCTAGTTTTAAACAGAGTACCGGCCATGCCGACAAAATCTCCCACATCCATCTGCTTGAACAGCGCATACGCTTCATCTCCGATTTTATCTTTTCGAATATAGGCCTGAAGCGTGCCGGTTCGGTCCCTGAAACGAATGAACGATGCTTTCCCGAAACGATTGATCGCCATCATTCGCCCGGACACGGTTACCCGGGTATCATCTTCCGTGACCGAGTCTGCGAGGTCGGCCACACGATCCTTTATGTCATTGACGGTAGCCGTAACGACAAAGTCGTTCGGAAACGGGTTGATGTGTTGTTCTCTGAGTTGTTTGATTTTTTCTCGTCGTTTTGAAATGAGGTCGCTTGTTTTTTCCATTTTCAATTCAATACCTGTCTGTCATTTTCCTGATGATAAACGCCTCGCCGGCAGGGTGTAAGCGCCTTAGCAGGAATCAAAACATTGATGTTTTCATGCACCGAAAAGCGGTCGGAGATCGCATCACGGAAACAGATTCGTCGTTTCTTTAAAGTTAAACTGATATTGCTAACCCATCCGCCCATTAGAGTCAAGGAATATATCCATCGTTTATCCGGATGTTTTCGTCCGTCTCAGGGTCAACGTTATGGTGGTGCTTTCATCGACCTTACTTTCCACGTCCAGCCACCCGCCATACGCTTCAACGATGCTGTACACGATGGAAAGCCCCAGGCCCGTTCCGTCCGCCTTGGTGGTAAAAAACGGATCAAAGATGGATTCAATCCGGTCGGCCGGCATGCCGCAGCCGTCATCTGAAATTTTGATGACGGCATCGTTATTCTTCAGCGAATACGTACTAACATCAATACACCCCTGGCCCTTGATCGCTTCAGATGCGTTCAGCAACAGGTTCCATACGATCTGCCGGAGATGAACCGGGTCTATTCGGGCGACGACACCTGAAGCCAGGTCTTTCCGAATTCGGATGCGCCCGTTCAGTGCCGAATCCTTTGCAAACAATTCAATGGTCTCCGACAGCACGTCGTCCAGATTGATCAGCGCCGCCGCCACGGCCGGCGGCTTCGCAAACAGCAGAAAATCATTCACCAGGGAACTGAGCCGGTCCGCTTCCCGAAGGACGATTCCCATCAACCGGTTCTGATCCGGATCATATCGTTGATCATCCCGGAGAAGCTGGATGGAACTGGATATGGATGCCAGGGGATTTTTGATTTCATGGGCCAGTCCGGCAGCCATTTCCCCGACGGTTGCCATTTTTTCAAACCGCTTGATTCGTTTTTCCATCAAAGAAAGTTCGTGCCGTGTTCTTTCCGCCTGTTCGGCAAGCAGGCCACTCAAATAGGCAACTGCAAAGCATGCGGCCGTAATGACCAGAACTTTCCCCGCAGCGTAAAGCCAATCCCCTTCGGCAATCGAGCCGCCGCCGACTTCCTGGAGCCGTTCAGCGCCCCCTCGGAAATGTTCCAGCGTTGTCATGATGACATACTCGGCGCTGCTCAATGCCGCAATGATCATCCCGCCCTTTCGAAACAGAATCATACCGGCATGAACGATGACGATCAAATACATGAACGTAAACACACTGACATTGTATCCGCCGGTGACAAACACAATAAATGTGACAAGCAGCGTATCCACGATCAACTGCGCCAGCACGAACACGAATCGGTTTTGAATTCGATTCAGCTGGATACGGTATGCAACGGATAATACGATAAGGGAAAAAACGACGCCGTACAGTATGAAAAGAGATTTGTCCTGAAAGGATGTTTTTTGGACAACCTGGTAGAAGATGGTGGATGCCAGCAGAAAAACGGCAAAAACGACCCGATAGCCGATCAGCCATTTAGCGCGCCGGTTGTAATCATCCGTTACAGACGCAAGGGTATTCATAACCGCATAACCTTTATATCACCCCTTACCCGGACCAGCCGAAAATCATTACAGTTTCACACAAAGGCGCAACTTCCGGCTCTCTGTCAGCCGACCATCGACGCCATCTGAAAAATCGGAAGATACATCGATATGACCAGCCCCCCGACAACAACTCCCAGAAATACCAGCATGAACGGCTCGATCATCGAGGTCAGATTCTCAACGGCCTGGTCCACCTCTTCATCGTAAAAATCCGCAATTTTCTGCATCATGACGTCAATCGCACCGGTCGATTCTCCCACGGCGATCATCTGACATACCATGGGAGGAAACACTCCCGTCTCCACCAGCGGATCGGCCATGGATCGACCCTCGGCGATACCGGACCGGACCTTGTACAGCGAGTTTTCAATAACTTTGTTGCCGGCGGTTTTTGCGACAATATCCAGTGCATCCAGAATCGCCACCCCGCTTGACAACATGGTACCCATGGTCCGTGTGAATTTTGCAACCGCAACCTTACGCAGCAGCATACCAAATACCGGCAATTTCAAAAGCGTCCGGTCAATCAGGATTTCCCCCTTCTGCGTTTTCCGGAGTTTTTTAAACGCAAAAACAAATATGACCACCGCTCCGATCATATACAGAATATTTTTTTTGAAAAAGTCACTGAGGTTCACCACAAACTGGGTCGGCCCGGGCAATGCACCGCCCATATCGGCAAACATTTTGGTGAAGACCGGCACCACAAACACCATCAACACGACGACCACTACGGCTGCAATCACCAACGTCACAGCCGGATAAATCATGGCCCCCTTGACCTGCCCCTTCAGTTTGGCGGCTTTTTCCATATACCCTGCCAGCCGCCCCAGGATCGTATCCAGAATGCCTCCGGTTTCACCGGCGGCAATCATGTTGACAAACAATGCATCAAACTGTTTGGGATGTTTTTTAAGCGCTTCCGCCAGTGTTTCTCCGGCCTCGACATCCTCTTTGACTTTTTTCAGTATAACCTTGAAGGTTTTGTTTTCCTGCTGAGAGTATAAAATATCAAGGCACTGGATGATGGGAAGTCCGGCATCGATCATCGTTGAAAACTGCCGGGCAAAAACAATCACATCTTTTTCGACGATCTTGGGCTGGAGTAAGGCCACATTTTCGAAAAGATCCTTGGGCTTTTTCCTGATCTTCGTAGGAATAATTTTCTGCCTGTTCAGAGCCGCCCGGACGGCGTCAACGGTCGGCGCTTCCATTTCGCCTTTCTGGACTTCGTTTTTTCGGTTTTTACCTACCCATAAATAAATCGGCATAGCTTTCTCCTCCGGCTGCAAGCCGGTCGCTTATCCCGGGAATTCCGTCCCACTGGTTAAAATATTCACCTTCCTTGAATCAGTGTATAAAAAATACCCCTGTGCATTTGTTTACGGGCAACGATGCCCTCACGAATCATCTTTTCCAGAAGACAGCGAACCTCCTGTAGAGAAATCCCCAGGCTGGTACTCAAATCATCGGCCGTGCAGGGCCGTCGACGAATCGTCGCTCGAATTCGGTCGTAACTTTCAGACAATTCGGTCTTTTTACCGCTTCGAACCGACGATCCGGTGATCGTTTCCGCTCCTTCCAGATACTCGGCGATAAACACTTTTTTTTCCCCGGTAACGGGTTCGACCCAGCTTTCGGTCCCGGGCCGGTCCAACGTGTTTATCTGAATTCGATCCGGTCGTATCCGTTTGAGAACAAACTTTATTTTTTCGAGTTCATCCGGCGTATCATTGATTCCGGGAACGATAAACACCTCTATCCAGTACTGATTGGAAAATTCATGCCTGAAACGAACCAGCCCGTTGATTATGTTCGTCAGGTTGAGAGACGAGCACGGACGATTGATCAACCGGAAAACCTCTTCGGATGCCGCATCCAGAGAGGCAATCACCAGATCGGCCTTCAGTATCCGCTGACGGACTTCGGATTTATAAAACAACGTACCGTTGGTCAGCACCGCAACTTTATATTGTGGATAATCTGTTTTCAAAAAACGGATAATATCCCCGATATCCGCATACAGAGTGGGTTCGCCCGATCCTGAAAATGTAATAAAGTCCAGCTCCGGTGCTTTGGACAAATAGTGCTTCAGCTCCCTTTTTATCGTCGTCGACGATACATAATGATCCGTATCGATGGTCAGACGATTTGTTCTGCCACATTCACAATACACGCAATTCAACGAGCAGGTTTTATGCGGCACCACATCCACGCCCAGAGACACTCCCAGGCGACGGGACGGAACAGGGCCGAAAATGTGTGTATAATTTATCGTATCAGGTACTTTCATAGGCCTCATAACCAATTGATTAGTATGCAGTTGGTATCATAATCCGCATCAAACAACAACCTCTTTACGGGCGGTTGGATACAGGGGGACAAATCACGACTGTTGGAGAAAATGATTGGACTTATCCGTCAGGGTCACGTACACAGATACATTTACCGCCCGATTTGCCTGAGGCTCAGAGTGCGCAGAGTCCCTATACGGCGGTTTTGGTCTCTGCGCACTCTGTACTTCGAGAAAACGAAACGAACAGGCGTTGGAAAATAAATGAAATGTTTTTGAAGGCAGGGATGATTTGCGCACTGTATGCAGATAGCAGGTACTAGATAAATATTTCTGTCGGATTTCATCGGGGTGTGGTAAAGTACCAAATGATGCAGCGGCAGGGATTTAGCCGTGCTCCCTTTCATGCGTCGCGCAGAGAAAAAATGCCGGTTTTTACACCCGAAAGCTTTTTCTGAACACTTTTTCCGTTCCGGTTTGTTCGTGTAAAAGGCCCGAAATATATCATGACAACTCATTTCCCACCCCCAAAAGCCCGTACGGTCATCACCACGCATTTGAATGCCGATTTTGACGCACTGGCTTCTTTACTCGCCGCGCAGAAGCTTTATCCGGAATCCATCGTCGTTTTCCCCGGAACACAGGAAAAAAACCTTCGAAATTTCTTCGTAAACTCCATGGCCTACCTGTTCAACCTCGCAGATCTGAACGCAGTGAACCCGGACGACATCGACACACTTGTCATCGTGGACACCCGGCAACCGTCGCGTATAGGGAAACTGGCCGAACTTCTGGACAAAAAGGATTTGAACATCCACATTTACGATCATCATCCCGACATGCCCAACGACATACACGGGACGCTGGAGATGATCGATTCAACCGGCGCTGCGATTACTATTCTCACTGAAATCATTGTGGAAAGGGGTATTCACATTACTCCCGAAGAAGCGACGCTCATGTGCCTCGGCATTTATGAAGATACGGGGTCGTTTACGTTCATTTCAACGACACCACGGGATTTTCAGGCGGCCGCCGTCCTCCTGGAAAAGGGAGCAAATCTGAATGTCGTATCCGATCTGATCTCCCGTGAAATCAGTTCGTCTCAGATCAAATTGTTAAATGACATGATTCAGGCATCTCGTCGGTATCACATCAACGGTATCGAAGTCATTATCAGCGCGGTCAAAATCGAAGCCTACATTTCAGATTTTGCTTTTCTGGTTCACAAACTGGTTAAAATGGAAAAAAACGCCGCTGTTTTTTCCATCGCGCAGATGGGAAACAAAATTTACATCGTTGCCCGAAGCAAAATACCTCAGGTGGATGTCGGCGATATTCTCAGGCAGCTGGGCGGCGGCGGCCACGCGTTTGCCGCATCTGCAACGGTCCGGGATAAAACATCGGCCCAGGTCGAAGCCCGGTTGATCGATATTCTGCGCCGGCACGTAAAAGCCGGGCGAATCGCAAAGGAGATCATGTCGGCGCCGCCCATTATAACGCATGCCGATACGACCTGCAAAGAAGCAGCCAATCTGCTGTCGCGTTATAATATCAATGCCCTGCTGATCACGGAACATCCGGACGACAAAACACGACTCTCAGGCTTCATATCCCGTCAGGTCGTCGAAAAAGCACTTTACCATGGGCTGGATCAGGTTCCGATTCGAGACTATATGACGACCGAAATGGCCACGGCAGGCCCTGATTCGGATATTTTTGAAATTCAGGAAAAAATTATCGACAACAAACAGCGCATCTTGCCGATCGAGGATACGGGCCGGGTCATCGGGGTCATTACCCGCACCGATCTTCTGAATATTCTGGTTCAGCAGTCCCGGTACACTGTCAGCGATTCATTCGAAACACCAACTGAACCACTCCATGCCCGTACCCGCAACATATCGAAATTCATGATGGAACGGCTTCCCGCCTCCATAATCGACATGCTTCGATCGATCGGTCGTATCGGTGACCGGCTTGGTTGCGGTATATATGTCGTGGGCGGGTTTGTACGGGATCTGTTTCTGTACCGTCCGAACGAAGACATCGATATCGTCGTGGAAGGAGATGGAATTGCGTTTGCCCGGAATTATGCGGGAATGATCGGAGCCAGAATCCATGCCCACGAAAAATTCGGAACCGCCGTCATCATTTTTCCGGACGGTTTCAAGATAGACGTGGCATCCGCCCGAATGGAATATTATAAATTTCCGGCCGCACTTCCCACCGTGGAAATGAGCTCCATCAAACTGGATCTTTTCCGGAGAGATTTCACCATCAACACCCTGACGATTCAGTTGAATTCGAAAAAATTCGGAACCCTGATCGACTTTTTTGCGGCACAGAAAGATATCAAGGAAAAAACCATCCGGGTCCTTCACAACCTGAGCTTTGTTGAAGATCCGACCCGGGTGTTTCGCGCCGTCCGGTTTGAACAGCGTTTTGGTTTTACCATCGGCAAATTGACGGCGAGTCTCATTAAAAACGCCGTCAAAATGAATTTTTTCAAACGCCTGAGCGGGCGACGCATGTTTACCGAACTGCGCCTGATCCTGGAAGAAGAAAACCCGACATCCTCGATTATCAAACTCAATGATTATGATATCCTGCAAACCATCCACCCCGCCATCAAACAGACGGATGACATGATCAACCTGTTTGATTCCGTCAAAAAAGTCATATCCTGGTTCGACTTGCTGTTTTTGAACGAATCCTATATGAAATGGGCTGTTTTTTTCATGGCACTTATCGACGGCGCAAACCAGAAGACATCTATGGAAATCTGTCGCAGCCTTGAAATCGCCCACCGGCATCGAAGCATTTTCTGCAAAGATCGTTTCAAGGCAATCCATTGTCTTTCCTGGATAGAGCATCATCAGCCACTGACCCACAGTCGGACATTTCATAAGTTGACTGATTTCAGAACCGAATTAATCCTGTACATGATGGCCAAAACCATTCATGAAGACGTAAAAAAATCCATATCCCACTATTTCACCCACCTGCGCTATGTCAAACCGTTTATCCGGGGAAAGGACCTGGAACGAATGGGCTTCGAACCCGGCCCCTTTTATCGGGAAATTCTCGAGTCTGTCCTGGACGCCAGACTCAACAACGTGATTTCCACCAGAGAAGAGGAGTTTGAATTTGTCCGGCAGTATGTTTCCTGATGGTCCTTTCAGGGCGAGCCGCGCCCACAACCCAATACCCATAAAATGGCCGTTAAAAAAATCTCTTTTTTTCCCCGCCGTTCGCTTCGCTCGGACTTGATTATTTCTTCGGCTACGCTGTTGCAGGCTCCGCCTCGTGAGGCACAGAGTTCGCAGAGGCCCAAATCGCCGTTTCGAGGCTCTGCGTCTCGAGCGAAGCGGGCGGTAAATATATACGGAAAAGATTCCTGTTTTTTTGACTGCCTTTAAAGAATAAGTCACTAAAAATGCCCGCATCTTTCGGTTTAAAAGCTTGCCTACACGTGCCGGCCTCTGATATTCTTCGTTGTTCGTGCCGTCCGGCGTGAATGCCGTTTGCAAGTCCGGTTCGGGCGCCGCGACCCGATGGTCCGGATCGAAGGTGGAAACCGTCGATGCCGCCGGGCATTCAACCGTATGATTTCGGACTTGAAAAAATTGCCGGGTTGCTGTTAATTGGGCGATGGCAACCCAAAATTTTCGATCGGTTTTCTCAATGAGATGCCGATCCGAAAATGATGACGGGCATCATGTTTATTTCAGGAAATACAGGAGTTTTTAATGAGCGAAAAAAAACGTATCTTAAGCGGAATGAGACCGACAGGCCCCCTGCATCTTGGCAATCTGCACGGGGCGCTGCTGAACTGGGTCGACATGCAGGACACCTATGACTGTTATTTTTTTATTGCCGACTGGCATGCGCTGACCAGTGATTATGAACACACGGGCTGCGTTCGGAAATATATTCGTGAAATGATGATCGACTGGCTGAGCGCCGGTCTGTCACCCGAAAAAAGCACGCTGTTCGTACAATCCGATATCAAGGAACACGCCGAACTGTTTCTGCTTCTGTCCATGATCACCCCGGTCCCCTGGCTGGAACGCAACCCGACGTATAAAGACCAGATCGTTCAGTTGAGCAACAAAGATCTTTCTACATTCGGTTTTCTGGGATACCCGGTTCTTCAGGCCGCCGATATCATCATATATAAGGCCGACGGGGTGCCGGTCGGCATGGATCAGATTCCCCATGTGGAACTGACCCGGGAAATTACCCGACGGTTCAACTTTCTGTATGGAAAGGTGTTCCCCGAACCGGAGGTAATTTTGACCCGGACCCCCAAGCTGCTTGGTATTGACCGTCGAAAAATGAGCAAAAGCTATGAAAACGCCATCTATATGTCCGACTCACCCAAGCAGACCCTCTCTACCGCGGCAAAAATGGTCACGGATCCGCAACGAAAAAAACGATCCGATCCGGGTGATCCGGATGTATGCAATGTATTCAGTTTTCATAATATATACAGTGACAAAGAAACGATCGAGAGAATCAACACAGAATGCCGGGCGGCTCAGATCGGATGCGTTGAATGTAAAAAAATAATGGCGGCAAACCTGAATCGGTCCCTGGAACCTGTTCGTGAAAAAAGAGCCTACTTCGAGCAGCATCCGGAACAGATTGATGATATCATCGCGTCCGGAGCCGAAAAAGCCAGGAAGGTCGCCCGGCAAACCATGGCGGAAGTTCTGGATGCCATGAAAATATCGCCTGCTTCATTTAAGCCTAATGCCAAATGACCGCTATAACGTCAAATTAGCTCATATTTTTGAAGGTCCAATGGACCTTCTGATCTACCTGATCAAAAAAAACGAGGTGGATATTTATGATATTCCCATTGCGTTGATTACCGATCAGTACCTCGACTATATGCAATGGATGACGTCCATGAATATCGACCTGGCGGGGGAGTTTTTACTTATGGCCGCCACCCTGGCCCAGATCAAATCCAGAATGCTCCTGCCGGTGCATGAGGATGATCCGGACGAAGACGACCCCCGCCTCGAGGTTACCCGGCCGCTGATTGAATACCTTGAAATGAAATCTGCGGCCGACAGATTGATGCAGCGCAACCTGCTGGGGGAAACCACATTTTTGCGGGCCGGCGGCCTGGAAACCGATGTCAGCTCGCCCGATGCGGACATCGTCAGGATCGGGTTGTTCGAACTCATTGACGCGTTTCAAAACGTTTTAAAACACATGTCGCCCGAGCATCGGGTTGACCTGACGTCAGACGGAATATCCGTAAAAAAACGAATAGCTCAACTCATTGACATTTTTGAAGAAAGAGGGGACTTAACGTTTTCACAACTCATTGCGGATATGACCGATAAGCCGGGCGTCATTACGACGTTCCTGGCGGTTCTGGAAATGGCCAAAGTAAATCTGATTCAGATATACCAACATACTCAGACCGGAATTATTCGTATTTTTTACAAATGACGACGGAACTCAAACACATTATTGAAGCCCTTTTGTTTGTGACGGACACCCCGTTGAGTATCGGCCGGCTGAAACAGATTGTTTCCTCAGCTGGAACCAGAGATATCCGTCTCGCGATGGACAACCTTACCTGTGAGTATGAAAACCGCAAAGGGGGGTTTTATCTGGCACAGGTTGCCGGAGGCTATCAAATCCGCACCCGGCCCGAGTATGCCAAATGGGTCAAGGGCCTGATCCAGCCGAATCCCAACCGTTTGAGCAAGCCAGCACTTGAAACACTTGCCATTATCGCCTACAAGCAACCGATCATTCGAAGCGATATCGAACACGTCCGTGGAGTGGACTGCGGCGGAGTGCTTCGAATGCTGCTGGAGAAAAATTTCATTCGAATTCTGGGCCGCAAAGAAATACCGGGCCGGCCCCTGATTTATGCCACCACCCGAAAATTTCTCGAAGTCTTTGATCTGAATGATTTAAATGATCTCCCCTCTCCGAAAGAAATTGAACAGATCAGCGGCAGCATTCATGCAAAACCGCTCATTCAGGAACCCGCGGATGCCGAAAACGGTCATCCAACTGGAAAAATCGCGGAATAAATTCCTTGACTTCAAAGGGTTCGCTCTATATACAGTAGATAATTCGGTTGGGATCTGAATTCCTTCCGGTTCACATGGCTTCAAACCGACACCTTACAGAATCTGGCTGGATAACGGTTTCGAAGAACAGCTGTCAAACGGGCGGTTAACTCAGCGGGAGAGTGCTACCTTCACACGGTAGAAGTCACTGGTTCAAATCCAGTACCGCCTACCATAAAAATCAAGGGTTTGGCCAATGGCCGAACCCTTTTTTATTTTGAGCTTTTTTAATACACGGAAAACCGACGTTTGATACATTCATTTTTTATTCAGCGCATCAGGGCGTAACACCCACAGGAGATCCGACCGCCATGAATAAAACGTTTATTTTGCTCATCACGTTCAGCCTCTCATGCTTCCTGACGGCCTGCAATTCACATCCATCCGGAACCGCTCAACGTCACGTAGTCGCCACTGTAAATGATTATGAATTGACCCTGGAAGAATTTCGTTTTCAACTGGCAAACGAACTGGAATTATACAACGATACCAAAACCGAACCTGACGTCCGCAAACGGTTTCTGGACGAACTCATCGGAAAAGAGCTTCTCATCCAGGAAGCCAGGCGCCTGCAATTGGATCGCAAAGAAAAATTTGTTCGCACCATCGAGCGATATTGGGAATCCACGCTGATCCGGGACCTTCTGGAATTCAAAGGCAACGCGTTTGCCAAACAGGCAATCGCTGCTCAGGATCAAATTCAGGCCGAGTATGAAAAACGGAAAAAAGAAACCGCGGACATACGCCCCTTTTCAGAAATCAAAGAATCCATAGCCCGGGAACTTATGGAAGAGACCAAAACCCGGTTGCTTCAGGAATGGGTCGACCAGCTGAGGAAGCAGGCGAACATTCAAATTCATCCGCAAGCTTTCGAAACGAATCAAAACGGGGAAATCTCATGAAATCCGAGGCACATGTTCAACGGCGCACGCATTATCTCGTCAATAAAGACTTTCAGCTGAATTTTATCTTGAAATTCTGTAGTATTTTTCTGGTCGGAGTCGTCATATCCACCGGGCTCATCTACTATTTCACCAACGGCACCTTGACATCGTCTTTCCAACAATCTAAATTAGTCATTAAATCTACAGCTCAATCCATACTTCCATCCGTGATTTATACCAATCTCATCACGTTGGCCCTGATTTCGTCTGCCTCCATACTGGTGACCCTGTTTGTATCCCACAAAATTGTTGGGCCGTTGATACGCTTTCAAAAAGAAGTACTGGAAATCGGCGAAGGCAACTTGACAAAAAGAATCAGTCTCAGACGCAAGGACCAGATCGAAGAATTGAAAAACAGCCTGAATCAAATGACTGAAAGTCTGCATATCAAAGTATTGACGATCGAAAAACGAATGGAACGGTTGGTCGAATCCGCATCCGATCAAAACGTTCCGGATGAATTCATACTTGAACTCAAAGAACTCCATCAGACCATGGAAACCAGTTTTAAACTGTGATGACGTTTTATATCCGTCATACGCCTGAGCGGTTTTGCATGAAACATTTTCAGCTCTTTTTATGCCGGCTGCTTTTTATCGTTTGTTTGTTCCCCCACGTCTGCCGGGGACAATCCGAGCCCGAAATTTCGTGGCACCAACTGGAAACCCGCCATACCCTCATTCAGTATCAACATCCTCAAAATCTGAAACTATTTTACAAACGTATCGATTTCTCCCCGAAAAAATGGAGTTTATCCGATCTTTTCAGCAAACCAGCCGACAATGATCCTCTGGAGAGGATAAAGACAAAGGTGGATGGTCTCTATGAACGGGTCCAGGAGATACTGGATATGAGAAAAAAAATGGAAAAGCCCGTCATACGGATTTATTCGTGCGAACAGGACCTTCAGAAAGCTTACCGCGACATCTATAAATCGAACAGGTCATTGCGGGCATGGTATATTTTTGAAGTCAACACCATCTATCTCAACGTCCGGGATCTTCATGAAGGCATTCTGGCCCACGAGCTGGCACATTCCATTATTGACCATTATCTGAGCGTCAGGCCTCCGGCCGCATCCTCGGAAATCCTGGCACGCTACGTGGACAGTCATCTGTTTGAATAAGGCTTGACGGGGTATCGGCTGTTTGAATCCGAGGCTTCCATTCGGATGCGTAACAAAGAGCACATCCCGAATGGAATTTATCCTTACAGCACCCCTTGCTAAATGCCGAAATAATAGCGGTTCAAATCTTTTTTCAGCTCATCGAAGGGAATCTGACCGGGAGCCGTCGGGTGCGACACATAGCTGAATGTCAACAGTGATCCTGCCATGGGAAACACCAGACGTGAAATCATTCCCTCACGACCCATTGCGATGGTAATCAGATTCTGATCGGCATTCTGAAGCGTAAACGCCAGAAGTCGCCGAACATCTTCCATCGAACGGGCATGCGTCGCGATTTTTACAATATCCGCCCGCTTTTTCCCAGCCAGGCTTAATATTCTTTCTAATTCCCCGGTTGGCGGAGTCGTATTAAAATCATGCCACGAAACGATGGACATCGTTTCCCGTGACTTTGCCAGATCCATCAATGCCGAAAAGATCGGAGATCTCAACTCAATATCAAATGCATCCACCCACTCGGCGACTGACTCAAATATCGCCAGTTTCTGTTCATCGCTGATGCATGCGCATGGAGACGCGCCTTCTGCCGGATCATTCCGCACTGTCAATATTATCGGAATACCGATTTGCGCCCGAGCGCCTATAATCTTTTCGATATAAGTCATATCTAAATTCCGGAACTGGTCCACCCGAATTTCCAACGCATCGATATCCCGGGACCTGAGCGCCTCATTCGTCTCTTCGTCCGTAATTGAAACGACAATCCGGGGGTTGCCGTCGAATTTCATATGCCCTATTTGCATCATTCAATTCTCCATTTGTTAAAGACCGTGCAAGTCGAATTGTTACGGCTTTTAAGAACAAAAAGCCTCAGACCGGTTTGACTGCCTGAGGCTTATGATCTCAATGTACAACAACCCGATATCAACACATTCCAGACAGTCCCTCGCTGAAATAAAAATATCGGTCTGTAAACGCTTTCATCACACAGGCATCCATGAGTTCAGATTCAAATTCCACGGCTCTGAAAATACTTAAAAATTACAACCGCCAGTAAGCGATACCGTGCTCAAATGCTTCCTGCGGATCAAATCCCGATTTAACGTCGACGACGATCGGCGTTCCGTCCGGACACAGACGAGCCAGGCCGGTGATGCCCACATCCCGGTATTCTTCATGGATCACCGCAACAATGACGGCATCCACTGCGCCAATCCCGTCGAAGTCCACCGGTTCGATGCCGCAGTACTGTCTGGCTTCCTCGCGGTCGGCGTAGGGGTCATGCGACACCACGTCGATGCCGTAATCCCGTAATTCATCGATAATGTCCACGACCCGGGTGTTGCGAAGGTCCGGCACGTTTTCCTTGAATGTAATACCCAGAACCGCCACTCGCGCGTCCCGCACCTGTTTGCCGGCACTGATGAGCATTTTGACGGTACGTTCGGCGATATACTTTCCCATTCCGTCATTGATGCGTCGACCGGCCAGAATCATTTCCGGATGATAGCCGATGGACTCGGCCTTGAACGTCAGGTAGTACGGGTCGACCCCGATGCAGTGCCCTCCCACCAATCCCGGTCGAAACGGCAGAAAATTCCATTTGGTGCCCGCAGCCTCCAGCACCTCAAGTGAATCAATTCCCATCCTGTCAAAAATCATGGACAGTTCATTCATCAGGGCGATATTGATATCCCGCTGGGTGTTTTCAATTACCTTGGCCGCTTCCGCTACCCGGATCGAGGACGCTTCATGTATGCCGGCTTTCACCACCTGACCGTACACATCTGCCAGAAGCCTGCAGGTCCTGTCATCAGATCCGGATACGATTTTTTTAATGTTTTCCAAGGTATGAACCTTGTCGCCGGGATTAATCCGTTCCGGAGAATATCCCACGGTGAAATCGATTCCGAATCTGAGTCCGGACGCTTCTTCCAGAATGGGTACGCACTCATCTTCGGTCACCCCCGGATATACAGTGGATTCATAGACCACACACGATCCCGGTTTCAAATACCGGCCTGCGGTCCTGGACGCCTTTCTTACAGGGGACAGATCCGGAATCCGGAATTGATCAATAGGGGTCGGAACCGCCACGATAAACAGACGACACAGATCCAGGGCCCGAGCATCGCTTGTGAACGTGATGTTTGCGTTGCCCAATCGATCCCGGGGGACTTCCAGAGTACGATCGATCCCGGCTTCAAGTTCCCGGATTCGGTCCGGATTCTGGTCAAATCCGATGACGTCAAAATGATCCGCCAGGCTGATCGCCAGGGGCAACCCGACATACCCCAATCCCATAACAGCTACTTTATCTTGTCGACAACACAAGGTCTCAAACGTAAGCATGAATTATTCTCCGGTTTATTTCATTCCCCGGGTACCGGGTGATTATTCAGTGCCGATAAAAAACGGTCTGAATTCGGATTCATCCCTGCCCAGAAAACTTTCGATCTGCCGAATCATGTTGGATTTATCTTCGGGCAAACGCCCTTCAATGTTGATATAGTTGGTATAATGATCACTGGCCAGGTAAGAGGAAACGTCAAGTTTACGGATCAGCTGCAGAGCTTCTGCCAGCACCTCATGGGGGCCGAGCATTTGAAAAACACCACTTTTGACGTTTTCAAGCAAAGGGGTGTTCACTTTGGGGACAAACGTTCGCAACCGAATGAAATCGGGGCTGATCCGGTTCAAAACTTTTGCCGTTTCCCGGATGTGAGACGCGCTTTTCTCTTTACCCCCGATTCCCAACATTACGTACAGACTCAACTCAATACCCGCCTGCATCGTCCAAAGTCCGGCCTCAGTCTGTTCACGACTGTGCGTTCCTTTCTTTATGTCTTTGAGAATTCGATCATCACCGGATTCCAGCCCCACGTGAACCCGGGACAATCCGGCATCTGCCAGGCGTTTCATGCCGTCCGGTCCTTTTTTGTGAATATACTGAGAAGACCCGTAGACGGTAATTCGATCCAGATTCGGAAATACGTCCCGTGAAAACCGGCAGATTTCACACAGATCATCGGTTTTCATAACAATGGTATTTCCGGCCGGGAAAAACAGCGTTCGGACGTTCGATCCGTACCGGCTGCAAGCGTTTAAAATATCTTCTTTGATATCGGATACGTTTCGAATTTTAAACCGCGGACCATTTTTATACACCATGCAGAACGTGCATCGGTTGTGCGGACAGCCCACCGTTGCCTGAATCAACAGGGAATTGGCTTCACTGGGGGGGCGATATATGGGGCCTTCATATCTCATAGTCAATTCGGATTATTTCATTCCGGCCGCCGCTTCCGCGATATTATGAGCATGAGACCGGATGTTCTGCAACGCATTCAATATGTCGTTAAACAGCAGACCGGACATGGCCTCGCATTCTTTATTGTTTATTCTCTGAATGTGATCGTTGCGAAACCGTTTAATCAACTTCTGAATGGACTTGCTTTTGGAATCCACTTCATGAAGAGCGGTCGTTTTGATCTCAACGCGATCCGGCGTGCACAACGTCAGATATTCTTCCAATATCTGGTAGATTTTGACGATGTTTCTGTGAGCATCTTCAGAAAATCGGATATCCGCATTCCGTTTCCGGATGCTGTATTTTGTCAGCCGTTCGCAGTAATCGGCTATGGATTCGTATTCATCAACAATTCGCAGATACCGGCGGGTATCTTCCGCCACGTCGGGTCCCGGCGAACTCTGCAGAAGCTTTGCCAGAAATTTGGACACCTCCGCCTGAAGGGTATCAATGATTTTTTCATATTTAAACAGTCGTTCCTCAAGCCTCCGGTCTTTCATTTCGTCCGCCACGAAGCGCTTGCTCCATTCAAACATGTCCGTGACCATTTCGGCCATCTTTTTAACTTCTTTTTTGGCCTGTTCCATGGCGATCGGCGGCGTGGTAATAAACCCGTAATCAATAAATTCAAGATGCTTTTCGGCCATTCCCCTTTCACCCGGAACCAGCCAGACGGCAAGTCTTACCAGAATGAACGCTACAGGGAACATGATAAGCGTATTGAAAATGTTAAAAATCGAATGACCCGCGGCAATATGGGCTGCGATATAGGGTTTTTCGCCGTTCACAGCGACAAAATCCATGCCGCCCGGAACCACTTGATCCACCAGTTTTATAAACCATGGAAACAGCAGTATGATATAGACGACCCCGATGATATTGAACATGGCATTGAAATGGGCGGCTCTTTTGGAATTGAAATTGGTCCCGATGGATGCCAGTTCCATGGTAATCGTCGTTCCGACATTTTCTCCAAGAACCATCGCCGCAGCGGCGGGATAGGTAATGAGTCCCTGATTGGCGAGCGCGATGGTGATACCCACCGTAGCGGAACTCGACTGAATGACAATGGTCAGTATAAAACCTGCCGTGACACATTTTATGATCTGCCAAGCGTTGTCTGCGTTGAACTGAGCAAAAAACGGCAGGAACTGCGGATCTTCCCTCAAAGGATAGAATGCGGTTTCCATCAATTTCAAGCCTAGAAACAACATTCCGAACCCCAGCAGAATCTGCCCCACATTACTGATCCGCTTGTTTTTGGAAAACAGGTAAAGCCCGACTCCGACTCCCAATATCGGAAGTGCATACCGTGTGATTTTGATGACTATGATCCATGAGGTTATGGTGGTACCGATATTGGCTCCCATGATGATGCCGACAGCCTGCGTCAGTTCCATCAATCCCGCATTGATGAACCCCACCACCATCACCGTAGTCGCCGAACTGGATTGAATAATCGTGGTCACCCCCAGCCCGACAAAAATACCCATCAACCGGTTATTGGTCAAAAATCCGAAAAATCGTTTAATTCGTTGTCCGGCAATGAGCTGAAGACCGGTTGACATGGTCTTCATTCCATAAAGAAATATTCCAAGACCGCCGATAAGATTGAATACAATTGAAACCAAATTCATAATTCGCCGTGATTGCCTGACTGATTTTGATAATGCAGTTATTCTTCTGTCAAGAGGTTTTGAATAAGAACGTTTCTTTCCATTTCCGTCAAAAACCGCCAAGTCCCTTCGGGAAGATTTCCCAGAGAAATGTTTCCGATTCGGATGCGTTTGAGCCGGGTTACCTGATTGCCGACTTTACGAACCATTCGGCGAATCTGCCGATTTCTGCCTTCTTTTAAGACAATAACGAACCGCCTCGGAGAGAGCCTATGGACAACTGTCGGCCGGGTTTTTTTTCCCAGAATGGGCAACCCCTTTTCAAATCGCAGCAAAGCGCTGTCCGGTATGGGTTTCAAAACCGTAACTTCATATTCTTTTTCATGATCAAATGACGGATGTGACAAATGATGATGAATTCTGCCGTCATTGGTCAACAGGAGCAATCCGGTCGAGTCCTTGTCGAGTCGTCCGACCGGATACACCCGTGATGAAATATTCACCAGATCCAGCACCAGTTTATCCCCCGGCTGCCGGCAACTGGTAACATATCCCCTTGGCTTGTTCAACGCGATGTAGATCAATTCCTGATCATAGTCAACCGGCCGACCGTCAAATTCAACCCGATCTTCATCCGGGTTTACCCGGGTGCCGAGTTCCGTGACCACGGTGCCGTTGACCGAAATGCGCCCCTGACGGATATACTGTTCCGCCTGACGCCGGGAGCAGATTCCGGCCGCAGACAAAAATTTCTGAAGACGCATTATCCCTCCGGCACATGGCGGCTATGGATTCTGATCTCACTCAGCCTTGAAAACATCCCGCATCAGGACCGGTAATCCGCATTGATCCGAACATAATCCAGAGAAAAATCACAGGTCAGCACGGATGCTTGTCCGCTGCCCATGTTCAGGTCCAGCGTGACGGTGAATTCGGACTTTTTCAAAACTTCGGTTGCCTGAGCCTCGGCAACATCTCCGCAGGTCAATCCGTTGCGGGCCATCATGACATCATCAAAATACACATCGGTCTTGTCGGGATCTATCGGCACCCCGGATCGTCCGGCAGCGGCCAGTATCCGTCCCCAGTTTGCATCCTCGCCAAAAAATGCTGTTTTAACCAGATTGGAATTGGCAATGGTATCGGCCGTCATGCGTGCGTCCCTGTCCGTTAATGCCCCTCTCACAATAATCTCGATCAGTTTGGTGGCGCCTTCGCCGTCCTTGACGATCATTTTTGCCAGATGACCCAGAAGATTATCCACGATCTCCTGAAACACCTGTCGGTTAGCCTCGGCTTTAATTTCCGCGCCGGACAAACCGTTTGCCAGTATCAGAACCGTATCATTGGTGCTGGTATCTCCGTCCACGGTAATTCGATTGAACGATTTGTCGGTAGCCGACACGAGAACATTCTTCAATATATCCGGGCTCACGCAGGCATCGGTACATACAAAGCACAGCATTGTAGCCATGTCCGGCCGAATCATACCGGCCCCCTTGGCCAACGCCGTCACGGTAAAGGTTCTGCCGTCGATGGTCCCCTGTTTTGAAACCACTTTTGGAATCGTATCCGTGGTCATGATCGCCTCGGCCAGATCCATAACGGCGTCCGGTTTCAGTGAATCCACCAGGCCGGGAATCGCCGCGGTAACTTTTTCAATGGGAAACGGGGTCCCGATGACACCGGTAGAGGCAACCAGCACGGATTTCTCATCAATGCCGAGAGCACCGGCGGTGCATGCGGCCATTTCAACGGCATCCTGCATCCCCTTTTCACCGGTGGAACAATTGGCGTTCCCACTGTTGACGATAACAGACCGTGCCATCCCGGATTGCACCCGCTGCTGATCCAGCAGCACGGGTGCCGCCTTGACTCTGTTTCGCGTAAACACGCCAGCGACATTCGCCTCAATGTCGGACACAATAAGTCCAAGATCTTTCATGTCCTGTTTTTTAAGCCCGGCAGCAACACCGGCAAAACGAAATCCTCTGCAGTTTATATTCGAATCTATCATAATCGTTCTCTTTAAATTTTAATTTAAGATCATACACCGTGCGTGCGTCCGCCGGCCCGGCAGCGTTTTATCCGACACCTGAAAACAACATATTGATTTTAGATCTAATGCGGGCTGTGCCCGCAGCCCGATATTCAAAAATTCCGGGAACCGCACATCCGGCCTGAAGTGCGAAGCCTTCAAACTCATTCCTTATTAATTTTACCGACCGTTCGTTTCGCTCTCTCAATGCACGGAGATCGCAGAGACCCACATAGCCGTTCCGGAACTCTGCGTTCTCTGCGTCTCGAGCGAAGCGGGCGGTCAATATATCCGGCATGAAAAAATGTGCCCACGCCGGTTGAAATTCAAGATTCATCATCCGGGCAGCGGCACGATCAGCACCGGGATTTTGCTTTGCCGGATAACACGTTTTGAGTTGCTGCCCATAACGGCCTCCCTGAATCCACCATGTCCGTGCGTGCCCATGACGATCAGGTCACACGTTCGCGCTTTTGCCTCCTGGAGAATCGTTTCAACAGGCTTTCCTCTTTTGACGACAATGTCATCCGTCTCGAATGCATGCGCGCCGAGTTCCTCGTTGACCTCCCGGCAAAACCTGCTCACTCGTTTTTCCAGCATATCTATGGCTTCCTGAGAAATATCTTTTTTCAGCAATTTCCACTTCGTTTCGCCAAAGTAACTTCCCAGAGAAATATCCGCACTTTCCGAAATCTCTTCAAGCACATGAAGTACTGTAACTCTCGCGTCATAGCAGTGCGCCAGGCAAGCCGCATGCGCAAACGCAAACCTTGAATTATAAGACAGGTCATTAGCAAACAGAATTTTTTTGATCTTTGGAATCATACCATCCCCCCGAACTTGACAGCGTCAAACATACGTTGGAACCCAACCTTCCAAAACCATTCACCCGGATTATTGCAGAGTTTCACTCTGCAGAAAACACCCTTTTGAAAAAATCCCATTAAATACGCGGAACCCGGAAATAAGCATATTGCCGTTTCATTTGCCAGATTAACAGGGTAATGTCAATCTGCATCCGCCCTTTATTAAAAAAAGACACAAGCGCCATGACGATTGAACTCCTTTCAATCCTATGATAATTTAACGAATTTCAGAACGCATACTGTTTTATTCCAAGGGCCTCGGCAAAAATCAACCGGGAAATTTCATGCAGGAAAAAATGATCAAAAATTTCAAGCTGGTTGTCGAATATGACGGCAGCGCATATCACGGATGGCAACGACAAAAAAACGACACCACCATTCAAGCAATCATCGAAGCGTCTCTGAAAAAGATCACCGGTGAAAAAATCATCTTGAATGGTTCCGGCCGCACCGATGCCGGAGTGCATGCTCTGGCTCAAACAGCCAATTTCCGATGTTCAACCGGTCTGAATTCATCAATCTTCCACAAAGCGTTAAACAGCCTTCTGCCCGATGACATTGTCATAAAGGAATGTGAAGAAGTCACGGTCGATTTCCATGCCCGATTCTGTGCCAAAAGCAAGACATACCGCTATCGGATATTGAACCGGGAAATTCCTTCGGCAATTCATAGACGCCACGCATGGTTTATTCGCAGGAGACTGGATGTGGATGCCATGAGGCCTGCGGCAGCTCATCTGGAAGGAACGCATGATTTCAAATCGTTTGAAGCGGCCGGCAGCCCCAGAGCCCATACCGTTCGCACCGTCATGCGACTTGATATGACTTCGGACGCCGACGGATTTCTGCTCATCGATATTGAAGCGGACGGATTCCTCAGATGCATGGTCCGTAATATTGTCGGAACATTAGTGCATGTCGGGCTTTCAAAATTGCAGCCGACTGACATGATTCGCCTTATCGAATCCAGAGACCGGAATCAGGCAGGCCCGACAGCGCCGGCCCACGGGCTGTTTTTAAAACAGGTTCATTATTGATTTCCAGAGGGGAAATCCAGATACACTTATGTTCTGATTGGTTCCGCATGAGGTTTTCGGACGGGTATTTTTATTCATTGTTCGCTTTATTCTTCATTTCCTGAATGCACTGATTGTAAAACGAAATTACTTCTCTGCGGTTCAACATGCCCATCAATATGCCGTGATCATCATCTCGCACCACCGGGAGGCTGTCGATATTCTTTGTCGTAAATTTTTTCAAAACCGAATTCAAATCATCCTGAGGGGTCGTGACAATGATATCCGTGGTAGCGATATCTTTCATGACCACCAGATGTTCGATGTCCCTTGAAAACAGGACGCCTCGAATATCCGTGCTGGAAAAAATTCCGGACAGGCGTTCATCCTGATTTACCACCGGAAAATAATGCTGTTTGGTTTTGGAAAAAAAAGTTCTGAACTCGGAAAATGACATGTCTTCATGAATTTCCTTCACTTCCTTGACCAGATGCATCAAGTCCTTCACCCGAATCGTCTGGAGGATATCCACAAAAAAACGCCCGGCGTGGGCCGGCGAGTCGATCTTTCCCTTGACCTGTTTGATATAGATGGTCCATTTCTGAGAAACCATATAGCTGACGGAACAAACCAGCAGACTTGGCAGAAGCAGATGGTATGAGTTGGTCATTTCGCTGACAAATATGATGGTCGAAATGGGGGTGTTTGAAACAGCAGTAAAAAACCCGGCCATACCGACAACCACAAACGCGCCGGGCTGAGTGACCACTCCCGGCATGATCAGATGAAACAGCTTCCCGACAAACCCTCCCACGGCACCCCCGATAACAATGGACGGACCGAATACCCCCCCGCTTCCTCCGGAACCGATGGAAAAGGAAGTGGTGATGACCTTACCGACGGCCAAAAAGAACAAAAAGGGAATCGTCAACTCATTGAGAAGTGCTTTCTGAGCAAATCCGTATCCGAACGACAGGGTCTGAGGCAGGAAAAAACCGATGACGCCGGTACACATGCCCCCGATTGCGGGTTTAATATGATTGGGGATATCAAATGTTTTAAATATCCGCGTAATGCCGTAAAATGATTTGATGTAAAAAACCCCGACGGCAACCAGAACCAGCGCCAGAACCAGATACGGACCCAGTTCCAGAGGATTTCGGAATTGAAAATCCGGGGATTCGAACAGGGACCCCCACCCGAAAATCAGACAAAACACACAGTACGCCACAACCGCCGATATACCGGCGGGAATAATGACTTCGGATTCAAACTCGGGGTCACGGTATAACACTTCTGCAGCAAATAAGGCCCCGGCGAGCGGTGCCCGGAAAATACTGCCCACACCGGCGCCGATGCCTGCTGCCATCATGATACGCCGTTCCCGATCGGACAGCTTCAGCCGGGATGCCAGAAACGACCCGAAACCGGCACCAATCTGGGCGATCGGGCCTTCACGCCCTCCCGACCCTCCGGTCGTCAGCGTGATTGCGGATGCAATGGTTTTGATGAACGGGACACGGCTTCTGATAAAGCCCCCACGGTGGTGATAGGCATCAATGGCGGCATCGGTTCCATGCCCTTCGGCTTCCGGCGCAAAAGTATACACCAGCCACCCGCTCAGTATGCCTCCGAAGCAGGGCAATAACAGCAGTATCCACCGATTGAAGGGGGTATCCGTTTGCGGCAGAAGATGGTGTTCTCCGGCAGGAGCGGGGGGGCGATATCCTGCCGCCAGATCCATAAAGTAATGTGTGCCCAGCTGACACATATAATGGAACGCAACCGATCCCAGCCCCGCTATGAGCCCGATCAACGCAAAACGAAGCGTCCATTTCCCCGCTATGGCCAGCTGGAATGTTTTGTGTTGACGGTCCGTACGAGGGGCTTGAAATTTAAATCCGGAGATAACCGCCATTTTAATCTATCTTCTGTGATTCACTTATTTCCAGATCATTGACTCCCTGAAGAATGATATCAAACAGTTCACGAATATCATCTTCTTCCAGACATGAAAACGCAATTCTTAAATTTTTCTCTCCAATGGATATCAGGCCGACCCCGTACCGGTCAAGCAGATGACGGCGAAGCGATTCAGCACCAACGGACTTGAGCCGGATACTCATGAAATATCCTGAATTAAATGGATACACGTCCCATGCATTCTGATATTTAGCATCCGAGATTACTTCTTTGACCTTGAGAGCCCGCCGTTTGAGAATCTCGAATTTCTCCTGTTTTTCAATAGGATAGGTCTCACTTTGCATGGATTTCAATACAATGGTCTGCCCCAGATGGGAGGCATTGGAGATTGACGCCCGAACGCAGGCGGCAGTCTTCTGTTCCAGTGCAGTATAAAACTCAAGGCTGTCTCCATCCATTTCAACACCGTACGTAATGAAGCCTACCCGTAATCCCCATACAAAATTTTCCTTGGTCGCGCCGTCCAGTTTGACGGCCAGCAACCGGGGATGCCGATCACACAACATGGCAAACAACGACTCACTTAAAACCTGCGGCTCATAAAAAAGACCGAAATAGGCATCATCCAAAGCAGCTATTACATGGGTTCCCCCCCGGGCAACATCCGTCAATATATCTACAATTCGGGAACCTTCTTCACGGGTAACGCTGTATCCCGTGGGATTATGGGGAAAATTGAGCAGCACGATGATTTTATCGCGATGAGATGCCTCTTTCCGGATGACCGCCTCGAATTGGTCCAGATTAAATCCTCCGGTGTCTGAAAAAATGGGATACTGACAAATCCTTGCCCCTTTTCGTGTTTCAAAAATAAGGCGATAATTTCCCCAAATCATATCCGGAAGGATAATCACGTCTTCGGGGTTTACCCATAATTCCGAAAAGATGCTGATGGAGTGGGTAATTCCGGAGGTAACCACCGGAAGACTGACCGATTTCGGGGCCAGGGACGGATTCTTTTCGTACAGGGAATGCTTCCATATTTGTCGCAGAGCAGGAATGCCGAATGACGGTGCATAGGTCAGAAACTCTTCAGGATAAATGCCGTCAACCGGTTCCACAATTGATTCCAGATGCATGGCTTTTCCGTTCTCCAGAGCGATTCCTATCGTTGCATTCAAATGATGAGCTTTTTCCCTTGCCTCAGCGCTCTGACTCAGAATACCTTTTGGGAAATAGATGTTCTTGCCGATGGTTGACAACATCTCGTATACATACGGATTTTTGCTTTGAATTACTTCTCTGAGATGTTTGGCTATTGGATTCATGAGTATATTTTCCCTTCCTTCCTGTTTTTCGCATAGCTACGGATCATCCAGATGATATTGTGCCGTGACGGGCGTCGCCTCAACTCCCGAAAATCCATACAGATCAGACTTGAATTCCAAACGCAGACTGAACGCATTCAGCATTCATACTTTGCTGTCGAGGCGTGAAACCGGATAATCGACGCATTCCACCCGGAAGATAAACAGGTGGGTGATGTTCCAACCGGTAATTTTCAGGGAATCAAACCGAATTGCGATCAATACAAGTCCGAAAAATTATAAAATGTATCAAGCCAAATCGGTAGAATATATATGTGAAGTGGTATAAATTTCAAGAAAAAAATAAAAAATTGAAGCATTAACCCTACAGTCATACGGTATGACGATAAATCGATAACAAGCAGCTTCATGAGCTTTCAGCTCATCATTCAAGCAATGTCAGCCCCACTTTTACAAAAGAAAGTGGGGCTGACATGGAATGGGCAGCCACATTACCTGTTTCCTCGTTTGGAAGCTTTGATTGGGTTAATTTTGGCGGATGCGGCCTGAGCACTGGTTGATACATGCGTGGCAAGGTTGCAGTTGCCGTTTTCCCATTTCTTGGCAGGTTCCGGACAGGATGTGCAGTACCAGCCGGTCGTAAATTCAGCACTTCGAGAACAACCCTGGCATTTCTCCACAATTTCGTGGCAGTAACCACCGTTGTATGAACAACCATTTGCCGTCATGAAAGGACATTCAAAACCCTTACGTACCGTTGTGCAAACCATTAGAATCACCCCCTTCAGCGATTAATTAAATTCAATACGTCCGGTATCTCGGACAATAAAAACAATCATTTCTAATTTATTTTTAATAATCTGTCAAACACATTTAAAAAAAATCGCCATTCCCATATCAATAAAAATATGGAATAAATGTATTGATCGAATTAACACTCGGTGATATTAAAATGGGTTTCAATTTCAAGCTTTACACTCTCCCTGGAAACATTATTTTTATTGAACGATTAAAGAACAGGACCCATGGGAATCGATACAGACAAATCCATAGAACAGGCCGTTGAAGTTCTCAAAATTGAAGCCGAAGGCATCCTCCAGCTTACAAAGCGGGTTGACCGGGAATTCTCGGAAATGGTGAAGTGCATCTATGCGTCCAAAGGAAGAGTTATTATCGGGGGGATTGGAAAATCGGGAATCATCGGCCGGAAAATTGTCGCGACCTTAAACAGCACGGGCACCCCTTCTCTGTTCCTGCATCCGGTGGAGGCCATGCACGGAGATCTGGGAATGGTCTGCCCGGATGATATTTTCCTGGCACTGTCCAACAGCGGAGAGACAGAGGAACTCAATCTTCTGATTCCCGTCATTCGAAAAATCGGATGCAGGGTTATCGCATTTACCGGCAACGTACATTCTTCTCTGGCCAACATGAGTGAAATTGTGATCAATGTCGGAGTTACGCGTGAAGCATGCCCGCTTGGCCTGGCCCCTACCACCAGTACAACGGCACTCCTGGCAATGGGAGATGCGCTTGCCGTAGCTCTGATTCATAAAAACCACTTCAACTCCAGCGATTTTAAAAAGTTTCACCCCGGAGGCACCCTGGGCCAGAGGCTGTCAAGCAAAGTAAAGGATATCATGCTGATCGGGAACCATGTACCGTATGTTACGGACGGCTGTTCCCTTGACGAGGCGATTCGGGAAATAAATCGTCTTGAAATGGGAGTCACGCTTGTCGTAAAATCGGATATGACGCTGATTGGTATCGTTACCGACGGCGACCTGAGGCGATGCATCGCCGAAAAACGTCTGATGACGGACATGTCGGTTGGTGATGTCATGACACGAAATCCCCTGCGGGTCGGCCCCGGCAGCGCCGCCTATGACGCGCTGAACATAATGGAACAACATCAGATTACGGTACTTCCGATTATCGATTCGAAGAAAAAAGTCATCGGAATCTTGCACTTGCATGACATTTTAGGCAAAGGCGAATTCAAATTTAACGGTTGTTAGGGCCGCTGATAATCCGCCCGTTTCTTTAATATACGACATGCATTCCATTTCCAAAAACCTGCGTCGTCCATCGGCGGCAAAGAACGACATACAAATGAGGGGCTTATGGACACAACCATCCCCACTCTGGGAACCGCTAAAATTGACTCTCCCATCAAAAACCGCACATTCGTTTCCGAAACCGACCGCGTCACCATTGATTCGGATTTAAACACATTACTGACCCGGTTTCAGCAGGGAGAACAGATCCCGTCTTTCGAGCTGGCCGGCCCCCGAAGACAGATTTACTTTGACCCCAGCAAACTCAAATGCGCTCTGGTTACCTGCGGCGGGTTGTGTCCGGGCATTAACGATATTATCCGTTCAATCGTTCTAAGCCTTTATTATGCTTACGGGGTTAAAAACGTTGTCGGAATTCGCTATGGCCTCCAGGGATTCATTCCTTCCTACGGCCACAACCTCATTGAACTCAAACCGGACAATGTCACCAACATCATTGAAATGGGGGGATCCATTCTTGGCTCTTCCCGGGGGCCGCAAAACATTGACGAAATCGTCGACAGCCTCGAACGAATGAACATCGGTATCCTGTTCATGATCGGTGGGGACGGTACGCTGATGGCCGCCACACGGATCGCCGACATCATTTTTCAGAGAAACCTTAAAATCAGCGTTATAGGGATTCCCAAAACCATTGATAACGATATTTATATGGTATCACGGACCTTCGGATTCGACACGGCGGTCGATGTGGCGACCTCGGCCATCAAAGGCGCTCACAATGAAGCCAAAGGCTATCCAAACGGCATCGGCCTGATCAAACTCATGGGCCGGCATTCCGGATTTATCGCGGCAACGGCCACTCTGGCCCAACAGGATGTCAATTTTGTGTTGATACCCGAGGTGGATTTTGACCTGAACGGCCCCGGGGGATTCCTTTGCAAACTTGAAAAACGGCTGAAAAACCGGGGACATGCCGTCATTGTGGTCGCAGAAGGGGCCGGCCAGAAATTCTTTGAGGGCATGGATCAGGAACGGGATGAATCCGGCAATATCCGCCTCAAAGATGTCGGGCTTTTTCTCAAAGACAAAATCATGAATTATTTCAGTTCACGAAAAATGGAAATTTCCCTGAAATATATCGATCCCAGCTACTTGATCCGCAGTCTGCCCGCCAATGCAAACGACCATGTGTTCTGCAGCTTTCTGGGTCGGGATGCCGTTCATGCCGGCATGAGCGGGAAAACCAAAGCCCTGATCGGCCGGTGGAACAATCAATTTGTGCATCTGCCCATGAACGTTTCCGCCGGAAAACGCAAGCAGGTCGATCCCTCCCGGAAACTCTGGCTCAGCGTACTCGAAGCCACCGGCCAGGGGTCATTGAAAAATGAGGGCGGAAATTAGACCAATGAATAGTTCAAACCGCCCGCTTCGCTTAAAAAGCTAAAGACGCTGTGGATGAGGGTCTGAATCAATAATTTATTTTTTGTGAGCAGGATTTGAAGGACAGAGACTGCGTATCACCCGGGCATGCCTCTGACCGGCGCCCTGATTGCTCACGACAGCTTTCCGGGCGGCCTTGCCTGCACGTTCAGCTTCCAGCGGCCGATGGAGATAGTACAGGAATTTTTCCGCCAACTCCTCCCCGTCGGCAACGGGAATCCCTCCCCCCTCTTTTTCCAGAAGCAGTTTTGCATCCCTGAAATCCTCCATGGAGGGGCCGTATATGACCGGTCTGCCCCACATGGCCGGCTCCAGGATATTCTGCCCGCCAAGGGGCACCAGACTGCCGCCGCAAAAGGCCAGAGTGGCGATGCTGTAAACAGCCTGAAGTTCACCGATGGTGTCGAGAATAACGACCGGGGCATCACGCCGGATTCCCGAACGATCCAGTTCGGTTCTGAATTGATACGAAAATCCCCGGCGCCGGACCAGATCGGCAATCATCCGGGACCGCTCCACATGGCGGGGAGCCAGAATCAGCAACGCCTCCGGGAAATCCCGTCGAACCGCCTCAAAAGCATCCAGGACGATGGTTTCCTCGGATCGCCGTGTACTTCCCGCCACGATGACCGGCTCATCGTCGATCACCTGATACCGTTTTGTCATCCGTCTGTGAATACCGTCGTCAAATCCATCCGTGCTCAAATCAAATTTAGAATTTCCGGCGACGGTGATTCGATCGCTCAATGCGCCGATTTCCAGAAAACGGTCGGCATCCTCTTTGCTGATCAGGCTGAAGGCATCCACACGTCTGAGCGTTTCCTTCATGAGAGGCCTGATTTTAAGATATCGACGGATGGTCCGCAATGAAATCCGCCCGTTAACAACAGCGGTCTTTATTCCACGTTTATTTGCCTCCACCAGAAGATTCGGCCAAATCTCGGTTTCCATCAGCGCCAGAACATCCGGTTGAATTTCAGACAGCGCCTTTCGTACCGCCCCGATGTAATCAACAGGCATGTAAATACATACGGCTTTGTCTGAAAGTATCTCCCGGGCAAAAACCTGGCCGCGGGAGGTTGACGTGGACACAATAATCTCGCCGGACGCAATCAGACGCTTCAGAGCGGAAATGATCGGAACGGTTGCCTTAACTTCACCGACGGAAACGGCATGAATCCATATCCGGGTCCGGCCGGAACGGGAAGGAAGCAAACCGGGTGGATAGTTCCCCAATCGCCGGTCGATATCGTCCCGGAACCGTCCAGTGAAACGGCGGCAGGCACGAACAAGCGGGAACCCGCACAAAAAAAGTCCGGAAGTGATTAACTTATACGTTGAATAGGCTATGCTCATGGATTCAATTATTCAATTCCACAATTTTTTTACCTTTGATTCTCATCAGACACAGCTTCTTTACGGCCTCACCGTCCGGCTTAAAAGAAACCGTACCCGTAACTCCGTCAAGCTTTTTAAATTTAAGCAAAAAATCACAAAACTGCTTACGGGACTGAATCTCCGGGACCTGAGAGAGCTCGAACACCATCATCGCCGTATCATAGGCAATGGCCTCCATGAACCCGGGCGGTTCTCCATAAGTTTCACTGAATGCCGCAACAAACTCCCTGACGGCGGGTGACCGGCTGCCAGAAAAAAAGCCATCCGGCATCAAAGCGTTCTGTACATATTGACGCGCCATGTCAATCAGTCGATCGGAATGCCACAGATTGGTACCCAGAAGATACACGTCTGTTACGTCATGAAACGCCAGTTGAGGGATGATCAACCCAGCCATCTGGGGCGAATCCGGGATAAAAATCGCATCAAAATCAACAATCGGCTCAGGCTCACTGTCGACAACGGTTTCTTCATCAGGGACGGCGCCGGGCTCACCAGCCGTCGTTTCCATGGACTCCATCGGTTCCGTTTTCAGAAAGGGGGATGTTTCGTCCGTTGCAAGCTCCGGTTTCAAGTCATCGGGAACCTCATAAAAAAGCCCGGTTAGCCTTTTGATAGGGTCGGCAAAATCCGTATGGGAAGGGCTGTAAGATTCCATACCGGTAACCGTAGCGCCCATCGTCGTCACTCTGTCCCAGAACAAATTCATAAAACGATAACCGTAAGGCTCTTCTGGATACAGGACAGCAAAACGCTCGACTCCCAGAACGGTAACGGCGTAATCCACCAACTCCTCAACCTGCAGCTCCGGGGTAATGAAATGTCTGAACACATAATTCCCGATTTGGGGGATTCCCTTTTTTTGAGTCAATGTAATAATGGGAATCCCGGTTTCCTGCGCCTTTAATGCCGCAGATTTCGCCGTAACGACAGGACCGATAACAGCCGCCATGTGTTCGGATGCAAACTGGTCAATGGCCTCGACAGCTTTATTCGCCTTTGACTCACTGTCTTTGATAACGAGGTCGACAGCAGCGCCCGGGGATCGATTCAAAAATTGAGACAACGCCAGTTCAACACCCTTTAACGCCCGCCGGCCGTATTCTTCATACGGCCCACTCAGCGGCAACAGACACCCGATTGCATTCGGTCGATACATGGCTCTCTGCCTGAGTTCATCGATCAAATTCGAGGCCTGCATCATGAATTCATGCGCTGGAAATTTCTGCAGAAAATCCGACAGCACCCGTACGGCTTTTTCATATTTTTCTTCTTCCGCATATTTAAGCCCCAATTGATACATCAGATAAGATTCAATCAGCTCGTCATTACGCATGCGACTCAACAAGGAGATAATATCCAGTGTTTGAAGCCCCCCGAATGCCGTCTTCAATTTTGTCAAAATCATTCTTTTTTCGCGCGGATCGGATTTATGATAGGCAGACAGATAAAAGTTGGCCGCATCGACGGGCGACTCCCGGGCCATATAGGTATCACCCAGCAGAATGTATGTCCGCATGACATGGCCCGCAGACGTCATATCCTCCAGAGCGACCGATGCCCGACGAATCACTTCCTGATATTTTTCTTCCCTGAAGAAGGACAACAGGATGTTGATTCGCGCATCATTTGCGAGAGGATTTCCGGGGCAGGCCGTGATCAGCTGTTGAAACATCTGTCTGGATTTATCGGATTGGCCCATGAATTCGTAAATTTCGCCGATTTTCATCATAGCGGCAGAAGAAAAGGGACTGCCGGGATAACGGTCGATGAACTCCTGATACCGTAAAAGGGCTTTCTCGTAAAGCGCCCGGTGAAAAAGGGTTTCGGCTTTCGAAAACATCTCATCGCCCGCCCCCGGCAACATCTGAGCCGGTTCATGAACAATCATCGGTTTCGGGGCGCACGATCCCAGCAACAAAATCATCAAAAGAGCCGTGCAATTTACCATTGCTTTCATAATTCACTCAAATTTTTGAAGGTTTCGATCAATGACGTTCCGGCCCCAGATTCCCGGGCTCAGGCCCGAAGCGTCCCGTTGTGTGCCGGCAAGACGAAGTTTACACCCTGGATTCAGTGATGGTTGCTGCAAAATCGCTGTTTCAATCGGTTGAGGATACGATTCGTATTTCAACAAAATTGAATATATATCAAAATTAGCCGAAAACAGCAAAAAAAACATGACGGCACCGGGCCGTCCGGGTCACGTAAAAAGTATCGCGGGTGCTTTTGTCTTGAACCGTTTCGGCATCCATCCTATAATGAAATTAAACAGGACGAAACATCCGAATAATCAAAGGCAAGCTATGCCCGCAACCCAATACGCATAAAGTATGCCGGCACAAAAAATCTCGAAAAACCACATCTATTTCTGATTTGCGAAGCCTTCAAAAACATTTCGTTTATTTTTTTTCGCCCGTTCGCTTCGCTCTCTCGAGGCACAGAGATCGCAGAGCCCCAAATTGCCGTTTTGAGGCTCTGCGTTCTCTGCGTCTCGAGCGAAGCGGGCGGTAAATATATCCGATTCCTGATTTCAAATTTAATCGTCACACAACCAATCCCGCTAAACCTTGATAAAAAATGAACCCAACCGTTTCCGAAAAATCAGGCCGCACCCTGGTGCCCTGTTTCTGCCCGCGTCTTCCATCCGACCATACCTGTCGGATGCAACGCATCACCTTTGCACCCCCGCCCCCTGTAAGGACGTTGTCCACATCCATCGCCCATTGCCATATTCCCGATACCTGTTACACTTATAACCGCAGGCACCAATGGGTCTGCCCTGAAGAAGAGTGGATTGGACTGTTTGTGGACACCTTCGCATAGCGCATGCCCATCCGTACTTTCGGATGTCGCGTTGAGGACACAACGCCGCAGAAAATATGGGCCTAACCCCCAACACCAGCCATATTTTCATAAATTTAACTGCGGAGTCCCGCCCGTTTCCGGCGGTCGACATGGCGTGATCCGGGGAAAAGATGCCGGGGCCATGAAGTGTTAAAAAGCGCAAACTGTTTGAAGCGCGCCGAGTTTTTGCGCTTTAGCTTCATGGCACCGGCATCCCCCGGATCGCGCCGGCGAAGCCGGGAATGGGCGGGACGACGCAGCCTGCAATAACGTGGCCGAAGATATTCAAGCCCTCAACGTATTCTGAGAGCGCAGAAAGCGAGCGATAAAACAGAAACGAGTCAGTCCTAAAACCATGACATTCCGGATACAATTTGATATACGTAAAAAAAGGCCTGAGGCGGGCTATGCCCGCAACCCAACACTCATAGAATTGCCGGCACAAAAAAACTCTTTTATTTTCTACCGCCCGTTCGCATCGTTCTCTGCGTCTCGAGCGAAGCGGACGGTAAATATATCCGGTAATAATACAGCTGCTGAAACTTTTTTTGATCCAGTCAAATCGAAACCGAAATAATTTTTAATATCCCATTACTTTTCGTTTTTTTTTAAAACCAATAAACATGAAAAATTTCTTTACCCGCTCATGGTTTTGATAGTAAAAAGCATATAAAACAACATAGATAAATAAAAAGGAGGAACAACGATGTCCACTAAACCCATGCAAATGTCCGATGATTTTGAAAAAGCATTGGAAATCGGCCGTCCCCCTGATATTGTTCGACTTTTTCCGAATTCAAAAGCCCTGATTGTCAGTGGAAAATTTATTGACCGGGCCATGCTTGCAAAAGGCAGGTCCATCGCGATGGCCGCCAACGGCAGAAACTATTTTGTTATAAAAGGCGCTCTTCAGGCAGCACAAAGAGCCAATTCCGCCATAATTATTGAAATCGCAAAATCCGAGGGCGGTGCCAATGCCTACTGCGCGATAAATTACTGGAACATTGCCCGCCATGTGGATGCATTGTGCAATGAATTAGGCATCACGGTGCCGGTAGCCATACATGCGGATCATTATGGAATCAAATCAGAAGAAGATATCGAAAAAGCCAGAATAGAAATTCCCACCCTGTTTGAGGCGGGTATCACTTCCATCGCCATTGATGCATCTCATTTGCCGGACGATCAAAATCTTCTGGCCAATCTTGAACTCAATTCCTACATTCCCGAATGGGCCGGACTGGAAACCGAAGTCGGAGAAATCAAGGGCAAATTGGGCCTGTCTACCGTTGAAGAAGCTTTGTTTTTGATACAGGGATTGAATGCGCACGACATATTCCCGGACTGGATTGCATTGAACAACGGAACCACTCACGGAATCGAGCAAAGCGATCAGGGAATTCAAGTCGGGTTGACGGCTGAAATTCATAATGCGCTCACCCCGTATCATGTATCCGGCGCGCAGCACGGCACATCCGGCAACAGCTCGGACCGTCTGAGGCAAATCGCATCCGAAACCCGAACCACAAAAGCCAATGTTGCTACGGCACTGCAGATGATCTCATGGGGACTTGAGGTCAACGATTATGGAAACGCCATCCTGGACGAAACCGGCAATTTTATAAAACGTGAAGGTCAGGGTGCCAGCGAACAGGTCTGGGCGGAAATGGTTTCCTATGCCAACGAAAAAGGATTGAAAGGCGGCAATTACAAAAAGCTGAATCTGCCGTTTGAAAATAAACTGGCGGCCCAGCCGGCCGACATCAGGAATCGGATGAGCAAACGCGTCGAAGATTTTGTTTACAATATGATGGTCAATGTATTGAATTCAAAAGACTCGGCTCCGCTCGCAATCGAGGCCGTTCTGAAGGCAGGCACGTTTGATCCGGGCCCCAAAGCCTCTCGAATTGAAAACCCCGAAAACTGGACCCCTGAAGAAATCCGTCGGCGCGCGACCGGCTTAACGTCCGGCAAAGGGCCTGAAGGAGATTTTGAAGACTGATATGGCCATGGTGCAAAAAATGTTTTGCCACTACTGCGGGACCCGTTTGGCGGAAAAACGACTTGACGGCCGCAGCCGTCTCTACTGCGGCGGCTGCCGCCGGGTTATCTACGAAAATCCGGTCCCGGCAAGCTGTCTGGTCGTCGTCGACCCATCAGACCGGGTGCTCCTTGTCAAACGCAATATGGAACCCCAAAAAGGATTCTGGTGTCTTCCCGGTGGATTCATGGAACTCGGAGAAACACCGGAGCAGGCCGCCTTGAGAGAACTCAAAGAAGAAACAGGGTTGAGCGGTCAGATTGAAATACTGCTGGGCATTAATTCCAATTACAGTCTGGAGTACGATACGGTGCTCATGGTCGGATATCTGGTGAAAAATTATACCGGAATTCTCAAACCTGGAGACGATGCCGCGGATGCAGCCTTTTTTCCTCTTGAGGAACTTCCGGACATTGCATTCAGCAGTCATTTGAAATTTATCCGAATTACGCACGCCGTCTATTCATATTGACATTTTAATGAATACACCATAAAAAAATGACCTGTTTTATTATGCTTTGACGATTGACCGGTCCATTAACAATTTTTCGATTTGTGACATCAGAGCGGGCCTGCTTATTCACAATAGAAATCCACACGGATGATATTTTTCCTTAAGTTTCGATTCTATTGTGCCGATATTAAAACTGAGGTGATGACCAAATGGAAATAACGTCTTATCAGATTCATAACGTGCTGAAAACATACAGCCGGCAGTTAAGCCGCAGCAAAGGATTTGATCGCCGAAACGCCTCAGGCTCGACCGCCCCGGCAGACAAAATCAACATTTCTTCCGAAGGGCGACGGCAGGCAATTATTGACAAGGTGTCGGCTGATATTGTTAACAGAATTACAAGTTTTGGTCCTCAAAATGAAGAAGAACATGGAATTGTCAATCAGCTGAAACAGGAATTCGTCACAGAAGGCGTGACGGAATTTGCTTACAATCAAATTGATGAAAATAACAATAAAATATCCAGCAAACTGCCGCTGAAGGACTCTAATTTTATCCTTAAACGTCTTGAACAACTGACCAAAAATACTGTTGATAAAAATATGGAGAAAAAAATATGAACCATATCAACCCTTCAGATCATTATATCCGACAGTCAGAGTTCAAGAAAACCGTAGAATCGAAAAAAGAAAAGTCTCCGGCGAGCCCGGTTTCGGATTCCACAAACCTCTCCCGCGCCGAGGATGTCATAGTCAGCCTTTCCGATACCTCCCGCGAAATCCAGATTGCAAAGAGCGGTGTCGCTTCTTCCTCTGACATCCGGGAAGAAAAGGTCAACGAAATCAAAAAGCTCATCAGTGAAAATCGTTATGAAATCAAGGCCAAAGACATCGCGGAAAAAATGATCGGCAGCTTTATCGACGAGTTGATATAACTCAAGTCCCTGCTCCCCTTTTAAACCGGAAATTTTTTCCGCATCCCCATCCCTTGGGTTTTCTGAAATCTGCAATATTTTTCGAATATAACCTCTTGTTTATTCAGATCATATTTTCAAAAGAAACGTTTACCTGAAAATCTGGTACTTTATTTGCATACTAAAACAGAAAAAGCCGTAACGCCGTACATCATGTACCGGCGATAGTCAGTGCCCACCCGGGGCAAACAGATGTTTCCGAATGAGCACCGCTTTATCGCCACCATCAGGAGATGATACCATGACAAAAATTTCTTATATTTCCAAAAAGACACCCCCGGTGGACCCGGCACCGGCAGGCAAATCTCAAAACGATCTTTTTCAGACAACTCTGAACCGCACACTTGAATGTAAACCTGCAACCGATTGTTCAAATCTCAAATGCGTCCATTTAGAAGAGATTCAACCGATTCATCATGGTTTTGATAATATTACCGACCAGGAAACCACTGTATTCTGCATGGCCGACCACCTGCTGGATCTATTGGACCAGTACTCGGGTACAATCCAGGACCCGTGTAAAACATTAAAAGAAGCCGAACCGGTGCTGAAAACCATTCGCGCGCATGCAGATGCGCTCAGAAAAGAGACTCAGTTCCTGGAGCCGGGCAGCACGCTGAGAATCATTGCCGACCAATGTTCTCTGACGGCACATATTGAATGTTTCAAATTCGATCGTGGTGATTACATTTAATGCTCGAATGAAAAACGGTTATCACAAACAGGGCCATCGCCATTGAAAAAAATTCCTGCGTAAAACCCCATAGAACAAGTATATACCCCCATACTCTTGCAAACCATTATTCATGTTTGTACTCGCCGCAACGCATTTCATATTGCAAAGCACGATACCCTGTCTTATATAAACAGGTTCGTTCATTGGGGAAAGCGGCCTTTCCCTTGTATATCGGTCCGAAAAACAGCAAACGCCCCTCGAGCAGGAGGAATCTGCCCCCCCCTGCTATTGGGTCCCTTTTGCCATAACCGCAGAACCGAGACATTTCAAAGGAGTGAAATTTGATGAAACGGATTTTAATCAGTTTAATATGGGTATCGGTGTTGTGTTTACCTATGGCCTGTGGCGACAATACAGCTGTGGATGCCCGAAAGGAAATCCCCCCCGATCACCCGAAAGTTTCCCAGCAATCGCCGGCATGGAGTTTCAGCGGTACGATAAAAGAAACCCGGGACGTCAGCGAATATACCTATTGTCTGGTCAGCGACGGCAAGGCGAAAAAATGGATCGCCATTCCCCGGACCGAAGTTAAAATCGGTGAGCCCGTAACCTTTTCCAATGGTCTGGTAATGAAGGATTTTTACAGCAAAACCCTTGATCGCCATTTTGATGAGGTGATATTTTGCACCGGCATCAACGGGCAACCCATTGTCTCGAACACCGAATCCGGCCACGGGGAAATGCCCGCTATGCCGCCTGAGCACGGTATGCCCTCAACAGGTGCTCAGTGCCCGGTTGATAAAAATCCGCCCATGGGCATGACTTCCCATTCCATGGCATCCCCCTCTCCCATCGCTTTTAAGGATATCCACGTCACAAAGGCCGAGGGGAAAAACGGATTCCGGATTTCCGAACTGTATCAAAAAGCTTCGGACCTCAGCGGGTCAAAAATTCGAGTTCAAGGCAAGGTCGTGAAGGTATTGCCCAATATTATGAAAAAAAATTGGATTCATATTCAGGACGGCACCGGTGATCCTGAAAAAAACACTCATGACCTGACGATAACGTCTCTGCAGTCACCGGCTGTCGGAGACACCGTAACAGTTTCAGGCACGTTAAAACGAAACGCTGATTTCGGATCGGGCTTTACGTATGACATATTTATAGAAAACGCCGCGATCGAAACCAGGTAAGGGCAGTCCGGGATCGAGCTGTAATAAAGAATAAAAAAGCAGCCGTCTGAATAAACGTGGCCGGATTTTAACGCCTGCTCTGCAGGCTTTCTTCAGCCGGAGATCGCAGAGAGAAAAAACAGTATATTTTGCTCTGCGTTCTCCGCGCCTTTTCGACATATCGCCTTGACATATCATTTCATTGCATAGTATTTTTATTATATAAATCAATTGTGCCGATTTTTTCAACTTATCCTGTCGTACGTCATTTCGATGTCATTTCAGTGCCCATCGATACATTCCGACTCCAACAGATGGTCACAGAAGAGTGTTTCCAATCTGTAATTGAATATTTTCACCCAACATCAAACAACCCGGAAACGAAGCGTAAGGATTGGAATAAAAGACCATTTATGTATGAGCACTGTTTATTCATTCAAGTCCCATCTTCTAATTCTGAAAATTTAAACACGTCTGAATTTTCAAAATTCATAACATGAGGCAAAATCTAAAGCCGTCGTTTTTTTAAAGCAAAACTTAAAAAACCATTCCGAAACGACAGGGTTTCATGTCGGACGTTCGGGCCAACACCATTTATTATAAGAGGAATAAAATCACGTATGGCTATCAGAATTCTCATTGCCGATGATCACAAAATAATGCGGGACGGCTTACGGTCTCTGCTGGAACGAAACGAGGGGATGGAAGTGATAGCCGCTGCCGAAAACGGACGTTCAGCCGTTAAGCTGACTCGAAAATTAAAACCGGACGTGGTCCTGATGGACATCAGCATGCCCATTCTGAACGGTATCGAAGCAACTCGGCAAATCACATCCGAAACGCCTGATACAAAAGTGCTCGCATTGTCCATACACTCGGACAAACAGTTTGTTTCCCAGATGCTGAAAGTCGGGGCCGTGGGTTATCTTTTAAAAGACTGCACCATTGAAGAGTTGACCCATGCCGTTTGCGCGGCCATCGCCAATAAAACCTATTTAAGCCCCAGCATCGCAAACACCGTGATCAAGGATTACGTCAGTCTCCTGTCAAGCAATGATTCCTCCAAGGTTTCTGTTCTGACGGCGCGGGAACGTGAAGTGCTCCAGTTGATCGCGGAAGGTCGTAAAACCCGTCAAATTGCATCGGATCTTCATGTCAGCGTCAAAACCATCGAAACCCACCGCCGACAGATCATGGAAAAACTGAATATCCATAATGTAGCGGATCTGACCAAATTTGCCCTTCGGGAAGGGTTGACGTCCCTTGAAATGTAAAGAACGCATCACAGCACGAAAAGCGACTAAGGCGACGTACTCAAAAGTCCGCAGACCTTCTCGATGGCTCCGGACATACTATCCGCCTGATGCGTTTGGACTGTCAGGTGGTGAAGGCCTTCCGAGACATTGAGGGGCTCATAGGATTTTTTCTGCTGCGGAAACAGCGCCCACCTGCCGTCCGAGGCGTCAGCCCCCTCGGATTCACGGGCCACCAGTCTTCCCCGGACAATATCATCCGGACAGACGCACTCCACGACGATCAACCCCGCCCCCATCCGGCGCACCGTGTCCAGCATTATATGTCGCTGCCGCTGTTTTCCGAATACGGCATCCACAATCACGGACCGGCCTTTCTTCAGATATTCGGCGGCCTGATCGCACAGGGCCTGATATGTTCTTTCCGTAAACTGCGGTGAATATATACCGGCGCCAAAGTTTTCGTATTCATGGGTCGACACGTCAATCTGCGCCAGCTGCTTACGGACGACGTCCGAGCGTATCATATCCAGCCCGGCGGCTTTGCCCAGCTGCCGGGCGAATGTCGTTTTTCCGGTCCCCATCAACCCGCAGACAATAACGACGTTTTCCATCAGCATGCCTCCGCATCCACATATTTCCGGGCCAAAGCAAAATAACTGCCGGCCGACGCTGCGGCCTGTTTTTTTTCTTCCGCGGAGATATTCGGGTCATCCAGCCGGAATGAAATCACTTTCCCGCGGACATACGCCCGATAGACCTTGTAAAAATTCAGCAGCCGCCGCAAGTCCTCGTCTCCCGAGCAGTCGATATAGGCCTCGACTAGGCGCCCGGACAGATCCGCATACCCGTTAAAATCCAGATCCATCGCCAGAAAGGCGACATCCGCCGCCGTGTCCGAATACCGGAACCGTTCGTTGAATTCGATACAGTCCACGATGGTAATGGGCTCTGTCACGTAAACATGATCCAGATGAAGATCGCCGTGGCAGTCCCGGATGCGTTTCGATTCAACCCTTTTTTTGAACACCTCCGTTTTTTCAGCATAATATCGATCGGTATAATCTTTGATGATGTTCCACTGATCGGCCGTAATCGACTTTCCGATATACGCCCGGGTCTGATCAAAATTTTCATCCGTATTGTGTCTGATGGTTTCAATCGCACCGAATTTATCAATCGCCGACGATGACTCGGCTGTCTCATGAAAACGGGCTATTGTGTCAGCGACACGATCGACAATGCTTTCGACCGTTCCTTTCTGGTCCAGAAACAGCCGCAGAGACGTTTCTTCAGGGATGTATTTCATTTTTACGGCATAATCAACGATCGTTCCATCTGCACCGAATGAATAATTACCGCCTCGTTCCGTCACCGGTACAACCTCTATGTAAATGTGGGGCGACAGGCGCCGGTTGAGAGCCACTTCCTGCTCACAAAAATATTTACGTTTTGCGAGCGTCGTAAAATCAAGAAAACCGAAATCAACCGGTTTTTTGACCTTATAGACAAACGTGTCGGTGATATAGACCCAGGATATATGCGTCTGGACCATTCTGACGGAAGCCGGCCGATGCGGATAGGCTTCCCTGTCCAGCAATGCCTCGTGGAATTGTTTCATATGCCCCCCCTTGATTCAGAAATGCGGTTGTTTAGCGTTGGTTTTCGGTGATTCATATCCATCCGCCAGCGATGCCCCTTGGTAGATGGGCGCCCGAAAACAGAATGGTTTTCCCGGCGCAGGAACGTCCGGAATTTCAGCATGACAAATCTTACCCGATTCTATTCGTTTATAACCTATAACCCGCATTTTTAAAACCGACAACAATGACGACGGCGAATGACGATTATCAAAAAAAACGGGAAAGGCGGGATCAGGAAAGATACACGGCGAATGTTCAGCAAATACGACCCTTTTTTCGTATAGCCTTGGACTCGTAAAGATTTTCATCCGCTCTTTTTAAAAACATCGCCGCACTCTGGAAGTTTTCCTCGGAAATTGATGCCACTCCGAAACTCATGGAGACCTTGACGGAGTTGTTTCCGATGGTCATGGGAGATCGAAAAAGATCAGCCTGCAAACGTTCCATCAGTTTGCGTGCGCTCTCCTTTCCCGTCTCGGGTAAAACGACAACAAACTCATCGCCTGCAAACCGGGAGACGATATCCGATTCACGACACATCTGCACGAGGGCCTTGCCGACATATTTCAGCACCTCGTCCCCATGGTCGTGGCCATATTTATCATTGATGAGTTTAAAGTCATCCAGATCCAGAAAAGAGATGGAAAGCGGGGTGCCGTATCGCCGGGCCCGACTGAATTCCTTTTCTAATTGAATTTCCATCACCCTGCGGTTCAGTAATCCGGTCAGAGGATCATGAAAGGCCAGATAGCTTAGTTTTTCATGAGCGGTTACATTCGACAGGCATAATGACACTTTGACGGCAAGCTGTTCCAGCAGGCTGGTGTCAATTCCGGGTTGAAACCGTTCTGCGGAAAAGTCCGCCTGATTCAGTGAACCGATAATTTCACCATCCAGCGAAATAGGCGCAATGGCCATGGACTTTATAAAACACTTTTTATTTTGAGGAAAAAGTATTAAATATGGTTTTAATCGGTCATTCACCAAAACGGATTTACGGGACACTCCCACCAGATTGGAAAACGCCCTTTTTTCGACAATTTTCAAACAGTCTCTAAGGATTTCAGACGACTTGATTGATCGAATCAAATGAGCCGCCTCACTCGTATCTACCAGAGAAATCCACGCATAAGGAATCTTGAACTGTCTTTTGATTTCGCTCAGCAGGACTTCAAAAAGGCTCTTGAAATCCAATATGGATAAAATCTTGACTTCAATTTCGTTAAATTTTCGAGTGATTTCTTCATTTTTATGAACAAGATCAATGATCTTATGCATTTCTTGAATCAATTCCCATCTTTTTAACGAATCCGGTTTTGAATCGATTTTATTGCTAAGCATTATAGAATTCATGATGCAACAGTCCCAACAGATCAGCTCGGAAATCATCACAAAAGTCAAGTGATATTGAAATTTGTTTTTGAAGTCAAGAGATAGTTTTTCAGGCGAAGCTACATCTCGTGAATCATGATATATATATGTTTCAATAAGTTCGATAAAATCGAATTATTTTATACCGCAACAGATCAATTTTTATATACAAATTTATTTTTCATCTCTTGTATTGATTATTTTATTAATAAGATATAAATGAAATCATTTCAAAATAAAACAAATTACTCAAAACAAAGCCCTGCAAAAACTGTCATGACATCTCGTATTGAACCCAATTCCATATCGTTTTCAAGTCTTTTTGACGAATCCTTTCACATTACGGCCATGATGGTCGACCGAGATTTCCGGATCATCAGGTCCAGTCCATCGGCCCTGGAAATGATCGGTAACGGTCTCACATCCGCCCCTGCAGGCCTTACCTGTCATCAATTATTTTATAATAACGATGTCTCCTGCCGGGATTGCCCGCTGGCCGGCTGTATCAAGCCGTTCAACGGGTTTAAATCATTAACGATCCAGGATGGATCAAAAAAAAGATTCATTAAAAATCAAATACTTTCATGGGAAAATTTTTCGCTTTTTATCTTTCAGGACATGACTCGGGAAATCGACCTGATTCGAACCATGGAACTGAGCCGAAAAAAATTGACGGCGCAGATTGTTCTTCTCAAACAAAAAAATAAAAAAATTGCTGACCGTCACCATTTATTGAAGGATTTGATGGACCATTTGCCGGATGCCGTCATCGAAGTGGATGAAAACTTCAACATCCGGTATAAAAATTCAACCGTCAAACAAATCACTTCGGAAACGAATGCCGAAAAATGTTTTCAGATGTTTGGTCACGCAGGTCCCTGTGACGTTTGCCCTGCAAAATTCGGATTTATTAGCGGAAGCGGCTGTAAAAAAAGCCATTGCATCAACGACCGGTATTATACGGAAACCATCTCTCCGGCTCCTGACGGAACCGGGGGCTTACTGCTTTTCAGAAACACTACCCGTCAGGTAATGCTGATTGAACAAATTCGTCAGCAGCAGGAAACCATAAAACACAAAAACAAAATTCTATCGGGCCTGGTACATTTCGGCGCTTTCATGCAGAATGAATCCGAGCTTGAATCTGTTGTGGATTTTTTTCTGGAACAGCTTCTTTCCGTCGTCAGTTTCAACAGCGCCGTCGTAATCGTCAACGACATCCGCAAGGGAAATCTCTGGATAACAGCCCAGAGAGGCGTGGATGACAGTCTTATGAAAACTCTGGCCAGGGCGTATTTATCGAGAGATATTCAAACCAGTAAAACAAACAAAATCCCGATGGGAGTTCTGCCATGGTCTGAAACCACCCAAATTCAACTGTCGGGAGGTAACGGCAGCAAAGTGGGGCTCATTGTACTCAGAGGACATTTTGATGACAAAAATGAATTGATCAGGCTGTATTCCGAACCATTTGGAGCCCACATACATAACCGGCTTCTGATGCGCCGGCTGGAGGAAAAAGCCAACACGGATGCCATGACCGGGCTGTTCAACCGGGGGTTCGTTGAACAGGCGCTGCTGGAGGAACAGCTGAAGTTTGAAAATTATAATATACACTACTCCGTTGTGGTCGTGGATGTAAACCGCCTTAAAATGGCCAACGACGTTTACGGCCACGAGATTGGCGACCGGCTGCTGCAAACGGTTTCCGACTTATTGTTACAAACCGTGCGTGCAACGGACATCGTCGCCCGAACCGGTGGAGACGAATTTTTAATACTTTTGACCAATACGCCGAACGACCGGGCCGACTTGTTTGTCAACCGACTGGTAAACAACGTATTTAATGACGTAACCCTGAAAGTCGGAGCCAACGAAAAATTTCCGGTAACCGTCAGTGCGGGAGCGGCGGGCACGGATCGATACCCTCCTGAAAAGCTGATCAAAGAAGCAGACCGGCTGATGTACGCTCACAAGGAAGCATATTACAAAACCCACAAGCGGTATCGATAGCGCCCCGACAAAGTCGTGTGTCTCAGAGAATTTATTTCTCAACAGCTCAGGCATTTATTCCTTCCGTATTCCTTACGGCAGGCATTGCTTTTGCTTCTGAATTACGTTATAAAAATTATATGATCAAGGCGAAATAAAAAAATTCACGGCATCGCCGGGTGAATCCGAAAAATCTTTATTTTGAGGACCCAATGCTGAACGGCACAACCAATATTGATAAAAACGTCGCTTCCCTGGTGGAAATCATAGATGATCTTCTCAAAGGAGAATTTGATATCGAAGAAGCCGCCATCACTCCTGAGGGGATGCTGTCCACACTGACTCAGAAAATCAATGCCGTCGTCCGGAATATGAAGACCCTCCAGTTGCCGCTGACCAAAGCCGGAGAACACGCCCCCAATGCCGTATCGAGCGCAAAAAACATCGTCGAGCTGATTTCCCGGGCCACGGATACCGTGCTGGACAAGTCCGACGAATTGACCGAATTAGCAGATACCCTGGAAACCCAGTTATCGCAAAACGCAACGGGCGATTCGAAAAAAGCGGCGGCTTCCGGACAAACGCTGCTGCAAATCAAAGAGAGCGTTTACGACATCATCGCTTCTCAATCCTTTCAGGACGTTGCCCGCCAGAAACTGGAAACGCTGATCAACGATCTGAATCAGATTCAAACCTGGTTAATTGAAGCGTTGATCATTTTAAATCTTCAGAAAAACAGTTCGCAGGAAAATATCCAGGAAAAATCGGACATGCTCAAAGAAGTCAATGCCTCGAAAAATTCAGACCCGTTGAAACAGGACCTGGTAGATGATCTTCTGGCCGAGTTTGGTTTTTAACTCCACCCGCGCGAATTACCCGATTGCTTTTTTTGCCTCTTCCCACAACCGTTCTTTTTCCTCACTGGAAACGAGTTCCAGACACTTACCGCCTGCAAGAATTTTCTTTTCCATATAACGAAATCGTTTTTCGAATTTATTGATGGAATCGATCAATGCGGTTTCGGGATGAATGCCTGCGAAACGCGCCACATTGGTCAGCGTGAACAGCACATCCCCCAACTCCATTCCCGCTCGGTTTTTATCAGGCCCGGCCGGACCGGATTCTTCGAGTTCTGATTTAAATTCAGCCCACTCTTCCTCCGATTTAATCAGAACCTGTCCGATATCATCCCAGTCAAAACCACTTCTTGCCGCCCGTTCCGAGATACGGTAAGCGCGCATGAGAGGTGGTTGTCTGGAAGGGACCGAATCCAGCACCGACTCATTTTCGGAGTGATTTTTCTCGGTTTTTTTAATCTCATGCCAGCGTTGTTTCACCTGTTCCACGCTGTCCACCTTATCACCGCCGAATACATGCGGATGCCGTGTGATCATTTTTTCACATGTTACCCGCGCCACTTCCTGAATATCGAATCGTCCCGTTTCCTGAAAAATCCGGGCAATGAAAAGGATCTGGAAAAGCACATCCCCCAGCTCCTCGCAAACGTCATCCGAAGACCCCGATTCGATAGCTTCCAGAAGTTCATACAGTTCCTCCTTGAGATACAGCGCCATACTTTCCGGCGTCTGTTTTTTATCCCAGGGGCAACCGTCCTTTCCCCTCAGGGTTTCTATGACCCCGATAAGACGTTCCAGGTAATTATCGTTTCGTGTTATCGACTTTTGTTCCATTCTTTTTTGATGCTCTGAATTTTTTGACTGAATGACTGCTTTAAATTATCCGGAACCAGAAGCACAAGCTGCTCCGATATTTTTGTAACGTGCGGAGCTATTTTGGAATTTCTGATCACAGGAGCGCCTTGCGGAAGAAAGGCGGCAAGCGTGATAAACAACACCGAAGCAATAAGAAGTGCCTTCAGAATTCCGAAAAAGGCGCCGCCGATTCGATCGGCCCAACCGAGAAACGCTATATTCATGATATATTTAATGACAACACCGAGAACACTGATGACCAGAAAAACGACACAAAAAACAACAAGAAAACTGATGATGTTCAGATAGGCACTATCGGTAAACCAGTCTTTCAAATAAACCGCAACACGACCGTAATACGTATAGGCCGCATAAAATCCGCCGAACACCCCTACAATAGAGGACACTTCCTTGACAAGCCCCCGAAACGTTCCGCGAATCAAACAAAACCCAAAGATAACGACAATAACAATATCAAACGGATTCATTATGTTTTCCCTTTTTACCGAGACCCTGACGCCCGACTTGTCGGCGTTTCGTCCGTATGCGGACATGCCCATGCGTCTCCGTTTCTTCCTGAAACGGACCTGAATCACGTGGGCCAGAATTTTATAAAATTGTTATTAATCTAATAGCCGACAAGGGATAGAGTCAAGGTTTTTTATATAAAAGGGCATTTCATTACGCACATTTCAGAGAGAAAATGAAGTTTGCATTCCATGAAACAGTTATGGTATGTATTGCGAAATATTCTACATGGAGTTAACATATAAAAATATAAAAGGAACCAGGACCTCCTGGCATCCATCTTATCCATTATCCACCGAAGTGGTTATGACACAACTTAATGACGGTCGTAAAATAAAACTGACGTTGTCGGATATTGAAACCGCTCGGCAGTTGTTTGGTGAACGCAATCACAATTTAAGATTGATTTCAGAAGCGCTGAGAATTCAGATCAATGCCAGGGGAAATACCGTACTGATTCAGGGAGACCCGTTGATGTGCACCCTTGCGGAAAACATTCTGAATCAATTGTATCGGTTAATTCAGGAGGGGTATCCGGTTTTTTCCAAGGATGTGGATTATGCTGTAAACATATTAAGCGAAGACGATACGGTTCAACTCAAGGACATCTTCCTGGACAAAGTTTATATAACGTCTCAAAAAACCTTTATAACACCTAAAAGTCCGGCCCAGAAAGAATATATCGACGAAATCCGTCACAATGACATCGTGTTCGGCATCGGCCCTGCCGGAACCGGAAAAACGTATCTGGCAATGGGAATGGCGGTAGCCGCTCTGGCAAACGGTAGTGTTCGGCGTATCGTTCTGACACGGCCGGCGGTAGAAGCCGGCGAATCTTTAGGATTTCTTCCCGGCGATCTGGCGGAAAAAGTCAATCCGTATTTAAGACCGCTGTATGATGCGCTTCACGACATGATGAAATTTGAAAAAGTGTCCAATCTGATGCAGCAGGGAATCATCGAGGTCGCTCCACTGGCGTTTATGCGGGGGCGAACATTGAACGATTCATTTATCATTCTGGACGAGGCTCAAAATACGACCACCGAACAGATGAAAATGTTTTTAACCCGAATCGGTTACAACTCCAAAGCGGTCATTACCGGAGACATTACCCAGATCGATCTGCCTTCCGGCCGAACTTCCGGGTTGGTTGAGACCATGAACATTCTTCAGCACATCGATGGAATCAGATTCGTTTTTTTCGGAAAAAAAGATGTCGTTCGCCACAGGCTGGTGCGCAACATCATCAAAGCCTATGAAGACCTTGAAGCAAAAAAAGGCACATCTCGCATTTGAAATTTCCCGGAGCCCGGAACAAATGCCGCATTGTAACGCATATAACATATCTTTCGGTTGATTTATGAATATGAAAAAGCAAAAAGAGCCTGTCAGCAGGTTTCTGTGCCATAACAGTTGCATCCGCTGGTTTATTCTGATTGCCGTAACGGCGGTGTTCACGATTCTGCATTATCCGAATCTCGTGATTACAAAGCACTCTTACACCATAGGCGACGTTGCGGAACGAAATATAAAAGCACCCAAAGATTTTTTTATCGAGGACAAAGCCGCCACCAATCAGAAACGAACAAAAGCGGTCGAAGCCGTTCTGACCGTATACGATCATGATACCCATCTTGCCCACAAACTGTCCCGCGGCGTCAGAGAGGCGTTCTCTATTTTAAAAACCGTAGCAGAACCCGAAAAGAAAACACTTTCGTCCGAACCGCTCTCGGAAACGGCGTCGGCATCCAGAAATTCCGCCATTCACAATCAGGTCTGGGAAATGAAAGGGGCCTTTGAAGGCAAAATCGGAATACCGGTCAGTGAGGGTGCCTATAAACTTTTGGAAAAAGAAAAGTTTTCCGAAGAAATTTCTCAACTTATCAATCAGATTTTGAACAACATCCTGGAAAACGGGGTAGTCGCCAACAAGGACCTTCTCCTCAAAGAATCCGATAAAGGCATCATCCTGCGAAATCTGGAAACAAAGTCCGAAATCACCTACTTCCAGTTGAAGCATTACTACGGTCTGGATCAATCCAAAGCCATGGTTCGGATTATCGGACAACCATTGTTGAAACATTTGAATTATAATTTGCGGAATCTCATCGTTGACTTTGCGCAAGCGCTCATCCAGCCGACGATTACATTAAATAAAAGTGAAACCGAAGAGCGCAGGAAACAGGTCGCAGCGTCTATCAAACCTGTTTTGTACCAGATCAAGGCCGGCGAGATGCTGCTTCGAGAAGGCGAACGGGTAACCGAAACCCAGCTGCTGAAACTCAACGCGCTTCAGGAGCAGATCAACCACAAGCAAATACTTTTCAATGTCATCGGAGCCGCCGTCATCGTCTTTTGCCTGTTCAATGTCTTTTATGTGGTTCATTTTTTACGCCAGAAACAATTTGCCGGAAATCCGAATAAAAACCTCCTGTTTATCGCCACTGTTTTTATTCTGTTTTGTTTTATCGCAGAAATCACTTTTTCGTTTTCCGAGTCCTTTAATCGGGCGGCAAGCTTTTCACCGTATATTTCATCCATTATTTTCGGGATCCCCTTTGCCGCATCCGCAATGACCATCTGCATGTTTCAGGGGGTGGAAATCGCGATTCCCTTCTCCATTTTGATTGCATCCGGTTCAGCGATCATCCTTCAAAACAGCTTCGAAATATTTGTCTATGCTCTGCTCAGCTGTCTGATGGGGGCTTACTGGATTCACGGGTTCAGACAGCGTAAAGTGCTCATTCATACCGGCCTGAAGTTAAGCGTCCTCAATATGGTTCTGGTGATGGCTATCGACACATACAGCGGGAATCTATCCGGATTGGGGTTGCTCTGGGACACGGCGTTTGCCTTCCTGGGGGGTATCGGTACCGGCATTATCACACTAGGCATCGCCCCCATTCTTGAAATCACATTCCGACTGACAACGGATATTACCCTGCTGGAACTCGCGAACCTGGACCGTCCCATTTTAAGACGCCTGATGATCGAAGCGCCCGGCACCTATCACCACAGCGCCGTAGTCGGCACCATGGTCGAAGCTGCTGCAGCTGAAATCGGGGCCAATCCGCTGCTGGCAAAAGTATGCGGTTATTACCACGATATCGGTAAAATCAAAAAACCGTTGTATTTCATTGAAAACCAGAAAAACTGCAAAAACAAACACGACAAACTGGCTCCTTCCATGTCGAGTCTGATCCTGATTTCCCATGTAAAAGACGGTGTTGAAATCGCCCAGAAGGACAAATTGGGACAACCGATTATCGATGCCATCCGCCAGCATCACGGAACCAGTCTGATCAGCTTTTTTTATGAAAAAGCCAAACAGCTCAAAGGCAAGGAATCGGTAAACATCGATGATTATCGATACCCCGGCCCCCGGCCTCAGACCCGTGAAGCCGGTCTGGTCATGCTGGCTGATGTCGTTGAAGCGGCTTCACGGACCCTTGAGAATCCAACGCCGGCCAGAATTCAGGGACTGGTTCAGAATCTGATCAACAAGGTGTTTTCCGACGGCCAACTGGATGACTGCGAACTGACCCTGAAGGACCTTCACCAGATCGCCAGAAGTTTTAACAAAATCTTAAACGGTATTCATCATCATCGAATCGAGTATACCGAAAACATCGTAACAATGAACGGAAAAAGCAAAGATGCCCATACTGATCGACAACAGGCAAAACAAGCTGCCGATATCTCTGGAGATGATAGAGAAAAAAGCACAAGCCGTCTTAAACGCCTTGGACTGTCCTGACGGCGAACTCTCCATTCTGATCGTCGACGATCAGCAGATCGCCCCTTTGAACAAGCAGTATCTGAATCGGGAAGGCCCCACGAATGTGATCGCCTTTCCCATGATGGAAGGCGAATTTTCCCAGGTTACCCCGGGCCTTTTGGGAGATGTGGTCATATCCCTGGAAACGGCCCGGCGGGAAGCAGACGTTTCAGGCGTTGGCACGGAACAACGGTTTACGGAACTTCTGGTTCATGGAATTCTGCACCTGTTCGGATATGATCACGTAGAATCAGAATCGCAGGCCCGAGAGATGGAAGCCAAAAGCACGGAACTTCTGGAAATGCTCGATCGTTCCGCTTATTAAAGGCTGGGGCTTATATCTTCGGCCACGTTGTTGCAGGCTCCGTCCCGCCCGTTCGCTTCGCTCGAGACGCAGAGGCCGCGGAACCCTGAATCGTCGTTTCAGAGCGCTGCGGCCTCTGCGCCTCGAGAGAGCGAAGCCGAACGGGCGGTAAAAAATAAATGAAGGGAGGCTTTTCTATGGCAGCAGGACTGGCTGTTAATATAGATCATGTAGCCACGTTGCGGGAAGCCAGAAAAGGTATCTGGCCGGACCCGGTCAGCGCCGCCGTTCTGGCTGAACTGGCCGGCGTCGACGGCATTGTCGTCCATCTTCGGGAAGACCGGCGCCACATACAGGACCGTGATGTTCGAATTCTCCGGGAAACAATCCAGACAAAACTGATCCTGGAAATGGCATCCACCTCGGAAATGGTCGGCATCGCATTGGAAATAAAACCGGATATCGTTACGCTGGTGCCGGAAAAACGTGAAGAACTGACCACCGAAGGCGGTCTGGACCTGATCGTTCACAGCGGCTCCGTAGCGGAAACGGTTGCGACGCTTCAATCCAACGGAATACCGGTCAGCATTTTCATCGATCCTGATCCGGACCAGATCAAGCTGGCCCACCAGATCAGCGCCTCCATGATAGAACTGCACACCGGGGAATTCTGTGATGCCGCCACGACCAAACAAAAAAACCAGACCTTTGCCCGAATCGTGGATGCCGCCAAACTCGCTCATAAACTCAAACTTGGCATCCATGCCGGCCACGGTCTGGATTATCATTCCATCAAGGCATTTAAAGGCCTGAATGAAATTGACGAATTCAGCATTGGGCACAGCATCATAACACGGGCGGTATTTGTGGGAATCGAAAGGGCCGTTCACGAGATGCTGACATTGATCAAGGAATTATAGCGACCTCATTGCTGATTGCGGTTCTATTCACGTGAAACCGAAAACTTTCGAGACAAAGGGCGGTCCCTTTTTTTAATCCGCTCAATCAATCTGCGGATCAAAAATAGAACTTCGGATGTTATTTTACATGGCAATTTCAAAAACAATAGAGATCCGGACCCACAGTCTGGAGGAAACCCGCCACCTGGGCAGCCTCATCGGAACGCTGCTTCAATTCGGGTTGGTCATTGCGATGACCGGGGACCTGGGAAGCGGAAAAACCTCCCTGGTTCAGGGGATGGCAAGAGGGCTCGACGTACCCGAAGAATATTATATCACCAGCCCCACGTTCACGCTGATCAACGAATACCCGGGGCGACTGTCCCTGTTTCATGTAGACCTGTATCGACTATCAAGTCCGGATGATTTTGAAAATATAGGCCTTTACGATATTTTTGCCGATGAGGGAGTTACAGCTGTTGAATGGGCCGAGCGACTTGCCGACGACCTGCCCGATGAACATCTCCGGATCGAATTGACCATTTTTCCGGATGATTCCAGAAATATTCGCATAACCGGATATGGACATGATGCCTGTAATCTGGTAAAAGAACTCGAAAATATTTACCTGTAACAAAACCCGCGGCTGCACAGGAATTTTTCCGGCGCAGAACGTGCCGTCGGATTTCCTTCGCAATTCAGTCGATCAAAGGATTCCAATAATAAGTGGGTATTCGCTCGCAATGAGGTTGCTATGAGTTTAATTGTCCAAAAATTCGGCGGCACGTCGGTCGCCGATACCGATTGTATTCGAAACGTCGCTAATCGAGTTGCAAAAATCTATGATCAGGGCCATGACGTGATTGTGGTTTTATCAGCCATGGCCGGCGTGACAAACCGCCTGATCGACCTGGCAAAACAGGTGACGAACGCACCGCAGAAAAGGGAAATGGATGTTCTGTTGTCGACCGGGGAGCAGACGACCATCGCCCTTCTGGCGATGACACTCAATTCCATGAACTACCCTGCCGCATCTCTGCTTGGGTTTCAGGCAGACATTATCACCGACAAAACCTTTGGGAATGCCCGCATCATGGAGATAGGCGCTCAGCGAATAAGAAACATGCTGGAGCAGCGGCAAATTGTGGTTGTCGCCGGATTTCAGGGGCGTGATCCCGAAGGAAATATCACGACTCTCGGTCGGGGGGGATCAGACACATCCGCCGTAGCGATCGCCGCTGCTTTAAAGGCCGATTTATGTGAAATTTATACCGATGTGGACGGAATTTACACGGCGGACCCCAACATCTGCGGCAAAGCGACAAAACTGGATAAAATTTCCTATGATGAAATGCTGGAAATGTCGAGTCTGGGCGCAAAGGTCCTACAGATTCGCTCCGTGGAATTTGCAAAAAAATATAACGTGCCCGTTCACGTCAGATCATCATTCAGCGATGAGAAAGGAACCATGCTTGTGAAAGAAGATGCCGACATGGAGAGACTTGTGGTCTCAGGTGTGACTTACAATAAAAACGAAGCCCGCATCACGCTCAAAAACGTGCCGGATCAGCCGGGAATCGCCGGCACGATCTTCACTCCGATTGCTCAGGCCGGCATCAATGTGGATATGATCATCCAGAATACGCAGCCGGGCGGACTGACCGACCTGACCTTCACGGTACCCAAAACGGAACTGGAGCACGCTCTGGAAATTGAAAAAAAAGTTTCCGAGCAGATCAAGGCCGGTGACGTGGCAGGAGATCCGAATATCGCCAAGGTTTCAGTCATTGGTGTGGGCATGAAAAACCACTCAGGTGTCGCCTCTAAAATGTTCAACACCCTGGCTCAGGAAAATATCAATATCATTATGATCAGCACCTCGGAAATTCGTATTTCATGTCTTATCGAGGAAAAATATGCAGAACTCGCCGTTCGCGTACTTCACAACGCGTTTGGTCTTGACAGCGACAATGTATAAGAGGTTATCCTGAAACACTTCACCCCACGTCAATTAATACTGGCGCTTTTTCTGGCCGCCGTGATCATTGCCGTCACGGCGGCCGGTTTTTTCCGGTAGTCTGCCGGTCACTGCATCACAATACCGATTCGATCTCCATTTCAATCCGTCGGACGGCATTTGCCGGGTCAACGGCATCCCGAATCGGCCTTCCGATCACCAGGTAATCCGACCCGTTTCGTATCGCCTCTGCCGGCGTGGTAATCCGTTGCTGATCATCCGATCCTACCACACTCCACTCCGGTCTGATACCGGGTGTAACAATGATAAAATCATCCCCGACATGTTTCCGGATCAAGCTCACTTCACGTCCCGAACAGACGACTCCGGAACATCCCGAAGATTCAGCCATTTCCACACGTTTTAACACCAGTTGAGACACATCGGAAACCAGATCGGTTCTGAATCCGGCCGCTTCGATGTTCTGTTTCGACACACTGGTCAAAACGGTCACTCCCAGAACCTTCACCTGGCCCGAGGCCCCGGAGACCGCTGCTTCCAGCATCTGAAGCGATTCACCGCAGTGAACCGTCGCAAACGTCACACCAAGCCCCCCGATGATGCGCATTGCCCGCGATACCGTAGCCGGAATATCATGAAGCTTCAGGTCCAGAAATATGCCGGCTTCGCCGGTTTCTTTTATCATTTTCACGATATCCGGTCCGCACCGAATAAACAATTCGAGGCCGACCTTGAACATACCGACCTTATCAGACAACAGTTCTGTATAGTGTTTTGCTTCCTCCAATGTAGATACGTCCAGCGGGAAAATGATAAAATCCTTAGCCGTCTTCATGAATCATCCTCCATACCGATATGTCGAAACATTTTTTTGGGGCTTGTATCTTCGGCCGCGTTTTTGCTGGCTACGTCCCGCCCGTTCCCGGCTTCTCCGGCGTGATCCGGAGAAACCGGGAACGGGCGGGACGTAGCAGTTAAATTTATGAAATTATGGCCGAGGTTAGAGCCAAGCCCTTTTTTTAAATGGTTCCAAAATCACCTCGCGGGCGGGGGGGCTATCGTCTTTCTGTATTCAACGCCGCTTTTCACCGGCGTTGACAAAGCTGCCTTAATTTTGGACACGCAAAGAAATCTGTTGAAATAGACAATTTTTCAATGATATAAATCTTTGTTTAAGCAATGCATTTATTTTTTGTTATATATTACTTATGAAAAAATTACAAAGATATCATATCTCCGCCGGCAGTTTTTACGTCGGGGGAAAATCCCCGATGATCTTAAAGGCGTATCTGGGAACCTGTGTCGGCATCGCCTTATATGACGATCAAGTTGGTGTCGGCGGCCTGATCCACCTGTTGCTCCCCGAACCGGTATCGCAAAACATTTTAGATACTCCGGAAAAATATGCGTCCACCGGACTGCCGATTTTCCTCAAAGCCCTCTATGATCTGGGAGCTGTTCGCGAAAATCTCAAGGCCTGCATCGCGGGCGGTGCCCTTGTCGGACCGATCAACGAACAGGACCTGGCCCTGGACATCGGAGGCCGGACAGCCGAAACAGCCTTAAAAATTTTAAAAAATGAAAATATCCCGGTGACATTTTCGGAAACAGGCGGTTTTTTTTCATGCTGCCTCAGTCTGGATATGGATCGATTGAAGCCTGAAATCAAGCCGGGCGTTTCCGAAATCGATTCATCCGCCGCAGAAATACCGAACCAACCGAACGCCGAAGCCATCGACCAAACCATCAAAAAACTGCAGCCCATTCCCCAGATCACGCTGAAAGTCCTTCGCATCATCAATGAAGATACTTACAATATTGCTGAAATCGCTGAAGAAATACGCATGGACCAGGTCATCAGCGCCAGGGTGCTGAAATTCTGCAACTCCGTCATGTTTCCCACCATCACCCGGATTGAATCGCTGGATGAAGCGTTGATTCTGATGGGACAGGAATTCCTGGTCCGATCCATTCTGATGGTAACAGTCGATCAGCTGTTCAAAACAAGCAGCATGGGGTACTCTCTCTGCAAGGGAGGCCTTTTTTACCATGCTCTCGGCACTGCTGTAACAGCTGAGAAAATCGCTCTGATAACCGGTAAAATCCCTCCGCCGATTGCCTATACGGCCGGTCTGCTTCACGATATCGGAAAGGTGGTTCTGGATCAGCACGTTGCCGCGTCACATCCGATGTTTTACCGCTCACTTGCTGAGACGTCCGACATACTCAAAGCTGAACACCGGACACTGGGCACCACACATACCGAGGCAGGTCAACGACTGGCGTTGAAATGGAATTTTCCCGATTCGCTGGTGGAGTCGATCCAATATCATCACCATCCGGAGCATTCGCATACGCAGCGAATTCTGACCCATATCGTTTATCTGGCGGATTTACTGATGTCCAGATTTAATAGTGGGCTTGAACTCGAATGCATATGTACCAAAGGGCTTTCTTCCCGACTGGGAGCAATCGGGATTTCCTTTTCAGAATTTGAATCTGTTGTTGATCAAATTCCCGGGGCTGCGCTTCAAACGATTCCCAGCCTTAACTGCCGAAAGATAAAAGGCACAGGATTTGACACAACCAACGGCAAACATACGATGAATTAATCTCATGGAAATCAATCAAATACAACGGGAAAAACTAAGCCGGCTGCCGGGTATCGACCACATCCTTGAACTGGCAAAAGTCGATTCGGCTCTGAACGATGTTCCCAGATCCATCGTGAGGCGTGCAGCTCGGCAAGTGGTCAATCGGCTTCGATCATCCATACTTTATGCAATCGATGAAGTGCCCGACAAAGATCTGCAGGACGTTGCCGTCCTTAATGCCGTAAAAGCGCTTGTGCTCCGTGAAATGTCGCCTAATCTGCGGCACGTCGTCAATGCCGCCGGCATTGTCATTCACACCAATCTCGGCCGCTCGCTGCTGGCCGAAAACGCCGTGAAAATTTTATCCCGCATCGCATCCCGGTACTCCAACCTGGAATTCGATCTGTCTACCGGCAAAAGAGGAATACGGTATGCCTGCGTCGAAGATCTTCTCTGTGAAATCACCGGCGCCCCGGCCGCCATGGTCGTCAACAACAATGCCGGTGCCGTGCTTCTGTGCCTGGACACGCTTGCCCATGGCAAACAAGTCATTGTGTCCCGGGGTGAACTGGTGGAAATCGGCGGATCGTTTCGCATTCCCGACGTGATGGTCAAAAGCGGAGCCGGATTAATCGAAGTGGGCACCACCAACCGGACGCATATGGAAGATTACGAATCCGCCATTGACGATGATACCGCTCTGTTGCTGAAGGTTCATACCAGCAATTACCGGATTCAGGGGTTTACGGCGGAAGTACCGCTCAAAAACCTGGTTGAGCTGGGCCGTAAATATAAGATACCGGTAATGGAAGATCTGGGCAGCGGCACCTTTATCGATTTTTCCCGTTACGGTCTGGTAAAAGAACCCACGGTTCAGGAATCTGTCGCTGCTGGAACCGATGTCGTCACATTCAGCGGAGACAAACTTCTGGGCGGCCCTCAGGCCGGTATTATCGTGGGGCAAAAAGAAATCATCCATGAGATCGGAAAAAATCCGCTGACACGGGCGCTGAGGATCGACAAGCTCACACTGGCTGCTCTGGAAAGCACCCTTCGCCTGTACAGAGACCCGGATAAAGCGGTTCGGGAGATTCCGACGCTTCAACTGATAACACGCCCCCTTGAATCCATAGATTCCAAAGCCCGGGAACTGGCCGAACGCCTTGAACGTATCGAAAATCCGCGCATGACCGTCAGCCTGTTGTACAGGCCTTCCCGGGTCGGAGGAGGGGCGCTGCCGCTTCTTGAATTGCCGAGCCGATGTATTGGGATACGCATCGACGGGCTTTCCTCTGCCGGCATTTCGGAATTCATGCGACAAAACGATCCACCCGTGATCGGGAGAATCGAAGAAGACCTTTTTATCATGGATCTGAGAACAATTCGTGATGATGAACATGAGATCATCCAAACCGCTTTTTCAAATTTACTGACCAGGGGCATATGATGTTGAAACACCGTAAAAACGTGTATCACCACAGAAGTTCCGCCGGTGATTTTCTATTGAACCAGGCAAAGCCGCCGGCCGCCGGCAAAGCTTCCGATCAGAATGCCCTGACGGAACCGATTGAACTCTCGGAAAAATTTCCCGGTTTTTTGACCGGACGTGACTTTATCGAACATGCGGCCGAATTTCTGCAGACCCCGCGGACGTTTGCGGCAATGGCCATCCGGATCGACGGGTTCGCACCCGATTCGGAACCGCAGAATATCCGGATAAATCCTGAAACAATTATCCATACGGCATGTGCGGTCAATTCGATATGCCGCCCGGATCTTGACCTGTGGGGCCGGTTAAACCGCTATACGTTTGCCGCTTTTTTGACCGGAAAAAATTCCGCATCCGCTCTGAAAACCGCCGATTTGATACGGCAGTACATGACTCAACACGGCAGTGAAACGGTCAGCATTGGAATCGCGGCATACCCCACGGTGAACTATCCAAAAGAGCTGATCCTTGAAAATGCCCGGAAAGCCCTGGATCACGCCTCTTTTTACGGTCATGATTCCGTAACGGATTTTGATGCGACCAGCCTGAATATCAGCGGAGATAAGTTTTATCAGAACGGTAATATCCATGGCGCGGTCAAAGAGTATGAAACAGCCCTGATGATAGATCCGGACAATGTGAATGTACACAACAGTTTAGGTGTCTGTTATGGTGAATTGAACCGGTTGACCGATGCGCAAAACGAATTTGAAGAAGCTGTTCGGCTGGACGGAAATGAAATCATGGCGCTCTACAACGCCGGCTTGATACATATGATGTCCGATAATTTCGAACAGGCCTTCAGATACTTTCAACAGGCTGAGAATATTGAAAAGAATATTTTCGAACTTAAATTCCAGATCGCTCAGTTGTACATTAAAACCGGGCAGGCGGACAAGGCGGTTCCTTACCTGAAACAAGCCCTGGACATAAAGCCTGAATCCGCTCCGACATACAGATATCTGGGAGAAGCTTACATTGCTCTGAAGCTGCTCGACAGGGCCGTATCCGCCTATAAAAAGGCGATTAAAATCAATCCGAATGACGCCGATTCGCTGTCGGCACTCAGCCGGTTATTCGATCTCAGGGGAGAAAACCCGGAAATCGTCATCATGTTCTGTAAAAAAAGCATTGAACTTTCGCCTTCAAACGGCCTGTTCCGGTATCGACTGGGCGGGCTTTACTTCAAACACAATCAACCTGAAAAGGCGCTGCATGAATTAAAAACAGCCGTCGATCTCGGCTATGAAACCGCTGCAGACCTCATTTCTCAGATACAGGCACAACATGATGAATCAAAAACCTAATCAAAAGGAACTTTTTTATGCCGATCTATGAATATCACTGCGAAGACTGCGGTAAAAATTTTGAATATCTAACGTTTGGCAAAGACCAACCCACCTGCCCGGCGTGCAGCAGCGACAATGTGGACAGACGCCTTTCCGCCTGTGGTTTTGTCAGCAAAGGCAAATCAGGGGAGACGATTTCTTCTTCGGCCGGTTCGTGTCCGTGCGCTGGATGTACAGCCGGCAATTGCGGGAGTTGCGGACACTGATGAAAACGAAACTGATTATCGGAACCCGAGGAAGTCAACTGGCACTCTGGCAATCCGAATGGGTGAAAGCCGCATTGATGAAGCAGTACCCCACCCTGACGGTTGAACTTCAAATCATTAAAACAAAAGGGGACATCATCCTGGATGTCCCGCTGGCAAAAGTCGGCGGCAAAGGCCTTTTTACCAAGGAGATCGAAGAGGCGCTTCTGGACGACCGCATTGATTTAGCGGTGCACAGCATGAAAGACATGCCGGCGGTTTTTCCGAAAGGCCTTTACATCGGCGCCGTTCCGGAACGTGAAACCCCGGAGGACGTGCTGATCTCCCGAAAGGGGCTGAAGCTCTCTCAGATGCCCGAAGGGGCGCGCATCGGAACCAGCAGCCTGCGCCGAAGCGCCCAGTTGCTTTACCATCGGCCGGATTTTGAAATTCTGACCCTCAGGGGCAATGTCGGAACAAGACTGAACAAACTGGAAACCCAGAAAATGGACGGGATCGTGCTGGCGGCCGCCGGCATCAAACGACTCGGATTTGAAAACAGAGTTACCGAATACCTGGCGAAAGACGTTATGCTTCCCGCTGTCGGGCAGGGAGCCCTGTGCATTGAAATGCGGGAAAATGATCCGGACGTATATGCACTGACACGGTTTCTGGACCATTCTGAGACCCGAGCAGTAATCACTGCCGAAAGGGCCTTCCTGCATCGACTGGAAGGCGGATGCCAGGTACCGATTGCCGCGCACGGCAAGCTGGAAAACGGGCGCTTGACCCTGTGCGGCCTGGTAGCGGATATCGACGGATCGAAAATGATCAAGGAAACCCTCTGCGGACCCGAGGCCGAATCCGAATCAATCGGTATCGATGTGGCCGAACGGCTCCTGGCAAAGGGAGCGAAACCGATTCTGGACAAACTCAATACAGATGGATGCTGAAACAATGAAAAAAGGAAAAGCGTATCTGGTTGGAGCCGGCCCGGGAGATCCGGAACTCATAACGGTCAAAGGTCTGGAATGTATCAGACGTGCCCAGGTAGTTATCTATGATTATCTGGCATCCCCGGCACTGCTCAAACACGCCTCGAGCGATGCGGAAATCATCTATGTCGGCAAAAAAGGCGGCAATCACACCATGAGCCAGGACGACATCAACGCCCTGATCGCGGACAAAGCCGGGCAGGGACTGATCGTCACACGACTTAAAGGCGGCGACCCGTTTATATTCGGCCGCGGCGGTGAAGAAGCCGAGGTGCTGATCGATCAGGGAATTGATTATGAAATCGTTCCGGGAGTCACGTCGGCTATCGCAGCTCCGGCCTATGCCGGAATTCCCCTGACCCATCGAAACTTCACCTCGACCGTTGCTTTTGTAACGGGTCATGAAGATCCGACAAAAAAACAATCCACTATTGACTGGCAGTCACTGGCCAAAGGAATCGGCACTCTCGTATTCCTTATGGGAGTTAAAAATCTCCCGAACATCACCCGACGGCTCCTGGAAAACGGTATGGATCCAAAAACTCCGGCGGCGGTGGTCCGGTGGGGAACCACTCCCCGGCAGGAAGCCGTCACCGGAACCCTTCAAACCATTGAAGAAGAAGTAAAAACGGCCGGGATACAGGCACCGGCCATCATACTGGTCGGTCAGGTCGTGACCCTGCGCGAAAAAATGAACTGGTTTGAAACCCGTCCCCTGCTGGGAAAAAAAATCGTGGTCACCCGTGCACGGGAGCAGGCCGGCGTCCTGGTCAAACAATTATCTCAACTCGGGGCGGATTGTCTGGAATGCCCGACTATCAAAATTGTTCCACCGGACGACTGGGCGCCTCTGGACGAGGCAATTGAACATCTCGAAGACTATCACTGGCTGGTATTTACCAGCGTCAACGGAGTTAAATGTTTTTTTGAGCGTCTGTTTGCAACCGGCCGCGATGTCCGGGTACTGGGGCATCTCCAGACCGCCTGCATCGGCCCGGCCACGTCTGCCGGACTGCTTGACTTCGGCATCAAGGCCGACATCGTTCCGAAAAGCTACCGGGCGGAATCCGTTGTCGAGGCGTTTCGAGGAATAGATATTCAGAACCAACGCATCCTGCTGCCCCGGGCCAAAGAGGCCCGCCCCGTTTTGCCTGTGGAGCTGAAAAAAATGGGAGCATGTGTCGATGAAATCACGACGTATCAAACCCGTCAGGTATGTGACCATGCAGCATCCCTTTCAACCGAACTGAAAGAGGGCCTGATCGATATGGTGACGTTTACCAGTTCATCCACCGTGAGAAACTTCCACGCGCTGTTGCCGGCAGATTCATACAACCAACTGATGAAGAATGTAGCTGTCGCCTGCATAGGCCCCATTACGGCCGATACGGCCAGAGAATACGGGTTTACCGTGGACATTATCGCAGAATCGTATACGATTCCCGGTTTATGCGAAGCCGTTCAGACATATTACGCCAAATAAAACAGAACAGGGCCTTGAAAAGATAAATTTCACAGGAATTGCTCGAAATTTGTGGAATTTATTTTTTCAGCGGCCCTGTTCTGTTTTCGTTTTTTTTGCCGCGGATTTACGCGGATCTTTTTTTTAAAAATTCAAACTACCGTCGGCCAATTTTAATTTTTAGTGACGCATTCCACTTCCCGAAAAGAGATATTGACGTAATTTTGTATTCATTGTATTCTTATTAAGTCAATTTCCATTGCAGTTTTCAAATTTAAAAAGCACTTCATTTCATCTTATGTCGTCTTGTATCGATTTGATAACATTTGATTTGCTGAATACTGAAGCAGAAGAGGTGGAATATGGATCGCTTTATCGAGAGACTGCCTTCTTTCGTTGAAAAAACAAAATCATTGAAAGAAACCATCATTGCAAACGTCCTGCTCATCGGCCAGATTCCTTCCCCCACGTTTTCCGAGCATAATCGGGCCAAAGTTTTCATGGAACGCCTGGCAGAGTGCCAAGTAGACGAATGCAGCACCGACAGCTTTCACAATCCTGTCGGTATTATCCGCGGGCGGTCTTCCGGATTAAAGCCGCCCATTTTTCTGGTCGCCCACCTGGACACCTTTTTCGATAAGGATATCGACCACAACTTCACGGTAAAAACCAATACGGTTACCGGACCGGGGATCATGGACAATTCTCTGGGGGTCGGGGTCCTGGCATCCATGCCGGGTATTCTGCGCGAACTTGATATAGAGTTTGAATCCGACATCGTTCTTGCCGGTGTCATTCAGTCCCTGAACCGGGGAAACTGCCAGGGAATTCGCCACCTGATAAAAACGTGGCCGACGCCCATACGGGGCGCCATCTGTCTGGAAGGTGGAGAACTGGGACGATTGAATTATTACTCGGACGGAATGATTCGTCTCGAAATCGAATGTCATATTTTCCCCAACATCGGATGGATTCACCGGTTCAAGCCCAATGCCATACTCATATTAAACGATGTGATCAACGAAATCCTCAAATTAAGTCTTCCTCAACGTCCGATGTCGCGCGTCATCATCGGAAAAATCCGGGGCGGATTCAAACACGGGATCATCGCCTATGACGCCTCACTGGGACTGGAAATTCAGAGTTCATCCGATCAAATGGTCCAATCCATATACAACGATATCAAAGACATCGTAGAAGGCATCAGCCATGAATTCGAAGTGGATCTGAAACTCAATCCCATCAGCAACCGGGTTGCATCCCGGCTGCCGTATGCCCATGCCCTGGTCAAAACCACGGGCCGAATCATGACCCGGCTGGGATTGAAACCTGTCAGCGAACACAGCGAGTCGGAACTTTCCGTTTTTCTGTCCCAAAAAATCCCGGCCGTCACCCTGGGAATAACCCACGGAGACAACTATCATCTTGAAACTGCCGGCATGGAAATCGAACCCATGTTTACCGGTATCGCTCAGGTTATCGGCGTAATGAAAGCTATAGACAGCGGGGTGTGTGATGAGCAGCAGTAACTGGCTTGAGACCCATACGTTCCATTATTCGAAATTCGGCGACCTGAACCGACTGGCTGAGGCCAAGAAAAAAAAAGGGGTGTCCATTTCACTGTGTCTGCCGACCCTGAACGAAGAAAAAACCATCGGCAAAGAAATCCTGATCATGAAATCGGAACTGATGATGCGCTATCCCCTGCTGGATGAAATTATCGTTATTGATTCGGGATCAACGGATCGAACCCGAGAAATCGCCCGTACCTATGGCGCCGATGTATATGCCGCAGATGAAATTCTTCCCGGCTTGGAAAAATGCAGGGGAAAAGGCGAAAATCTCTGGAAAGCCTTGTACATCACCAAAGGTGATATCATTGTTTACATCGACGCCGATATCAAAAACATCCACCATCGGTTTGTTTACGGATTGCTGGGGCCGCTTCTGATGCATGATCGGATTCGTTTTACCAAAGCGTTTTACGACCGCCCCATCGCGACCGGAAAAGGAGAAATGCGGTCCACCGGAGGCGGGCGTGTCACGGAACTGGTAACCCGCCCTCTGTTTTCTCTTTTTTTGCCGGAACTGACCCAGATGCTGCAACCTCTGTCCGGAGAATATGCCGGATACCGGGACATATTCGAAAAGCTCGCCTTTCCGATCGGATACGGTATAGAAACCAGCATGCTTCTGGATATTTACGAAAACTGGGGAATGGACGTGATGGCCCAGGTCGATCTGGACAAACGCGTGCATAGGAATCAGGACACCCGGGCGCTGGGGAAAATGGCGTTTGTCATTTTAAAAATATTTTATAAACGTATTGCAAAAATGGGTCTAATTGATATAAATAATGATCTGTTGAATCGAATGATTCAATTCACTCTGGTAGACGATCACTACCAGACCGATATTTTTGAAAGCCAGGGAGTTGAAAGACCGCCGATAATCGAAATTGAGGAATATAGAAAAAAATTCAATATCTCCTGAACAATTGAACGATTTCAAAAAGGTTGAATCCCCCGGGTTTATCCAGACTTAAAAGACAATGTCCATCTTATTCTACTGCTCACTGAAAACAGGGGGAAACAATGCATCTGGATTCCACGCTCAAAGACACGTACAATCGTCGCCTCAATTACCTTCGCGTTTCCGTCACCGATCGTTGCAATCTGAGATGCCTTTACTGCGTTCCTCCCTCTGAAAGACTGAAGCACAAGGAAGTTCTCCGATACGAGGAAATCCTTCGTATCATCCGAATCGGCGTTTATCTCGGCATTTCCAAAGTGCGGATTACCGGAGGGGAACCCCTGGTTCGAAAGGGTATCTGTACTTTTCTGAAAGACCTGAATGAAATTGACGGCCTGGAAGATATTTCCCTGACCACCAACGGCGTATTCTTGAAAGACAAACTGAAATGCATCCGGGCTGCCGGCATCAAACGCCTCAACATCAGCCTGGACACGCTGAAAAGGGACAAATATCAAGCCGTAACCGGGTCTGATCGATTTAACAACGTCTGGGAAGGCATCCAGGCGGCACACGACATGGGATTTGACCCCATAAAAATCAATGTCGTCGCGCTCAAAGGCATCAACGACGACGAGTTAGCGGACTTGGCCGGTTTATCTTTGAAATATCCCTTTCACATTCGATTTATCGAATTCATGCCCATCGGTATTTCCGGCCTGACGCGAAACCAGTGCATGACCGGCGATGACATCATGAGCCGCATCGGGCAACTGGGAACCCTGGTTCCCGTGGACAACGGATCGTTTGACGGGCCGGCCCAGCGGTATAAAATAGAAGGCGCCCCCGGTGAAATCGGCCTGATTCTTTCCCTGACCAATCACTTCTGCAGCCAGTGCAACCGGCTCAGGTTGACCGCAAACGGACAACTCAGGCCCTGCCTTTTATCAGACGTCCAGATCGATATGAAAAAAATCCTGAGAAAGGGATGTCTGGATCCCGAGCTTGCCAACGTGTATCTGGAAGCGGCCCGACGCAAACCTTCCGAACATCGGCTGAGGGTTCAGGACGATGATATGGTCATCAGCCAGATGTCCTCCATCGGAGGGTGATTTTCGAAAAAAATCTATTTCCCGGACAGGGACCGTTGTGCTTCCGGCTCATATTAAAGCGAGCTGAGCCCGCAACCCAATATCATAAAATTGCCGTTACAAGAAAACCGTTTATTTTCTACCGCGGCCCTGATTATTTCATGATAAGAACCGGCAGAAAGGTTACGACCTCCGGAAACACCATCAGGATAACAATGCAGACAACATAAGCCGGCAGAAAATACGCCACCCCGCGAAACACATCCTCCAGCGACACATCCGGTGTCATGGCCCCGACGACATAAGTGGTGGCACCCACCGGAGGGGTGACCGCCCCTAACGTGGTTACAACCGTAACGGTCACGGCAAACCACACCGGATCGTATCCGAGCTCTCTGGCTACCGGAAAAAATACCGGGATCGTGATCAACAGCAATGCCAGAGCATCCATCACGGCCCCGCCAATGATATAGATACAGAAAATAATGCCGATAACAGCGCTTTTGGGCAGCGGCATATGCACTACCCAGGCGGCGATATCGAACGGAATCCGGGTGACGGCCAGAAATTTACCGAAAATGACAGCACCGGTTAGAATCATAATCACCATGGAGGATATGCGAAGCGTGTCGGTCACCGACATCATGAATCCCTTCCACGTCAGTCGACCCTGAACGCCGGTGATGACCAGTGCCAGCAGCGATCCCGCTGCCCCGGCTTCGGCCGGTGTAAATATGCCCAGATACAGCCCCAGCATCACCAGCAGAAACAGTGTCAGCATCTCGTAGGCACCGGACAGGGACCTGAGTTTGTCCATCCAGGTGGTCCTGGGACCGGACGGCCCCCATTGCGGATAGACCCGGCACACGGTGTAGATCGTCAGTATCATCAACAGCGACAATACGACACCGGCACCAATTCCGCCGTAAAAAAGACGGGCTATGGACTGTTCGGTAGACAGACCGATCACGATCAGCACCACACTGGGAGGGATCACCACTCCCAGCGTCGAACCACAGGCCACGGCCCCTGTGGACAGCTTGGATTCATAATTGAATTTCTTCATCTGGGGAAGCGCGACCGTGGACATGGTGGCCGCTGTTGCGGCATTGGATCCACAGATCGACGAAAATGCCGAGCAGGCCATGACCGTCGACATGGCAATGCCGCCGCGAATATGCCCCACCCACGCGTAGGCGCAGTTGTATAATTTTTCGTTTACTCCGGAATGAAAGGCGATCTGCCCCATAAAGATAAACAGGGGGATCACGGTCAGCCCATAGGAGGAAAACGTGGTCCACAGCACACTCCCGATCATCCCCAGTCCGGCCTTAAAAGAGACGACATAACAGAATCCCGTAAATCCCACCAGCCCCATGGCAATTCCCACCGGCATGCCCAGAAAAAACAGAACCGCCAGCAACGCAATTATACCGGTAATACCAATTGCTGCCAGACTCATCGGACACCTTCCCTGTCTCCCGAAATACAACGAACGACATCGGTGAGCATCACCAGGGCCATGGCGCCGCATCCGAGCACTGCGGCATATGTAAACGGATAATAGTAAGCGCTTAATAAACCCCCACCCCGCCATCATTCCAGTGAGGCGAGGCGGGTACGGTCGATATGCTGAGGCAGCAAAGCCCGGTAGTCTTCGGTGGATGTGGTTTTGGGGA